>Ga0265316_10004431_pt1 | contig 13996 bp, 12 predicted proteins | sample 4522metaG_FD_202092 | JGI IMG/M metagenome (GOLD analysis project Ga0265316, IMG submission 202092) | Rhizosphere microbial communities from Carex aquatilis grown in University of Washington, Seatle, WA, United States - 4-5-22 metaG | ecosystem: Host-associated > Plants > Roots > Rhizosphere >... | reverse complement strand
AAGGCCTTTATCGACAGTAAAGGTTTTAAGGTATTTGGGGTAATGACGCTGTCTTTTCCTTACTTTTCCCAAAAACCGGCGGAATTCAGTCTTGGCGGCGATCACATTATGTATTGTATCCTCTATTTATTTGCTTAAATTGATGTTTGCCAAGTTGTGGCTATCCTGTTATAATATCGTTATCTAAATTCTGAAAGGAGAGTGAGTTCATTGGTAGAAGTAAAAAAGAAAGACAACGAAAGTTTTGACAGCCTGCTCAGACGTTTTAACCGCAAAATCCAGCAAAGCGGCGTGCTTATTCGCGCGCGCAAAACGCGTTTTTTTGAGCCGCCCAAATCCCGAAATTTACAGAAAGCCGCGGCCCAAAGGCGTTCCATAATCAAGGCGGAAAAAGAAGAGTTAAAGAAAATGGGAAAACTGTTGCCGACCAAGCGGTATGGCAGGAGATAGTTTAAAGTTATAAGTCATAGCGGCCAGTGAGGTCTTAAGTAAATGGTAGCATGTAGTGCAGGCCATCGGCCTGCCAAAAAGCAGGGCAATGCCCTGCACTACACCTAAAAACCTATTACCATACCGGCCGCCATAACTTATAACTATTTACTCTTTATGTTATCACTTCAACAAATAGAATCCGATCTCACTGCCGCTATGAAGGCTAAAAATCAAATAGCCGTGGACACTTTGCGCGGGTTAAAAGTGCGTTTACAGAATGAGAAGATTTCTAAAATGCGCGATTTGGAAGAAGCGGATATTGTGGCTTTGGTAAAATCGGAAATCAAGCGCCGCAAGGAAGCCGCGGAAAGTTTTACCGCGGGCGGCAGAGCCGAGATGGCGGAAAAGGAACTGGCCGAGGCGAAAATTCTGGAAAACTATATGCCGGCGCAGATGTCCGAGCAGGAGCTGTCTAAAATAATTGATGAAGTAATCGCCGGGAACAGTTTTACTTCTGCTGATTTTGGCAAAGCTATGGGAGCGTTAAAATCAAAGGTTGGCCAATCGGCGGACGGGGGTTTAATGGCGAGGTTGTTGAAAGAAAAACTAAAGTAACGCGGAAAATCGCGGAACTTAACGCAGAAAGACGCGGAAAAATTCCAGTCTTCAGCGTAATTCCGCGTTAGATTCCGCGTAATTCAGCGATGAGCAAAGAACAATACATTGTCGGCGTGGACGTGGGAACTTCCAGCGTGCGCGTGGTGCAGGCCAAACAAAATCCGGAAACCGGCAGTCTTAGCATTATCGGCGCCAGCGAGGCGCCGAGCTTTGGTATGCGCCGCGGCGTGATTGTAGACATAGAAGAAGCGGTCTCGGCCATATCGTCGTCCTTGGAAAAAGTGGAGCGGATGACCGGCGTGCCGGTAACCTCGGCCAATGTTTCGGTGGGCGGCAATCATATTTCTTCCGTGTCATCCCACGGCGTTATTGCCGTGTCCCGCGCCGACGGCGAAATTTCCGAAAACGATATTGTCCGCTGTATAGACGCCAGCCAGGCAATATCCATTCCCACCAATAAGGAAGTACTGCACGTTTTTCCAAAAAGTTTTACCCTGGATGGCCAAATTGGCATTAAAGATCCACTGGGGATGAGCGGCATCCGGCTGGAAGTGGACACTATTATAGTCCAGGCCGGCGCGCCGTTTGTAAAAAATTTAACCAAGGCCATAATGCAGGCCGGGTTGGAAATAGAAGATTTGGTTTTGGCGCCGTGCGCCGCGGCCGAAAGCACTCTTAACAAGCGCCAAAAAGATTTGGGCGTGTGCGTGGTGGATTTGGGCGCCGGCACCACGAGCCTGGCGGTTTACGAGGAAGGGGATTTGCTCCACACCGCGGTTTTGCCCATTGGCGCGAGCCACATTACCAACGACATTGCCATTGGCCTGCGCTGTAGCATTGAGACCGCGGAAAAAGTTAAACTGCAGTTTGGCCATTGCGACCCAAAAGCCGTGGACAAGAACGAAGAAATAAATTTATCGTTGTTGGATAATACCGAGGATCAGGCCACGTCGCGCGGCTATGTGGTGGAAATTATAGAGGCGCGGCTGGAAGAAATTTTTAATATGATTTCCGGGGAGCTAAAAAAAATTCAGCGGGACGGCAAACTGCCGGCCGGCATTGTGCTAACCGGCGGCGGCGCCAATTTGCCCGGCGTTGTGGAATTTTCCAAAAAGCATCTGCGCCTGCCCACGGTTTTGGGCCGGCCGGAAAACATTACCACTATTATAGACCGCGTCAACGACTCGTCCTTTGCCACAGCCGCGGGTCTGGTGCTTTGGGGCAATAAATATTCCTCTTCATCATCCGCTAATTTTGGCGATGCCGTAAAAAGCGTTTTAAGCAATCAAAACGTAGCCAAAGTGCGTAAGTGGCTGAAGTCCTTTCTCCCATAAATTTAAAATTTTAGAAATAATAAAGCCCCGATTTCTTGGGGCTTTAATTGGGTATCGCTTATAATAAGCAGACTCAAATTTGACACTCTATAAAAGAGTATCAGATTTTGACTAGAATTTTAAAAAATGGGACAATAAACTTAGAGAGCTAAAAAGTTAAAAGAAACCAAAATAAATAGCCCGCGGGGCGGGGTGGACAACTGCCTGCCTTAGGGCTATAATATAAGGCCAAAAGCTAATTCAAAATATATGGAACAAGACCTACTCAAACAAGCTGATATCCAAAAGATTGCCGCCGAGGGTGAAAAAATTTACCAAAAAATCAAGGTAAATTTTGATCCAAAACACAGCGGGAAGTTTTTGGCTATAGACATAGAAAGTCAGGACACCTATCTTGGCAACACCAGCGCGGAAGCCGTAGAGTTGGCCAGACAGTCCCATCCCGGCAAGATTTTTTATGTGGTCAAAATTGGTTTTGACACTGTTGAGACAATGGCCAAGGCCTATATTCAATCCGAAACAAGATAAAAATGTTAAAAGGAGCATTTGTAAAAAATACGCCGTTTGTCGGCGTTACTGTAGCTTGGAATCAAGCCGTGCAAAATCCGGTTTTTATTTTAGACACCGGCTTTACCGGCGATTTGCAGGTAACGCCAAAAATAGCCCAGGAACTTGGTCTTGAAGTTATCGCCGTAACTCCGATTACCATTGCCAACGGTCAAACGGTTCAGATGCAAACAGCTCTTGCAATAGCGGCAATGGAAGGCGCGACAAATTATGTAACCGTGCAAATATCCGACAGTATGCCTCTGGCCGGCATTGGTCTGCTTACTAAATTCAATTACAAAACTATAGTGGATTGTAAATATCGCACCATCACTCTTGAGAGAGTAAATTAACTTTTCAAATAGGAAGAACTAAAAAAAGAAGTCGCCCACCTCAAACTTAACCGCCGGGCCAACTACTTAAAATATCTTTATTTGTTGCGGTTTATTTGGATATTTCCAATATAAACCTTAAATAAGCCAAATATAAAATCCGCTTACTATTGACAATAGGCGGGTTTTTTGTTATAATATTTGGTTAATTTTGAAAGTGTGTTATTTTGTCAGGGAATTGCACACTACTTTGCGTCTTTAAAAATATAAAGAATAATGATTTTCTTGCCGTCAGGGGTGAGAAGGTTTGTGCGTCTTATATAGGGGATTTTACGTTCTCTAAATATAATACTCACAAACTCTAAAAATTGCCACCTCTGACGGCAAGGGAATATCCCTTGCCGTTATTTTGTTGATTTAAAAAAATCAACAACCCAAGGAGGGTTGCTAAGGAGTAATCCTTAGTTTGTTCTTTAACAAGTGAATAGCTAGGTAAATATAACGCTTAACAGTTAAGTTAATTGTTAATCGTAAATTGTTAATTGTAGTTTCTCCTTTCTCCCTATGGTAACCTGCGTGCAGTGGTCTTTCTTAATCCTCTTCCTGACAAAGAGTCCTAAGAAAGTCCCTGCCTGCAGGTTATCATATAGCAGTTTCCAATTTATACTATACAGTCATAAGATTTAAGATTGAAAAGGAAAATAAGGAAAAGGAGTAGAAATGCAGTGCCCTTCGTGTCAAATTGAAAATACCGAAGGCGAATTGTTCTGCACCGAATGCGGAACTGAACTGGTTGTCCAAATACAGCAAGTTGCTGTGGCTGGAGACCAGACGGTAACGCAGGCGATTGCAAACGACACGCCTACGACGCCGGCGGAAGATCCGCCGGAATCGCCACCGCAAGATCCTGCGGCGCTGGAGGAGTTTCGTCTTCTGACGACTCCAAAGGTGCCAATTGGCGTAACGTCCTTTGGGGCTACGCATACCGGGCTCGTAAAGGAAAACAATGAGGATGCAACAGTAGTGGAACTGGTTAACTACCCGAACCATAAAATTGCGGTCCACGTAACCATCGTCGCGGACGGTATGGGATTTGAACCCGCAGGTGAAGTGTTTGGCCAAATGGCTGCGCACGAAACCTGGCTGGGCATTCGGTTCCTTCTACCGTACGAAGAACAGCAACGTGGCTTTACGAAGGCCGAGTTCTGGAAGTTTACCAACAACCAGATATCGTGCTTCTTGCAAGCACAAGTTGCTTCCGCCAACAAGCGGATCCGCAATTACGCCAAGCTTAAACAACTCAATCTCGGCGAATGCGGCTCCACCATTGTAGTAGTCGTGGCTATATGCGACCTGGAAACGGGTTACATAAAAGCTTACGGCTACAATATGGGGGACGCCCGCGCGGCAGTGGTGGTCGGGGACACGTTTACACAACTGTCCAAGGACCATACCATCGCTGGCGCACCGTACCGCTTTCTCGGCAAGTTTGACCAGATTTCAGGCGAAGCATTTTCCTGGGAATTCTGGGCGGCGGAATCGCAGGTTCCAACCGTTTGGGTACTGTTGTACTCTGATGGACTCTGGAATATGCTTTCCCCCGAACAGATGACCCAAGCGTGCAACCAATACAAAACGCCAAAGCGGCTGTGCCTGGCGTTAATCCGGTTGGCTATGCACGTTACGACACCTTACGGACTAACTCTCGGCGACGAGAAAGTCAGAACCGGCGACGATAACATCACCCTCGGCGCTATCAAGATACAGATCAAGGAGAACCAGCAATGACGACGTTACCGCTTTCTCTCACGGTGCAGTCCCTGGCCAACGCCATGTTGGCTAAGCCGGGACTCCGTTCCATCTTCCACCTCCAAATCGCCATCATTATGGGCGAACTGGAAACCGCTCTGCGCGCTGCGACCGACTACGAAATCGTGATCGACAAGTCCGGCTCCACGGGTTCGATTGTTCCTGGCGGCGCGGTTTCCATTCTGGACACCACCAAGGAGGCCTGCCAGGCCATCCTGGACTTGCTTGACCCCAACGACCGCCTCGGTGTAACCGCATTCTCTTCCAGTCCCGAACACGTCATTGAACTGACTAAGTGCGACGGCCGCGGCAAAACGCAAATCAGCAACGCCGTATGGAACATTCCATGCGGCGGTGGCACCGCGTTCGCGCCAGCCCTCGACGAGGCCCTCAAACAGCTCTCGTACTCGGAACCCGGACGCAAGAAAGTCGTCATTCTGTTCACGGATGGCGAAGACGGCGGCCCGAACCCCATTGCGCAGTGCGAAGCCCTTAAGAATGCCGGCATCACTCTGTATGTCGGCGGTCTTGGACTCAACAACCAGGGTGAGAAGCTTTTGGAAGCGATGGGCGGCGTTAACTTTAAGTCGCTCAACGACGCTTCCGAAGTCTCGGCATTTTTCGCCGGCGCGCAGGCTCAGGCTGCTTCGGCGGTCGTGACCAATGCGCAGTTGCGCATTGTTCCGGTTAACTTCGCGACCGTCACCAATTTCGAACTGGTCACTCGCGGGGGTGTCCCGAACTACGTGCCAGCGGATGTCACCAACAAGGTGGTACCGCTCGGTGACATCTCTGTGAGTGACAACCAGCAGGCCTATCTGGGCATGCAAGTTATTCTCCCCGAGAACATTCAGGCAGGGCGACGCAGCTTCGGCAAGATCGAGTTGATCGGCGACGTTCCGTCTGATGGGCGCAAGGGAGAAGTTCTCGCTGCGGTTCCGATCGCTGTTCCCTTCTCCGCTACCCCAATCCCTGGCATGAACGATCAGGTCAAGGACATGATCAACGTAGCCGCTACCAGCCGCGAGCTGTACAAAGCCGGACAGGCCGGCAATACAGCGGACATGCAAGCCCATCTCGCCAACGCCCGGAAGACCGTAGCCTTCTCGCAGAGCGCGGTCGCCGCGGCTCTCGCCGCGCAGATCAGCCAGATCAACAACACCGCCGCCGCCGACCCCGAAGCCGCACAGAAGCAGGCGCGGCGCGCGACCAAGGGTTTTTCAGCCGTCGACGCGGCTGCCGCCCTTGCAAACCTCAAGAAGTAGCCGCAAGTTCTCAACCGCCCGGCTGCGAAGTTAGCGGCCGGGCACAACCCGAAATCTGGAATTTTCAGGAGATCAAAAAAATGAAGTGCCCGAATTGCAATGAAGACGTCAACGCCGGCGAGCAGTTTTGCCTCGCCTGCGGTACCGAAATGCCGGCTGTTGCGCCGACTCCGGCTCCCGCGCCTGCCGTGGCACAGACCCCTGCCACTCCGCCGATCACCGCTCCCCAGCCCGTTCCGCCCTCACCGTCGGCTCCGTCCACCCCCGTGGTGGTTACGCTGTCGTTCGGAGGCAAGGACTTCCCGTTGGTGGAAGGTGACAAGCTGGTTATCGCCCGCGCCGATACCGACAAGTGCGCCCCCAGCATCGGCATCGCGTCGGACACGGTCAGTTCCACCCCGGTGGAAGTGACCGTGGTCAACGGCGTGGTGACGGTGAAGGACACCGGCACCAGCACCGGTATCCGGGTTGTGAAATACATCAACCCGGGCGCCAGCATCGACGTCGCCCCCGGCGATATGCTGATGCTCGGCGACCAGGTCGTCACCATCGGCTAATCGAAGCAGTAACCCGGGGGACTTGAGCGCCCCCATTGATCTTTGACAAGCGCCGGCACTGCTCCCCTTGGCCGCTTTGGGTGAACAAGCGGTACACTTCAGAAAATCTAGCTATTCACGAGTTACTCGCGGGAGAACGGTCGAAAGCCATTAGCGCTTTCACCGTTCTCCCCACTCGTATTTTAAAAACTTAATATAATTGTTAAGAGAAAAGTTAAATCAATTCCATATGGAATTTGTAATTTGATATTTGGAATTTATTCTACTTTCCTCTTCGCAAAACATCACGCAAAGGTTAGTTCTTTAACAAGCGAGAGGTAATAAACCGAAAGGATAAAAACAAAAAAAGTGCCTGTACAGAATATGTTCTGTCCGAGCTGTTCCATCAGTCTTCCGTCAACCGCTCAACGGTGCACGACGTGCGGTAATTCCGCTACGCTTGCGCCTGGTGAAACGGTTACGGAACCTATGGACAGCTACACGATAGACAGCGTTCTCGGTATTGGCGGAATGGGGATAGTCTACAAAGCAAACTCGGGCAGCGGCCGGACGGTCGTTGTCAAAGAGCTTTTGGTTGACGCAGACCCAGTCCATCATGCAGAGAACCTGCGGCGATTCCGACGCGAAGCTGATATGTTAATGCAGCTCTCGCGGCCGGCACCGTTTCCTGAATGCTACGGTGGCTCCTTCCAGGACTTGTCCCGGGAATTTATGGCTATGGAGTTCATCCCTGGCCAGGATCTCGAACACGTTTTGCCAGCGGCTCCCAACGGCAGAATAGATGAGAACGAGGCTTTGCAGATTGGCGTGCAGGCGTGCGACGGCTTGGCCGTAATGCACAACCACACTGACCAAACCGGCAGACCCCATCCTCTCATTCATCGCGACATCAAACCGGCTAACATCATTCTCCGACCGTCTGGCGACATTTGCATTTTGGACGTGGGCATTGCCCGCCCCGAGAAGCAGAGTGGAGCTACTTCGGTTCGAGCTACACGCGCCGGCACATATGAATACGTTGCTCCCGAGCAGGTTATCGGTTCGCCCAACACGCGTTCTGATATTTATTCGCTCGCGGCGACGCTATTCCACTTGGTAACCGGCAATGCGTTTCAGGGAGACTGGGACGCGCGGCTCACGGAAGTTGACGCCTTGCCTCCGGCATGGCAACCCATATTCCGTAAGGCCATTGCCAAAGACCACAACCTGCGGCAACGCACGGTGGGGGAATTTAAGCAAGACTTGATTGGATTGCTTCCTCCCGCTCTGCGCCCGCTTCCGGCGCCCGCCCCACTGCAACCGCGGCCACGGACGCCGACTCAAAGCCCTGTATTTATTCCGGTTCCCACCGTTCCGGTCAGACCGGCTACGACGACCGCGAATGTTACGATTGTCTGGACCGCGAGCAACTCGTTTCTCCTTCCTTCCGGAACGGAGTATCGGCAGATTCTCGCCGGACGGGTAATTAGCAATGGTTCCGGCGTGCCTGGCGCCAATGTCACGGTTCCGCTCATCAGCGATATCGGCGGCACCGGCACTACCATGCAGACGCAGTTACACGGCGATTTTGCCATTTCGCTCGCGGATACTACGGTTCCGAGTTCGGTTCCTCGGCGCGACCTCACGGTCGTTGTTGAAGATCACAACACCGGTGCCGAGTTATACCGCGAGACCATAACCATTGCCAGGCCGGCATCGGTTCAGCGCATGGGCGTCTCCCTTTGGAACGTCATCGCTACGCCTTTCCGCGCTTTCGGCAACTGGCGGCAACAACGCCGGGTCAATCGTGCCCCGATGATTCAGGCCAACGCGCAAGCGAAGGCCGCGAGTATCGCGGCGGCATCTCAACTCAAGATCGCCAAGCTCAACGCACAGGCACCACTCATTCAGGCCAAGCAGGCAGCCAAGCTCGCCAAGGCGCAAGCCAAAGCTCAGGCTAAAGCTGCCAAAGTTAACGCTCAGGCCAAGAACCCCTCTACGGGTTCCGGCTGGACGCATTTCGGCTGGGTGCTCTTGGCTCTGTTCACTCTCCTCACGATTTGGAGCGGGTACAAGGGCCATTTGTACACCTGCGCGCTTTCGGCGTATTTGTTTTTCCTCGCGCTGCGGTTCGCGAATAAGGAAAGCTGGAAGATGACTTGGAAACAGGTTTTCGCTCCTGCGATTTCTTTCGTTTATCTCGGCGCGTGGCTCACATTGGTTTTAACGAGGTGAAAGATGCAAGGAATAGTAAATCAGACCAATGCCCAGCGGCGGATGGGCTTTATTGCCACTCCGGGCCGCCCAAGAGGAATAGCTTTCTTTTTTGACGATTTGCCGGCGGGGCTCCAACTCCGACCCGGCGATTCTGTTGAGTTTGAAGAAGGCCAAGATCGCACTAATCGCCCCAAGGCGATTAACATTCGCTTTGTTGCGCACGGGAACGCTCCCGCTGGCAACCGGCAACCGCAAGCAACGCAAACACAAACGGTTGGGGTAAGCTGGAAATTCGGCGAACCCAAAATCGTACAAGACTCCCGCCAGATTCCGGTATGGGTTACATTTAAGAGAGGCGATAAGCCGGCCTCGGGTATAGACGTAACACTCTATGTCAACGGGACGCAACAGGTGTTTCCGGCGGCAATTTCCACCACTACCGGCGATGGCATCGCGTATTTTACCATCGGGCTCACGCTTGATGTGCCGGATTGCGATGTGCTTGCCGTAGCAGACGGGAAAAACTACGCCACGTATTACGAATTGCCCGAACCCCAACTTGCCGCAAAGGAACTTCCGATTTCCCAGCAATGGATGACTTTGGACATTACTTACGGCGCAGGCAAGGTTTTAGTTCCGACCACGCTTGAAGTGTGGCCAACAGGCGGTAGCCAGCTCGCAATACGCGAAGTTGACCAAACCGTTTGGCAAACGCAACCCGGGAAGCACGATGTTCCCACAAACGGCCGAAGTGTAATTCAGGTCAGGATTGAAATGTTGGCTCCAGGCGCCGGCGGAGAGAACTTCTTCGTCAGCGTGCAAGGCACAACAATCAGTTCGGGTTTGTTTTACATTTCCGGCAACCTATAAGGAAGAAAGATGTCGAATCCAACGACCCCTCCTCACGGAGGAGCAGCACCGAACCCGGCGCCCAATCCGGCGCCGGCAGCACCAGTAACTCCCGCGTCCGCTACCCCAAGTGGTGGATCTTCCGGCTTGATTGACACCCTCACACGAGCGGCAGAAGAAGGGGGGATGCAACTGTTTCAGCACAATTTACCCAGATTCGCTAAAAAGGTTGTCATGTCCTTGCCTCCTTCTACTCGCGACAAAATTGACGCCAGTTCCTGGGCAATTTCGTTGGCCAGTTGGGCGGCGAATATTGTCATTTCCAAAGTTCCTCTTTTGGGAAACTTGGATGACATCCAACGTGATTTTATGGAGGCTTTTCTCCGCGAAGTCGACTTGGACAAACAGGCTCGCTTGGCTGGTTCGACTACTTCGACCGTCAATCCTGTTACGCCCGGACCCGACCCCACGACCCAGTATATCCGTATTGCCAACGCTTTAACGCCTCTGCCCCAACCCCAGCGCGACACGTTTGGGGTCTGGTTCAAGGCTCTCCCCGATGTCGACAAGAGCAAGCTTTATCAGCTCGCCGCCAGTCAGGCGGACGACGCCAAACTGGCCGACCTGGTCAAGAAGCCGGTCGGCGAACTCACGAATATTCTGGCGGCCATTCCGACCGTCAAGAAGGCGGTCAAAATGAGTTACCTCCAGCTCCGCACCGCTGTCAACGACCCGGCAAACTCCGCGGTCAAACAGCAGGTCGCCGACTTTCTGACCCGCAACACTGCGGTAACGGAAGCTCACTTCTGGGAAGGGGTCAAGCACTATCTCGTTGGCTCCCATGTCAACGAGGTCAAGGATTTGGCCGCGCTGTTTAACCTCAGCGACGCCGAAATCTTGGACATGCTTCATCTCGGTCCGACCCACAATCCGTTCCACGCTATCACGACGGCGTTGGAAAAACTCGACACTCCCGCCAATCTCGCGCAAGCGACGGGGACGCGGAACAGCTTGCTCAGCCGTCTAAGGGCTGAGGCAGATAAGGGTAAGGTGTAGAATGAACTTTATAGCAATGTGGATTCAGACAATCGCCATCGCCATCGCTTTCGCCGCAGTCTGGCTCAACAACCAGGTCGGCTCGGCGATCGGCACGGGTGGGTTCGTGCAACAATGCCACCAACTCATCCGCCGCAGTAGCAATACAATGAAGCGCATCGCTCGTGTGTTACCGTGGCTCGCTGGGATCAGTGTCATTCTGATCATCATCGGTCTGCGCGTGGACAATCCCGAGATGCACACTCTTTTGTTCGCCGTGTTCGTGTTCTGGGGCATCATTAGCCTCATTCTCGTTCACGGATTGGACATCATCGCAACCCGGTTTAGTTTTATGAAGGGACTGCTCAAGAGCGTCGGCCTGTTTTCAATGCTGATGTTTTGGGCGGCGTTCATGGGGCTAACCGGCGCACTCAAGCAGTACGGATGGGAGAAATCTACAGAGATTCTCCTGTTCTTGGTGGCAATGAACGTCAGCGGAATCATCGTCGGCAGTAAGACGCCGTGGATGCGCTGGCTCATGGAAGGAACGATTTGGATTGTGCTGTTGACTTCGGTCATCCCGCTCACATCCGTTCCCGTATTTAAGGCCACCAATAGGCTCGTCACCGGCATCCTTGGCCGGACGACCGTCGAGGTTAACAACGTTGGCCGGGCCGTAACGCCCGACAAGCTTGAGAACCTCGAACCCGACACCTACTACAAGACCAATCGTTCCGGCAAGTTTCTCAACTGCGACGATTGCGTTTCCGTGGCCACTCCCAAAGGTGGCGCACCGGTTTATCATGTCATCCCGGCGCGGGTTAGCCCGCCTGCGATTGATTTGCGATCCGGACTTTGGGCCGCGCAGGTTCCTGAATATCCCGAGGTTGTTCATTACAACCTGCGGACCTACGTTGTTGTTTACTGGGCTTACGACAACGCGCTCGACAACGGGTTCGCGGTCGACAAGTCCAAAATGGGATTGGTTCCGCCCGACGCTCTGGATCGCCAAGTTGTAAGTGGCTCAAAGAGCGGAGTTTCCGAAGCGGCCGACAAGATGCCGCTTTGGGGATGGGGCTTGATCGGTCTCGTTGGTCTAGTTATCGCTTTGTTTGTGGGCGCCGGCATTGTGCGGCGCAACATTCGCAAAGCGAACGCGATACCAGCTCCTGGCGGATCCGCCAACCCCGGCGTACAGGCTGGCGGTAACGCTTCTGCTTCTGGCAGAGGCTTTCCGTGGGTGAAGGTGTTTGGAACTATTGCCGCTGTCGCGGTTGTCATCTGCTTGATCGTTATTGCCGCCAATTCCGGCGGCCACGCTCAGGTTATGATTTCACCCCCGCCTCCGGTAGTCACGGCTCCTGCTCCAACGCCCGCGCCGACCAGTAATATAACCACATGCACTCTCGGTCTGCCGGACTTCAGTATGCAAGAAGATCCGGCCACCGGCGAGTTTAAGGGTTTTGTTACCGCGCATTTACCATGGCAGCAGATTCCATCTATAACCGTCAACGACGGCGACACGGTAGAGTTCTGGGCCACCGGTCAAATGTGTTCCCCCGCTGTGGGCTACGTTGGCCCAAACGGAAAGGACGGACCCGCAGGCTCCAGTTTGACCCGCTCGGATGAATTTCCGGTCGGCGATGCCTGGGCGCAGGCGCTCGTCTCCCGCATCGGTCCCCACAAGTTTCAGGTGGGCGGCCATAAGACCTTTGTTGTTCCCGTCGGCACGGGACAGCAGTCCATAGAGTTGATGGATAACTTTCGTATGCCGGAACTTGGGTTAGCTACCGGGGGCTTCCAAGTTACAATCAAGATTACCCGCAAGGTATAAGGAGGACAGTATGAATCACCCAAGGCCTCGATCGCAAATCGACGCTGTAGGGCTCAGAAGGGGAGGATGAAGGTTTTGGCTTCGGCTAAAACTTCTTCCCCTTCAATTTAAAAACCCCGACTTCGGTCGGGGTTTTTAAATTGCTAAAATAATATCGGTTTGTTAATTTGATGTCCCGCCTGGAATATTATTAGGAGTGCCGGCCGGTATGTTATTTGATGTTCCTGTCGTAACCGGTGCGATGTTGGTTTTTAGTATGTCTTCCACAATGGCTATTATGCTAAAGGACATTAGGGCTATTAGGAGGCCGAGGATGGCCCAGACGATTGTTTTTTTGGCTTTAAGATACATTTCCTCGTTGCCCGCGGCTGTGACCATTTGGAAGCCGCCTACTATTATAAACATCACAGCCCAAATGCCAATGATGCCCAAAAATCCCTGAGCCACCACCAAAAACGCGTGCGTTAAATCCTGCTCCGGCAGGGGATTATACAAAGTCGTGGGACTGTTGCCAGTAGTCGCCGCGGCAGGCTGGGCTGGCGTGTCAGGATAAGATTGAGTGCATTGAGGCACCGAACCGCCATTAGCAATGCAATATTGGTATTGTTGGTTAGTGGGAGTTGCTCCAGCTGCAGGTTGACCAGATCCAGATGATGTTTGACCACAAGTGCCGGCGGAAAAAGTGGCATCTGTGCAACCACATTTTGTCGCGGGAACTACCGGCCCGGAAGAAACGTTCGCGCCGCAAGCATTTTGCGCCGCGGCCGGGTCTGTATTACAAGTCCAAACTCCATTAGGAGCCTGACAGCCATACTCAGTAACCGCGCCGCTACCGGCGCCACTGTTTGGTTGACTGGTGCTGGCAGGAGTATAAGTAACCACCGGCGCGTTCGCGTTGCCATAGTTTGTGCCGTCGGAGCCAATAAGGGTCACGTTAATCCAGTTGTTTGCGCCGGCCACAAAACCATTTTGCGCTGATACGGTAACATCCTGATACTCGCCGCCACTTTGCATATAATGCATATCCAGCCCCGCGTTATTTCCAACTTTCTGGCCGTTCACAAAAGTTTGCATCGTGACCTTTGGATAGGTAGAAGAGCTAAGTAATCCGGAAACTATTGGTGTTACCCTTATGGTATTGCCGTCTTTGACGCTTTGGTTGTCAACATTAACGGTAAAGGTTACCGCG
>Ga0265316_10004429_pt1 | contig 13997 bp, 6 predicted proteins | sample 4522metaG_FD_202092 | JGI IMG/M metagenome (GOLD analysis project Ga0265316, IMG submission 202092) | Rhizosphere microbial communities from Carex aquatilis grown in University of Washington, Seatle, WA, United States - 4-5-22 metaG | ecosystem: Host-associated > Plants > Roots > Rhizosphere >... | reverse complement strand
CACGCTGGCAGTGGCCAGCAAGGCAAAAGCGATTGCCAGCCTCTGCAAGTTTCGCAGGACGAGTCGTCGAAGATGGCTTTCCCGTGCGGGGGTTCGAGGGAGTCGCAGTGGACGACGATTGTGCAAGGCTGCTCTTCCCATAGTAGTCGAAGGCAAGAGTATGGTCTGTGGTCGCAACGCGACCTCGGAAGTGTTACATTCTCGCATTACAGCCGCGTTACAGGGGCTGAAGAACGACACGGGAAGCTGGTTTGACAGGGCTTTGAGCCGCTTCTAGAATTAAAAGCGGGCTGGACGCGGTCACGTCCGGCCTTTTGTGTGAGCGAGCGCCGTTTCGGGCGCTTGCCGTGCAGCCGGTCCTCAGCTTGCATTTTTCCGCGGCTTGGGTGCCGCGTCCCGACCGTTGGCGGCGTAGCTCAGGTGGTTAGAGCGACGGTCTCATAATCCGTAGGTCGTAGGTTCGAGTCCTACCGCCGCCACCAATTAAATCAACAAGTTCCGGGGAACCCGCTCGACTTCTGGCTGGGGCGCTTGCGTCCTGTTTGCGGATGTGTGCGGCGCCTCCGTCAGCTTCGCATCAAGCCAATCCACATACGAGACGTTCGCACCGGGGATGAGGTGGCCATAGGCCTATTCGCGGCCCAGCAACCGACTCCGGATAGCGCAGGGACACTGCCCACCAACTCCTGGTCGTTTGCCATCCTGCTGATTTTTACCATGCTGATGGTCTCCGCTCGCGGGTATTTCCCTGCCTTGGCGCTGGGACCCCTTCTGGAACACCTGACGATAGTGCGATAGGTCGCGGCCGTCGCAACACCATTTGCATCGTCTCTTACATCGCTTACCAGTTTCCCATTCTGGTCTTTACGAAAAACTTACGAATTCTTTAGCCGAGATTTACGGGCGGGGTGCTCCAATCCTAGTGGTGTCACCGCGCACGGGCACACGTGCGGGAAAAGGAACTTATGAGCACTCTGTTCTTAGTCGTCTGCACACTCAGCGTCCTGTTTTACCTCGCATTCCTGGTCGGATGTTCCCGGCCACGTGCTGCGCGGAAAAGCAATTCGGTCGTGCGCAAAATAGCCCCGACCGAGGCGGTCGACGCCGTGGCGGGACGCCGCTTTCTGATTCATCTGGAAAAAGAGATGGCGGAGTTCGTCTCCAGGCATGGGCGGCCAGTCGCGACGTTATTGCTCATCGCGATCGCCCTGCTGTCGATTTCGGTCCCGGCTCGGGCGCAGAGGACCCAGCCGCCAGCTCCGCCGCCGAGCAACGTTGACCAGGCGATATCGCCCGCCGTGCAGAAGCAGCTTGACGCCATGCAGAAGCGCATTGAGCAGCTGGAAGCGGAACTGAACAGCCGCAACGCGCAAGGCCAGCCAGCTGGAGAGGCGGCAAACAGCTACGCTCCGGCCCATCCAGTTGCCGAGCAGGGTTCTGTGGCCCAGGCGCCGGCAGAAAGCTCCTTGCAGGCAGGGAAAGAGCCGGGGAAGCCGGCTAAGCCAGAGCCATTTTCATTCGCCGATTTCACCTGGCTGAACGGCAACTCGCGGGTCAAGGACATACCGTTCCAGAACGCATTCTTCACGCCCGAGATCAGGGCCGACATCTCCTACATCTACGATTTCAATCATCCGCAGGATGACACCATCGGCGGGTCAAGCGAGGTATTCCGTCATAACGAATTCCAGGTGACGCAGCTCGGCGTCGGCGGTGACTTCCACTATGACAATGTCCTTGTCAGAGTGATGACGCAGTTTGGCATGTATTCGCAGACGACGCCGCGCAATGACGCCAGCCCGGCCCGCGGACAATGGCAACTGGCCGATGCTTACCGCTATGTTTCCGAGGCGTATGGCGGGTACCACTTCAACGTGATGGACGGGATCAACGTGGAAGCGGGCATCTTCATGTCCTACGTGGGCCTGTTCAGCTACTACAACTTCGATAACTGGGCCTATCAGCCATCGTATGTGTCGTCGAACACGCCGTGGTTCTTCAATGGGATGCGGGTGCAGATCTTTCCCAACCAGCATTTGAAGATTGAGCCGTGGCTGATTAACGGGTGGCAAGCTTACGGCCGGTTCAATAATCGTCCGGGCATTGGAGCGCAGATCCTGTGGCGTCCAACGGGCTCGCTTTCGGTTCTGGGCAACCAATACGTCCTGGGTGAGGACACGCTGGGCAATCCCGGGCGGGTGCGTTATCACACGGATGACAGCATCCAGTGGAAGTACTATGACAATCCTGACCGCATGCTGGACAAGATGGCATTTTCGCTGACCGGTGACATGGGATGCGAACATGGCGGTGGCGTGAGTTGTACGGGTAATTCCGCGAAAGGTCCCAAGCAGAGCTTTATCGGGTATATGTTCTACAACCGCTTCTGGTTCCATAAGGACCTGTATGGCGTGACGCTGGGCGGCGGCCAGATCAACAATCCCGGACGTTACCTGGTGCTCATACCGCCAATTAACGGCGCGACGGCGTTCTCGGGCACACCCTATTTCACCGCGAACCCCGGAGATCCCTACAAAGCATGGGACACGTCGGCGACGTTCGACTACATGCCCAGCCAGTACATTACGTTTCGCTTCGAGTACGACCATCGGGCAGCCAACGTGCCCTACTTCTCGGGTCCGGGCGGCATAACGCCTCCCGGCGGCAACACGGGTTCGCCGGGATCGGTGGTGCCGGGCTTCACCCCCGACCTCCGCAAGACCGAGAACCGTTTGGACATGGCGCTGATGGTCATGTTCTAGAGAGTAGTCTGGAACGACACAGGAGTCCGACATGCAAGACGTGGTATTTGTCGCCATCACCATCGCGTTTTTTGCCCTGTCGCTGGGGTACGTAGTCTTCTGCGACCGGGTGCAGTAAAGGGGAAAGTATGCACACGGAATCCATCATCATGATGACGGTCAGCGCGCTCATGATGGTTTACCTGTTCTACGCGCTGCTGCGGCCGGAGAAATTCTGACATGAGTATCAATGGATGGCTGCAAATCGCGATTTTTCTCGCGCTGATTCTCCTGGTCACGAAGCCCATGGGAGTTTTCATGACCCGGGTCTTCAACCGCGAGCGGACCTTCATGGACCCGGTGCTGCGGCCGATCGAGCGCGTGCTCTATCGCATGACCGGCGTCGATGAAAATCACGAGATGCGCTGGACGGAGTACGCCTTCGCCATGCTGCTGTTCAGCGCGGTATCGATGCTGCTGCTGTACCTGATCCAGCGGGTGCAGGGGATGTTGCCGCTTAATCCGCAAAAGTTCGCGGCGGTCCCGCAGGCGCTGGCCTTCAACACAGCGGCGTCGTTCACCACCAACACCAACTGGCAGAACTATTCCGGCGAAGCTGTCATGAGCTATCTGACGCAGATGGCCGGGCTCGCCTATCACAACTTCGCTTCGGCCGCGACCGGTATTGCGCTGGCGATTGCCTTCATTCGCGGCATCGCACGCCGCCAGATGCAGACCATCGGCAATTTCTGGGTGGACCTGGTCCGCTCCTGCCTGTGGGTGCTGCTGCCGTTCTGCATTGTGGGCGCTCTGGTGCTGGTCTCGCAGGGCGTGGTGCAGAACCTGCGGCCCTACGACAACGTGAAGTTGCTGGAGCCGCAACAAGTCCAGCACGTCGGCGCCGATGGCAAGCCTGCGGTTGACGCCAGCGGCAAGCCGGTGATGGATACCGTCACCACGCAATCGGTGGCGCAAGGGCCGGTGGCCTCGCAGGAGATCATCAAGGAGTTAGGCACCAACGGCGGCGGCTTCTTCAACGCTAACAGCGCTCACCCGTTCGAGAACCCGACTCCTTTCTCCAATCTGGTGGAGATGTTCTGCATCTTTGCCATCTCCGCCGGTCTTACTTACACGCTGGGCCGCATGACCGGCTCACAGCGACACGGCTGGGCGGTCTGGGCGGCGATGGCCACCCTGTTCGTCGTGGGAGTGACGGTTGCCTACTGGGCGGAAGCCCGTGGCAATCCGCTTATGGCCGGAGTCAATCAGCAGGTGACTGCGACCCAGGCCGGCGGCAACATGGAAGGCAAAGACGTCCGCTTCGGCATCACCAACTCGGCGCTGTTTGCCACCGTGACCACCGACGCCAGTTGCGGCGCCATCAACGGCTGGCACGATTCGTTCACCCCACTGGGCGGCATGGTCCCGCTGGTCAACATCATGCTCAGCGAAGTGATCTTCGGCGGCGTGGGTGCCGGCATGTACGGCATGTTGATCTACATCGTGCTGGCGGTGTTCATCGCCGGCCTGATGGTGGGCCGCACACCGGAGTATCTGGGCAAGAAAATCGAAGCTTATGACGTGAAGATGGCGATGCTGGTGGTGCTGGTTTTCCCCATCGTCATTCTGGTATTCGCGGCAATTTCGTCGGTGAAGGGATTCGGCACGTCCAGCATTTTGAATGCCGGGCCGCATGGTTTGAGCGAAATCCTTTACGCTTTCACGTCGATGGCGGGCAACAACGGTTCGGCCTTCGCCGGACTGAATGGCAACACGCCCTGGTACAACGTCACCGGCGGGTTCACCATGCTGGTCGGCCGCTTCCTGATGATCATCCCGATGCTGGCCATCGCGGGCAATCTGGCGCAGAAAAAAGCCGTGCCGGAGTCGGCGGGAACGTTCCCCGTGACCGGCCCGCTGTTTAGCGCGCTGCTGATCGGCGTGATCGTTATTGTGGGCGCACTGACGTTCTTCCCGTCATTGAGCCTCGGACCTATTCTCGAACACCTGCTGTTGCAGGCAGGCAAGGTGTTTTAAGCCATGGCAAAAAGCAAGTCGAAGAAATCCGTGTGGGACCTGAGCATCGTGCGTCGGGCGCTGCTGGACGCGCTGGTGAAGCTGAATCCGCACAAGATGATGGGCAATCCCGTGATGTTCGTGGTCGAAGTGGGCAGCGTGATTACATCCGTGCTGCTGATTCGCGACTGGGGGCGGGCCAACTTTGGATTCAACCTACAGATCACGCTGTGGTTGTGGTTCACGGTGCTGTTCGCGAACTTTGCGGAAGCCATGGCCGAAGGCCGCGGCAAAGCGCAGGCCGACACTCTGCGCAAGACCAAGTCGGAGACCATCGCTCATCGCCTTCTTGACGATGGAACGACGGAGGAGGTAGCGAGTTCGAAGCTACGCAGCGGCGACACGGTCAGGGTGGTGGCTGGGCAGCTGATACCGGGCGATGGCGAGATCATCGAAGGCGTGGCCTCGGTGGATGAGTCAGCGATTACCGGCGAGTCGGCTCCGGTCATTCGCGAGGCCGGCGGCGACCGGTCGGCGGTTACGGGCGGCACGCGCGTGCTCTCCGACGTGATCAAGGTGAAGATCACTTCCAACCCGGGCGAAACCTTTATCGACCGTATGATCGCGCTGGTGGAAGGCGCCGAGCGGCAGAAAACGCCCAACGAAATCGCGCTCAACATCCTGCTGGCAGGGCTGACGATTGTCTTCCTGCTGGCGGTGGTCACGCTGCAGCCGTTCGCGATTTACAGCGGCTCACCGCAGACCGTGTTTGTACTGGTCTCGCTGCTGGTGTGCTTGATACCGACCACCATTGGCGGCCTGCTCTCGGCCATCGGCATCGCCGGCATGGACCGTCTGGTGCAGCACAACGTGCTCGCAATGTCGGGACGCGCTGTGGAAGCGGCCGGAGACGTAGACACGCTGCTGCTCGACAAGACCGGGACCATCACGCTGGGCAATCGACAGGCAGCGTCGTTTATTCCCGCGCCGGGGGTGAGCGAATCTGAAATGGCCGACGCAGCGCAGCTTTCCTCGCTGGCCGATGAGACGCCTGAGGGGCGCTCCATCGTCGTGCTGGCGAAAGAGAAGTACGGACTGCGGGGCCGCGAGTTGTCGTCGCACGAGATGGAATTCGTTCCCTTCACCGCGCAGACGCGCATGTCGGGCGTCAATATGAACGGCAACCAGATCCGCAAGGGCGCGGTGGACGCCATCACGCGCTATCTCGCGTCGAACGGTGTGGAGATGCCTGCCGAGGTGCAATCGAGCGTCGAGTTGATTGCGCGCTCCGGCGGTACGCCGCTGGTGGTCGCCGAAAAGCACCGCGCGTTGGGCGTCATTCACCTGAAAGACATCGTGAAGGGCGGCATGCGCGACCGCTTCGATCAGTTGCGCGCCATGGGCATCAAGACGGTGATGATTACCGGCGACAACCCGCTGACGGCGGCGGCGATTGCGCGCGAAGCCGGCGTGGATGACTTCCTCGCCGAAGCTACGCCGAAAGACAAGATGGACCTCATCCGCCGCGAACAGTCGCAGGGCAAGCTGGTGGCGATGACGGGCGACGGCACCAATGACGCCCCGGCGCTGGCGCAGGCCGACGTTGGCGTGGCCATGAACACCGGCACCCAAGCTGCCAAAGAAGCCGGCAACATGGTGGACCTCGACTCCAATCCGACCAAGCTGATTGAGGTGGTGGCCATCGGCAAGCAGTTGCTGATGACGCGGGGCTCGCTGACAACGTTTTCCATCGCCAACGATGTAGCCAAGTATTTCGCCATCATCCCGGCGATGTTTGCGGGAACGTTCCCGGTGCTGAACCGGTTGAACATCATGCATCTGCAGACGCGCGAGTCGGCGATTCTGTCGGCGGTGATCTTCAACGCGTTGATCATCATCGCGCTCATTCCGCTGGCGCTGCGCGGCGTGAAATACCGCGCGCTGAGCGCGGCCATCCTGCTGCGAAGGAACCTGCTGATCTACGGCATCGGCGGAATCATCATCCCGTTCATCGGGATCAAGCTGATCGACATGATCATCACCCGCGTGGGGCTGGCGTAGGCCGGGAAGAAGAAGGAAATTATGAAGCAAAATCTGAAGATCGCAATCCTCATGACCATCGTGACCACGGTGCTGCTGGGGGTTATTTACCCGCTGGTGGTGACCGGCTTGGCGCAGGTGTTGTTTCACGATAAAGCAAACGGACAGCTCATCGTGCGCAACGGCGACGTCGTCGGATCGAGAATTATCGGGCAGGGCTTCAGCGCGCCGGGATACTTGCACTCGCGGCCGTCGGCGGCGGGGAACGGCTACGATGCGGCCAATTCCGGCGGATCGAACCTGGGCCCGACCAATTCTCACTTGATCGACCGGGTGAAGGCCGACACCGCCCGCCTGCAAGCGGAAAACCCTGGGCAGCCGGTGCCCGTCGACCTGGTGACCACGTCGGCTTCGGGCCTGGATCCCGAAATCACTCCTGCCGGCGCTGAGTTTCAGGTGCCGCGCATCGCCCGCGAACGCGGCCTGAGCGAAGACCAGGTGCGGCAGATCATTCGGCAATACACGTCAGGCAGACAGCTCGGGTTCCTGGGTGAGCCGCGGGTGAATGTGCTGGAAGTCAACCTGGCGCTCGACCAGATGAAGCCCATGCCGGGAAAGTGATTTGCAGGCAGCGCGCGAAAATGGTCTTCGGCTGCGCGTGTGACGACAAGCCCAGAGGCGCTCAGGCTTAACTTGGGGCTTCGCGGATGCTCGCGAGAGCTTACGCTCTATAACCTCTCGCGTAAGCGCTGCAGCTGTCAGCAGTTTGATTACGATGCCGAAGACGCGGCTCTCGCCAGAAACTGGCTTCGAGGAAGTGTCGGACTAAGGTTCCGTCGGGATGGTCAGCAATCGGAAGTGATGCTAAGCTCCAACCCGAGGGTTTAGAATCAGCTTCTCCTTTAGAACTCATAATCCGTAGGTCGCTGGTTCGAGTCCAGCCGCCGCCACCAGATTCCAGCTCAGCGTTTGCGGTTGCGAGGTCCCTCACTGCGTTCGGGATTTCGCCCTTCGACTTCGCTCAGGGCGGGCTCTTGGGGCGCAGACGTCGCAAAAACGGCTCAAGTTCGAGCCCTACCGCTAGGCGCGAATTTGTCAATCGGAGCTGGCTTAATTGTTCGGATCTCTCGCCTGCGGAAGCGCTGCGGAACGGGGATAGAAAAAGGCGATTTCATCCCAACGACCTCGCGATCGATTACCCGGAGATTTGGTAGTGTCTGAAATCTACTTTTCAGACACCACCGGAGATTTCGGACTACGGCGATTCGATAAATCAGTGTAGAATGCCGCCAACCTGACCATGACAAACGGCGGCCGTCGATTTTCATCGGCGTGAGAACACCGGGAGCCCGTTGACCAAATGATTTCCAACGACACCACCGTCTGGGAAGATATATTGCTGGCCGTCGAAGAAGGCCAGGTTATACCGATCATTGGGCGTGATCTGCTGGTGGTTAACACCGAGGCGGGACCACAGCTGTACCATCGTCTGGTTGCCGAACGGCTGGCGGCGGAGCTAGGAATTCCCACCGAGCAGTTCCCAGCCCAGTTCGACACCAACGATGTCATTTGCGCCTATGCGAAATTCCATGGCGACTCTACGGGATTCAGTCCCCGGGTTGTACGTATCGTAAAAGAACTAAAGGTGCCGCTTCCGGAACCATTGCTGCTGCTGGCCGAAATTCCGAAATTTAGCCTATTCGTCAGTACGACATTCGATACTTTGCTGGAAGAAGCGATTTTCAAGGTGCGAGGGCGCAAGCCAACGGTAGTAGCTTTTCCTGCGACGTCGAGTCTCACGGATTTCGATGATGCGCTACTGGAGCAGAGCGGCAGCCTGGTTTTTCAGGTACTGGGCCGGGTTTCCGCCTCGGCGCCGTTCGCGCTAACCGAGGGCCAGATGCTCGAACAAATGCATAACTTCATGTCTGGTCCGCGGCGTCCCGACAAGCTTATCGCCCGGTTGAAGGAGAGCCACTTGCTGCTTCTTGGGGTGGCCTTTCCCGATTGGCTTTCTCGCTTCCTTTTGCGTTTCGCCCGGGCCAAGCCGTTGTGGGATTCCCGTCCGATTATGGAAGTGATTGTCGATGGCGGGCCTCCGCAAAAGGATTTCGGGTTTTTCTTAAGTCACTTCAGTGAGCAGTCCCGGTTTTTCGAAAGCTCGGCGACGGAATTTGTGAGCGAGTTACACCGCCGGTGGGTGGAGCGCAATCCCGCTACCCAGCCATCCGAGAACGTCGCAAATGATGGGGTGGAAAAGCCGGCCCGCATGGCCTCCGGCTCGATCTTCATCAGCTACGCCAGCGAAGACAGAGTTGCAGCGTTCCGACTCGCAGACCAGCTCAGCGCGTCGGGCCTCGAGGTTTGGGTGGACCGCCGCATCAACCCGGGGGACAACTACCGCTATATCATTGAGCGGCACATACACGAGTGTTGCGCCTTTGTGCCGGTGCTTTCGCGAAACACGCAGACCGACCAACCGCGCTGGTTCCGCAAGGAGTGGGAGCTGGCGGCCCGGGACCTCGCGCCCGAATATTGGGGCCTGGATCGAGGGGTCTTTTTCCCCGTGGTGGTCGATAACACCCCCAACAGCGAGCTCGTGGAATTCAAACGAAAACTCTTCGGTTCCAGCAGCGCGGCGCGAGCGCCGGAGGGAAGTCCGCCAGCGGAATTCATCCAGCAGCTCGACCAGGCCCAAAAGGCTTGGCGCAAGACGCGGGCATGACGGCGCCTACTCTCAGCCTCGGCGGACTCTCAGCCCAAAATCCGTGGCCGGGACTGCGCGCCTTCACCGAAGGCGATCGGGAATTCTTCTTTGGCCGGGAACGCGAAACTGCCGAGTTGCTGGGAATTGTCAAGCTGGCTCCGGTCGTCGTGCTTTACGGTCAGTCGGGACTCGGCAAGACATCGTTGCTGCAAGCCGGCCTGTTTCCGCAGTTGAAGCGCCTCGATTTCTTGCCGCTGCGCCTGCGTTTCGACCAGAGTGAAAACGCCGCGCCTCTTGCGCAACAGATCAAGCAGGCCCTGAGCATGGAGCTGGACCGAGCCATGGTCAATGCCCCGAGACCGGGTGCGGACGAAACGTTATGGGAATACTTGCACCGGCGCGATGTCGATTTCTGGGGTCCCCGGAACCGCCTGCTCACGCCGGTGATCGTGCTCGACCAGTTCGAGGAAGTATTCACCCTGGGCCAGCGCAGCGAGAAGACATCTGCCCGTGTGGCCGAGTTCGCTGCGGAACTGGAATCGGTGATCGAGCATCGGCCTCCTGACGCGGTGCGCGACAGGCTGGAATTGTCGCCCGACGATGCCCTTGGTTACGACTTCCAACGTCAGAGCGTGAAGTTCATTCTCAGTCTGCGTGAAGATTTCCTGCCGCAGCTTGATCCCTGGCGCAGCCGCATGCCTTCGCTCCTGCCGCATCGTTTCCGTCTGGAACGGATGACCGGAGCGCAAGCGCTTGGCGTCGTCGAGCGCGCAGGACGTGACTTGGTAGAACCTGCGGTCGCCCAGCAGATCGTAGATTTTGTCTCCACCTCGCAACGCCGGCGCGAGGCCCGCTCCATGGAGCGGCGCGATGTGGAACCGGGCCTCTTGAGCGTGGTTTGCGACGAGCTGAACCGCAGGCGTCTCAGTCGCGGCCAGGCCCACATCACCGCGGACCTGCTCACCGAAGAGCGAGAAGGCATTATTCAGAGCTTCTATGAGCGTTCCTTTGACGGGGTGGACGACCGGGTACGGGTGTGGGTCGAGGACAAACTCCTCACCGCCTCCGGTTATCGGAACCGCGCCGCGATGGAGGACGCTCTAAAGCTGGGGTTGCCGGCAAGTGCGTTCGACTTGCTGGTCGACCGCCGGGTGCTCCACCGGGAAGAGCGGGAGGGCGTGGTCTGGCTCGAGCTGACCCACGACCTGCTTACCGATCCTGCGGAGCAAAGCCGGGAGACCCGCCTTGAGAGACAGGCATGGGAGACAAGACAGCAGACGGAACGTGCCGCTCTGGAGGCAGCAAGACGGGCCGAACAGGAAGCCAATGCCAAGGCAGAAGAAGCTCGAAGGAGAGCAAGGCGTTCCCAAAATACCGCAGTAGTCGCGCTGGTCGCGATGGTTGTCCTTGCCGCCGTTGTTCTTTTTGCATGGCATGAAAAAACCAGGGCCGAAACGGCCACGACCGATGCCAACAGCAAAGCCCGCGAGGCGTTGGATGCCAGGGCGAAGGCAGACGAAGCGCTAGATACTGCGAACAGAGAGCGCAAAAAGGCGAACGATGCCGCTGGGGCGGCACGATCCGCCGAAGAAAAGGCAAACGAGGAGAGAAACAGGGCGGAAAGTAGTTTTCAGACTGCGGTTTCCACCAGCGATGATCTGGGTGTCGGCCTGATGGACTATGTCCGCGGTGACATGAAGGTCCCCACCGCAACCATTCTCAAGATCATCGACGCGGCTGACAGGTCCTATAAGAGATTGGGCACAGCGGGAGTTGGGGGTGAGACTACCTCAACCGCCAGTATTGAGCTTCGCCATGCGCGTTTCCTTACCAAAGCGGCGGCCGCGCTCCATCAACGCGGCTATTTCAACGAAGGGCGCGACCAGGCGCAGCACGCTCTCGACTTGCTGTCGGGAATGGGCGATCCATCCTCCAACGATCGCCTGCGGATAGCCCGCGCTGATGCCCTGTACGCGCGCGGCGCTTGCCTATTGGCGTTAGGTGATTACAACAGAGCGCGGCAGGATTTTGATCAGGCCCTCAGCCTGACGTCGTCTGCGGTCGGCGCTGATTTGAAGCCGGAGGCGGAACGGATCCGCGTGCTTGCAACGATCGGTCTTGGTCAGGTGGAGATAGGAACGTTTGACTTCGACAAGGCGGCAGTTCATTTTAAGGAAGCCCTGGCCCTTGCGGACAGCAGCGCAACCAACAGCGAAGAAAGAACCATCTGGAAGTTTCTGGCGCTGGAGGGCATGGGATTGAGCCGCACGGACGACGTTGAGGCTGATAGCTGGTTGGACAAGGCAGACAAGACCTTGCGGTCCAGCACGCTTCCGGAAGATAACTTGCGCCGGATACGTTTGTTCGCAGAACTCGAGTATCAGCGAGGCTTCGTTGCAGTGCGACTAGGTAACTATGACGAAGCCGAGCGTTTCTTCAAGGGATCCAACGCCGCCAGCGAGGACCTGCGCGAGAGCGACCCGGATAACCTGGACGCGCGCCTGAGCCTGATTCAAAGCTGGCGCGGACTCGGCATGCTCAATCGCAACCGTGGCGAGTGGGAGCTCTCACAAGAAAATCTGGAGCGGGTTGAAAAGGCGGCAAGGGAGTTGGACCAACGCCAGCCATCCTGGATGCAGACCAGGTTCGTGTGCGGAGCGGCCATCTATGAACAGGGTGAGCTGATCCTCGACAAGTACCGTGACTCGCCTCCTGAGTGGCAGGACCGGAAGGACTTCGAGAAGGCCCTCCAGAAATTCACCGACGCGCGGAAATTGCTGGAAGGAAACGGACCAATCCCCCCTAAAACGCTGCAGCTTTTGGCCTGGATCATCGCCTATCAGGGACTCACCTATGAATCCGAATCGTCCGATCCCGGCCTGACCAAGCAAGCCAGTGAAGAAGACGAAAAAGAGGCTCTTGATCACTATGCGCAGGCTCGCGAAATATTGAAGCCCATTCAGCACGCAGAAAGGTCGCAGATTGCCACTTTTTACTGCTGGACTGGCGATGTTCAGCTTCGGCTGGAGCAAGAGGAAGCGGCGATCGCATCCTATAAGACGGCAATTACCATCTTGACGGAACTGGTGAAGGAATCTCCCACCCCAGATCATTATTACTCTCTTTCCTACTCACACAAGGCATTGGGCAATGCCCACGCTAAGAAAAAGGAGTTTGCTAAAGCTTCCTCACAATATGACGCTGCGGCCAAGGCGATCAACCGGGCGCTGGCGGCCCAGCCACACGAGACTAGGTTTCTCGAGCGGAAAGCGGAAATTCAAGCGGCAACGTTCGACTTACACTACAGCCAGGACGACCTCGCTGGAGCGTTAGATGCGTTGGATGAGGCGGTGACGACGATTTGGACTGCCTTGCAGCGCGATTATTCCAATGACGCTCTGAATGAGGACTTGTCACGCTACCGCAAGGTAGCAGCGCAAGTCGCGGACCACCTGAAGGCCAACGGGGGCGCCGCGAATTCGAAGCCGGGCGCCGTGACCCCACAGCAGTCAGAGGCTTTACTTCGCAAGATCGATGCCATGCTTGGAAGGAGCGATCCCACCAGTCTGCTCAGTCACAACCAGCAAACTGCCTGGATATTGGGACCGCTTGTACCGGGGGCGTGGCGCATGCTGGCCGGACCGGAATTGGAGAAAGCCAGCCAGCGCTTGTCAAATGCGGATAAGCGTTTCCCACGCAACCAAGTTCTTGGCATACGTGTGCTTCCAGTCTATTTCTACGACGACGCCGCCCTCTATGAGGCGGAAGTTGTGGAGAAAAATGGAGAGCGCGGAATCGTAACCTACATGCAGCGGGGCACGAAACCGCCGGTCTTCTTGGATGGCTATTCGGGTCCCATTAACAAGATGAACAAGGAATCTCCACCCAAGCTGGATACACCGGCCAGAGCGACCGCATATCTGCGCTTTTACGTAAGTTCCATTCAGGATGAAGATGGCCGGTTTGTTCTCGTCGACCAGATGGAAGACGTGCAGGCCTCCTCCTCCGCCGAGGCGACAAGCCGGGCCCTGACCGCGGAGAAAATCAAACCTCTGATCGTCGAGCCGACTCTGGGTGGAGGATGGCAAGGAATTGGCACAATCCGGATTGGGACCAACCTCTACCAGGCCGGTTTCAAGTTCTCCCGGGTCGGCTATGTTGACATTGCGAAGAATGAATTTCAGCTGGTTGCCACGAACTCTTCCGCGACTACGGAAGGATTCCTGGACGGCATTCGTGAACCCTACACCGTGGACATGGGAGCACAACGTCTTCGCGACCAACAGGGCGGTCTTGAGAAGCTGCCGGAGTTTTACTCCAAGCACAAACGCTGGAAGGATGCGGCAGAGGTGCAGCAAAAGCTGGTCGAGTCGACGCTCGCCGAGAAGATGGACGACAAGAAGCGGCGCGAGAAGCTGCGGGGAGAGTACTTAGCTCTCTCCTGGTATCAACTCATGGCACGTGAGTTCCAGGCTGCGTTGACCTCCAGCGAG
>Ga0265316_10004427_pt1 | contig 13998 bp, 13 predicted proteins | sample 4522metaG_FD_202092 | JGI IMG/M metagenome (GOLD analysis project Ga0265316, IMG submission 202092) | Rhizosphere microbial communities from Carex aquatilis grown in University of Washington, Seatle, WA, United States - 4-5-22 metaG | ecosystem: Host-associated > Plants > Roots > Rhizosphere >... | reverse complement strand
ACCAGGACGGCGTGCTGAAGATGGCGCGCACTTATGAAATCATGGACCCGCATGTCATCGGACTGCCGTCCAACAGTTTGATCATGGGCAAATTGTCCGGACGCCACGCTTTCAAAGAAAGACTGGCGGAGTTAGGTTACGTTCTGGACGAAACCGCGTTTCAGCGCGCCTTTACCGCGATTATTGCCCTGGCGGATAAAAAGAAAGAAGTCACGGATAAAGATATCGAATCCATCCTTGCTGAAGACAAGCGGATTGTAGCCGATACCTATCATCTGGACCGGATACAGGTAACCTGCGGCGACCGGGGCATCCCAACTGCAGCAGTGAGATTGATTGCGCCTGACGGCGAGGTCAAGTCCGAGGCGGCGATCGGCACCGGTCCGGTGGATGCGGTCTGTGAGGTCATCGATAAAATCATCAAAATCCCGGATGTTAAGTTAACCGAATTTACGGTGAAGTCGGTAACGGAAGGCATCGATGCCATTGGAGAAGTGCTGATCAGGGTAGAAAGCAAAGGAACCACTTATACCGGCCGCGGTGCAGATACAGATATTATCGTGGCCAGCGCGAAAGCCTATGTGAATGCGCTCAACCGTCTGATTGCCGCCGGAAAAACCGAGAAATAACAGAGGAGGCACAAAATATGCCGTCACAATGGGAATTGGCAGCGCGTCTTCTTTTAGCCGCGGTACTGGGTGCAATTATCGGTTTCCAGCGGGAAATGTACGGTAAACCGGCGGGATTAAGAACGCTGGCTCTTATCAGTGTGGGTGCCGGCTTGTTCGGAGTGATTTCCTTAAACGGATTCTTGGGGAACAACGCGGATGTAATTGCGGCGGGCGTAGTGACCGGCGTTGGCTTCCTGGGCGCGGGGGCAATACTGCACCGGCACGGCGGAGTTGAAGGGTTGACCACAGCAGCAACCATTTGGGTGGCAGCCGGAGTGGGATTGGCGTCAGCGGCGGGCCTCTACATCCTGGCGTCGGTGGTGACGGCGATAGCCTTCGGCATCCTGATGCTCCCCCAGAAAAAACAGAAATAAATTTACGATAAATTGAAAAGGAACTGAAAATGAATTTAGCTGAAAAAATACTGGCCGCGCATTGCGGGAAAAAGAAAGTTGTCCCGGGCGAGTTTATTAATTGCAAAGCTGACGTTATTCTCAGCAACGATATCACGGCGCCGATTGCGATTAAAGAGTTCCGCAAAATCGGCGTGAAAAAGGTTTTCGACCCGAAGAAAATAGTGATGGTGGCCGACCATTTTGTACCGAATAAGGATATTACTTCCGCCGAGCAGAGCAAGTTCATGCGTGAATTCGCTTTGGAACAGGGAATAATGTTCTATGATGTCGGGCAGATGGGCATAGAGCACTGCCTGCTGCCGGAAAAGGGCATTGTTTTACCCGGCGATGTTGTAATCGGGGCGGACTCACATACCTGCACCTACGGCGCGTTAGGCGCTTTTGCGACCGGTATGGGTTCCACCGATATCGCCACGGCGATGGCGACCGGCGACATCTGGATGAAAGTACCGACGACAATTAAGTTTGTTTATAAAGGTAAATTAGGGAAGTGGGTCAGCGGCAAGGATTTAATCCTGTTCACCATCGGGCAAATCGGGGTGGACGGAGCATTGTATGCCGCGATGGAATTTACCGGCGAAGCGATCGACAATTTGTCGATGGACGGCCGTTTCACAATGGCAAACATGGCGATTGAAGCCGGCGGGAAAGCCGGGCTTTTCCATGTCGACCAAAAGACGCTGGATTACGTCAAACCGCGTGCAAACCGCCCTTATAAAGTCTATGAAGGCGACACGGATGCAGAATACGCCAAAGTGATTGAATGGGATGTAACGAAGATGGAGCCGCAGGTATCGATGCCGCACCTGCCCTCGAATACCAAACCCGTCAGTCAAGTCGGTAAGATTGAAATCGACCAGTCGGTCATCGGGAGCTGCACCAACGGCAGGATCAGCGACCTGCGTATCGCGGCGGAGATTTTGAAGGGCAAGAAAGTTCATCCCAGGGTGCGCACGATTGTGATTCCGGGCACACAGCAGATTTACCTGGACGCGATGCATGAGGGGCTGCTGGAAATCTTTATTAACGCGGGAGCGGTAGTCAGTACTCCAACCTGCGGGCCTTGTCTAGGCGGCTATATGGGCATCCTGGCTGCGGGAGAAAAGGCAATTTCGACGACCAACCGTAATTTTGTGGGCAGAATGGGCAGTACTAAGGCGGAGGTATACCTGGCGAATCCTGCAGTGGCAGCTGCGAGTGCGATTACAGGCAGGATTTCAAGTCCGGAGGAAGTAACAAAGTAAAATCCAAAAACCAAATTCTACATCAGCTCGTTGACCTGAATATACATTGACTGCGTCAAGTACCGAAAATGGCTCTTCGGCAAACAAATTAGAAATTTTAAATACGAAATACTAAGTAATATCAAACTAGGAAATATGGAACAACCGTGAAACCGGAAAACTATACGATTAAAACCGCCGCGAAGACGGATTTTGAGTGGATAATAGAGTTATATGCCCAGACTTGGAGCGGGGACATCTGCGTCAGTCGGGGCATTAAAATGAAAAAATATCAGGGCAGCGGTTGAGCTTCATCTTCAGGGAATGGGAGAAGATGGAGAAACCCTACCGGAACCAAGTTCATACACCGAACTCGTGGAAGTATAAAAAGGAGTTTACAAATGCTAAAAGGTAAAGTACATAAATACGGCACCAATGTGGATACGGACGCGATCATTCCGGCAAGATACCTGAATGTTTCGGAACCGGAATTGCTGGCGGCGCACTGCATGGAAGATATTGACCTGGATTTCGTGAAAAACGTCAAGCCGGGTGATATAATTGTGGCGGACACCAATTTTGGCTGCGGGTCATCGCGTGAGCACGCCCCGCTGGCAATCAAGGCATCGGCTGTTTCCTGTGTGATTGCCAAGAGTTTTGCCCGTATCTTTTTCCGCAATGCTATCAATATCGGTTTGCCGCTGCTGGAGAGTGAAGCTGCCGTGGATGGGATTAAAAACGGGGACACCGTCGAGGTCGACCTGGAAAAAGGAATTATCCGGAATGTATCCACGGGCAAGCAATTCGCAGCCAAGCCTTACCCTGAATTCATGAGCCAGCTGGTGAAAACCGGCGGGTTGATTGAATACACGAAAAAGAGACTGGCAGCGGCGAAATAGGGATAATGAGAGGAGTTTGATAAGTGGCAAAATTTAAAATTGTGGTAACAGCCGGCGACGGCATCGGGCCGGAAGTAATCGCGGAAGGCGTTAAGGTATTAAAAGCAATCGGGAAAAAATACAGCCACACCTTTGATTTTCGTTATGAACTGCTGGGCGGTTCGGCGATCGATGCCACCGGCGAGGCGCTCACCAAAGAAACGCTGGCCGAATGCAATAAAGCCGATGCTGTCCTGCTGGGTGCGGTCGGGGGACCGAAATGGGATAATCCGGCGGCCAAGGTCCACCCTGAAGACGGGCTGCTGGCTTTGCGCAAGGGAATGGGCCTGTACGCCAACCTGCGCCCCGTTAAGGTGCTGCCGATGCTGGTAGACGGTACCAACTTGAAACCGGATGTAGTCCGCGGCGTAGACCTGATTGTAGTGCGAGAGTTAACCGGCGGCTTATATTTCGGGCGCCCCAAGAGGCGCTACACCACGACACGCGGCCGCCGTGCGGTGGACTCGATGGTATATTCCGAGCAGGAAATTGCCCGCATTGTCAAAGTGGGCTTTGAACTGGCGAGAAGCCGGAATAAAAAATTGACATCGGTGGATAAAGCCAATGTACTGGAAACTTCGAAATTGTGGCGTCAGATTACCGCTGAAGTCGCGAAAGATTATCCTGATGTGAAGCTGGAAAACCAGCTGGTGGATTCCTGCGCAATGCGGCTGATACAGGACCCAAAATCGATCGATGTGATTGTGACGGAGAATATGTTTGGGGACATTTTAACGGACGAAGCCTCGGTGCTGGCCGGTTCAATGGGGATGCTGCCATCAGCCAGCTTGGCGGCTACTCCGAAAGAAAATGAGCGGATTAGCGGCTTATACGAGCCGATTCACGGCAGCGCGCCGACAATTGCCGGCCAGAACATCGCCAATCCGATCGCGACAATAATGACCGTAGCCATGATGCTGCGCTATTCACTGGCGCTATCAAAAGAAGCGAAAATAATCGAAGATGCGGTCTTCAATGTGCTTACAGAAGGCTATCGCACTGTGGACATCATGTCCGCCGGGATGAAGAAGGTCGGCACGAAAGAAATGGGAGACCTGGTAGCAGCCAAAGTATAAATACCGTCCGGTATCCGTAGGCGGGAGTAAAAATAACGATGAGTAAAATCTATCTCTATGACACCACTCTCAGAGACGGCGCACAGAAAGAAGGCGTCTCATTTTCCGTTGTCGATAAACTGGAGATAACCTCCCGTCTGGACGATATGGGCATCAATTTTATCGAGGGCGGATGGCCGGGTTCTAATCCCCGCGATGCCGAGTTTTTCCAGAAAGCCAGGGGATTAAAGCTGAAAAATGCCGAAATCGTGGTTTTCGGGAGCACCCGCCGCGCCAATATCCGTGCGGAAGAAGACTCAAACCTGCTGATCATGCTGGAGACAGGGTTTAAATATGCCTGCCTGGTGGGCAAAACCTCCGATTTACAGGTAACCCAGGTATTAGAAACCACTCTCGAAGAAAACCTGAATATGATTGCCGATTCTATTAAGTTTCTGAAAAAGAAAGGGATGACCGTGTTCCTGGATGCAGAACACTTTTTTGACGGCTATAAACATAATCCGAAATATAGTTTACAGTGCCTGACGACGGCGGCTGAAGCCGGCGCAGCCTGCATCGTGCTCTGCGATACGAACGGCGGGGCGATGCCGGAAGAAGTTACAGTTGCGATAAAAGCGGCAAAGAAAGTTACTAATATACCGTTGGGAATCCATGCACACAATGACAGCGAAGTAGCGGTAGCGAATACACTGGCGGCCGTAAGGGCGGGTGTGGAACAAGTGCAGGGCACAATCAACGGCTATGGGGAACGCTGCGGCAATACCAACCTCTGCAGTGTGATTGCCAATCTGAAACTGAAAATGGGCATCAATTGTGTTTCCAATGCGCAATTAGCCAAGCTGACGGAAGTTTCGCATTTTGTCAGTGAAGCCGCGAATCTGCAGTCGGAAGCGGCACTGCCGTACGTCGGCACCAGCGCTTTCAGCCATAAGGCCGGTTATCATGTATCCGGCGTGACCAAGTGGTTGGATTCTTACCAGCACATCGACCCGGCGAAAGTCGGTAATCATTTGAATGTTGTGGTCTCGGAACTGTCCGGTAAGGGCAATATAATCTATAAAGCGAAGGAGCGCGGGCTCAACGTGCCCTTACAGGGTAAAGAAGCCAGGATATTACTGGACCAGATAAAACTGCAGGAAAGCCGCGGTTTTCAATATGATAATGCCGAGGCATCCTTTGATTTACTGGTGTACCGTGCGCAACCTGATTACCGGCCGCTGTTCGAACTGGTAGATTTTATGGTAGTCGTCGAGAAGAGACGGCGCCAATCAACGCGGAAAGACACCGGAGAGATGCTTTCCGAAGCCATGGTTAAAGTGAAGGTTGACGGGAAGCTGATGCATACCGCAGCCGAGGGCAACGGTCCCGTAAACGCGCTGGACGCAGCGTTGCGGCAAGCGCTGCTGGAGTTTTACCCCGAGTTGTCGGTAGTGAAACTGATCGACTATAAAGTGCGCATACTGGCCGAAAGCACCGGCACGGAATCCCTGGTGAGGGTTTTGATTGAATCGACTGACGGCACGGAAGAATGGCGCACCGTCGGCAGTTCGACGGATATCATCGAGGCAAGCTGGCTGGCGCTGGCGGACGGACTGGAATACTGGCTACTGAAACATAACGTAAAACCGTAGAGCTTTCCTGTTAAACCCTAAATCTGAATATCAAAATCCAAATTGTCAGAAGAAGAAGGGAAGTGTAATCAACTTTCCTTCTTTTGTTTTTCACCGTAAATTGATTCGGAGATTAAATTCCTATTTTGCTGTTTTCCGGCCGGTGATGAGAAAGACCGTAAATTCCCGTATCCCCTGATTGAATGACGGTTTGGTAACAGTGGCGGCGGTTGTATCTGTGATATTATCAAATCCGGCTTCAGAGAAATATTTGCGCATTACGGCACGGTCAAAACCGGAGTGAAATACCCCGGTATTATTGTCATGGAATTGACCGTCGTCTGAATCTAAATCGGCGATACTGAGAAAACCACCTGGTGTGATGACTTTGTTAAATTGAGACAACAACGGTTTTAAATCCACAATATGATGCAGCGTCAAGCTGCTAACAATCAATTGATAATTACCGTTAAGGTTTTGACCTTTTTCAATATCGATGAGCATGGTTTTGACATTAGGCAAATGCAGTTTAGTAATTTTATCATTGAGGATATCCAGCATTCCCTGCGAACTGTCAACGCCGGTGATGGAACGGACAAAAGGTTGCAATTGCACAGTCAGCAGCCCCGTGCCGCACCCGAAGTCCATAACGTTCATATCGCTCGTGATTGTGAGATTGTTTATCATCGAATCGGCAATATCTCTTGCCAGTTTAACCCTGACCGGATTTTCATCCCAGGTGGCCGCTGCTTGATTAAAATCACGTTTCTCGGTAGTCATTACAGTTTACTCTACTAAATGATAGTTTACGCAACCAGTGTTTTGGCCCACGCCGAGGCACGTTCCTGTTCGCCGTCTTTGAGCGGGCCTTCTTTGCCGTTAACAAAGAACCCTTCGGCCGGCACAACGAGGTTGGCGCCTTTGTCTTTGAGGTTTTTGGCAATCCGATCGGCGGCGAAGCCGAATATTTTAACGATTTTGGTGGGAATCCTGGTGTCGAAGGCCGCTACCTTTTTGCCTTTAATCACAGATTCAGAAATTTTATTCATTAAATCCGCGACGGAAGGCATGGGCCGTCCGCCGTAGGTCGGGGAACCGATAACAATCAGGTCAAACGAGGTAAAATCAGCGGGATTGGCTTCCGCTGCACGGAGTACTTTGATATCACCTTTGATGCCGGACCCGATAGCTTTGGCGATTTTCTCCGTGTTGCTGTAGGTGGAATCATAGACGACTAAGACTTTCATGCGTCACCTCCAAATTAGAGTCAATTATACGCTTTAAGAATAGCGGGGGCAACCTCCCATCGGGCAGTTTTTGCGGCTAATCAAAGGAAGGAAAATATTTTTGAAAAACAGGCGTTATTTTATCAGAACGGATTTCTAACAACGACAAAATACCTATGTGTTATAATCAATAACGAATAAATAGTACTGAAGAATAATATTAAACGGGTTAGTTTACAAGTACTGCAACCCGAATAAAGGCTAAAAGATAAAGATGAACAAAAAACAATTCAGCTTTGCAGTCTTATATATAGTTCTGCTCACAGTAACAATTTTGATGACATCGTGCAGCTCAAAGCTTCGCATTACTACCACAACCACCGATGATGTTACTTCACTGGATTTTGCGCAGAAAATAATGCAGACTCAAATTTCAGCAGCTCCCGTTGAAGATGCCGGTAAGTCGCTGGAGCCTGAATTAAGCGCCCAATATCCGGACACTTTCGGGGGATTGTGGGTGGAATATGTCCCTAAATTCCATTTTGTGGTTGCATTTACGAGCGGTGGCGAAGAAGCGATCCAGCCATATCGCCAGGGATTATTGACAGATACCATCGAAGTACGCACTGTCAAATATTCCTATCGCGACCTCCAAAAAGCGCAAAGGGATATAATGACAGCCCTAAACAAATTGAACATTGAATTCAACTCCGGAATCATGACAATGGATAACATGGTGGAACTGGATATTACCAAAACAGATATGCCCAGCCTGAATGTTGCCGTTCAGACTGGGCATTTGTTAATACCCGATTGCGTTAAAATAGTGCCTGTTGACGCTCTGGCGAGACCACTTTAGAGCGGTTCAGAATATTTTAAGTTAGCACTTTTTCGGGGTGACGTATTTATCTTCCAGGCCTTCCCAGAAATCCAGGCGGCGTAGTTTATTGAGATAGGCGGTATCCGGTAAACCGGCCGGGAAAAAGCTTTTGGTCGAACCTGTTTCATAAAGACCTTTGTACATGTCAATTAAGGCTTTGGCCACACCGGGAAGCGGATTCCCCGGCACCCATAATTTAACGCCGATATCGGCGTAGTCTTTGGTGGTGAATTCTTCCGGCCCTGAGCCCCAAATCCAAACTTTCGGCGCGCCCATTTTTTTATAGACATCTTTCATGATGGACTTGGTTGTCTCGCCGGATTTCGGTTTGATGGTATCGATGCCCTGTGGCAGCAGCATATCTACCCCTAAATCCACAGCAGCTCTCATCCGGGCGATGGTATCTTCCACGCCGTTAGTACGCAGGGAATCGGTCCGGGCACAGATGAAGAAGTCCTTGTCTTCTTTATCACGTGCTTCCATGGCGGCCTTCAGCTTGCCGATATATTCATCCAGCGGAACAACTTCCTGGGTGCCCAGCGCCGGGCATTTGGTCGGGTGTTTCTGGTCGTCGAGGAAAAGACCGGCGGCTCCGGCTCGAATCAGTTCCTGGGTGGTGCGGTAAGCCGCTAATGCGCCGCCGTAACCGTCGTCGGCATCGACGATGAATGGAATGTCCACCGAATTGACCATGTTCCTGACGATATTCACGACCTCAGTGGCCGTGGCAATACCGAAATCAGGCATACCGAGTTGGGCATCGCGGATGCCGTAACCGGTCATAAAAACAGCTTTAAACCCGACGGATTCCGCCATGCGGGCAGACAGGCAGTCGTACGCGCACGGGATAACTTTCAATCCGGGTTCACTAAGGAACTTTCGCAGCATTTTTGTTTTTTTCATCAAAACACCTCTATTTTTATTATTGACGAAACATGATGAACTAAATTTGGCCCCTATCTCTAACTCTCTCCCACGCTAGTACTCATGACTCTTGTCCTGAGTACCTCCGCACATTTTGGTGAAATACGCTACGGGGGCGAGAGGACTAACCTTATGAATTATATTTTGCCTTCAGCAATGAGTTTATCGGTATAAGGCTCAATACCGCCGGCCTCCATGATTTCCAGTAAAAAGTCAGGCAGCGGCGTAAATTTCAGGGTTTTCTTGTTTGTGATGTTCTTGATTTCACCCGCCTCAAGATCAACCTCAAGAATGTCTCCTGCTTTTACATTCTTATTAATACCTTCGAGCTCGATAATGGGTAAGCCCAGATTAATGGAGTTCTTGAAGAAGTTCCGGTCGAAAGATTCGGCGATGACACAGGAAATGCCGGCTTGTTTGATGCCGATATTGGCGTGCTGGTGGCCGTGCCCGCAGCCCATATTGGTGCCGACGACCATAATATCGCCTTTTTTCACTTTCTTGGGGAAATCAGGGTCGACAGGGGTCATAACCCATTTGCCGAAATCACCGTCTTTCATCAAACCCATTTCGCGTTCGCGGAAAGGGATGATTTCTTTATCGACGTCCAGATTATCACCAAAGACCCAGACTTTGCCTTTAAATTTTAATGCCATTAACTTACTCCTTAAAGATATTTGCGGGGGTCAACGATTTTGCCTGCGAGGGCTGATGCGGCCACAGTGGCGGGACTGCCCAGGTAGACCTGCGCGCTGTCTTCGCCCATGCGTCCCGGGACATTGGTGGTGCTGGAGGCGATACAGACCTCGTTCTTGGCGAGCGGGGTGTAGAATCCCGGACACATGCTGCAGCTGGGCGCACAAACCAGACAGCCGGCTTCCAGCAGCGTAGAAATAACGCCTTCCTTATCTGTCCGGAGCATTGTTTCCGCGGACCCCGGGGTGACATTGAACATCACATCAGGGTGGATTTTTTTGCCTTTTAAAATCCTGGCGGCAATTCTCAAATCTTCGTCACGGCCGCTGGCGCAGGAGCCGATGAAAGCGGTGGTGATTTTGGTGCCCTCAACCGATGAAACCGGCTGGACGGTACGCCGGTACGGCGGAACGACGATCTGAGGCTCAATTTTGGAACCGTCGTAGTTGTAGACTTTTGCATATTGCGCATCAGGGTCGCTCACTTGCGGCTCATAATGAACTTTGGCCCGGGTTTTGAACCAATCAAATACTTTCTGGTCGGGATTGACGATGCCGGTCTTCGCGCCGGTAAAAATAGAGAGGCAGCACATGGATAAACGCCCGTCGAGGCTCATATCTTCGATGACCGGCCCCGTGAATTCCATGGCCTGATAGACCGCGCCGGCCGGACCGATTTGACCAAGGATATATTCAAAGACATCCCTGCCCATGACGCCGTCCTGCAGTTTACCGGTGATGTTGAATTTGATACTTTTCGGAACGCGGAACCACATCCATCCGAGCCGCAGAAAAGCAGGTTCGGCGGCAGAAAGATTGATACCAAGACAGCCGACCCCGCCGGCAGTAGGGCAATGGGTATCGGCATGAAGGTAAACATTGCCCGGCAACGCCCAGCCTTTTTCGATGGGAAGATGGTGACAGGTGCCGACATTGCCCAAATCGAGGATATTTTCTTTAGGAACACCTAGCGACAACGCCCATTCTTTAGTGATACGGTGGGATTCCCGGTTGGTTATATTATCCTGCTGCCTGGCCCAGGTGCCGCAGTGTTCCGGGGCAATCATCACTTTTTTGGGGTCAAAAAACTTATCCCAGCCGAGCCGTTCGTATTCACGGGAATTAAGGGCGCCGATATCGCTGCCGACCTGAATATAGGTGTCTTTGATACCGAATTTTAAATAATCTCCGGGAGAAACCTCCGGTTTGCCCGCAGCTTTGGCCATGATTTTTTCAACAATGGTTTTTCCCATGCTAAAAATACCTCACTTTTTATCTCAGGTTAAATATATTGAGAAAGCCGGATAATATTAAAAAACGATAGGGAAATGATACAGCCGATTTCGAATTTCGAATCAAGCAGTAAATTTAAAAACACAATATTTTAATATCACCTATCTTTTGCAGACAGGATAACACTCAAAAAAATATTTGTCAAACACAAGTCTTATTGATACTTTAATAATAACAAAAAGAATAAATTAATGAATTGTTAGAAGTTTAAAAGAAAAGGTTTATCTACTCAATTGGTTCTGCGCAAATTCTGCGAAATCCTTTAGCCCCTGAGGGGAACCGATTTCATAGAACCGTTCTTTGACTTCAAAAGCAAGCAGTTGTTGCCTTTCAATCAGGCGCAAGAAAAGGTCTTCAAGCGAAGAGTAACTCTTTTCCGGAGTCAACTGAAGAGCTTCTTTCCTGAAAATGGCGGCGCCATAATCGATGTAAACCATGTCTTTTGTTTTTTCGGTTTTGCTGTACCCGGTAACCATGTTACCTTTGATTACGATATTGCTTTTATCATAAGCGTCGTTGTTTTTAAAAACGGTATCAAGACCGATTTTATTCTGCGCAACAAAATAGGACATGATTTTGGGAATATCCAGGAAAAGATAGGAATCGCCGTAGATCACAAAGAAACTATCTTTTAACAGATATTCGGCATTTTTTAGCGCGCCGGCGGTACCAAGTGGTTTATCTTCCTGACTGTACCGGATATGCACGCCGTATTTACTGCCGTCGCCGAAATTTTCCTGTATTTGTTTACCCAAATGTCCGGTGCAAAGCACGATATCGGTGACGCCGCCGGCTTGTAATAATTCAAGCTGGTAGGCGAGGAACGGCTTGCCGAGTATATCGACCAGAGATTTCGGGCGATTTATTGTCAATTGACCAAGCCGGGTGGCGAAACCACCGGCTAAAATCACTACCTGAATACCCATTTCAACAATGCACCATATAGATATCAATTAAATATGAACTAGTATAAACACCCAAACTATATCGAAGGCACGGGCAAATGTCAATATTTAATGACAGCAACCAACGGTCAGATAAATAATCAAGCAACAAGTATCAATACTAAAGAATTTGTTGGCTTCTTGAATTAGGTGGTACTTTAACATACAATTCTTGTAGTGGCTGTGAAACCGATCACAAAGATGAAGGTGAATGAAATGAGCAAATTCATTGAAAAATTACAACAGGTACTTGCGCCCCCCGTTCAATCCATGGGGTTTAACCATACGAAATCGGAACAAGCCAGGCTGAAAATACAGCTTGTCGTAAATGTTAACGGAGGCAAAGCAAAATCGCAGATAAAAGAGCCGGCCGGGGCTGATGCGCTCGTTGTTTCCGGTACTGCAATCAGAGCCGGTGAAACAATAACCGGGATGCGGCTTGCCAATGGCGATACAGAAGAAGTCGAGAAAGCCGTTAAAGCCGGGGCTGATTTTGTCATCCTGCCGGTGAGCGGGGAAGTAACCGGACCTGATAAAAAACTAGGGAAAATTATTCAATTGGAAGATTCAATTCCCGATATCATGTTAAGGGCCGTCAGTGACCTGCCGTTAGATGCCGTGCTTTTAGCTGAAGACCAGGGAAATAGCCCTGCATTGACATGGAAAAGGCTGATGCTGATTCGCCGATTTGCCGGTTTATCAGGAAAACCCCTGTTGATTGAAGTCCTGCCGACCGTTACAGAGACGGAGCTGCAACAAATCTGGGACGCAGGTGTCAGCGGCGTAATCGTGAAGACAGATGCGGAACAGGCAGAAGTTGTGACTGCAAACCTACGGAAAATAATCGAAAAACTGACATTTCCATCAAAACGGAAAAATGAAAAAAACATGGCGATCGTACCGGTGGTGGCGAGCGCTATAGAAGAACCAAAAGAAGATGACGACGGCGATGGCGACGGAGATGATGAATAGGGTTACTTTAGATTTTATTTAAACATTTTAATTTTGCAATTCGCCCCTCTCTCTGGCTCTCTCCCACGCGGGGGCGAGAGAACTAACTTTTTACTGGCATGAATGCCTGTGCAACCGGATAACCAAAAAGCCCCTCAAAACTTCGAGGGGCTTTTTTATTCAGGTTATTAGTCGAAAAGATGCTTTTAAGCCCTCGTGTTGGGACCGGACAATTGCCAGGACTTGCCTTCAGTGGTGATAGACGGTGCGATAACCATTTCGGCGTTGTGCATTTCACGGATGGTGGAAGCGCCGCAGAAGCCCATCGCGGTCCTGATAGCGCCGACAAAATTCTGTGTGCCGTTGGTGACAGAGGTCGGACCAAAGAGAATCTGCTGCAGCGGAACACTGGTGCCGACTTTGATGCGGGTACCCCGGGGTAAGACAGGATTAGGTGTCGACATTCCCCAATGATAGCCGTGGCCGGGAGATTCGATGGCCTGGGCAAAAGTCGAGCCGAGCATGACGCCGTCCGCGCCGGCAGCAATCGCTTTGCAGATATCGCCGCCTTTCTTGAAACCGCCGTCGGTGATAATCGGCACATAACGCCCGGTATCTTTCATATAGGTATCCCTGGCCGCAGCACAATCGATGGTAGCGGTGATTTGCGGCACGCCGACGCCCAGCACTTCTCTCGAGGTACAGGCGGCACCGGGACCAACTCCAACGAGGACGCCGGAGACACCTTCTTTCATCAAATCGAGACAAGCGGAATAACTGACACAATTACCGACAACAACAGGAATCGGCACGGATTTTACAAGTTTGGAGAAAACCAGGCCTTCATAGCTCTTGGAAACGTGACGGGTGGTGGTGACGGTAGATTGGACAAAGAGCAAGTCGGCGCCGGCTTCTACGATCAATTGTGAATATTTTTTCGTGTTGGTCGGCATAACGGTGGCGGCACAAACCGCGCCGGCTTTTTTAATTGCCCGGATTCTTTCCCCGATAAGATTTTCTTTAATGGGGGCGGAGTATATTTTCTGCATCAGGGCAGTCACTTTTTCGTTAGGCGTGTTGGCAATTTCACTGAGGACTTCCGCCGGATTATCATAACGGGTCTGAACCCCTTCCAGATGCAGGACAGCCAG
>Ga0265316_10004426_pt1 | contig 13999 bp, 14 predicted proteins | sample 4522metaG_FD_202092 | JGI IMG/M metagenome (GOLD analysis project Ga0265316, IMG submission 202092) | Rhizosphere microbial communities from Carex aquatilis grown in University of Washington, Seatle, WA, United States - 4-5-22 metaG | ecosystem: Host-associated > Plants > Roots > Rhizosphere >... | reverse complement strand
GAACTCCAGCCAGCGTGGAGAGATACCGTGCCGTCACGGGCGTTCCAACCCAGCCAATCACCAGGCCCCGCTCGTCGCGGCACTCGTAGTCCTGTCTCGGGCTGTACCGGGCGAGATCAACGACAGTCGGGATTACCGAGACGCTCTCGCTGTACCGGCTGGCGTACTGGGAGAGATAGTCGTTTCCGACGATCACGGTGCGCGCCCGGCGCATGAGCGAGGGTATTTTGCCGCGCAGGAACGGCCTCACGCCGTAAGGGATGAACGCCGCGTCATCGTAGTCGAGAACCAGGTTCCCGGCTGGCCCCAGCAATGTGGATTCCAGCCAGGCCGGGACATACGGAAAGACCTCATACTGAACGTAGATCGCGTCGAAGCTTCCGAGATCCCCCTGCCACAGAAAGGCAAGCCTCTTCCCGTATGCCTGGCACACTTCGAGGAAGGAGCGGCGGCCGGAGAGGTAGAGCCGCTGCAGGTAATGGTCCGGCAGGAGCGGCTGCCATTCCACGTTCCAGCCCCGCGCGGCCAGGAATGGCAGGTACTGCAGCGCGCGATACCGGCTGGTCGCCCCCTGCGCTCCGTATCTCGTCAGAAACAGCGCTCGCATCAGTTCCTGCTCACCGCGAATCGCTCCTGTCCGCCGCGGCCGCGAACAGCGAGCCGGCCTCGCAGCAGAGAGCCACAGAGAGCGCGGTACGCCTCTGCTGTGTGACCCATTTCCTGAAAAGAGGCATGCGCGCATGCCCGGGCGATGCGGGCCAGCGGCTCAACCGCAAGGCTCGCCACCAGCACGCAGCAGTAACCGCTCCGGGAGAAGTGCTTCTTCGCATAAGCCAGGCGGCTCTCGAGCGAGTAATAGAGACGCCGTCCCGGCACGGACCGGCTGCAACCGCCCCCAATGTGGACTGCGGTTACATTTCTGAGATAGTACGAGGAGAGCCCATGCGCTCTGGCCCGCGCACAGAAGTCCACTTCCTCGTAGTACATGAAGAAGCGTTCGTCGAATCCGCCCAGCAAATCATAGACCGCCCGCCGCACAAGGAAGAACGCCCCCATGATCTGCTCGGTGGGGCCGCTCTCTCCGACCTCGTCACCTGACCGCAAGCGTGGCTTGAACAGCTTTGGAAAGCACCGGTCGAGCCCGAGCGCTCCATACAGCAGGTTGCCAGGCCGAGGCATGCGCGCGTACGAGGTACTGGCTCTTCCTTCCGCGTCGGTGAGTCTGATTCCGCAGATGCCCATCGCGACGGCCTCCGGCCGCTCCAGATATGAGATCGGCTTGTCGAGGGCGTCCGGCGACAAGCGAACATCCGGATTCAGGAACAGCACGTAATCGGCCCCGCCGCGGCAGGCGCCCTGGTTGCAGGCCCGCGCGTACCCCAGGTTCTCGGGATTACGAAGCACCGTCAAGGGCAGGCGGCTTTCGCGGCAGCAGTCGAGGGAATCGTCTTCGGAGGCGTTATCGACCACAACCACCTGGGCGAGAACGAACCCGCCACCTTGAGCGGCTGCGATCGAGCCGAGGCAGTCCGCCAGCGCGGGACCGGAGTTCCAGTTCACGATGACTATGTCGAGCGCTGGAGCCATTTATCCGCCGGCCATTTCAACTGCGGCCATCTCCGTTCCCTCGTCACTCCGGCTGCGCGCCAGCAGTGGCCAGCGATACACGACCAAGGTCCATACCACCGCCTGGATCCAGTAGCTGAAGCCAACCAAGAAACCATCCGTAGCCGCACTTACGACCAGGTTCGAGACGGCGAAGCCGAATAAGATGACCGCCTCGGGCCGTCCACGGACGGCTGCCTGGTACAGCATCGTTACGATAAGCCCGTGCAGGCACATCAAGACACCCACGCCTGCCCAGCCAAAATCGGCGAAATACGACGCGTAGATGGTGTAGATGTTCGAAGGCGTCGGCGTGGCCGCAAAAGGCAAGATGATTGGCGGCACGTCGACATCAAGGCCAACGTTGTGCCCGAGCGCGAAGAAGAACCGAAAACTCAACCACCGCGGCAAAACACTTGCGTCATCCACAACGTCGTTGAACGCGACCAGTCCGCTGACTGTGTAGTGCCGCAGGCTCCCCAGTACTCCGCTGACATTCTCCCCAAGGCCTTTCGATGGGTCCCCGCCCTTGTTCAGCAAGACAGCCGGCGCCGTGAACACGATCGCCAACAACAGCGCTCCTATGCACCAGGACTTCCAATGGATCCTGCCTGAGCGCATGCGAGACACCACCAGAACACCGAAGAGTGTTGTCATTGCACCGAGACGTCCGGCCGTCAAAAGGTGATAGAGCAACGTGATGGCGACGATGACTGCTGTTCGGATCCGGGCCCGGCGCGAGCCGTCATTCTGGTAGACGGCAACCATCGCCATGAACGATGCCGCTCCGAGCAGGTACTTAAAACTCCCCAGCGCGTTATCGTCTGGCAGGCCCGAACTGGTTTGTTGTCTTACCGCGCGCCAGAAGTCGGTGTAAAGCGATGCGGCCCTGAGTCCCTGAAGCCTCTGCCAGTAGAACGGGAAGGCGACGAGAAGCACGAGGGCGCTCAGAAGCAGGAAGCGGTTGGCCGCGCGATCCTGTGCTTCGGAGACCGCACAAGCTGGCGCGTCGGACGTGTCGGAAACTAATCTGAGCAGACCGCCGAGACTGAACGCCATCGCACCGAGGATGTAGACAGCCAGTGTCCTCGGCGACAACGGGTAAAAGATATCCCCCGACAGCCACAGCACCAGCAGCAGGATGGCCCACCAGGCCGAGTACAGAACCGGCGGGTAGAACAGCGAGCGGCGGACGCGGAAGTTGACCGCGGCGAGAAGTCCCAAAAAGACGCTGGCTGCCAAAGTCATCATGTGTCGAGGTTCACGATCATCTCGCGCCGGAAAAGGCGGGCACGGCCAGCCCTGGCGCAACGTTGAAACTCCACCGGCGCGCGAGCAGCAGCAGCGCGGCGGCATCCACCAGCGCACGGGCCGCCCACGCCAGCGCGGCGCCGTCAATGCCGAAGCGCCGCGTGAGGTACCAGCAGACCGCGAGATAAACCGGCACCTCGACTAAGTGCAACTTCGCGGTGAGATCCGGCCGGGCGGCTGCCTGGATCAGGGCGAATGGAACGCCCGCAAGCCCGTTGACGAACACTCCCAGGCTCAGAATCGGCAGGACGTGGCGAGTGTTGCTCGTGAAAACCGGTCCGAGCCACAGATTCAGCCCGAACTTTCCGAAAGCGGCCATGGCCAGCGACAGCGGCAGGAGCAGGTAAACGACCACCGCCAGCGACCGCCGATAGAGCATGCCGGCCGACGCCCTGTTGCCGGCCAGCGCTCCGCTGAAGGCCGGCAGCAGAACGCCTGTCAGCGCGCTGGGGATCAGTAGGAGCTTGGTCGCCATCTCAAACGGAGTCACATAGTAGGCCACGGCTCCGACGGACAGAATGGCGCCAATCAGGAAACGGTCCAGGTACGTCATCAGGGGGCTCACGACGTTGCTGACGGTCATCCAGCCCCCGAGTCGCAGCAAGATTCCGGCTTTCGCCAGGTCCAGCGATCGGCTATGCCAGAGCGCGGGCATCGTAGATATCGACAGCGCGAAGTGCGCGGCCAGGCCCAGGGCGCGTGTCAGCACCAGTGCCGCGACGAATGTGCTCACGCGCCGCGAATACGGCAGCAGCGCCAGCGGCGCTCCGAAGGTCAGCAGTCCCATTCCGATCCGGACCGCGCTCACGGCCGCGAACCGCTGGTGCGCCTCCAGAAATCCACGCAGTCCGGCGCTCACGGTCAGAACTGGGATCGCGGCAGCGATCAGACAGAGGCTCTGGCGGCCGTCGGCCTGGAGCGCCGGCGGCAGATGGAAGACGTGGTTCGCAAGCCATCCGGCGATGGGCAGCAGAACCACTGCGCCCGCAGCGCCTCCCGCTGCCATGAAGTACAGCGACGTCCAGAACCTGGCAGGTATCTGGCTTTCGCCGCCGCCCGCAAGATCCGCGGCGGTTACCTGCGCCAGCGCCCGGCCCAATCCCAGGTCCAGGAGGCTGAAATAGCCGATGCAGCTCCAGGCCAGTGTCAGCAGCCCGAACGCATCCGGCCCGAGCACGGCGACCAACCTAGGAACAGCCACCAATGCCAAGACGAGGGGCGCAGCCAGGCCCGCCAGATTCCACGCGGCGTTCGCGTGGATTCCTGCGGAGCCGATGCGGGTGCCGCCTTTTCTCAATGTTCCCTCTGTGGTGGCCGGTAATACTTCTCGTAATGCCCGTAGTAGTAATAGCTGTGGCTCATCTCTTTGCGGACCTCGTTCAGCACCAGGCCCACCGCGCTGGCGCGCAAGTCGGCCAATGTCGCCAGGACCGAAGCCACCGCGGCGCGGTTCGTTTGCCCCGCCCGCGTCACGACGATCACGCCATCCACGGCCGCCGCCATCTCGAGCGGCTCCGGAAAGCCGAGCAGGGGCGGTGCGTCGAGGATCACCAGGTCGAACTCGAGCGACGCCTCCTCGAGCAACTGGGGCAGGACCGTGCCAATCTGGTCGGCGGCGCGCGGCGCGGACGGCCCGGCCGGCAGCACGTAAAGCTCTAGCCCCGGCTTCGGCTGCACCAGCGCTTCCCGCCACGGCAGGTCGTTGACCAGCACTTTCGAAAGGCCCAGGTTGTTCGGGATCTCGAAGAACTTGTGGATGCTGGGGCGGCGCAAATCCCCGTCAATCAGCAGCGTGCGCCGGCGCTGCCCGGCGTGGGCCATCGCCAGGTGGACCGCCACGGTCGATTTGCCTTCGGAGGGAGAGGCGCTGGTCAGCAGAAGAGAGCGTAGCCGGCGGTCGAAGTCCGTCAGCAGGATCGAATTCCGAAGCGTCCGAATTGCTTCATCGAAGGGAGTCAAATCCCGCTCGCCCGAGCCGTTCACCGGCACCAGTCCCGTGCCGTTGCCCTGGAGTGACACCGGCCTGAGCTGCCCGCGCCAGTTCTTTATAACCGGCAAGCTGCCCACCACAGCGATCTTGAGCGTCCGCCGCACCTGCTCTGGGTCGCGAATGGTGTTGTCCAGGACGTCGCTGACCACTGCCGCGCCGAATGCGAAAAGAGTCGAGAACAGAAAGGCCAGGGTGAGGTTCAGCGGCATGTCCGGGAACACCGGCTTCAGCGGGGGTCGCGCGAGGTCGGCGATGCGGATCGAACTGTTCTGGAAACTCGCGTTGATGCCGGCTTCCTTGATCTTCCGCACCAGCTCGTCGTAGAGCTTCTTGTCCGTCTCCGCCTCCTGCTTCAACGTCTGGTATTCGAAGGAACGGGCGTTCAGCCGGTCGAATTCGGCCTTGGTCTCGGCCACCGCGGTCCGCAGCATGGACTCGCGCTCCACCGCCTGGTGATACTCGATCCCCACGCGCTGCGCGATGCTGTTCCTCGTCTCTTCGAGCGCTCGCTCGACTTCAGTGACCTGCGCCAGCGCCTTCTGGTACTCGGGGTGGTTGACGCCGTATTGCGTTTCCACGTCCACGAACCGGCGCCGGCTCTCGTTCAGGGCTTCGGTCAGCTTATCGAGAGCCCCGCCCTGGCTGGAGACCTGGGCCGCCGCCAGCGTGCCGCTCCGCACGGAGTTGAACGCGGTCTCCCGCTTCACTCGGTCGGCCTGGGCGCCGGTGTATTCCGTGTTCAACTGCAGGAGGCGGGCGGAGACTATGTTCGTCCGCTCCTCCGGGTTGATCACATTGAGTTCCCGCTCGAACTGGAACAGCGCGGCGCTCGACCGTTCCATCTTGGCCCTCAGTTCCTCCAGTTGACGCTCCATGAACTGGGACAGGCCGGCGGCGGCCTGATAGCGGATCTGATAGGTGTGCTCCAGGTAAGACTGCACGGTGGCATTGGCAACGTCCGCGGCCTCCTGGCGGTCGGGCGAGCGATAGCTCACCAGCAGCAGGTAGGTGTTCGGAGGCCGCGTCACCTTGAGTTTCTTCAGCACCACCGGCGCGCCCTCGGCCTCCGCGGTCCTCAGCCGCTCCCAATCCGTGGCGCCCGTCTCGCGTCTGCGGAGGTTGTACTGGCGGTCCACTGGGCGGAGCACGGAATCGGACTGGATCAGCTTGACCTGGGTGGCCATGAACTGGTCCGCGTCGTTGAGCGCCGATTGGACGGCTTCCTCGCCGAGAATCCCGGTGGGAATACGCCGGTCGATGTCGATGGTGGCGGTGGCCTCGTAAATAGGAGTCAGCCGGGCGGAGACGATGGCCGTGGCGATCATGCAGGCGGCTACCGCGCCCAGGATTCTCCAGCGATACCGCTGGAGAATCCACAGATACTGCGACAGCGGCACCGCGGGCTCCGCGGGCTCGGGCTCGCGCGCCGGCGCCGCCCTGGGGAGGGCCACGCGGTGAACTTCCGCAAGCGCCGGGAGCTTCCCGGTCCCGGTCACCCTTTCATCGATCATGTGATCCGTCTCTCCGTCTTGCGGGGCAGGTTGGAAACCTGCGGCCGATTGCCAATCGGCCATGTCGGCGTGTCCGTCTTGTGGGGCAGGTTGGAAACCTGCGGCCGATTGCCAATCGGCCATGTTGGCTTGAGACAGTCGGCCCCGAAACCGGACTCCTTTGTGTGGCCGCTTTCCACATTCGCCGATTGCCCCATTTCCATTTGGTTGGAAGTCCTGTCTTCCTGACGTGGCGTTTGGCGGGCAGCCTCCCCGAAAACCGCCATTTCCCCTCCGATCTGCAGTCGGGAGAAGCCTTCGCCGCCATGGACCGCCTGCTGGATCGGGCGCAGACGGGCCCGCGTTATCTCAGACGGCCGGAGATCGCGAATTTGGTTGTCGAAGCCGTCCACTTTCGAGCAAGATCGATGGGGCACTTTCAACTCCACCACTACGCCGTGATGCCCAATCATGTCCACCTGCTGGTCACACCTGCTGTGCCGGTTTCCAAGCTGATGCATTCGCTGAAACGGTACACCGCTCGGGAGGCAAATCGAGTGCTGGGACTGAGCGGCAAGCCGTTCTGGCAAGACGAGAGCTACGACCGGCTGGTTCGCGATCACAGCGAGTTCGACCGAATTGCACGTTACATCGAGTGGAACCCGGTGCGAAGCGGCCTGGCGGCCGTTCCCGAGGCATATGCGTGGTCCAGCGCCTGGCCGATTGACAATCGGCCGCAGGTTTCCAACCTGCCCCACAGCGGAGAGATGTCTCAAAAACCGCACTAATGCCAGATCAACACTCCGGAGGCGGTGGCCACGCCAAAACTGGAAACCCGGTCGATAATCGCCGCGGTCCTGCGCCGGCCCTTGTTGTCCGGAATGTAGAGGATGTCGTCGGCCTGAAGCGCGACGTCAGGCGACTTGCGCTGCAGGATCTGCTCCAGCTCGATCGGGATTTCCTGCCGCTCGGCCGAATCCGCCCTGGGGCGGAAGATATACGCGAGCCGGCCCGTATAAGGGATCAGGCCTTCGGCCAGCGCCAGGACTTTGAGCACGGTCGTCTCCGAACCGTCGCGCACCGGAAACGCCCCCGGCTTCTTCACGTTCCCCACCACGTAGATCTTTCGCGCTTCCGGGATGCGGATTTCCTCTCCGCCCGTGAGGGTTACGTTCAGTTTCGGGTCTGCCGCGGCGAGCAGCGCCTGGAGCGGAATCCGCTCCACAAGCGCAGGTTCCGCGTCCGCATCTCCCGGCTGCGGCCGCATCAAGAGCAGGTTCGGTCCCGCGTCGCTCGTTACCCCTTCTGCCATGACCAGGGCATCGAGCAGAGTCACCTTGCCGACGGCCTGGAACGTCACCGGCTTACGCACCGCGCCGACCACGCTGATGGGCCGGCTGTGGTACTCCAGGATGGTCACCGTCACGATCGGGTTCACCAGGATCTGCTCGCTTTTCAGAGCTTCTGCAATGGCGTCTTCCAGTCCGCCCGGCAACAACCCGTCAGCCCGGATGCGCCTCTTCAGCATCGGCAACCGGATCATCCCGTCCGCTCCCACGCGGACGGTCCGGGTCAGCTCCGCCGAATCGTAGACTGAGACGGCGATCAGATCGTTGCCTGCGATCCGCTCCGCCGGCAGGTTGGCGACGCCGGCGACATTGGCGTCCACCACCCCTGGCGGCCGGCCTTGCGCGAATGCGAATCCACAACCGAGCAGGAACAAAATGAGTCTCACGCCAGACCTCGCTTGGGGTTGCGGCGCCGGCCGAGACTTGAGAGCAGCCCCTCCATTCGCTCCAGGCGGCACCGCAGATCCGAGAGTTCCCGCATCACTTCGGATTGATCCCGTTCCACGGCCTGCAGCAGCTCCGAACGGGCATAATCCGACAGCGTGCGGGCACCGCGCTGCCGGCAGGCGGTCTCCAGGTTGTCGTATTCGTCCTGCGTCAGGCGGAAAATGACCGTGCGGTCTCTGCGCTTAATGAATGTCATGGAAGAGTAACGAGGATCAGGCAACCTGCTCGACGGGGGTGAGCAGGGCGCGGTCGATTTCAACGGCCACGGTGCGCTGGAGAATTTCAACGTTGATCAGCACCCGTAACGCGTCCCGGTCCCGTAGCACGATGCCGGCCACTCCTTCGAGGCAGCCCCGTTCGATGCGCACCTGTTGGCCGGTCCGCAGGTATGGCCAGGGTTGAATCCGCAGGCCGGAGGCCACCACCGCCCGGACGGCTTCGATCTCCCGGTCATCCACCGGAACCGGGCGCTTCCCAAACCCGACAATCGACGTCACCCCCGGTGTGCTCAGTACCAGAAGCCGCTGCTCGTAGGAAAAGCGGCAGAACACGTACCCGGGGAATAGCTCCGTTTCGAGTTCCTTGATGCGGTCGCACCACACCCGGCGGGCGCGGTAGACCGGCGAGAACTCCTCTAAACCCTTTGAACGAAGGCTTCGGGCGGTGGCCCTCTCGTGCCGGGGCTTGACCGTGAGCGCATACCAGGGAGCACGGGAACTGAGCGTGGGCATCGTTTCCAATCTCGGGGGAGGGGGTTCGAATCCAGCCAGAGCTTCCGCGAGGCAAGACCCAATTCCGTCTTGCCAGAGCGAATACTAGTACCTAAGGTGCAATTGTATACGTTTCGATTACAGAGTCAAGATGCATTCTTGACTCTTTTGCAGAGCACGCCAGTGCCGCCAAAAGAGCGAAGAATAACGCGGCGAGGGCAGGTTTCTGAAGTGGATAGTCCACCAGGCAATGCAGGAAGACCGCGAGCACTCCAATTCCCCAGCGGGAGCGAAGTGCCGGCCGAAAGCTCCAAATGGCGATGCCAAGGAGCAGCGTCACGAAGGGGAAGCCGCCTTCAGCGGTCCATTGCGCCCAGTCATTGTGAGCGTGATTCGCGAACAGTCCATCGTCGTAACGCGCATACCCGGGGTAGGCGGTGGACCAGGTGCCGAGGCCGAATCCGGTCCAGGGGCGATCTCGGATCATGTCGAGCGTCGAATCGAGCATCTCGCGCCGGCCCGCGTACGGGTCTGTCCCGCTCAGCCGGTTCCACAAGACCTCCCAGCCGACCACGGCCGTAAACAGCACGGTGGATGCGGCAAGCACCCCTACCATCCGGGCGATGCCGCTCAGGGTGGCACCATTCGCACGTAGCGCGAGGGCTAGAGCGGCCACAATCTCCAAAGAAGCCAGAAGGAAGCCGGCACGCGAAGCGCTGGCGATCACCGAGGCGTACATCGCGCCCGCCATCAGCGCAAACGGCCACATTCTCCGCGCGTCGCTGGCGGCGCGGACCAGCGCCAGCGGCAGCACCAGTTCGATGAAAGCGGCGTACTGGTTCGGCGAGAGGAAGGGCCCCGCCGGCGCTCGCCCGGAAACCACCGGGAAGATCCAGAATACGTTGCCGCCGGAAGTGAACATCGCGAGCGTCGAAACCACGCTCAGGCCAAAGCCGAACAGCAAAGCCGCGCGGAGGAACCGGTCCCGGATCCCTGCATTCGAGAAGACCTGGAGCGCAACGGCGAAGACCGCCAGGTTTGTCGTCCACGTCAGCACGGCATTCCAGGTCTCGCCCGGGTAGACGGTGCGCCCTGCCGAGATCTGGAAGATGCCCCAGAGTACGGCAGCGGCCAGCGGCAGGAGGAGCGGGCTGAACTGGAAGCGCCGGGGGCGAATCGCCAGGCGAACTGCCCAGGCTGCCGCCAGCGCGAAAGAGCCGGTTTCAAGCAGGCTCACGGCCCACCTCTGCGGCGCCCAGGCCAGCAGGATCGAAAGGAAGAGAAGGCCCGCCAGCGCCACCGCGGAGAACGCGGTCATCGCGCCGGCTCCAGTCCCACGTTCCGCACGAAGACCGTGCCCACCGCCCGCGCCGTGCCTTCCTGGCGTTCGCACACCAGGGAGAGGCGAGCCAACGCCGCCTTTCCGCTCGCGAACGTCAGTTGCGCCGCCTGCCAGTTGTCGCCCGGCGGTTGCGAGGTTGCCGCATCGAGCACCCGCCAGCGGATGCCGGCGTCGGACGGCATGCCCGACGTCCGCCACCACCAGCGCAAACGGTACACCCGGTGCGGAACGACCGGGAGTTGCTGCCACAGAAGCTCGCAACGCTCGGGCTGCTTCCCGGACAGAGAGAACTGGAGCCCCGCCGGGGAGGTCAGCCGCGCGACGGCAACGTCCGCAAGCTGCACAAAGTGCCAATCAAACCCTCCGGTCAGAGGCACGGCAGCGAAGTCACCGTTGGTCAGCAGTGACCCGCTTTCGGGGGCCAGCGGGGGGTAGGGCGTCAGCTTCCGGCGGGACATGGCGTTCCATACGGCTAGGGCGGGAGCAACCGCCCCTCGCTCGATCTGACGGTCGCAGTAGTCCATCAGCAGTCGCGCCTGGTCTGGACCGGCAAATCGAAGCACGTCGAAAGACACAGGCCCGGCAGCCTCAAGGCGGCCTTCTCTCAGGAGGAATCCCAGATACTGGACCACGACAGCCGGACGGTCCGGGATGGCGCGGCTGCGTATCACGCCCGCATCCTGGCTGGCAATCCAGCAGAGGCGGAACAGCGGAGCCGCGTCGCCGTAGCTCATCTCAAGGGCGCGCCTGCTCCATTTCCAGAACTGCACCCAATCGCCACGGCGAAAGTAGTAGTGCATCAGGGTGATGCGAGGCCCGCTCAGCCGGTCCACGCGGGCGGCCTCCAGCAGGCACTCCGCGGCGCGGGGGTAATCGCCTGCGATCTCGGCATCGAGCCCGAGCCGGGTCCAGATCGAAGAATCGCGCGCGTTCAATGCCGACGCGGCGAGCAGCGCCGGCCTGGGGTCGCGCCCTTCGTGCTCTTCCAGTTCCGCCTGCCACGCGCGGTAGCGAGCATTGCCCGGATCGAGTTCGATGGCCCGCGAGATCGCGTCGAGCGTGTTCGCGCGGTACAGCAGGTCCGCCCGCGCGAAACGGATCGACCAGTACGAGGCAAACGCCAGGCAGGCCACGCACGCCGAGGCGAAAACAATACGCGCCGGCGCCGCTGCGGCGGCCGGCTTCGCTGTTTTTTCTTGCACGTGCCTGGATCTCCGCTGATAATATAGCGTAACGGAGGTGCGTCACCGATGCGTCTACAGGCCCTGTTGGCTCTGAATCTTGCGGGCGTGCTGGCGGCCTGGAGTGCTGGTCCGGTCATTGGCGTCGCGATCGCGAACGGAACATTCCAGGTGGACAATGCCCAGGTCGCCGGAAACACAACCCTGTTTGACGGCTCGAAGGTCGAGACCGCCGAAGCCTCCTCCCGCCTGCGTCTTCAGAACGGCACGCGCGTCGAACTCGCCGCCGGATCCCGGGCCGTCGTGTTCCAAAACCGAACCCTGCTTGAGAAGGGGTTTGGAGAGTTCCAGGCTACCTCCAGTTACGAAATTGAGGCACGAGGGTTGCGAGTCTCGAGCGCGCGAGGAACGTCCATCATGCGCGTACGCCTCGACGGCGAGAAGGCGGTCCTGGTCGCGGCAGTGGGCGGACCGGCGCGGGTATTCAAGATGTCCGGCCCTCTCATTGCAAACGTGACAGCCGGGTCCACCTTGCGTTTTGACCCGCAGGCGCAGCCCGAGAGCGCCGCCCGCATGTCCGGTTGCCTGCTGCGCAAAGCCGGCCGTTTCCTTCTGGTTGAGCAGACCGCCAATGTCGTTGTGGAGCTACTCGGGGATGCGGCGCAGTTGTCGGCGCAGCTCGGCAATCGCGTCGAGATTCAAGGCACCGTCGATGCTTCGGGCCAGCCGGCGGAAGGCGCGTCGCAAGTCATTCGGGTCAGCGTGCTCGAACAGATCGGTCCCGGCGGTTGCGTGGCGGCCGCGCAGGGCGTCGGCGCCGAGCTTCCGGCCCGCGCCCCAGTCCCGGCGACGGTAGCGAAGTCCAGTCACACCACCGCCATAATCGCGGGAGTGGCCGTCGCGGCAGGGGGCGCGGTCGCCGGCGTGGTGTTGCTGAACAGCAGCAAGAGCAAGAGCCCGTAGTCCGCGCCGGACGTCTGTCCCGCAGTGAGCACGCGGTTTTTCGCCTGCAACGCGCCCCGCGGCGCGCGCGAGTGCCGCACCACGGCGTTGCACTCGGCCGGCTTCCTCGATCCCGCACGGATCTTCGATGGCGCGGATGGCATTCGAGTGGCACCTGGTGTTCAAATTTCGGATGCGCGTGTATTAAAATCCTCCACCCAGAGGCCCACCCCTCCGGATCGTCCACTGGAAACACGTCACTTACTGGCAGGGCCAGCGAATTGCTCTCGCCAGCCCCGAGACAGAACATGAACTCCGACACCTACTGGCTGAACATGACCAACATCGCACTCGGCGTGGTCACGGCCATCTCGCTCCTGGTGATTCTGAAAGCCGTTGTGGCCGAACTGCTCGCGCACCGCCGCTATCTTCGATGGACCGAAAAAGAGACCGAACTGTAGCGGGCCATATGCGGTGCCCGTATCTCAAAGAGGCGCAACTCAGGTTCTGCCGCATCTCGGCCGGGCCGAAGGTGATCGCCAGGCCCGGCGCCGGGCGGGGCGAGGAGAAATGCTCCTCGTCCTCGTACGCCACCTGCGCAGTTTACCGGCAGCGGCCTGGCGGCGCGAGCGAGCCTCTCTGCCCCCACCTGGAGACTTCGCCGGCGCAGTACTGTTCGGCCGCGGCGGAAAGGCGCCCGATTCCGCGAAAACGGCTGCCCTGCAATTGCGAGAGCACCGGCTATCGATACTGTGGACTGTATCGCGACAGGCAGGAAGTGGCCGGCGAAGGACGCATGATCGACGGCATCCGCGTGCCGGCGGACCGGCAGTATGCAGCCAACCACCTCTGGCTCGACCGGGCCGAGGACGGGTGTTGCCATGCCGGTATCGACGGATTCCTGGCCAGGCTGCTGGGCCGCGTCGAGCACGTCACCGCGGCGGCGTGCAGGGGCACGATGTGCCCAGCGGCGGTGCTGCAGGCGCACTGCCTGGACTGGCGGGTCGCGCTTCCGAATCCGATCCCGGACGCTATTGGAAACCCGCACCTGCGTGCGCATCCGGAATCTCTGACAGCGGATCCGTACGGCGTCGGCTGGTTGTTCGCGGGCCGGTTGGATCCATCCAACCGAACAGCCACGGACGGGTTGATCGAGGGGGATCGCGCGATGGAGTGGATGGGCCGCGAACTCGAGCGCCTTTCGCACAGGCTGGGCGGCCGGGTGTTTCGGGAAGGTCTGTTGGGCCTCATTGACCGTGAAGAGGCGCTCGGCCTGTTTCAGGATTTCTGCCAATGAAGAACTATCGAGGGACGCTTCTCTTTGTGGCTGGCTTCGCCGCCGTGCTGTCGGCGGGCTGGATCGCCTTTCCCAGGGCGGAGTACGAAAGCCAGAACCAGCCGGTGCAATTCAGCCACAAAGTTCACCGCGACAAGGCGGGGATGAAGTGCGACGACTGTCACGCCATCCGCGAGGACGGCACGTTCAGCGGCATTCCGGCTGTCGACAAATGCGCGGGATGCCACGGCGCGCCGATGGGCACGACGGATGCAGAGAAGCGGATGATCAAACGATTCATCGAGCCGAACCGGGAGATTCCGTGGCTGGTCTACGCGCGGCAGCCGGAAAACGTG
>Ga0265316_10004418_pt1 | contig 14011 bp, 12 predicted proteins | sample 4522metaG_FD_202092 | JGI IMG/M metagenome (GOLD analysis project Ga0265316, IMG submission 202092) | Rhizosphere microbial communities from Carex aquatilis grown in University of Washington, Seatle, WA, United States - 4-5-22 metaG | ecosystem: Host-associated > Plants > Roots > Rhizosphere >... | reverse complement strand
CAAAGAGCCGCCGCGCTCTGACCGGCAGCAGAAGATTGTTCCAGGGGGTGGGCCAAATTAGAGTATCGAAGGTGGGCCAAATCAAGTTGACAAACCCAATAGTGCCCCCAGTAACCCGCATCACCCGCGATCTGCGAGTTCGCATGTGACAGAACCGCTTCACGACCCAACACCGCTTCGGAGACGCGTTTCGACACCAGCATTGCCTCGTGCTCGTGCGGAATATCCCAAGCGTTCAAGCCGTTCGCAGGGTCTATGTTCGGCAGATGATGAAACAGCAGATTGTTGGCCACGAAAACCCTGTACTCGTTGCCGTACTGCATGACGTGCTGTAGCTCATGAGCGAAAGTGATCACCGCGCTTGGCAGCGTCTCACAGGTGGTGCCCCGCAAATAGATTAGGTTGTCGAATGCAAAGTCTCCGCCTTCGAAGAAGTGCCGATTCAAGTAGTCAGGCATGTAGCCACTCCCCCGAACCGGCGTGTGGAAGCCACGGTATCTCGCGCCGAATCGCTGTGTGAAACAGGGCGGGTCCACATCGTCAAGGAAACACAACAACCTGAGCGTCGGCAACTGGAAATGCTCCAGAACGCGCTGGCACACAGACTCCAGAGCCTCACAGACATCCTCGGTTTTGAACTGAAGGTGCACGTTAGTGCTGCCCATGCCTCACCTGCTTTGGATCTCGGCTGTCAATGGCCGACACGTGGCGGTCAAGTGACAGCGGAGTGCGGCGTATACTGAGTTGCAAGTAATCTAGCCCTTCCGTCTCCGTCTCCGACTCCTATTGTCGCTCAGAAACGAGCGCACTAGATCCGACGTGAATTAGGTCCGTATTGCGATGCCTCGGAACGTCTCGTACGATGGCCCCCAGACGCACGTAAAGGCCTCCCAGGGCCGCTGCGCGGGCTGTGGGATGAGAGGGCAGCGGGCGTAACTGTATCTTTCCGGTGGATAGTCGCTAAGGCACACAAAATGCTGACACCCGAGGTAGGGGGTAGCCGAAATCTCCAGACAAACGCTCAGGTGACCGCCGATGCCATGACGCGCGTGTGATGACCACGTTTCCGAACTTTGACCAAGTTTTGGGCGGTCTGCGTTACTCGCCCACGGCAACCGGCAACGGAACGACGGGCGCTTTCTCGTAGCCCGTGGACGGCTTGAGTTTGCCCTGCCGAACCCACGACCTCATCACGGATTGATTCAGGCTCGTTTGCCGCGCGCGGACCCACGGCATGTAGTGGCGCTCCGTTATCTTCACGGACGAATGGCCCAAGATTGTGGAGACTTCCTCAACGCGCATACCGGACAGCAAGGACTCGACGGCGAACGTGTCGCGCAGCATGTGCGCGTGGCAGCGTTTCGGCGTGCCGTCAGCCTCTTTGAGGTCGGCGAGTTTAAACAGCTTGACGTAGCTCCGCTGCCAGTTCGTCATGATAGTCTTTGCCGTTCCGTGGCCGGTCCAGAAGAAGTACTTGTCGTTCGTGTTACCCTTCTGGCTCGCCGGTACGCTCAGGAGTTTATCCGCAACGTCGGGCGGGACCGGGCAGTAAACAGGATCGCCAGTCTTCTTCTGGTAAACCATGACGGACCACATGCCCGTGCTTGTGTCCTGAGAGAGCCGGTTCTTTTCGAGCGTTACGGCATCGCGGATGCGCAGCCCGGTCCACCGCATCAGTTCGGTGAGCGCGCGGATGCGATCACCGCCAATCGTCATGGTGTTGTGCTTGTCGATGCTGGGCCGATCACTGTACGCGTACGTCGCATCGATAACGGCAGCGTACTCTTTCGGCTGGAAGTATCCGGTCTGCCGTGCCTTGACCTTGATCTTTCCCAGGCCCCGCGTAATGTCGGAGGCGTAGTTCCGTGGAAACCAACCGGCGCGCTCGCAGAACCAGAGGAACCCGAGCGCTTGCCCCTGGCGCTTGTACCGGGAAAGAGAGTCGAGTTCCCAGGTTCCGCGCCATTCACGGATGGTGTTTAAGTCCAGTTCCGAGAGGAACAGAATGCCCTTCTTCGCGCAAAACTGGAGCAAGCTCTTTTCGAAAACAACGCGCTTCTTGGATAGCGTAGCGGTTGAGTTCCCTCGGTCTTTCCCATCGGCCATAAACGACGATACGGCCATCTGAACAGTGGGCCGCTCGGGTTCGGTTGGCGCGGTCGGTTCCGTGATCGGCGCGTAGGCCTCGGGTCGTACTGGACTGCCGACCCGCTCCCACAACAGCGCAAGATCACGGGCGGCTTCCAGGTCGCGGGCTTTATCGGGAGGTAGGAACTTCCAGGTGGACAGGGTAAGGTGTTTGCCGTTGAGCGTGCCGCGAATCGTGACGGGGCAAGTGCATTTGGTATATCCCTTGTCCCACATAGGCCGCTTGCACGGCGGCTGGTGACGGCGCTGCGCTGTCAGCATCGCGCGACCGCCTCAGGGTGATGTGTTTCCACGCCACTACAGTGGGGTGGTTGCACACTTTTGCTCACTTTTCCGAGGGAATTATTGCAAGTTGTTGAAAAGAATATGGTGGAGGCGGGGGGAGTTGGCCTTAAAATACCCATTGAGAACAGGGAAGTTATTGATTTAATTATTGCCTACACCGCTTAAATAGCGGCTGTTCTGTCTACGTTTGCACAATTATGCACAATGGTGAGTCGTGCCTGAAGCGTTGTCGGGCGCGGGACGACGACTAAGGCAGCCGGTAGGCGCCTGTGCTCACAGCATTGTCAACCTGAGTGCGAAACACCTCAAGCAAATCGAGCACCTCGGTATAGAGCTCCAGGAAGTCCCTAAGCTCAGGTTGGAGGTACTGGCCGTGGGCTATGGTATTTCTGACGGCGACGAGACTCTCGTCGATCAGGCGCTCCTTCGTCGCATACGGCCCATAATCCAGACCCAGTGTGTCCGTGATATCGCGAAGAACTTGGGACGACAGATTGCCGCGGGTCCCGACAGCGTCCCTTTGAGTGATGTTGCTGCGTTGGCCCAGCTCGCTGCGAAAGAACCGCGCGAGTTCAATGTGCTGCCGAATTCGGCCGCTTTGGGATGCACCAAACATCTTACTGCGGGCCGCCAAAGCCAGGAAGTTGGGCGCCAACTGTTCGTACGGGAGGCGCTGATATTTCAGGAACTCGATGTAGACGCGGCCAGCGGCCTTGATAAAACCCTCCCAATGAGCATATAGGAGGGCGACCCCGCCGCGCAGCAACGCTGCGCGGCGGTCAGCGCTCGTGTTTGGTGCCTCCACGAGGAACTTGAGGGCGGTAAGCTCCTTCTTTCGCCAAATGAACTCATCGGCTAAGGCACGGTTCACGTCGTCGGCCGTTCTGATGCTCATTTCGCAAACTTCGTCCGACCGTACGGAATGATTTTAGGTACCCGTGAAGACGCGCGTATGCCAGACCCTGAATTGTCGGTGAACTCGGGGTCGGTCCACATTGCCTTAACTCTCTCCACTACCTGATCGGCCTTGCCCTTCGCCTTCTTGAAGTTGTACCCCATCCCGATGGCCACGGCCTCGAATGCGGAAACCGAGAATCCCCCCAAGAACCTATCCTGGGCGGGATCGTACCGGCGGAAAGCGTCGCTTCCAAGCACTTGGTTCAGGATCGCAAAGGTCTCGCGAAATGCTGCTTCCTCTGCCTTGTAATCGAACGCTCTGTTTTCGGCGAGTGTCGTCGCCTGGTCGGTCAGGAAATCGCCCAAGTCACCTAAGTTCGAGAGGGCAGACGGCGGTAGCACCCGGAACACAACAAATCGAAGGACAAGTTCCATATCGTACTGCTCATCGACGGCGCGGTCCGACAACCCAACACAGCTGACAAACCCCTGATCCCGAGAAAGCTCCTTCATCCACTCGTACAACTTGCGATTCAACATAACGAGGATGCTATTACGGACTTCCTGATCCGAAAGCATCGACCCGCCTGTATTCAGGCGTTGAAATAATTCGTATTTTGCAGCCTCATCGCTTTCCTTCAAGATGATGCTCACATCAATTTTGGATCGCTTTATCAAGAGGCGTTGGGTGGGTGTAAGGCACTCATCAGGGTGGGCCTCGTCTTCCCATCGCCTTCCCTTCAGCGATGGCAAGTACTTCGTGGCTTCCAATGTGAGGGCTGGCAGCACCTTGCCGTCCTCGTTCTTTAGAATTCCGAGGAACTGATAAATCGTGGACAATCGTTGGAGACCATCCACAACGTCCCAAACGCCGTCGGGCCGCTGCGCAACAAAAATCTGCGGCACCGGAATACCAAGTAGAATCGATTCGATTAGACGAGACTTCTGCCGCGGAGACCACCTGAAGAACCGCTGAAACTCGGGGTGAATGTCGAGTTCTGCCTTTTCGTATATGCTGATCCACTCGCCGATGGAAACTGAGTACCCGTCTGTTCGGATCTCCGCTCGCGTCTTGTCTATCTCTTCCTGAAGCCCCATATGGATGCGTGCCCTCTCAAGGCTCCACCGTATCACATCGCGCGGGGCGCCCTCGGCCGGCCTTCAAGACAGGACGTTTGCACAATTTTGCTCAGTGGCGAGGGTCAATAGCCCGTAAGTTATTGATTATATTATGGTGGAGGCGGGGGGAGTTGAACCCCCGTCCGAAAAAGCCCGTCGTGAAGAGAACTACGTGCGTATCCGGCTCTTTGCTTTTTGACCTCCGCTTCAAAGCCGGCGAGAGCGGCGGAGACCTAGCCCGATTGGATCTCAACCGCCGGCTCCGGACCGAAGCCTTTGGCCTATCCCGCAAAATGACGCTCACTCACCGCCGCGCGGGCTCAGCGGCTGGAGCGGCTGCTTAATTAATTAAGCAGCGTATGCAAACTGCGTATTGGCAGTTGTGTTTTTCCGATCGTTTTACGGGAGCTCGGAACCCGGCACGCCTCCCCACCACGATTCAATCCCGTCGAATCCGTTACGCCCCCACAATGAGCCAGCGCCTGGTGAGTTGCTATCCATTCCATCCTACCACGGCTGGCTTATAATCGATGCATGCGGAATCGAGAGCGAATCCTGTGCGCCCTCCCTCTGGCGGCGCTCTTTTTCGGGGCGCTGGCTCTGTGGGCGGCGTCCGAAACCAAAATCACGATCGTGGTCAAGACCCTTTCCGGCCGGCCCATCGACCGCGCCGAAGTCATCCTCCGGTGGAAGGCCAACGCCAAACACCCCAGGGCCAGCTTCGGCCGCAATATCCGCACCCAGTTCGAGTCGCGGTCCGACCAGGACGGATCGGTCACTTTTCCCGGCGTCCCCATGGGCAGTATTCAGATCCAGGTCAACGCCCATGGCTACCAGACCTTCGGACAGATCTACGATATCGACGACGAGGAAAAAGCCATCGAGGTCAAGCTCAACCCTCCGCAACAGCAGTACACGTCCCATTAGCCATACACCTGGTACCATTTCCAGCATCCCGGCGCCCTGCCGCAACATCTCTCATTTGATGCACATCGGTATCTTGGGTTCCGGATCCGTCGGAAAAGCACTGGGCTCCGGATTCTTGAAACATGGCCACACGGTCATGCTGGGAACGCGCGACCCCAACAAGCTGGCGGTCCGCCCATGGCTCCGCGAAAACCCCGCGGGCTCCGTGGGAACGTTCGAACAGGCGGCCCGGTTCGGCGGCCTGGTGGTGCTCGCCACCTTGGGGCGCGCGGCGGAAGAAGCCATCCAAATGGCTGGCCCCGCCAACCTCGCAGGCAAGACTGTGATGGATACCACCAATCCCATTGCCGAGTCGGCGCCGGTAGGGGGAATCCTGGTCTTTACCACCGGGCCTAATGAGTCGCTGGGCGAACGCATACAGTCCGCTCTGCCGCTGGCGCACGTTGTCAAGGCATTCAACATTCAACAGCGTGGGCGCGGCGCAGATGGTCAACCCCAGCTACCGGCAGGGCACTCCCACCATGTTTCTTTGCGGCGATAGCGCGCAGGCCAAACAGCAGGTTTCCGGCATCATCCGGCAGTTCGGCTGGGAGCCTTTCGATTGCGGCGGCATCGTCGCCTCGCGCGCCCTGGAGCCGCTTTGCATCCTCTGGTGCCTGCGCGGTTTTCAGCACAACCAGTGGAACCACGCTTTCAAGCTCTTGACCGATTAGCCCGGCAAGTGGCAATCTCTACAGAGAGGTCCTAAATTTGCGTACTCGAATCCTGTTACTTTCTCTGTGTGCCGGCACGCTTCTCTCGGCCGACCAGGTGGTGCTGAAGAACGGCGACACCATCACCGGCAGCATAGTCAAGAAGGACGGCGCCAAGCTGACGCTGAAGAGCGAGTTTCTGGGCGAGGTCGCCATCCCGTGGACGGCGATCAAGAGCCTGAAATCGGACCAGGACCTGGTGGTGGTCCTGCCCGGCGGCGAAACCGTCAAAGGTAAGATCTCCACCAATGGAGACAACCTGGAGGTCGCCGCGAAATCGGCGCCCCTGGCGGGCGTCACCGCCGTCCGCAACGATGCCGAGCAGCACGCCTGGGAGCGGCTCCAGCATCCCAGTCTGCTGGAACTATGGAACGGCGCCTACGATCTCGGCCTGGCGCTGACCCGCGGCAACGCGCGCACGTTGAGCCTGACTAATAGCTTCGCCGCTTCGCGCGTCACCACGCACGACAAGCTCGCCTTCCACTTCAACCAGATCTATGCCAGCTCTCTGGCCAACAACGTGAACAGCGCCACCGCCAGCGCCATCCGCGGCGGCTGGGCCTACAACCGCGACCTCAACCCCAAGATCTTCGTGACCGCCAACAACGACTACGAACACGACCGTTTTCAGAGCCTGAACCTGCGCGCGGTCTTCGGCGGCGGATTCGGCTGGAACGCCGTCAAGACCGCCAGGGCCACGCTCAGCGTGCAAGCCGGCGGCGACTACGAGCGGGAGAGTTTCATGCAGAACCTCAGCCGCAACTCCGCCGAAATCAACTTCGGCGATGACTTCGTCTACAAGTTCTCGGCAGCCACCAGCCTGACGCAATCTTTCCACATGTTCCCGAACCTGAGCGACACCGGGCAGTACCGCATGAATTTCGACTTGACCGCCGTCACACTGCTGAAGAAATGGCTGGGCTGGCACGTGAGCTTCAGCGACCGTTATCTCAGCGACCCGGTCGAGGGACGGCTCCGCAACGATGTGCTGCTTTCCACGGGCTTCCGGTTAAGCTTCGCGAAATAACGAGTGAGTAGATCTTTCTTTCCTACGCCAGGTCGAATTTTTCCTGCTGCAGCAGGGGATCGCTCTTCACAATCACCGGGCGGCGGAGGATCTCCTCTAACTCCTGCAGGTAGGTGTTCTGGTTGGACTTCAGCAGTTTGGCTACCTCGGGCGGCACGCGCAGCAGTACGTCCTTGCCTTCCACCGCGCGGGCTATCTTCTGCGCCTCCTGCAGAATCTCGCCCACCAGGGTCTGCGGGCTCTTTACGTATCCCGCCCCGTCGCAATAGGCGCAGGGCACGCACAGGGTCCGCTCCAGGCTCTGCTTGACCCGCTTGCGGGTGATGGCCACCAGGCCAAAATCGTTGAACTGCAGAATCTTGTTGGGCGCCCGGTCGGCCCGCATGGCTTCTTCGAGCGCCTGCATCACCTTCTGCCGGTTCTTGCGCTCGTCCATGTCGATGAAGTCCACCACGATGATTCCGCCTAAGTCGCGCAGGCGGATCTGCCGCACGATCTCCTTAATGGCGTCGGTGTTGGTCTTCACGATGGTATCTTCCAACCGGTTCGACTTACCCACGTACTTACCCGTGTTGACGTCGATCGCCACCAGGGCCTCGGTCTGGTTAATTACGATGTGGCCGCCCGATTTCAGCCACACCTTCGGCCGCAGCGCCTTTTCGAGCTCGGACGTGATATTGAACTCGTCGAAGATGGGCGTCGGCCGGGTGTACATCTTGACGCGGCTTACCAGCGCCGGTTGGAACCGCTGCACGAAGCGCAGCACGCTTTCGTAAGTGTCTTCGTTGTCCACCCAGATACTCTTGAACGAAGAGGTGAGCTGATCGCGCAGGATGCGCTCCACCACGTTGAGGTCGTGATGGATCAGCAGCGGCGCCGGCTTGCGCTCGGCCTTCTGCCGCATGTCCAGCCACATGTTGTAGAGGAACATCATGTCGGCGCGCAACTCTTCTTCGGTGCGGCCCTCGCCGGCGGTTCGCACAATGTATCCGCCCGGAATGCCGGTACGGTTCGACTGCAGAATGCGCTTCAAGCGCAGGCGTTCGTCGTCGCTCGGGATCTTGCGCGACACGCCGATATGGTCCACCGTCGGCATGTAGACCAGGAACCGGCCCGGCAGGGCGATGTGGGAAGTGATGCGCGCGCCCTTCTGTCCCAGCGGCTCCTTGGCGATCTGGACGATGATCTCCTGCCCTTCCTTCAGCAGGTCGCTGATGGAAGGCGCGGCGGCTTTCTCGCTCCGCGGCTCAGGGGCGTTTCTGGGAGCCTGCACGGACCGCTGCTCGGGACGCTCCTGCAGGGGCCGCGCTTCCGGCGGGCCTTGCGGACGCGTGGCTTCCGCGACGCCACCCTCGGGCGCCGGCCCGCGGCTGTCGCGGCCGTCGCGCCCCTTGCGCCGCATACGCCGCGAGACGCGATGCTGGTAGCGCGGCCCCTGCTCGCGCAGGGTCGCGGTAAGGCTGGTGGGGATGCGCGCCGGTTCCGGACCTTCGTCCTCCGCCACCGCCGCGGGAGTTTCCTCTCCCGCCGATTCCGTGTCGTCCCCCGCCAGATCTTCTTCTTCCGGCTCCCCGGCTTGCGGAGCGTTGGGCTCAGCTTCGATCTCGGTCTCAGCCTCGGCCGGCAGTGTGGCCCCGGCGTGGGCCGACAGCGGAGTCTCGGGCTCAGCTTCGATAGCGGTCTCGGTCTCGGCTGGCAATGCGGTCTCGGTTTCGGCTGGCAATGCGGTGTCGGCGTCAGCTTGCGGTGCGGCCCCGGCCTGGGCTTGTTCTGCCGGTAGCGCGGCCTGCGAAGCAGCTATCCCGGCTTCCGGCACGGTCGCGGGCTCCGGTTCCGGTGCCGAAACCGCGGGCGGTGTTTCTTCCTGTGCGGCGGAGGCCGGCGGGGCGGCCGCCTCCGGCTCCACTTCCACTGCGGCGACGGCTGCGGCCACTTCCACTGCGGCGGCCGGCTCCGGTTCGGCTTCCGTTTCCTTTTCCGCTGCCTGGGCCACCTCGGGCTCTTCGGCAGACTCCTCGATATCCGCGGCTTCATCCGCCGGCGCCGTGTACTTGGCCAGCGATTCGCCCGGCAACACTAGAAAATCCTCGGCGTCCGCCGCTGCCATAGCGGGGACGGGCTCCAATTCCGCGTCAAGCTGCGGCAGTGCTTCGGGAATGTCCACCTGCGGCGGCCCATCGCCGCCGGTTCTCTGGCCCGGCGAATAGAACTTGGAGTCCGGCAGCCCGCGGCCTCCCCTTCCGCCCCGGCGGCGCCGCGAGCGGCGCCCGCGCTGGTCGCGATCGTCGCGGCGCGGGTCGGAATGGCCAATTTGATGCTGGGGCGGGGGAGCCGTGGGAGGCGGCACGACGGCGCTCGGGACGGGAGGTGCAGCCTCCTCCACCGGTGCGGCCGGCGCACTCGCGCCCTCGGGAACCGCGGGCGCCGGCACGGTTTCCGGCGCGGCGGCCAGGGGCTGCCCGGTGCGATCCAGCTTGAGAACCTTGTCCTCCACGCTGGTCACGATCTTGTCGTATTCTTCGTTGTCTTCGAAGAAATCGGAGACGTACAAGAAGGCGTCGCGATCCAGGCCGATGTCGACAAAAGCCGACTGCATGCCCGGCAACACCCTCGTCACCCTGCCTTTGTGGATGCTTCCCGCCAGCGAATATTCGTTCTCCCGCTGGTGGTAAACCTCGACCACCTGATCTTCCTCGATTACCGCAACACGCGTTTCGTGCCGGTTCGCCGAGATCACTAACTCCTTCGACATCGAATGCCTCCCCGGGGGAGCATGGAGAGCCGGAACGGTAAGAAGGAGAGCGCCCTCGGTGGCTCGGTTTCCCCGCGCCGCCGCGGGAACTGCCGGAACTCTTTCTAAGCTCACGCCGGCCGGGGGTGGAGCGGCAAATCCTCATACACCACCCGGCCGGGAACCAACTCGCTCTTCCTCGGGGAAGCGCCTTCGCGCCACCGTCCCTAGGGCCTCTTTCAGGCTCCCGATCGAATTCTCTTAATTCACGAATCTTCTGAGGCGGACGTTGTTCACCAGCCCCAGGGCCAAAAAACTCGTCCAGATACTGGAACCACCGGCGCTCATGAAGGGCAGCGGAATACCGGTGACCGGCATCAGCCCGACCACCATTCCCACATTGATCAGGATGTGCGAGAGCAGCAACGCAGCCACCCCCATACAGATATACATCCCGGCCCGTTCCGGCGCCGTCTGCGCATTCTGAACAATGCGCATAATCATCACGAAATACAACGCCAACACCACCACTACGCCAACAAAACCATGCTCCTCGGCGAAGGCCGAGAAGACGAAATCCTTATCCGGCACAGGCAGAAAATGGAGCTGGGCCTGGGTTCCCTTGGTCACTCCCTTGCCAAACATCCCGCCGCTACCTATAGCCGTTTGCGACTGCCGCACTTGCCATCCGGCGCCCTGCGGGTCCTGGTCCGGATCGAGAAAACTGGTCAGCCGCGCCTTTTGATAATCCTTCAGGAAATGCAAGCCCACCGGCACCGTTATCCCCGCGCACAACACCACGATGAGGATGTATTTCCAGTGCAAGCCCGCGATAAACACTCCACCGGCCAGAACCGCGATATAGGTGAGGGCCGTACCCATATCCGGCTGCTCGAAAACCAGCACAGTGGGAATCAATACCAGGCCCGCCAGCTTCAACATCTCCCCGACGTCCAATTCGTCCTTTCGCAGATCCGTCAGGTAGCGAGCTACCAACAATATTATCACCAGCTTTGCGAATTCCGATACCTGCAAGTTAATTCCGGTATGCGGAATGGGAATCCAGCGCCGTGAGCCAAAAACCTGCATTCCAATGGCGAAGGTTCCGAGCAACGCTACCGTAGACCCGATGTACAGCATGGGCACGTGGTGTAACAAACCGTGATAGTCCGTGGGCACTACCAGTCCCATCAACACCAGCCCGCTCAGAATATAAAGGATTTGCTTCCACCATGCGCTGTGCAGACTCGTCCCCATCGTGGTGCTGTAAATCTGCAGTATTCCCACCGCGCAGATCAGCAACACAATCAGCAGCAAGGTCCAATCGATATCGCGCGTGGCCAGGTATCTAGGCATGTCAGTAGCGGCCCGGCAACCCCAGGGTACTTACCGCGGCGACACTCGCGTTCACCGCCGAGTGCTGCTGCAGCCAGGTCTGGATGCGGGCTTTCTTATCGAAATAGGCCTTCACCACGTCGCGCACGATGGTGGCGGCGAACTGCCCGTGTTCCCCGTGTTCGAACAGCGCCACCGCTACGATCTCCGGGTCTCGCCGCGGCGCGAAGCCCACGAACCAGGCGTTTTCCTTGGTGTTCAGTCCCTTGGCGGCCATTTCCTTGGCCTTGTCGAGGGACTCCAACTGCGCCGAACCGGTCTTCCCGCAAAAGTCCAGACCCGGAATCGCGCCGCGCACGCCGGTGCCGCCTTCGTTCACCACGCCGTACATCCCGTCCACCACGTCCTCGACGTGTACCGGATCGAGCGGCCATTCCGTCCTGTCCTTCGCGGTTAATGTTTGCCCCTTCACCAGGTGGGGGCGGTTCCACACGCCACCCATCGCCACGCCGCCCAGCGCGCGCGCCAGTTGAATCGGAGTCACCGTCAAGTCGCCCTGCCCGATGGCCACCGGAACCGTCTCCCCCGCGTACCACTTGCGGTGATACTTGTGCAGCACTTCCGCCGGCGAGGGCACGCCGCCCACCGCTTCGCCCGGCAGATCCACCCCGGTCGAGTGCCCGAACCCCACCATGTCGGCATACTGCGCCATGATTTCGATGCCCATTTTGTTCCCGATGGTGTAGAAGTAGGTGTCGCAGGAATGCACAATGCCGTTGTGCATGGAGAGCGTGCCGTGGCCCCCTTTCTCCCAGCAGTGGAAAGTGTGGCCGTACAACGTCACGTAGCCGGGGCAATGCACGCTGAACTGCTCGTTGATGCTTCCGCTCTCCAGGCCCGCCAGCGCCACGATCGGTTTGAACGTGGAGCCTGGAGCGAATTGCGCCTGGATGGCGCGGTTCATCATCGGTTTGTCGGGGTTGTTGTTGATGGCGTTCCAGTCCCTGGTGCTGATGCGTCCGGTAAATTTGTTCGGGTCGAAGGTGGGGCGGCTTACCATGGCGAGGATTTCGCCGGTTCGCGGATCGAGCGCCACCACGGCGCCGTTCTTTCCGTCCATGGCCAGTTCCGCCACGGCCTGTATGTCCAGGTCGATCGTGAGCTGCAGATCCTTGCCGGGAACGGCGGGCTTCTCGTCCTCCTTGAAATCCTGCCGGACCTGCCCGCGGCTATCCACTTCCACCCGCTGCTGGCCGTCCTGCCCCATCAGTGTGTCGTTGTACTCTCTCTCGATGCCGAATTTGCCGATGATATCGCCAAGTTTGTATTTGGCGAATTCCGGGGAGTCCAGCTCCTGCTCGCTGATTTCTCCGGTATACCCGATCACGTGGGCCATCATGCCGTCCCCGGGATACAGGCGCGGCTGCGACTGCACCACATCGAGCTCCGGAAAGGCGTCCTGGTGGGAATTCACGAATGCCAGGTCGGCGGGCGACATTTCGTCTTTGAGGCGGATCGGTTCGTACTTGGGCAGCCGCGATTTTCGCCGCACCTGCTCCTCGAGATCCGTCAAACTCAGGTCCAGCCCCTGAGCGATGGGCTTGAGATCTTCGGGCTTGAGATTCTCGCGCGTCAGCCAAAGTGTGTAGGAAGCGTGGTTGTCCACGATTACGCGGCCGTCGCGATCGAGGATGCGCCCGCGCGGCGCCTGCAGGATGCGCGCCTTGATGCGGTTTTGCTGCGCCCGCTCCTCGTACAACTCGGGGTTCTGCACCTGCAGCCTCCAGAACCCAGAGAGCAGAAACAGGAAGACGATCACGGTGGCGTACTGGAAGATGGCGATCTTGCCGGCCGCAAAGCGGGTATCGTCGTGCAAATGCGGCTGCTCGGGGAATTCAGGATCGGGATTTCGATCGGCTGGGGGAACGATCACAACTTTGAGCGGAACCAACGCTCTGCCTCTATCTTAGGGGAGCGGGCTCGGCGGATGCAAGGAAAGCCACCGCCGCGAGCCACAACTCCATCCGCCAGTTGGGCTTCGCCGGCATCCGGCCGGCCGCGACGACATCCGTAGCGGTATCGCGCACTTGAACCCCATCCGCGATCTTCGCGGGAAAAAAGCTAGTGTGGTGTCCACGAAATAACTGCCCAGGCTCTCGGCAGTTTGGTGGGGCGGCCCCCCTGGTCCGCGGCCGGCCCCCTGGCCGGCCTGTCGCGCCAAGGCGAGGTTATCGGGGCATAACGAGAAGAGCCGACAAGGGCGTCGGGGTGCCCTCAGGGCCGGGACCGGGGGGTCCGCCCCACAAGAGCTTCAAGAATCTGTCCAGTTATTTCGTGGACACGAGACTTGCGGTCAACCAGGATCTGTGGAAGGGATCCGGACTAATGGCCGCGCATCGAACCGGGACAACAACCGCGGCGGCGGATTGGCCGCCAGCGGCGCCTTTCCCGGCCAGGCGCCGCGCCTCCGGCTTCAACTACAGCGAGCCGTACTTGGCGTAGGCGTCCGTGACCGGCACGCCCCGGCGCAGCTCTTCGCGCATCCCTCGCTCGCGCTCGAAAATGTCTTCGGCGGCCACCAGCACATCCATCGTCAGGGCACTGGGGATGACTACCACCCCATCGGTATCGCCGAAGACGAAGTCGCCCGGATGAACCACGGCGTTGCCGATTTTGATGGCGATCTGGCAATCGACGATGTCCCAGCGCCCGACCGAGCTGGCCGAGCACTTGAACTTGGCGAACACCGGGTAGTTCATGGCGTTCACAAAATCCACGTCGCGCACCCCG
>Ga0265316_10004415_pt1 | contig 14013 bp, 7 predicted proteins | sample 4522metaG_FD_202092 | JGI IMG/M metagenome (GOLD analysis project Ga0265316, IMG submission 202092) | Rhizosphere microbial communities from Carex aquatilis grown in University of Washington, Seatle, WA, United States - 4-5-22 metaG | ecosystem: Host-associated > Plants > Roots > Rhizosphere >... | reverse complement strand
TTTCAATTTTAGTGAAATTTTGTTTGAATCTATGGCACAAATTTAATTTTTAGCTTTATTAATTGCAGAATCACTTCTTTAATAGAGACACCTGTAATTGCTTTAAAAATATTAGTTTTTTATGTCATCAAAGCTAGAACAAAATTAACGGTAATTTAATTAATTCAAAACGATTAAAATACGGATGCTTGATACTTTTGTATAATTGTTTTGGTAAAAGATTATTCACAAAATTAGTATAAAATAAAATTGAAGCGTTTGATTGGATAATTCATCGATTGATTTTATTCATCTATATTTTAACTATTAATTACGAAGAAAGAACTGATTCTTAAACCCAAATTGCTCATTAGAAATTAGCAATCGATTAAGAAATTGTAAATCAATCTAAAAATATAAGATTGAAACAATTTCTAAATCGGGGCTAACCCAACTAACGCAACTAGTTCGCTCATTTCATTCACTTCTATTGCGTAATTTGGGTTAAATCAGGTTTATAAATTTATTTGTTACAAAAATTTTAAACTGAATTTAAAATGGAAACTTGTATTCACATACGCAGATGCCTTGAGCTTAATAAAATATATAACGAGGACAGGTTGATTTTTAATCTATATCAAATTCTCTATTGCGAAGCCGGCAGCGACAAAATAAGATCATGCAAGAGATTACAATTAATGAACAGAACTGGTCGATGTCCTTCTTATATTTTACCTGACTCAGAGTTTTTCACAGATAAGCTGATAAGTTAGCAGAAGTTGGGAAAAGCAATTTGATAGGTTTGAAACTTGAAATTATTTCAAATTGTTCGTACTAGTTGTTGTTAAAAACCCCAATGCATAATTATTAAATAAAAAATAGGGTGTCTCAAAAGTCTTTTTAATTGTCATTCCCAAGGAAGTGGGAATCTTTAACTTTCTGATTAACAGATTCCCGTTTACACGGGAATGACAGTTTAATATGCTATGGTTGACTTTTGAGACACCCCCCAATGAATAATTATTAGATAAAAAAGAAAGCTATCCTTTCAAAGATAGCTTTCGACAATGGAAGACTTACTCGAAATTATTTTCCATTCGTATTTTTCCCCAACTAACTTTTCCAAAACCTGAAGTAATATTTTTTAAAACCAACCACATATTACTTCCTTAGTTTGAAGTTAGCATTCGCAGGTTGTTACGAATGGATCAATATTCATTAAAACCTATTTGATATAAAAGTACATGAGCATTGTTAATTGTTTATAAAATTGAAGTTAATGAATTATTAAAAATCATTAGTAACTTCTGCTAAAACCATAAACGATATTTCCTCTGCTACCAACAAAACAAACCTTAACACTATCATTTTTAAATGAAACTACCGAGAAACCAGGTTCCGATCCACTGAATACGCTCATCGCGTTTGTGCTGTCGGGTCGTGGTTCGCCGCCAGTGCCTGTGACTATATAATCAACGTTGCCACCTTTCTCATGCAGACGTTGAAAATCATGGTCGTGACCGCAGAAATATAATTGCGCATGGTATTTTTCGAGAAGAGGTTTAACACGCTCAATCATTTCCTTTGTGTTCCCATGCGTTTTACTGGCAGAATAAACCGGATGATGGCCAAAGACCAATATCCACTTTTCTTTAGCTTTTATAAGTACATCTTTAAGCCATCTGATTTCTTTTGCAGTATCCTGTTTGACTATTTCAGGATATTCTTCGCTTCTTTTGTGATATTCCTCAACAAAAGGAGGTGTATCCAGAAAAATAAAACGGGCTGAAACAGAATCATTCACCTTTTTTGCAAATGTATAATAATGATCCGTTAGTCGCCATCTGCGACTAATTTTTGAATAATCAATCTCAGCCTGGGGGCTGCCTTTATAATCGTGGTTGCCAAGCACCGGGTACCAATTAACCTGCAGTGAAAGGGCTTTATAAACGTTCTCGTATGAAAACATCCATAAAGGATCCTGGGTAGAAGCAACTCCACAAATCTGAAAATTATCGCCACATGAAACAATAAACCTCGCTTTAACGCTATCGGCAGTTTTACCCATCTGGTCGGCAACCTCCTGCTGATGCTTAAATCCGTTCCAGCCCCAATCGCTAACTATGATGAAATTAAAAGATCTGGCGAAGGTTTTCGAGGTGACAATTGAAACTGATTCAGTTGTTTTATTTACCTTTTTACACGAAAAGAATATTAACAGGAAAATTGAAAACAACAATGTTGAAATAATGATATTTTTTTTCATTTGAATTTTGATTTTAATTTTATAAGAATTGCATTGATTAGAAAAAAAAGAACACCCAGGGAAATAGTCGGTTAATCAAAATCCCGGATGTTCTCAGAACGTTATCCTGTATATAGATAACAGGTTAATTAATTTTGGTTTTATTCAGGCTCAATATCCAAAATAACAAATGTGCCGGGAATTACTTTTGGTTTTTCTCCGGGATCTTTTGCTTCAAAATTGGCCGTTGGCAGGTAAATGTGATGTGTTTTCTTATTTACCGTTATGGTCTTTGCACCTTTTTGAGTTGGAAAATTTCCCAAAACTTTAAATGAATCTTTATTTTCTTCTTTAACAACGGTTAATGTGCCATCACCATTTGAAGTATAAACACATTTCAATTCTGGGTCAAAAGCTGCGCCGTCAACTTTTTCACCAATTGGTACAGTTGATATTATTTTTCCGTTTCCTGCGTCAACAATAACCATGATTTTATTGTCGCAGGCACTGAACAACCTGTGTGCTTCATTATCCAGAGCTAATCCGGTAGGTTTTTCGCCTGGATCAAGTGACCAAACATTTGCCTGCTTAAAAGTTGTTGCATTTATTTCACATATTTTGCTTTCTTCTTCGAAGTTTACATAAACCTTTCCTTTGCCGTCAGATACTCCGCCTTCAGGTTTGCCATCGAGAGAAATTGTGGCAACAATTTTATCGGTTGCAGGATCAATGACAGTTGAGTTCTTTGACTTACCGTTACAGGTAAAAATCTTTTTACTGAATGGGTCATATATTATTGCATCCGGACCTAAACCCGAGGCAGTAATCTTTTTAATAACTTCAAATGTTTTAGTATCAAAAACAGTAACCATCGTGTCTTTTCCACTGCTAATATAACCTTTACCAAGGTCAGATACAATTGCTATTCCGTGAACACCTTTCATTCCTGAAATGGTTCCAATTAATTTCCCGTCAGTCTCGTTCAATACCTGCACCATCGATCCATGAGATACATAAAGCATTCCTGTTCCATCGTCAGAATACAGATAATCCCATTTTTCATCACCGGTTAAATGAAATTTGTTCGCGATTTTGTAGTTTGATTTGGTTTGGGAGTGAATAGCTATAAATGAACTACCCATGATTAGAGCATAGATAAAATATATTTTTCTCATATTTTTTATTTTTAGAAGAAATGAATTGTTTATCCTGCAACAATTCATTTCTTATTAATTTAAATATTATTTACCACCCTGAGCTGAAGAAGGTATATGCTTGTTGCCTTTTCCATCGGTTGTATAAGCACCCATGTCTGCATTAAGCACATCATTTGAAGCGCCTGTTATACCTGGTGAAAAATAACCGGAAATTTTTGATGAACTGGTAAGTGTTGTTGTTCCTGCTCCTTTAGCTGGAGAGTTTGATAATAAACTTGGAACATTTAAATCAGCAAAAATAGGATCCGTAACATCAACGGTTGGGTCATAGTTTGTGAAAACAGAACTGCATTTGGTCAAACCTGAGCCTGTTATATCTGAAGCAGAAGCTGTAATTTGACCAGAAAAGACAGTGTAGAATAATGAATCATCTATAGCATAAACAAGATTATTACCTTCCTTTATATTATCAACATCGGCTTTACTTGTAATGTTTATACCATTACGGCAACCTACCAAAATATTGTTATAAATGTTTGCAACTGTATTTTTGTCAATAAGTATTCCATTTGTGAATTCTCCGACTTTGCGCCAGCCACCATTAATAATAGTATTGTTGAAAATGTTCAAGGCAGTTTGTGGAAGAAGGCTTCCTGTTTCTGCCTTAATACTGTTGTTTGCTGCACACCAAATGTAATTGTATGCGATGTCACCAGTAACACCTTTTTTAATGTTCATCGTTTCACCATCCGGGCCACCCATGTGTTGCAATACATTTCTTTTAACGCTTGCATGAATTTGACCAGCTAAATGAATTCCGTCATCAACACTACCAAAAAACCAGTTATCTTCAATTATAATATTTGCATGGTAATCAGTAGCCTGAGTACCTTCAACGTCTAAAGTGGCTTGTGTGCTTAAATCAGCAGCCGGACCACCGGTCCAATTAATATGAGTATATTTAATTGTTACATTTACAGCATCTGAATCAGCCTGAATGCCACCCCAGTAGCCCTGTCCAAGAACCGGAGTACCAAAACTGGTTGTAAGCAGGATAGGTTTTGCATCAGTACCTATACAAATAAAATTACCACTTATATTAAAGGAATAATTACCATTTGATTTTACAGTCACACCTGGCTCTATGGTCAATGTATCACCTTTTTTAATGGTTACATTTCCTGTTAAGTAATAAGTTGAATCTTGTTTCAAAGTTCCTTTAATTACTCCACTTAGATTTTTGTTAAATTCACTTTTTGTAGTAATTGTAGTAGTTGTATTGTCCTTTTTACAGGAAACCATCGAGAAAACCAGAATCCCGATTGCCAATAAATAATTAATCTTTTTCATAATCTAATTTTAAATTGTTAATAACTTATAAAGTGTTTATATTTTAAACTTCAATCCTATTAAGAAGCCTCTCATTGATGAAAGCTGCCTTAAATCAACTCCATTCTTTGTTTGATATTTAATAATGGAATTTAACAGGTTACTGCCTTTAGCATAAATTACAAGGTTTTTGTATAAGTATTCTTCTATACTAAATCCCAGATCACTATAATTTAATTGATACCCATCAAGACCAAAATACTGACTTGCATTTACTAGGTTTTTACCTTGCATGGTATAGGTTAATTGTGCTTTAAATCCTAACCGGGTGCTTCTGTATATTAATGCCAGGTTGATTAAATTTGGTGATTGACCAGCCAAGGGCCGATCTTCCTTTAGGTAAATAGTTCTGCCCCTACCATTTAATCCAGAATCTGGTAAATTCTTTTGTTTTGTAACCAGAATGCTTGATCTGGTAAATGTATAATTTGCATTGACGCCAAAATTTCCAAAGTATTTAATAGCCACCAGTTCAAACCCATAATTGTTACAATAGGGAATATTGCCAAAAGATTTGTCGTTATTTCCAGTAGTATATTCTTCAATAGCATTTGTCAAGTGCTTATAAAATATACCGCCTGTGAATACTTCCTCACTTTCCGGGTAATATTCATATCGGGCATCAAAGCAAAAACCTGTAGTGTGTTTTAAAGTATCATTTCCTGAAGTATTCCCATTAGCACTTTTTTGGATATAAGGAACAATTTCCGTATAATTTGGCCTGCTTAAAGCTTTGTAAACGGAAAACCGCAGGTTTTGCTTTTCGTTAATTTGATAATTCAGGTGAAGGCTTGGAAGAATATCATAATAGTTAAAAGAATCTCTGGCAATATTGCCAAAACCTTTGTCAATTATATTATGTGTATTGTGCTGGTAGGTAAACTCAATTCTTGCACCGGTCAATATTTGCAGTTTTCCAAAATTTGTTTTAACCTGAACATAACCGGCTTCTATATTTTCATAGGCTTTATAGTTTGCTGCATTATAAACGGCATCTCCTTGCTGCTGCTGAATATTCTTCGTATAAAGAGCGTTAGTGCTAAACATTTTTATTACATCCGGATTAGGATAATTTGCACCATATTGTGGCCCATCAAAATCATATTCATTTTCATTATTTAGTCTGTTTTTCATCCGGGCCATACCCCCAAACTTAAATTCAAACAAATGATTTTTGATTATTGGTTTGTAATTGAAGTTTAGGTAAACTGACTTATTGTCATCGGTATTCCATTGCCATAGTCGAGTTACACAGTTGGAATAGCTTAAGTAAACCGGATACACTGTTGGTTTGATTATCTGGTCATAAGTAACCGTTACCAAATCGGGTGTTTGTGAATTTGCAATTGCATAAACCAACGACCAATCCAAATCTAAGCTTGGAGTAAGGGTATGTTTCCCATGCAAAGTATTACTTAATATATTCGATAAGTCTAAGTTGGTAATATCTGAAGTTATTTTTCTGCCCTCAATTTCCGTTGTGGTATCAATATCATGCCTGCCCCTTATTTCGTCCATGTTTAAATAAGTGCTGTAAAGACTAATTTGATTATAATTATTGAATGCATAATCAAATTTTACAACCATAGCTTTTCTGTTTATCTGGTTTGTCAGTACAGAATTATTTTTCGAGTCGATATCAGAATTATCTGTATTAAAAGCTGCCCCCGGAGATATATAATTATTTACAGCACCCTCGTAATTAGTCTGGTAGGTACCTGAAATAAGAACACCCAGCTTCTTGTTAAAATATCTGTTTCCATAAGAAACGCTTACATGCACATCGGGTGGGGCCTGAATTTTTTTCAGCACCAGATTTGCAGTCGGAAAATCTTTATAGGTCGTGGCATAATCTACCCCATGCAATTGAGAAGGATCATCATTATTTACCACACCATAATTGAAAGTTGAAAATTTATTGTTCAGGAAGTATTGATTGTACCCGGTTGCAGCATCAACTGCAAGAATTGAAGTATCAGGACCGTCTTTCATTACAACATTTGCTACACCGCCTAAACCACTTGCTTCCATCTCAGGTGTTAACGCTTTTGTAACTTCAATACGGCCGACCAAAACCGACGGGATAATATCAAGAGGTACAGATCGTGACGATCCGCTGGTACTGGGTATTGTAACCCCATCGACAAGTGCACTATTGTATCGCGGTGGCATACCTCTAATAACAACCTGAGAATTGTTGCCTGCGCTATTTTTCATCATTGAAACGCCGGATGTCCTTTGCATTACATTGGCCACATTCAGGTCTGGCAGGTTTTCTATTGTTTTGGCCGACATTACAGTAATTACATTCGAAGCAATCTGCTCAGAATGCCGGGCGCTCATATCAGTTTCTTTATTGATATTGCCAATTACTTTTACTTCGTCAATTGCAGTTGTTTTGGGTTTAAGGTAAATGTCATAGCTCAGCGTATCCGAATTTGATTTGACGATTAATTGCTGCACTACCGAATTTTCATAACCTGCACTTTTTGCATTTATAATATAGGTACCCGGTTTGATATTTATAAATGCATATTGTCCGCTAATGCCTGAAATAACATAATTGCTTTCCCTGTCAAGAAATACCGCTGCACCAATTACAGTCTCATGCGTGTAACTGTCAATTACACGGCCTTTAATAGAACCGGCACTTAAATACCCCAAATTAAAAGTTAACAAGATGAAGCAGGTTATAATTAACTTATAGTTCTTTTTCTTAATCAAATTCATTTTAAAATTTCTTTCTCTATGTTATAAATTGCTATCTAAAACTTTTTAAAAGTATGGCGAGGCTAAATGCTGGGCAATAGTAAAAATGACTATGCAGTTTTAGTAAATGCAACTATCATTTATTAATAGCTTAGTTTGCTTGAATATAGGATTTGCGAATTGTAATTTATGATGAGATATTTAATAGAAACTTAACTTAGGGTTGCAAAGATTAACGATTAATTAATATTGCGAAATCAAGGTCGTTTAGTTATGCATAAAAAACACTTCAACTACACTGTGGCGGACTCAGTGTGATACTCTGATTGTCTGTCAGGCTGAGCTGAATCGAAGCCTTTATCAGATAAATTTTCTTAACTAAACGATGATGATTTTTCATTTTGAATAGCTTATTTATCAATGTGCCCTTCTATAAAGCTCAGGCTAGCTTATTTAGAATTCTTTTAATATCTTCTCTTTTTTTTCTTCGCTTTGAATAGCATTTCCATTTAAAGCTGTAAACATGAATCGTGTCCCTTTTTCATCATTGTTCGTTACCCAAATTTCACCCCCGTTCAATTCTACAAATTCCTTACAGAGTTTTAAACCTATTCCAGAGCCTTTCTCCTGCATTAATCCCGGCTTGGAAAACTGACTGTTCCTTTTAAGAATATCATTAATATTTTTTGATACTATACCTGTGCCTGTATCACATACGATAACCGTAACAAATTGAATTCCGATGGTACAACCAATTTTTATGATTCCTCTGGCAGGGGTATATTTAATTGCGTTGGATATAAGGTTACGGATCACACAACTAAGCAAATCGAAATCGGCATATACTTCAATTGAATCCGGAATGGTGACTGCAAGATTTATTTCTTTGTAATGTATTATGGTTTCGTACATTTTAAGTGATTCACTTACCAATGAAATTAATGAAAAGAATGTCATTTTCGGCGTTATCCTGTTCAAGCGTGAGCGTGACCAATGCAGTAAATTATCCATGAGATGAAAAGCATTTTTTGCAGATTCATCAAGGGATAGAAGAGATTTTTGTATTTTTTCTGGTTTCATAGTTTGGAAATTTTTCGATAGCACTTCTGCCAGATTCTGAAACCAATACAACGGGTTACGTAGTTCGTGAGCGATTATTGAAAAGAGTTTGTCTTTTTCATCATTTGCCAGGTTCAGCTCTTTATTAAGTTTCTCAAGAGCTTTATTTTGAATGGTTATTTTATCATTTAGTTCTTCCAACTTTTGGTTAGCTTTAATTTTGCTATAAAACCGGTTATAAATAAATAGACAGAAGAATACACTCGAAATTAGCAGTACTATTATCAGCCACATAAAAGTACTTTTCCTTTTTATGGTCATTGCCTTCAATTCATTGTCTTTTCGTAGCACCTGGTTATCTTTTTCCCTGCGTTCGGTATTAAAGGTTATTTGCAAAATTGTCAACTGACGGTTATTTTCAACATTTAAGAGTTTTTTCTCTGTTTCCAAAAGCAACTCATGATAATGTAGAGCCTTTTTATAATCTCCTTTTGCATTGTAACACTCATAAAGTCCTTTATAATTTGCTCTCATTAATTCATCGTAATTCAGATTTTTCAGATAGTTGAGGCTTGTCTCGTAAAATGGCAGCGCTTTTTCCGGTGTTGCATAAGTATTGTAAAGACTACCTAATACCTGGCTCGATTCCGCTAATCCTAAGTCATAGCCCGCTTTTTTTGAAATTTTAAAAGCTTGCAAAAGTAGTTGCTCCGACTTAAAAGCATTATTTTTCATAAAATAAACTTTACCCATATTTGTCAGAGCTTTTATCAGTCCCTTTTTATAACCTGTCTTATTGCAAAATTCGAATGAACGTTTAAAATATGTCAGGGCACTATCAGGATTATTCAGTTCCAAATATGCTTTACCTATATTATTATAAGATTTAGCCATTCCTTCAGGGTTGTTCATATTGTCTCTGAAACTTAAAGCTTTCCTGTGAAATTCTAAAGATTTTTCATATTGATCCGTTAGCAGGTATAAACCGCCCAAATGATTACAAACATCAGCAATTAGTAGTTTATCATTTGTCTTTTCGCTTACATTATAAGCTTCCTGATAACATTGAAGCGCCGCAGTTAAATTGCCTTCGCCTATATAATATTTTCCCTCTGTATTTAATGTAAAAGCTATTTGTTTATAATCATTAATTTGCCTTGCAATTTCTAAAGCTTCTTGAAAAAACGCCATGGCTTGTTTAAAGTTGCCTTTTACACGGTAATACTTTCCAATATAGGTAAGGGAAACCGAATATAATTGCAATGCATTATTGTTCCCTGCAATATTTTTGGCTGCGTTAAAGTAGATAAGAGAAGTGTCGTATTGTCCCCAATTATAATATACCTTGCCAATTTCAATATTTGCTTTGCACATCTCAAGCTGAAATTTCCCTTTTAAAGCAAGATTATAAGCTTTCAAATAAAATTCAAGTGCTTGTTTGGTAGTTCCTTCAATATTTTTAACCTCACCGAGTAATTCAAAGGACCTTATAATGAAATCAGTATTATGATTTATTGTGGAAAGTTTCAAAGCTTCATTAGCTTTTTTGGAAGACATTTCCGGGGAATACCCTAAAAAAAACTCAGATTGATTGAGCAAACTTTCAATAAAAGCATTTGCTTTCAGACTTTGCCTTTCAGTTTTTTTATGAAAAATTAGGTAAGAGATAAATAAGGATGAAAGCAACAAAATAATAACAAGAATAACGTTTATATTTCTTCTCATTTATTGTATAATACCTGCGTGAATGGCATAACGCGTAAGATCGGAATTTAAAGACATTTTCATTTTTTTCAAAATGTTGTTTCTGTGATTGCTTAATGTATTTATACTAATTTCAAGTTTTTCTGCAATTTCAGACTTACGTATGCCATTAGCGAGCAAGCAGAAAATTTGAAATTCACGATCGGTAAGTATTTCATGAGATGTATTCACAGGTTTTTCACGTATTGATGCATTTTCAACAAGGATTTCTGCCTGCTGTGGTGAAATATATCTCTTCCCGCTCAATACAATTCGCAATATTTCAATAATCTGTGTTGGCTTAGTTTCCTTGTTAATGAATGCTGAAGCACCATTGCTCAACATCCTTACGGCGTACATTTCACTTGAATTCATAGAAAAGATAACCACTGGAATTAACGACCATTTTGTTTTTATTTCTTTAAGAACATCCAGGGCATCTTTACCAGGCATAGCAATATCGAGAATTACCAGGTCATAATTATTAAATTGTAATTTATCAAGAAGTTCCTGTCCATCCCGTGCTTCATCTACTATGCTTAAATCGATGGTTTCGTCAAGTATTAATTGCAATCCTGTCCGTACAACAGCGTGATCATCTGCTATTATAATTCTAAATGGCCTATTATCCATTGTTCCTCCCTTTAAGAGCAACAAATGTATGGCCGATGGATTCGTTTTAAGTTTAAGAAAAGGTTAAGTTTATATTAAGAAAACTATTTCATTGTAATTATTCTTTTCAAATTGAATAATAAAACCATTGATTTAAAATAAATTAATGTTTCACCATAGATAAGTGAATAGTAAATATTACTATGTTATTTCTTGTAGTATTACTATTGCACGACTTATATTTCAAAACTACTTTTGCCAACTTTAATCAGTATAATTAAGCTGATAATTAGTTTAGGATTAAAAATGGCTGAAGAAAGAAATAAATTTTTTAATGACGGGATGTCAGCATGAAATATTTTGTGTTCGGAGTTTTATTTTTCGCCTCTTCTTTTTTTTTATATTCCCAAGAAAATAAATCTGGCAGGTTATGCAGGATAACGGGTTGTGTAATAGATACAATATCGCAACAAACTATTGAATATGCTACTGTTGCTATTTTTCCGGAAGGAAGCACAAAACCATTAAACGGGACTTATACTGATGGCAAAGGTTTTTTTTCAATTGAAAAACTTCCTGCCGGGAAATACAAACTCACAATTAATTTTATAGGCTATAATTCGAAAATCATAAACAACATATTGGTAGCGGAAGACCAACAAAACATTGCTTTAGGCAATATAACCCTGAATATAAGCTCTCAAATGCTGGAAGGTGTCACCGTTACAGGCAATAAATCATTGGTTGAAAATCATGTTGATAAAATAACGTTCAATGTTGACAGAGACATTACCAGCCAGGGAGGTCTTGCCATGGATGTACTCAAAAAAATACCTTTGGTTTCGGTAGATGTTGATGGCACTGTTCAATTACAGGGAAGTTCAAATATTAATGTATTGATTGACGGCAAACCTTCGGCTATTTTCGGAAATAGCCTGGCCGATGCACTTCAGGCTATTCCGGCCAGTCAAATAAAGAGTATTGAAGTCATAACTTCTCCCGGAGCCAAATATGATGCTGAAGGAACGGGTGGTATTATTAATATAATCCTTAAGCAAAATAAATCAAAAGGTGTAAGTGGAAATGTGACTTTTTCTGCAGGCACGAGACTTGAAAATGGTTCTGCTAATCTAAATGTGAAAAATGGTTCATTTGGACTGAATGCTTCGTTGAGCGGAAATTCACAACTTTCAAGTACTTCCTTAAACAGCCTGGATCGTTCATCTATTGATAGCATTGGTAATGCAGTAAGACTTACTCAAAATGGACAAAGTTCAATAACAAGAAATAATTATAAAGCACAAATAGGATTTGATTGGGATATCACAAAAAAAAACAATCTTTCAGGCTCTGCCATTTTCAACAATTTGGAAAATAAAAATGATGGCTACTCAAATCAGCTAAATAGAACGAACTTTCTCAACACAGCCAGAAGCATTGATAGTACTTCAAATACTGTGAGAAATTTTAATACTCAGAACAATTATCCTTCTTTAGAAAGTTATCTGGATTATAAAAAACTATTTAATACAGAAGGTCAGGAACTGGATGTCTCTTTGCAGTCGAGTGTTGGGAAAACCAATGCATCATACAATCAAAACCAGTTATTTTCAGATAACGATTCATTATACTCAGGAGCAAAGAGTTCAAATATAGTAAAAGACAATGAAACGATTCTCCAGATTGACTTTTCCCAGCCTTTAAAAAACGAAGCGAAACTTGAACTTGGGACAAAATTTACTTACAGCCTGATAAAAAGTACATCTGATTTTAATGGGTTAAATACTTTGACAAGACAATATGAATTTGACTCAACTCAGCTAAATGACTTTACATACAAAAGACAAATTTATGCTGTTTATGGAACAATATCATTTAAAATTTTTCAATCATACAATATAAAAGTGGGGGGAAGATTTGAACGCACCTCAATCAGTGCAAATTTTCCGAAATTACAAACCAAGGTTATACCTTCATATAATTTCTTTATTCCATCAATAACAATTTCCAAATCACTTGCACATGGCAAAATAATTAAAATTAGTTATTCACAAAGGATAAAACGTCCGGATTACAAAAATCTCAATCCATTTTTAGATGCCAGCGACCCTTCAAATATTAATACAGGAAATCCCGGTTTAAAGCCTGAGCATGTTCATTACGGAGAAATTGGATTTAGTAAATCATTTGAAAGGGGCGGATCTTTTATAGCTTCTATTTATGTCAGATACAATTTAGATGATTTGCAGAATTATAGCTATTATTATCCAACCTTTAAAATCGGGGATTCGGTTTATAATAATGTAACTATAAATACCACGGAGAATATAGGCGTCCAAAAAATAGCCGGCCTGAATGTTTATGGAAATGCTCCGGTTACAACAAAGCTTACCTTACGAGGAAATTTTATGTTTTATTATTTAAACATAAAAGATATTTCATTAAAAAGTAGTTCTACAAGCAGTATAAATTACAGAATTAATATAACTGCAACTTACCAATATAATGAGAATCTTGCAATGGAGTTTTTTGGGAATTTCAGGTCGCCAATGCGAGATATTCAGGGCAGTTCAAAAGCATTCATCACGTATAGTTTTGCACTTAAAAAACTCATATATAAGAAAAAGATAAGTATTGGTATTACCGCAACCAATCCTTTTAATAAATATGTTGATTTGGAAACCACACAAACGGGACAAAACTTTACTCTTGTAAATGACCGGAAGATACCATACCGGTCATTCGGGTTAGTCTTTTCTTATAATTTTGGAAAATTCGAATTTAAAAAGACTAATGAGTATGAAAATGACGAAAATAACTAAAATTCAAAATTCCGATAGCGCAACGAATCGGGATAAATGAGATTAATACTCCACTTCTTGCAACGAAATATTGTGAATTCTTTTTTGATACTTTATCCGCTTACGGCCATAGCCGGCAGGCTAATATTCATAAAACCCTTTAAATAGTTTCGTAACTTAGAATGAGAGCCGTTTTTATTGAATTTTTCTTCTACCTTTTACTTGATTAAAAGGTAGCCAAAAATCAAGAAAATTTAACGCTTCCACCCACAAGCTTACCCCATGGCGCGCAAAATTTTCCTGCCAGCGCTCTCCATCC
>Ga0265316_10004414_pt1 | contig 14014 bp, 11 predicted proteins | sample 4522metaG_FD_202092 | JGI IMG/M metagenome (GOLD analysis project Ga0265316, IMG submission 202092) | Rhizosphere microbial communities from Carex aquatilis grown in University of Washington, Seatle, WA, United States - 4-5-22 metaG | ecosystem: Host-associated > Plants > Roots > Rhizosphere >... | reverse complement strand
CGGGCGCCCGCACGCCGGATGAAGCCACCGTGTTCCGCGTTCCGGCGGGCAGCGTGATTGCGCCGCAGAATTACGTATCGGGTTACGAAGGCCTCTATCCCTGGCGAACCACCACTAACACCATCGAGGGCATGATGGACGGCGAGTGGACCAACCCGCCGTTCACCTTCGTGCTGCGCGACAGGAGCGCCTACGCCTCCATCACAGAGGGTGCGCTGGTCAATTACAGCGGCATGATTTTCCAGGCGGACGCCGCTCAGGCGCTGCACGCCCGGTTAGGCCACGCGGAGCCCGCCACCTTCGGGTTCCGCTCGCGATACGCCAAGGACGTGGAGCGTCTTACCCATCCGGCCGTAATCGACGGTCCCATCGCCACGCCGTGGAGGATCGTCCTGATCGGCGCCGACCTGAATACCCTGTTCAATAGCGATATCGTGCGCCACGTGGCGCCGCCTCCCGATCCCAAGCTCTTCCCACAGGGCCTTCCCGCGGATTGGATCAAACCCGGCCGCGCGGTCTGGGCCGATCTCGACGGCAGGAACGAGTCGATCGATGGGCAAAAGGAAATGGTGCGCCTCGCCCAGCAACTGGGGTTCGAATACGACGTGATGGAAGGCTTCTGGCGAAACTGGACCGAGGCGCAGTTGAAGGATGTGGTGGATTATTCCCGCGCGCGCGGCGTCAAAATCATCATCTGGAGCAGTCGCGCCCAGGTGCAGGATCCGCAAAAACTGAAGGATTGGTTTGACATGTGCAGCCGCGTGGGCGTGGCGGGTGTCAAGATCGACTTCTTCGACCACGAGCACAAAGAGGTTGTCGATCTCTACGAGATGATGGCGAAGGCCGCCGCGGAGCACAAGCTGTTGGTGGACTTTCACGGCGCCAACAAGCCGACCGGCCTGGAGCGAACCTATCCCAACATCGTTGGCATCGAAGCCGTCCGCGGGATGGAGTTCTCCGGGCCGTACGCGCAGCACGATGTCACCCTGCCGTTCACCCGCTTGCTGGCGGGCATGGCCGACTACACGCCGGTGCACTTCGGCGCGCGTCTGGCCGACACCACATGGGCGCACCAGGTGGCCAATGCGGTGATCCTGCAATCTCCCCTGCTGGTCTATGCGGCAGACCCCGCCAACATGCTGGCGAACCCGTCGGTAGACGTGCTGAAAGCCATCCCCAGTTACTGGGATGAGACCGTGGTTCTGCCGGTGTCCGAAATCCGGCAAGTGGCCGCCTTCGCCCGCCGCAGCGGAGACACCTGGTTCGTGGCGATCGCCAACGGGCCTTATGCGCGGACGGTGCGCATGGATCTTTCCGCTTTCCTCGTCCGGGAAGCGCAGCCGCAACGCGGGGGCGACAGCCGCTATCATGCCACGCTGCTGCGCGACGCGGCGGAGCCGGCAGCCCTCAAGATCGAAAACCTCACGCTGATGGCCAACGACTCGCTCTCCGTCGATCTCCACTCCGGCGGCGGCTTTGTGGCAATGCTCAGGAAATAGCGAAGGCGGGCCTGGGGCGCGGGCGACGGCCGCCCTTGCGCATCGCCACCCGCATCGCGGCACGCCTCACCGCCGCGCGCCGCGCGCCTCGCCGCCTGCGCGCCGCGCGCCGCCTGCGAGACGCGCAGTGGGTTATGCTGCATGGGGAGATCGGAATGCCGGCAGTAAGCGCAGCCGCCCATCCGATGAGCTTGCAGAGATAGAGTGAGAAGCAAAGGAGAACTATAAGTGGCCAACCAAGCACAGGACACTCAGGCGACCCGTCGAGGTTTTCTGGGTAGCATGACAGCTTTGACTGCGGCATCTTACAGCCGGATCCTCGGCGCGAACGATCGCGTCGGCATCGGCTTCGTCGGGTACGGACTGATCGGCAAGCAGCACATCACCAACTTCAAGAGGTCGTTTCCAGACGTGGACCGCGTGGCCATGTGCGATGTCTACAAGCCGCGCCTCGATGAGGGCCTGGCATATCTGGAAAGCCCTCATGCCAAGGGCTACGGCGATTTCCGCAAGATGTATGAAAACAAGGATATCGATGGAGTGGTGGTGTCCACTCCCGACCACTGGCATGCCATGCTCACCATCATGGCTTGCGCGGCCGGCAAGGATGTCTACGTCGAAAAGCCGCTCACGGTTTTCATCGACGAAGGTAAGTGGATGCTGCAAGCGATGAATAAGTACAAGCGGGTAGTAGTAGTGGGCACGCAGCGCAATCACAATCCGGGCCACCAGGTGGCCAAAAAGATCATAGAGAGCGGCGTGCTGGGCAAGATCCAGATGGTCAGGCTGGGGAACGGCCCCCGCAACCTGTATCCCGGCTTCGGCAAGACGCCGGTCGAGAACCCTCCCGCCGACCTGGATTACGATCTGTGGCTCGGGCCGGCCCCCAAGAAGCCGTACCAGAATCACCGCGCGCTTTATCACTTCCGCTGGTTCTGGGATTATTCCGGCGGTCAATTGACTAACAACCACGCCCATACTATCTCGGCGTTTCTGTTAGTCATGGGCGTGAAAGGGCCCACTAAGGTGGTGTCGTTCGGGGGCCGCTACACCCTCGAGGATGACGGCGAAACCCCCGACATCCAGGACGTCATCTGCCAGTTCCCGGGCTTCACGATGACCGTGGGCGTTCGGGACGCCAACGCTTACCGCGATTTGGTCTCGCCCGTGGTCATGGGCAACAAGGGCAACCTGCTTCTGGGCAGCAACCAGGTGGTTCCCGAAACGCACGGCGATCCGGTCAACGCGATTCCGCGGTTTATGGGCCATCCGGCCGGCGGTCCCGTCTACACGAACACGCCTTCCACGCCGTGGATTGAGGCCCAGCCGGGAGCGGGCCGCGGGGGTCCGGGTGGCGCTGGTGGCGGAGCCGCGGCTGGCGGCGAGTCGCTGGAAGACCAGATGTTCAACGCCAACAAGCGCGACTGGGTCAACTGCATCAAGTCCCGCAACAAGCCGTTCTGCGACCTGGAAGGGGGCCATCGCACCGCGGTCATCACCAACCTAGCCAATATCTCGCTGCGCCTTGGAGGACGCACCGTTCAGTGGGATCCCGACAAGGAAGTGGTGGTGGGCGATAAGGAAGCCGCCGCCATGTGCGTCAGGCCGTACCGCGCTCCGTGGGATGGCATCCTGCGAAGCATCGTCAAGGTGTAAGCCGCAATCTGCGAATTCCGGCCGGCAGATCGCCGGGGTGGCGGCGAACTGCACGGCGTTGGCGAATGTCGCCAGTGCCCGTCGCCGGCGGGCAAGCGGCGCTCCTGTGGTCGCGCCGTCGAAAACAGGGGCGTTTTCCGGCGGTGGCGTGCGGCCCGCCGTTAGGGGCCAGAGAAGTTGGTCGCACAATCGGCGAAGTTTGGGTGTATCCTTCAGGCAGACCGGGACCCGACCCAGTGTTTCCCGGCATAAGGAGAAGAATCTCGATGTCAACCAGAAGATCCTTCCTCGTAAGTTCCGCGCTCACCGCCGCCGCGTCGCGGTCCGCCGTGGGCGCGAACGAGAGAATTCGCGTGGGGTTTATCGGCGCCGGCACGCGCGGCAGCTACATGGCTACCGTTGCCGAGAAGCACGAGGATTGCCAGATCCTCGCAATGTGCGACGTCTACAAGCGCACACTCGAGCAGGCCGTGGGCAAGCTGAAGGTGAGTAAGCCGGATACTTACGGCGACTACCGCCGCGTCCTGGACCGCAAGGACCTGGACGCCATCTACATCGCCACGCCAGACCACTGGCACGCCCCGATGATCGTCGAGGCCTGCCAGGCTGGCAAGGACATTTATTGCGAGAAGCCGCTTTCCAACAATATTGAAGCCGCCCTGAAAGCGGTGGACGCAGTCAAGACGTCCAAGCGCGTGGTGCAGATCGGTTTGCAGCAGCGCAGTTGGGACCACTTCCAGAAATGCGCGGAGTTGGTGCAGAGCGGCATGTTCGGCACCATCTTCCACTGCAAGTTGCACTGGTCGGGCCACTATACCCGCCCGGTGGAGCAGCCCACGCCGGTTCCCGAGGGCCTCGACTGGGAAATGTTCCAGGGTCCCGCACCACGGCACGCCTTCTCCCCGAATCGCCTGTTCTGGCGCTCTTTCTGGGATTACGGCGGGGGCATTATCACCGACCAGGGAGTGCACATCAACGATGTCGTGTGCTGGTACATGAAGGCCCGCGTGCCAATCAGCGCGTCCGCCGAAGCGCAGTACGTCCAGGTGCAGCCTCCCAACCTCGAAAACCCGCCGGATTCTTTCCAGATTGCCGTTAAGTACGACAACTTTGTGATGTCGTTCACCAACGCTTATTTCCCGCAGACGGATTACCCCGCCGACCAGGGCAATTACTTCTATGGGAGCCGCGGCGCATTGCACGTAAACCGGCAGAGCTACACGTACCGGTTGATGCCCGCCCGGGGAGCGGCTCCCGGCGCCACACCGCCCCCGCCGGCGTTCGAGCCGTTCAACACAAAGTTCGCCTATGTCGGCGGCCCTTCCGATTCGGCCCACATCCGCAACTGGCTGGACTGCATCAAGTCTCGTGAGATACCCACGACCGGCGTCGAAACCGGCTTCTACTCGACGCTGCCACTGCTGATGGGATTACTCGCCATCCGTAACGGCAAGACGTACGTCTGGGACGATAAGAATAGGGTAGCCACAGCCTGAAGATCGGCGGCGGCGCAGCGGGAACCCAGTCGCGGGCAGGTCCGGCAGGCCTGCCCGTGCGGACCTTTCAGCCCACCCGAAATAGCCCCCGGCTTCCGCTGGGCCGGCACTGGCCATCTCCTTCAGTTGAGCAGCCAGCGCCGGCTTGTCCCGGCTTGGCTGAAGGCCTCAGCGGAGTTGTGGGAAGGCAGGCGCTAACCGCACCCCACTTAACTTACACGTCGATTCCGGCTTTGCGCATCACCGCCCGAGTGGTGTCGTATCCTAGCTTGGCTGCCTCTTCCTTCGCCATCTCCTTCGGAATGCGCCCGAGGGGTTCCGGACTTACACCGTCCTCGTACCCGATCTCCTTTAGCGCCTTGAAGAACCCCACCAGGTCGATGACTCCTTCCCCAGGCATCAGCCGCTGGTTGTCGCGCACATCCTCCGGCGCCATCTTGGCTGCGTCCGAAACGTGGATGGCCACGATGCGCGACTTGCCCGCCTTGTGGATGTCCTCGACCGTCGCCCCCGCGTGATGCCAGTGCCAGGCGTCCAACAGCAACCCGAAGTTCGGCCCGCACTCCTTGGCGAAGTCCAACATCTCGTTCATCAGGGTGGCGAAAGAGGGCAGCCGCGACCGGAACTGCAGGGGGCCCAGAAACTCGAATCCGCACCGCACGTTGTACCTGGCCAGCACGGCCCCGGCCGCCTGAAAACGCCCCACCAGCGTCTTGCGAAACTCCGCTGGCGGAGTGCCCGCCGGGCCGCCGCCCCACGAAGTGTGGATCATGCGGGGGCACCCGATCGCCGCCGCGAACTTCACCTGGTCCTCCAGACCTTCCATACCCTTCTTGAACGAATCTTCGTCACGCGTCGGGTTGACCGGAAGACCGCAGTAGGCCGTCCGCAACTTCAACTCCGCCAGCAGCGCCTTGGTAGCGTCCAGCCCTTCCTTCATGGCGCCGTTCAGATTGACGTCCGTACCCCCGTACCCGACCTTCGCCGCCAGCCGCGCAAAATCGGGCCACTGCACCCCGGAAACCAGCGAGCTGTTCAGCGAGATGTACATTCCGGTTCCAGCGCCTGCCGCGCTGTTGGCCAGTCCCAGCGCCGCACCCGCGCCGGCCGCCGTCCACAGGAATTCTCTTCGGTTCACGATCGCCTCCGGCGCGGGGCGGGCCTTTTGCCGCGAGCCTGCCCTTCTGCCACCCTTAGCCTAACTCAGCACCACCGTCAATGTCGCGTCCCAACGGCACGATTTTCGCTCCCGGATCGCCGGGTAGCATGACCGCTTTGACTGCGGCGCCTTACAGCCGGGTCCTCGGCGCGAACCATGGCGCAGTTACGCGTGCTTCCGAACGTCCGTTCAGCTAATATTCTGGCGCGCCCAGCGGATGCACTTCTGGTTGTTCTGCTCTTCGAGCTTCACCTGCTCTTCGAGAGGCATCTCGGTGGTGTGCCACAGCGGGTACTTTGGCTTGTTCTTGCGGACCACGTCCAGAATATGGGCCAGATCGCGCCCCGGCATGTCCCCAAACGTCGCCCAGTACTTCGCGGTGAAGACCGGGATCTTCAGGGGATCGCGCGTCATCATCTCCAGGTCGAAGGGGATATTGGGGTCCTTCTTTTGAAGCATCGCGATCATTCCCTTGAGGTCGAGGAAACCATCGCCCATGGGCACTTCCGCCAGCAGGAAGCCGTCGTCGTAAGGCGCCACGGCCATGTCCTTGATGTGGGTGGAAATCACCCAAGGCAGCAGGGTCTTGAGCGTATCCATGGGATCTTCGCAGAACGAAATGTTGTTGCCGAAGTCGAAATGCACGCACACCCATTCGCTGCTCACGCGCTTCATCCACTCGGCCTGCTCCACCGCCCGCCAGCCCTTGTGATTCTCGATGGCCATGCGGACCTTGTACTTGGCCAGCACGGGCTCGGCCAGGGCCACGGCCTTCTGGTTGCGTGCGAAGCTGGCCTGATACTGCTCCAGCGTGTCGAACTCCTCGTAGCGCCGCTCCGTCAAAGCCGTATGCGCGCAGTACGCGCCCAGTCCCTTGCTGTTCTTGATGACGGCGTCGAAGGCCGGCACGTCGGCCTTTTCCTGGGGCAGCCTGGGGCTGGTGATGACGCGCAGGTTATAGGCTTCCAGCCTGGCGCGGAGCTTCCTGACGGCTTCCAGGTCCGGCGACGCGACATCGGTTTCCACGACGCCGCAGCCATTGGCATGCGCGTACTCGACGATGTCGAACGGCGGCATGATGGGAGTGGACACAGGCTGGACAGCGCCTGCGCGGCCGCCGCCGCGTCCGCTGCCGGCGCGCGTGCGGGCGAAGAAGGACGTGCCCGCCACTCCGAAGTTCTTCATCACGGTGGCCTGCGCAGCCGCGGGCTTCACCGACGATAACCAGGCGGTCGCGGAACCGGCGGCCGCCAGCATTTCTCTTCTGGTCATATGCAACTCCTTCCGTATTCAGAACACGCGGCGCTTGAGGCGTTCCACGGTGAATTTGGCGGTATCGGCGACCGCCATCACGGCCATGACGCCGGCCTGCACGGGGTCCGTGACCACCAGGTCGGCCGCATCGGGCACGCTCCCGGCCATGTTCAGGCTAATCACCAGCAGGCCCTGCTGCCGGACCTCGCGGACCGCCATTTCGATTTCGCCGCCCATCAGCGACCCGGCCAGCACCAGCGCTCTGGCGCGCGGCAAGCGGGCCACGGCGCGGACGGCGTCGGCCAGTTTCTGTTCGCCCACCAGCGGGATGGTGTCCACCGAAATGTGCTCGCCGCGGATGTTGTGCCGGTCGGCTTCGGAGACCGCGCCGATGGCCACCTGGCCCACCTGCGCGCCGCCGCCCATGATGATAATGCGCTTGCCGTAGATGGTATCGAGAGTCTTGACGATCTCCACGCCGCGCACGATGGTGAGGGCGCGGAGCCCCTCGACCAGCGGTTCCACGCTTCCCGGGAGAATCACCTCGAAGTACGTGCGGGCCTCTTCGGGCCGGTTCACCAGAATTTCGACGAAGGCGATATCGCCCCGATGCTGCGCGATCACGCCGGTCAACTGGTGCAACACTCCGGTGGTGCCGACCGCATGCACCACCAGCCCGATGGTTTGGTTCTCCATGAGCCTCTAGTGTAACCAGCGGCGCGTGGGCAGCGCCGCTCGTGCCTCACTCGCGCGCGCCTGATCTCCGCTTGGTCCGCGCGCGCGACAGAGATGTAGTGTCCAGGAAATAACTGGACAGGCGTTCGGCGCTTTTGTGGGGCGGACCCCCTGGGCCGCGGCCGGCCCCCTGGCCGGCCTGCCCGCGACCAAGCGAGCTCATGCGTCATAATCGAGAAGGGCCGACGAGGGCGTCGGCCGCGGACCAGGGGGTCCGCCCAGGGGTCCGCCCCACAAGAGCTTCAAGAATCTGTCTAGTTATTTCGCAGATACCACACTAGCGGGATCGTGCGCGGACGCGAAGGCTGTAGGCCGCGCCGCTCGTGCTCCGCCCGCGCGTGGCCGAGTTCGCCTTGCGCCGCGCCGCACGCCCGAACTGCGGCCACGGCCAGGAACCAAGAACACGGCGGCGCGCGACACAGCGCGACACAGCCGCCCGCGCGCTCTCTTGCCGCCCCACCGGGGGCTGGTGCCACGGCGCGACACAGCCGCCCGCCCTGCCTCCTACTTGCCGCTGATGTCGTAACACCAGAGCGAGTCGAGCTCGCGGATGAAGAGACGCCCGTTGGCGACCGCCGGGTAAGCCCATGCCTTCTCCATCGCGGCCCTCGCGCCTTTCGGCCGGCCGGGCGGTGTGAAGCGTCCTTTCTCGCGATAGGCTTCGGGCGTCGCCTCCACCAGGACGACCTCGCCGTTTTCGGTGTGGACATAAAGCCGGTTCTCCGCCTCGAGAATCGCGCCGCCGCCCATGCTGGTGTCCTGCCACAGCACCTTGCCGGTGGCCCAATCGGCTGCCACCAGCCCATCGGCGGTAGTGCCATAGTGAGTGGCGCCAACTACCACCGAGCCGCCAATGCTATTGGGCAAACCGCGCTGAAGGTAGACCTGCTCGGCGGCAAGACCCTGATCCAAGGCCACCAGGCGGACCAGCCCGCCCGGGCCGCGTCCCTGCGAGCTGTAAATGTATCCGCTGCTGGCCACGGGCGAAGGGATGTTGGTGTTGCCTTTGCCCGTCGCGTCGTAGCGCCACAGGAACTGGCCCGTTGCCGCGTCCACTCCCACCAGGCCCTTTGCCAGAAACTGCACGTACTGCCTGCGGCCGCCAGTCTCCAACATGACGGCCGATGCGTACGCCGCGTCATCGCCGCCCGGCACAGCCGATTTCCAGATGGTCTCGCCGGTCATCTTGTTCAGCGCCACGATGGTAGCCTGCGCGCCGCCCGGCGTCACGATCAGCGCGTTCCCATTCACCAGCGGCGATTCGGAATAGGCCCACTGGCCGGGATGGCCGCCGAAATCGGCGCGCAGGTTTTTCTGCCATCGAATCTTGCCGCCCGCAGCTTCCAGACACGCCAAGTCGCCATCGGAGCCCAGCGCATAGAGCAGGCCCCCATCCACGGTTGGCGTGGACCGGGCCGTGGGAAACGAAGGCATCTGGTTCGGATTACCGACTTTCCCGAGCCTGGTAGCCCAAACCTGTTTGCCATCCCGCGCCGAGAGCGCCTGCACGAATTCGTTGTCCAGTCCCCGGTTGCTCAAAAGATAAATACGGTCCCCCACGACGGAGGGCGTGGCGTAGCCATCGCCAATGTCCTTCGCCTGCCAGACCAACCGGGGGCCTTCCTTGGGCCATTCCTTCAGCAGGCCGGTTTCGAGGGAAATTCCATTCCGCTGCGGTCCGCGCCACTGGGGCCAGTCGGCCGCGTATGCAACCAGGGAAACGAGGATTGCGCCACACGCACAGCTCAGAAGCCTTTGCGTTCTCATGATTCACTCCCTGGGTTGATTGTCGCTTCAAAGCGTGTCATTGTCCACGGCGCCCGAGGCTTCTGAGGGCTCCTGACATTCGAGCGCAGGGCGCAAAGGCCGGCGAAAGCGAAACCTCTCCCTCGCCGGCAATTCCGCACTGGCGCGGCGCTTGAACGTCGATGAGCGTGTCGTGCGCCGTAGGCTCGATCCTGCGCATGAGACCGAAGCCGGGAAGATCCGGGCAGCCCTCGCGGCGTTGGGCAAACGGCTTCCCATGGAGGCGGAGGACGCGGCTTCGCTGGCCCGATCCCGCCGGGCGCGGCGGCCCAACTGCCCGTGCTGACGCGGTATCGAGGGCCGGAAGCCTCGAGCCCCCCTCCCCTCCGCCTCTCTCCGCACCGCGTGTTATGCTGAATCCGGATGTTCTCTCGCCAGCGTAAAGCCCGTGTTTTGTTTGGGCTATCCGATATCTTCCTGGCCATCCTGGCCTTTGAGGCGGCTTACCGGACGCGCACCTTCCTGCCGCTCGAACGAGAGTTCTTCCTCACGGAGCAACAAAAGGCCCTGGTTCTCGGCTCCGCCCTGGTGGCATTGGTGGTCATGGGGCTGTGGCTCGAAATCTACGAGAAGCTCGATTCCGCCCATCCGCGCATCATCCTACGCGATACCTTCCGCCAGTGCGGCTATAGCGTAGTGTGCCTGGTAGTCTTCGAGTATGTCCTGCGCCTGGAATTGAGCCGCCCGTTCCTGCTGCTGTTCTCGGCCTATGCCTGGGTGCTGCTGCTGCTGTTCCGCCTCACCGCCGGCCGGGTGGTGGGCGTGCTGCGGCGGGAGTTCGCGGCGCCGCATTACGTCATGGTGGCGGGTACGGGCGAAAGGGCCGTCCGGCTGGCGAAGGCGCTGGAAGAGTCGGTGGAGCACCATGTGCGGCTGCGCGGATTCCTGAGCGAACAGCCCGGCGCGCCCGCGGAAATCGCCCTGCTCTCGACATACAAGGTGTGGCCCATTGCCCACCTGCCGTCGATTCTGCGGCAGCAGGTGGTGGACGAAGTCATCTTCGCCGTGGGCAGCGAAAGCCTGGCCGACCTGGAAGAGATCTTCCTGCTGTGCGACGAAGAAGGCGTGCGCACGCGCGTGGCGGTGGACTTCTTCCCGCACGTCAACAGCACGGTCTCGTTGGTGCGCTTCGGCGCCACCCCTCTGCTGACCTTCTCGGCCGGTCCCAGCGATGAGGTGCGGCTGATGGCGAAGCGCGCCATCGATGTGGCCATCGCGGCCGCCGGCCTGCTGGTGCTGATGCCCTGGATGGCGCTGATCGCCCTGTTGATCCGGCTCACCTCGCCCGGTCCGGCCATCTTCCGGCAGGAGCGCTGCGGGCTGAACGGCCGCCGCTTCCGGTTCTACAAGTTCCGCTCGATGGTCGAAAACGCAGAGGATCTCAAGCCGCAAGTGGCCCACCTCAACGCGCGCGATACCGTGGTTTTCAAAATCCCCGACGATCCGCGGCTCACCGCCGTGGGCCGCTACCTGCGCAAATTCTCCATCGACGAATGGCCGCAGTTGTGGAACGTGTTGCGCGGCGACATGTCGCTGGTGGGTCCGCGCCCCGCCGTGCCGAGCGAGGTGGACCAGTACAAGTGCTGGCAGCGGCGCCGCTTGCGCATGCGGCCAGGGCTCACCTGCCTGTGGGCTATTTCGGGACGCGACAAGGTGGATTTCGAGACCTGGATGAAGATGGATATGCAGTACATTGATAATTGGTCCCTGGGGCTCGACTGGAAGATTCTGTTGCAGACCATTCCGCGAGTGCTCACGGGCCATGGAGCCAGTTGAAGGCGGAGGAAGCCATGCACCTGATCCCCACTCAAGAGGAAGTCGTCGCCGTGTTGCGCGAAACCGGCGCGTTGCGCGAAGGCCATTTCGAATACCCTACGGGCTTGCATTCCAACGAATACCTCCAGGTTCCCCTGGCGCTGCGCTACTCCGAGTACCAGCGTGTGCTCTCGGTGGCGCTGAGCCGCCTGCTGCGCGCTCACCCGGAGATTCGCGCCAGCGTGCACGACCTTTCCATTGTCACCCCCATGACCGGCGGGTTGCCGGTGGCGTACGGCGTGTGTGAAGCCCTGCGCGCCAAACAGGTCTACTGGGCCGAGCGAGGCTGTGACGAGACGCTGCGTTTCCGCCAGTTTCTGGAACCGCACCCGGGCGAACAGGTGGTGCTGGTGGACGACATTCTGCGTACCGGCAGCAACCTCGCCAAACTCAAACAGCTTCTGGAGTCGCGCGGCGCCACGGTCGTCGGTCTGGCCGTGATCATCTACCAACCGACTCCCAATACTCTGAATTTCGGGTCTTTACCCCTGTACTATCTGGCCAAACTGGAGGCCAGCTACTATGCCGACGCGGCCCATTGTGAGATGTGCCAGAGGGGTATTACCTTGGATAAGGTCTGGGTATAACAGATCGCTGCCCGCCGCCCGCCGCGGCATGGGCCAAGGAGGTTCTCCTGCAACAACTTGCGGATTCAGGCGGGCGGTTGCTGCAGGTATGTGCAGGACGTGACAAAGCCGTTACACTGCGCAAAGTTGGCGCGGTGAAATACCGGTTTTCCACAGGTTTTTTCACATTCGCGTGGATAAACGGGTTGGGGCCGGACCGTTCCCGAAATGGTAAATTGTTAACAGTCGCACATCGGTGAGGGATATGTACAGACTCGGTTTGCTGACGCTGGTTTTCTGCGGTGTACTGCCAGGACAGAATCTGGGCGCCGAGAAACTGGCGCCGTACTACCCCACGCCGGAGACGATTGTCGACAGAATGCTGCAACTTGGCGGCTTGAAAGCCGGCGAGAAGGTTTACGACTTGGGCTCGGGCGACGGCCGCATTATCGTCATGGCCGCCCAGAAGTTTCACGCCGACGCCATTGGCGTGGAGTTGGACAAGGACCTGTGCAAGCTCAGCCTCGACAAAATCCGCAAGCTCCACCTGGAGAAGAACGCTCACATCGTCAATGGCGACTTGTTGAAGCAGAATTACAGCTCCGCCGATCTGATCACGGTCTACCTCTTGCCGGGCTTCATCGACAAGGTGCAACCTCTGCTCGATCAGCAATTGAAAAAGGGCGCACGCGTGGTGGCTCACGATTTCGAATTCAAGAATTGGACCCCGGACAAGGTGGAAAACATCGCCGACGACGGCGAAGGACGCAGCCACACGCTCTATCTGTACCGGAAATAAGAGTGTGATGATCCCTTCGGATTTCCCGTGGATGCGGCACCTCTCGTGGGCGCGCGTGGTGCTGGCCGCGGTCGCCGTGACCGCGGCCGGGCTGTATTCCCTGGCAGTCTGGCCCGCGGGAGCGCTGCTGGGACTGTTTCTGGTGGCCAGTGTCCTGGCGGCCATCAGCGGCCGGGGACTGGGCCGGCTGCTGGAAATGGCGGGGCTGTTCGTCGATACGGTCTACTTCCTGGTTCTGGTCTACTACGGCGGCGAGCGCATGCTCTGGCTGGCAGCCGTCTTCTTCCTGTACCTTTTGACGGCGGCGCTGGTGTTTTCGGGGCCGGTGGAAGTGGCCGTCATCACCACCGGTTCAGCTATATTCTGCGCCATTCTGCCCAGCCCCGCGATCTATGTTCTGGAGCCGATGGTGATTGTGGCGGGGGTGCTGACGGGCGGTTTCGCGGCATACAAACGGCGTCTGACCGGGCGGGCGCAGGAGTTGGCCGCCAAGCTGAGCGCGGCGGAGAAAGCCGTGGAGAAAGCCCGCGAAGAGGAGCGCCAGCGCATCGCGTCCGATTTCCACGACGGCCCACTGCAGAACTTCATCAGTTTGCAGATGCGCATCGAGATTCTGCGCAAGCTCTTCGACCGCGACACCAACGCCGGGTTGCAGGATCTCAAGCAACTGCAGGCGCTGGCGCAGTCCCAGGTGCGCGACCTGCGCACCTTCCTGCACAGCATGCGGCCGGTGGACGTGGATGGCGGAAACCTGTTGGTCGCCTTGCGCCGCACCACGGAATCCTTCCAGAAGGAGAGCGGTATCCCGATCACGTTTGTCAGCGCTTCCACGCCGGTGGGGCTGCCTCCGGAAGTGACCATGGAGGTTCTGCAGATGCTGCGCGAAGCATTGCACAACGTGCAGAAACATGCCGGCGCATCGCGCGTAGCCGTGGGCATGGAGAGAACCGACCGTGGCCTGGAGATTTCGGTGGACGACAATGGCCACGGCTTCAACTTTGCCGGCGCCTACTCGCTGGACGAACTGGAACTGCTACGGCTGGGTCCCGCGAGCCTGAAGCGCCGCGCCAGAAGCCTAAACGCCGATCTGCTGCTCGAATCGCGCCCAGGCAGCGGGACGGGGATCAAGTTCCGCATTCCGTTGCAGTGAAGATAATTAGCCACAGATGAACGCAGATACACGTAGATAAGACCAATTCTTTACAACGGTGGGGCAGGCGGTGCCGACT
>Ga0265316_10004413_pt1 | contig 14015 bp, 11 predicted proteins | sample 4522metaG_FD_202092 | JGI IMG/M metagenome (GOLD analysis project Ga0265316, IMG submission 202092) | Rhizosphere microbial communities from Carex aquatilis grown in University of Washington, Seatle, WA, United States - 4-5-22 metaG | ecosystem: Host-associated > Plants > Roots > Rhizosphere >... | reverse complement strand
GGTAGAAAACAAGCAAACAGTTAAGCAGATGCAGGATAAGGTTGGTTAAGTGGTAGCCGAAAGGGTTAAGCTTAAAGAAGCGGTAATCCAAGGTATAGGAAAGAACTGTTAAAGGCTGGTAGTGGCCGATGAAAAAAGAAGCAGAAGCCTCTTTTAATGTCGTTAAAGAAACAGCCTGAACAACCGGTGTGCTGCTTAAATATCTATCATCATCCCAGTTGACGAAGCCGTTCTTAAGGCAGGGAGAGAATGCCCCGCAAGCGATAACTAAAATAAGAAGTACACACTTGAGTTGGGCCTGCATGCAAACCTATTTATTCATAACTTCTATGACTTGAGTTGCTGTAGCTGTCGCGCCTTTAACATCTTTAACTGTTAAAGTTACTATAAAATTCCTAACTCCGTAAGTAGTACTCCAATAAGTATTGGATGCTTTGGGTTTATTGGAAGTATCTCCATCACCAAAATCCCAATCATAAGAAACTATCCTGCCATTAGGTGAATACGATTTTGTCCCGTAGAAATCCACCCTTAAGGGTGAAAAACCTTTTGTTGGACGGGAAATAATCACTGCAACCGGAGAAGGAAATTCGGTGGTAACGGGAGCCTGGCGGACAACTGCAGGCTCAGGGGCCTCGATCTTATCTTCAACCTTCTCTTGTTTTTCTATTGGTAATACTTCCTGAGTTTTAATTTCTTCTTTAGGGGAAGCCGTTTCTTTTTCCACTTTTTCTGGAGCCGCTGCTTCAGGAGCTTTAACTTCTGCTTTGGGTGGGGCCCCTTCTTTTTCTACTGTTTTCGGCGTTTCTGTTTTATTCTCGGCCACCGGCTGCGGCTGCGTTACTATGGGTGCTGGTTCCGGGGCCTTTTTCTCCTGCTCAGGCACAGCCGTAATAACTTCCTGAGAAAGATCTTTTTGAATATATTTACTTAATTCTTCTTTCAGGGATGTTATGCGCGCTTTCTCCTTCTGGTATTCATCTTCATCCCTATTGGTTATCATTTCCCTGTATTTGGGGTCATTTTCATATTTATAATCCGAATAAGCGATATAAGGAAGTTTGAATATGCCGATAAAGATATTAAAGATCATAACCGGCGGCTCCCAGAAAACTTCTTTAACCCGGTTTTCAATATATCCCATATCCTTATAATACTTCTCTACGGTCAGCCTGCGCCGGTTAAACCTTTCTTTGGCAAGCGATAGATCGGGAGGGAAAGATTTATCCTTACCTATTGTATATTCCGGGATAATATCCCCTTCGTAACTGGCGACATACCCTTTGTCAAAAGGAGGTTTGGTGCCTTCCTGGAATTTATAAGTCGCGCAACCGGATAGAATGAATACTACACCTAACAAAAATAATATTTTTCTCACTTCATCACTCCTTTTTATTGCTTCATCAAAGCCAAAGTTTCAGAACGGGTTTTTTCGTTTTCTTTGAATATCCCTCTAACTGCCGAAGTTACCGTCAAGGTCCCGGGTTTTTTAACTCCGCGCATAGACATGCACATATGTTCCGCTTCAATAACCACCATCACCCCTAACGGTTTAAGTTTAGCCATAATGATCTCGGCGATCTGAGTAGTAAGGCGTTCCTGTACCTGCGGCCGGCGCGATAAAATATCGACCACACGCACAAGTTTACTTAAACCGGTAACGCGCCCATTCTTAGGGATATAGGCAATATGCGCTTCCCCTGCAAAAGGCAAAAGATGGTGTTCGCATATGCTATATAAAGAAATCCCTTTTAATAAAATTATCTCATTGTGCTTCTGGTCTAAGATTACCTCAAGTTCCTTCTCAGGATCCTCTTTTATGCCTGAAAAAATTTCCTCATACATTTCTGCTACGCGGGCAGGAGTTTGTAACAGGTCTTTTTTCTTAGGGTCCTCACCGATGGCAATCAAAATATCCTTAACAGCTTTTTCGATTCTTTTCCTATCCATAAAAACTCCTATTTTCCGATACAAAAATCCGAGAATATTTTATCCAATAGATCCTCGGAAAATGACTTCCCCAGCATATCGTCAATATAGACGAGCGCTTCTTTGATATCCTGCGAAATGAACTCCGGGGTCAGGTTATTATCTAATGAATTACGCGCTTCTGCAATAAGTTTTTGCGCCTGCCTTAACGCGTTGATATGGCGTAAATTACTCACCATAGCAAATTCATTCCTGTAGACTTTGCCTTTATAAACCAGATCCGCGATTGCCTCTTCCAGCAGATTGATGTTCTTTGATTTTTTCGCGCTTAAGACTATCGTATGCTTGAATATCTTGCCGATCTTATCCCTGTTTATTTTATTCTTAAGGTCAATCTTATTTATGACCGCGATACAATTCTTTTTACTCATTTTTTTTATTAAAACCAGGTCATCTTTTGCCAAATGTTTATTCGCATCGAACATCAAGATAACCAGATCCGCTTCCTCAATATGTTTTTTTGAACGCTCAACTGCTTTTTTCTCAACCAGGTCCCTCGGTTCTAAAATCCCGGCGGTATCCACGATCCTTACCGGTATTCCTTTTATATCAATGATCTCTTCTATTGTATCGCGGGTCGTGCCTGCAACCGGAGTAACTATGGAGCGTTCCTTTTTAAGTAAAGCATTTAGTAAAGAAGACTTGCCCACATTGGGCCTGCCGCAAATCACTACCTGTATGCCTTCACGGTATATTTGTCCGCGCCTTGCATCTATCAGCAGTTTTTCCAGGCCATTGTACGCAGATTCTAATTTTCTCCGGGCAACGGATCGGCCCGATGTTAAAACTCCTTCTTCCGGAAAATCAATATCCGCCTCAAATTCTGAAAGTATATCCAACAGTAAAGAACGGATGCTGTTTATCTCTTTTGACAACGTTCCCCTTAACTGTTCCATTCCCGATTTCAGGGCCGAGTCGGTTTTCGCGCGGATCACATCGATCACTGCTTCTGCCTGAGCAAGATCAATTCTGCCGTTTAAAAATGCACGTTTGGTGAACTCTCCGGGTTCGCTTAAACGCGCCCCTTTCTCCAAGACAAGTTCGAGTACGGCACGCGTTGCGACGATCCCGCCGTGGCAATTTATCTCGACAACGTCTTCTTTGGTAAAAGAGCGGGGTTTACACATAATACTCAATATCACCTCATCGATCATATTTTTGTCTTTGGCGATCCATCCATAATGTATGGTGTAAGATTTAAACTCCGAAGGTTTCTTCTTTCCCTTGTGGAGAAAAATAGTATCCGCAATTGATAAAGCATTGTTGCCGCTAATTCGCACAATACCGATCCCCCCTTCTCCGACCGGGGTTGATATCGCCGCTATTGTATCGTTAAGGTTATTTTTGAGCATTTCTAAATTCACCTACTACAAATAATGAACCGGTGACCAAAATTAAATCATCTTTCCCCGCCAGTGATCTTGCCAAGTTCTTTGCTTCTTTTACGCTCTCAGTAATGTATTTATCTTTCTCCTTGAATTCCTTAGCTAAAATTCCCGGGTTGGTTGCGCGTAAGCTATTTGCTTTTGTCAGGATAACTTTACCCGCGATTGGCGATAATTCAAAGCATATTCCCTTGATATCCTTATCATTTGAAACCCCTAATATCAAGATAAGCTTATTATAATCGAAATTTTCTACTATTGTATTTTTTATGGCACGGGCAGAAGCCTTATTTTGAGCTCCATCAAGGATAATATAAGGACAGCGATTGATTATTTCACACCTGCCCGGCCAAACCGTATTCTCTAGGCCCTTTTTGATGCAAGTATCACTAATATCCAAATTCAACGCCTTAATTGCTTCCAGAGCGACTCCGGCGTTCATCAGCTGATGCGCACCCAATAAATTCAAGCGGTATTTCGCGGCATTTCCAGCTTCACGCAATTCACAACTCAATTCTTTACATTTACTCTTTATAACCTTCATCGCTTCGTTTGGTTGCGGTGCGCTGACCACAATAATATTCTTTTTAATAATACCTGCTTTCTCCCCGGCTATTTCTGATAAGGTATTACCGAGTATTGCCGTATGTTCATAGCTTATCGGAGTAATAACAGAAACAAGCGGCTTAACGACATTAGTCGCATCCAACCTTCCGCCCAATCCGGTTTCTAACACCACGAAATCAACATTATTATCTTTAAAATAGACAAAAGCCAAAACGGTGACGATCTCAAAAAAAGTAAGCGGACCTGATTTTGAGAGCTTATTGAAATTATCTATGCGGGGTTTAAAATAAGAAACCAGTTTCAATAGTTCGACCCTGGGGATCATGCCCTCAAAGGGGTCTTGCGTTTTTTCCCCCGATGATTTCGGGCGCGGCTTTAATATCCTTATCCTTTCCCGGAAATCGGATAAATGTGGCGAGGTATACAAGCCGACTTTAAAGCCTGATTCGCGCAGGATATAAGCAATAAAAGCAGAGGTCGATCCTTTTCCTTTTGAGCCGGCAACATGGATGGCTTTTAATGAGCCTTGCGGAGCATTGATCGAATTTAAGAAATCCTTAACCCGCCTTAATCTAAAGGACCTCTTATAAGGATAGTTAGGATATTTTTCGTAATTAACGAAAGATTCTAAATACAGGATTGCTTCTGGGTAAGTCATGCATATCAATGCCTGAAGTGCCTTATTCCGGTAAATACCATGGCGATCTTGTGTTTATCCGCGGTCTTGATGATCTGTTCATCGGCGATGGATCCACCCGGTTGTATTATCGCTTTTATTTTATATTTAGCAGCCAAAGTGATGGCATCCTCTTTGGGAAAGAATGCATCAGAGGATAATACACACCCGCTGGTTGCTTTACCGGCTTTCTTGGTAGCGATAAACACGGAATCAACCCGGGACATCTGTCCCGCGCCGATGCCGACGGTGTGAGTGCCTTTAGTAAGGACTATCGAATTCGACTTCACATGTTTGGCTACTTTCCATCCGAAGATCAAACTTTCCAACTCTGCCTTTGTGGGTTTCTTTTTGGTTACAACTTTCAAATTATCCATGTTCAGGGTCAAAAGGTCCTTATCCTGCAGCAATAACCCTCCGCCGACCCGCTTTACATCCATATCATTGATCGGATCAAGATCGTTCAACTCTAATAGGCGCAGGTTCTTTTTGTCTTTGAACAACTCCAATGCTTCTTTATCAAATCCCGGAGCAATAATGCATTCCAGGAACCCGCTTTTCACTACAACTTTCGCGGTTGCCATGTCCATTTTTTTATTTAAAGCAACTACGCCCCCGAAGGCAGAAAGTTTATCACAACCCCAGGCCTTAAGATAAGCTTTATCCAAAGTTTTATCTTCAGCCACACCGCATGGGTTATTGTGTTTAACGATCACTGCCGCAGGCCCGGAAAATTCCTTTACCAACTCAAATGCTGCGTTCAGATCAAGTATATTATTAAATGACAATTCTTTCCCCTGCAACTGCTTTAAATTAACCACCCCCCTGTTTTTCCCTTTTTCTTTATAAAAAGCCGCTTTTTGGTGAGGATTTTCCCCATAACGTAAATCCTGAATTTTCTCAAAATTAAAAGTGGCCTCCTCAGGAAAAGCTTCCGAAGAAACAGCAGGTTTAGTCTTAAAATAATTACTCAAGTAATTATAAATTGACGCATCATAAAGGCTGGTCCTTCCATAAACCTCGATCCCTAATTCACGCATCAAATTTTCACCCAAAGCTCCATTATTCTTTTTTAATTCTTCGATGACCTGATTATACCGGATAGGGTTACAGATCACTGCCACTGAACGGTGGTTCTTGGCTGCGGAGCGCAGCATTGACGGGCCGCCGATATCTATATTTTCAATAACTTCTTCAATTGAAACTCCGGGTTTCTGGATGGTTTTTTCAAAGGGGTATAAATTAACCACCACCATGTCTATGAGGCCGATGCCGTTCTTTTTCAAAGTCTGCATATGCGCTTCGTTGTCTCTGACCGCAAGCAGGCCGGCATGGATCTTCGGATGCAAAGTCTTTACTCGTCCGTCGAGCATCTCGGGGAAACCGGTATACTCGGAAACTTCCTGCGCCTGAATGCCGTTCTCGCGCAAGAGCTTAGCCGTGCCTCCGGTAGAAAGTATCTCCACGTCGAATTTCTTCAATTCTTTGGCAAACTCTAAAATTCCGGCTTTGTCGGAAACACTGATTAACGCACGTTTGATCTTAACCATTGAAGCCTCCCTAAAAAAATTACGATTTGTTGAAACGGAAGTTGACCAGATCCGAATCCTGCATTATGTAATTCTTCATCTCTAAACGAAGTTTACCCGCCTGCTTTGCCCCTGTTTCTCCCCCATTGCTCATGAAATCTTCAAAACTTATGATCTCTGCGCGGATGAACCCTTTCTGAATATCGGAGTGTATGGCACCTGCTGCTTCCCATGCGCTGATCCCCTTTCTGATCAGCCATGCCCGGGTTTCCTTTTCTCCGGTAGTAAAAAAACTGATATACCCGCTTTCCCGCAATGCCCGGGCAAGAAGTGAGTTGATATTTTCAGTTTCCGCTTTTTCAGCAAGGGTCACTGATTTTAAAGTATATAAACCGTACCCGGAAATTATTTTTTTCTCTTCCTCCGTCAAAGTTATGGTGGAAATAAAGTCTTCTTTATCTAAGGCATCCTTGAATTTATTAAGCAGCTTCTTTTCCGCTTCATCACCTGCCCGCCCAAGGCGGGTCTCGACAAATTCAAGGTCATTTAAGATCAAGTCTGTTTTGAAATCTTTTAACGCAAGAATAGCGTCGGCATCAAGCGCCGCATCTTGAGCAACAGCTTCAATCTGAACATAAGTTCTCTTCTTTGCCTTTGTAATACTGTCTACCTGATCAAGGCGGGGATCTTTAATGTTGTACTTCCCGGGAGCGATCTCGGGGATATTGATTACGCTGATCTTCATTTTTTATTATTGTTCTTCCTGTTTTTTGCTGGCCTGGTATTGAGTTATGATCGGCTGGGCAATTTTATGCGGAAGTTCCTCATAATGAGAAAAATGCATAACATAAGAGCCTCTTCCCCCGGTTATAGAACGCAGATCATTTGCGTACTTGAACATCTCCGAAAGGGGGATCTGGGCTTTTACGATCTGTAACTTGCCTTTTACATCCATACCCATTACGCGTCCACGGCGAGAGTTAATATCGCCGGATATTGCACCTAAGAATTCTTCCGGTATCGCTATCTCCACATCCATTACCGGCTCAAGCAACACCGGCCCTGCTTCATGTACCGCTTTCCTTAACGCCATTGCTCCGGCTATCTGAAAAGCCATATCCGACGAGTCAACATCGTGATATGAACCGTCATAGAGTGTAACACGGATATCCTCTATGGGATGCCCCGCAACCGCGCCCTCTGCGCATGCCTGCTTGATGCCTTTTTCCGCAGAGGGAATGAAATTTCTTGGAATTGCGCCTCCGAAAACTTTATCCACGAATTCGACGCCTTTCCCTCTTTCAAGGGGTGCTACTTCGATCCAAACATCGCCGTATTGGCCGCGCCCACCCGACTGCCTTTTAAACTTACCTTGGCATTTAACGCTCTTGGTGATCGTTTCTTTATAAGAAACTTTCGGTGTCCCCAGATCAACCGAAACATTAAACCTTTTCTTAAGCCTGCCGACCATGACCGCTAAATGCAAATCGCCTAACCCCGAAATGATCAATTCTTTTGTCTGCGGATCATGCGATACTTTAAAAGTAGGGTCTTCCGCCGCAAGCTTATGCAGAGCATCGGAGATCTTTTCTTCGTCTTCCCGTGAATGCGGCTTCACTGATGCCGATATCGCTACTTCAGGGAAACTTATCGGGTCAAATAAAAACTGGTCTTTCTCAGATGAAAGAGAATCAGAAACAGCTGTATCTTTTAGTTTTGCGATAGCAACAATATCGCCAAATCCCGCAGAATCAATTGTTCTCTGCTCTTTTCCTTCAAGTATATGAAGCGAACCGATCCTTTCCTTTACCTTCTTAGTGACATTGTAAAAACTGCTTGCCGAGGCAAGTGTACCGGAAAACACCCTAAGCAAAGTAAGCTGTCCGACGTAAGGATCGGAAATGTTCTTAAAGACAAAAGCGGAAAACGGGGCTGATTCGGAAAAAACTATTTCTTTTTTATTTTCCGGCTTTACCGGATCCCTTGCTTCCACCGCTGTCCTCTGAGAGGGATTCGGCAGATATTGGGCCACTTCATCCAACAGATCCTGGATACCTTTATCAGCCAAAGCAGAGCCCGCGATAACAGGAAAAAGCTTACGGTTGATCACCGCATCCGCCAAGCCGGACTTTATCTCTTCCTGAGAAAGCTTCATCACTTCTAAATACTTTTCAAGGAGCGAATCGCTGCTTTCGGCAACTGCCTCCATCAGATCAGGATCCTCAAGAGATTTGATCATGACGCAATTTTTTGAAAGCGTGGTTTTCAATTCAAGTAGTACACTATTAAGATCAACGCCTTCTTTGTCTGTTTTATTTAAAAATACGATGCAGGGTAAACCGGACTCTTCCGCAATCTGCCACGAGCGCTCGGTGCCGACTTCAACTCCGCTGGAAGCATCTACTACGATCACCGCTCCGTCTACCGCGCGGACTCCGGCAATGACTTCACCGAAAAAATCCGCGTAACCGGGAGTATCTAATATCTGGATACGTATACCCTTATATTCACAAAAGAGCAAACTTAAATTTATCGAACTTTTTCTTTCAATCTCGTCGGCACTATAATCACTTACCGTAGTGCCGTCTTCTATCCTGCCTTTTCTGGTTGTTGCCTTACAGAAATAAAGGATGCTTTCGGCGAGAGTGGTTTTTCCTGACTGGGCATGGCCTAAAAGAATAAAATTTCTTTTATTCAAAACACCCATATCACGCATACTCCTTCTTTGGCTTATAAAGAAAGATTATTCGAGGTACGTGTATATCTTGCCTTTGTAATTACGTAGGACGTATTTGCCTTTTGCCTGCGAAAGGATATAGTTAGGCCCGATGGGAATCTTTCCTCCACCGCCAGGGCCGTCAATGACGTAAGTTGGTACGGCATACCCTGAAGTATGCCCCCTTAATTTCTCAATAATGTTAATACCAACGGCAACCGGGGTGCGAAAATGTTGCGTCCCGCGCACCGGGTCGCACTGGTAAATATAGTAAGGCCTGACCCTTATCTGTAAAAGTTCGTGCACCAGTTTTTTCATAATGAAGGGCCTGTCATTTATCCCCTTGAGAAGTACGGTCTGGCTGCCTAACGGGATGCCTGCTTCCGAAAGCATATCGCAGGCATTCTTACAGCGCTTGGTTATCTCCTTGGGATGATTAAAATGGACGCTCATCCAAATGGGAGAATATTTTTTCAACATGTTTACCATCTGCTCAGTAATACGCTGAGGCAGGGTTACCGGCACGCGGGTGCCGATCCTTAAAAATTCAACATGTGAAATAGCACGGATCCTCTGGATCAAATTCTCCAGCACATCATCTTCCATGGTCAGAGGATCCCCACCGGAGATCAATATATCGCGTACCTTTCTATTATTCTTAATGTACTCTATAGCGGCATCGAACTTAGTGGCGCTATTATTGTCCTCTTCGTGTTCACCCACCAGCCTGCGCCGGGTACAATGCCTGCAGTACATCGCGCAATGATCGGTTGCCAACAATAAAACCCTGTCCGGATACCTATGCACCAGATGCGGCGCGGGTGAATCTCTATCCTCGGCGCAAGGATCAGTCATTTCGTGCGGAGAAACAATGAACTCGGAAGATACGGGAACCGCCTGACGCCTGATCGGGCAATTTGCATCTTCAGGATCCATTAAGGTGGCCCAATATGGCGTAATGGCCATCGAAAGACGGCCCTTGGCTTTATCTATTCCCTTTTCTTCTTCGGGAGTTAATTTTATGATCTGAGAAAGCTCATCTTTGGTGCGTATCCTATGCTTAAGCTGCCAATGCCAATCTTCCCAATCCAGAGGATTGACGTCTTTGTAAAGAACTATCTGCTGATAATCGCGTGCCCTTTTGCTGGGGCGGGGAACGGCAATTGCTTCCTGCTGCAATTTCTGGTTCTCAACCGTTGTAGGAGAGCTCAATTTAGCCCTTTCCTTTCCGAGGCACTCAATAATATTGCCTCAATAAGATCATCATATTTCATCCCGGCCGCGTAAGCCATTGCGGGAAAATTGGAATCTTTCGGGTCCAACCCGGGCAAAGGATTTATCTCTAAAACATAAGGTGTATTGAATTTATCCAAACGGATATCGGTGCGCGAGATATCCAGGCAACCCACGGCGCGATGCGTCCTAAGGGCAACCTCTTTTACTTTTTTTTCCGTCTCCGGATCAAGTTTCGCCGGGCAATGGAACGTAGGCACAAGCCCCATATCGGCATTCCCCTGGTACTCCTTCATTCTCCAGGAATAAAAATACTCTCCGCTGTTTTTACACCCGGAAAAATCAATTTCAAGGATAGGAAGTATAGAAACCTTTCCATTTTCCAATATCCCGACCGTCAGTTCACGCCCTTCGATAAATTCTTCAACAAGCGCTTCCTGGCCGTAAACGGTTATACTTTCCCGTATTTTATTATAAAGCCCCTCTTTTGTATGGACAACGTTAGTTTTATTTATGCCTTTAGCCGAACCTTCGCAATTTGGTTTTACTATCAAAGGGAATTTCAATTCCGGGCTTAATTCTTCATCCCCTTTTATAAAAGTCTGGAAATTCGGAGTAGGGATATTCTCGGCTTTCAATATTTTCTTAGTGAGTGATTTATTTAATGCAAGTGCTAGAGAAAAGGTGTTGGACCCGGTATAAGGAATATTCAAGTAATCAAGTACGGCCGGAACTTCCGATTCACGGAATTTCCCCTTAACGCCTTCAGCGATATTAAACACCATATCCACCCTGTTCTTGCGGAAATACGAAACCAGCGTCGGGTATTCAACATCAATGGCCTCTACGGTATGCCCTCTTTTTTTAAGCGCTCCGATAATCGCGTTTATGGTCTCTTCGGAATCGCACTCCGAAAAATAATCCATCGGCTTGCTTTCATCTTTTTTCTTCAAATTATAAGTAAGGGCGATCTTCACTAGTTTAAACGGTTCCTTAAAAGAGCACTTTTAATAATCTTACCGATCATCTGTTCGTAAGTAATGCCGATAGTTTTAGATATAAGCATAAATACGTCTTCCGTAGATAGCGAAGGAAGGGGATTAATTTCCAATACGTAAGGATTGCCGGATTTGTCCACCCGGAAATCAACCCTGCCAAAATCCCTTGATTCCACGCTTTTATAAGTCATCAAGGCGTACTTTTGGATTTTCTTTGTCAGCTCCGGGCTGATCGGAGCAGGACAAACATATTCAAGCCTGTCCGAGGTAATACGCGCGAAAGTGTAAAATTTTTCATCCAGATCCAGGCTGCCATCGATCTTTACCTGCACGATCGGGAAAACTTCGGGATTATCATTTCCTACTATGGCAACCGTAAATTCCTGCCCGGTTATGAACTCTTCGATCAACGCCGGCTGCTTATAAGTATTGACTATAAAATCTACCTGTCTTTTTAGCTCATTTTTATTGGCAACCCGCGAACTTTCGCTTAAACCCTTAGATGAGCCCTCAAATCTTGGCTTAACGATCATAGGAAATTTACAATGATCGCAATTGATCAGCTCCTCTACTGCGCTGATCTCAAAAAACTTAGGGGTAGGAATACCTTCGGCAATAAATACTTTTTTTGCCATTATTTTATCAAGAGTAAGGCCCAAGGTAAGTGCGTCGGAACCGACAAAAGGAATACCGGCCATTTCAAGCAAGATCGGCACCTGCGACTCCCTGTTCCTGCCGGTCAAGCCTTCAGAGATATTAAAAACCATATCAACTTTTAAAGAAGGCAGCCTTTCAAGAAGCATAGAGGCATTTCCTATGCGTTCGACTTTAAAACCATTTGCTTCTATTGCTTTAGTAATAACCTCAATAGTGGAAAAATGGTCAAATTCGGCATTCGCGTCAGCCGGGTCCCCGTCTTTAAATTTATAATCCGTTTTTAAATCGTAAGTTAATCCTATGGTTTTCATAAATTATTAAAAAAGGGCTCCTTGAATTAAATAAAGAGCCCTCATCCCTTTCCTTATTTTTCCAATTTTGTTTTTAAAAACCTCCTAAGAGTTTCCGCAAAACGCTGTGTTAACCCCGCGAGGAAATTATCCCTGAAATTTTAATATTTCTAACGGAGTTTCTATTATTTTTTTATCACAAGATACAGCCATTGTCAAGGTTTTTTTGGAATTTCGGTAAGATTTCCGGAGTGATTTTACCGACGAGGAATACAATTATTTATTTACTAAATTCAACTTTTCCCCAGCTAACCAGGTTATTTTTTAAAATTATAATCACTGCGATAACTCCTTTGATTCCCCGGGCAAAATCAAGCGCCTTTTGAAGGTCATCTTTTGAGTTTACGCGGTTGGCTGTCGCGGTTGCCACACTTGAAGCAAGAAGAGTGCTTTTAGATAAAACTATAACACTATCGGCGCAACCAAAATTTAGTGCCTGGGTCAACGTGCCCGAAGAAGTAGCTATGCCTATAGGGGTATCTTTGGGCTTTATTTTAAGTTTTAATTTGCTCCATAACTTGGCTTTACCGGCATAAACACCGATACCGATAGATTTTGTTGTTTTTAAAAAGATGCTTCCTGCATTCTCAACCGCGACATCTTTAAAACCCGCATCCAACAGGTCTTTTCCTAAAAACTCGGCGATTGCCCCTGGGACCGCGCTCATTGCCGGAGCATTTGCTTTCCTTGATTCATCCGCGATGCTTTTTATGATCAAAGGAGCATCCTTGGCTGCTGTTACGGGCTTTAAACTGACCAGGAAGGCGCGGTCTCTTTCTATATAATTTTCAATATCCATACGATATTGCCACATTTTCTTCTGCAGGAAATTATCATCCGTCTTTTTATTCGTAAGAATCTGCAATTCCGTATCCTTAGCAATGATCTGGGTCAGGCGCAGATCTTCCGCCTTGACCCAACCCCGGTAAAAATTCCTTTTATATCTGCCTGTCTTCATTTTAACATATCCTCGGTAGTGGTTCGTTAGTTAACATATCTACAATGCGCTGCGTTCCAAAAGAAGTATTTAAAACAACTTCTTTTTTATGATCTTTGACAACTTCCCCGATGATCTGGGCGCTATGGCCCAATTGATGTTTTTTGATCTCCTTAAGCAGTCTCTCTGCCGCATCAGGATGCACCACGACAAGCGCGCACCCTTCATTGGCAATATATAGCGGGTCTATCCCCAAAAGCTCGGATGCTGTCCTTACCTGTTTAGATAAAGGAAGTTTGCCCTCCCATATTTCTATACCTAATCCCGCGGTTTCGGCAATCTCGTTCAACGTTGTCGCTACTCCACCACGCGTGGGATCGCGCATGAATTTTATGGCGTTACTTTCTTTTAAAAGTGGAATCAATAATCCGGATAGCGCGCAACAATCGCTTTTTATATCAAAGCCGAAATCCAGTTCATTCCTTTTTGCAAGGACAGCCAACCCATGGCGGCCGATACCTGAAGTTAAAATAATTTTATCTTTACAGGCAATATTCTTCACAGAAAGCCTGCGGTTTTTTATGATCCTGCCTATTCCAGATGTATTGATGAATATTTTATCTACCGCGCCCTTCTCCACCACCTTCAGATCACCAGTAGCAATGATAACATTTTCATTTTTGGCTGTTTTAGAAATCGACCTGGTGATTTTTTCCAGAATATCAAAATCTAACCCCTCTTCAATGATCACTCCCAGTGAAATATACTCCGGTACAGCCCCAAGCATAACCAGATCATTGATCGTCCCACAAACCGAGAGTTTTCCGATATCCCCTCCGGGGAAAAACAGCGGGCTTACTACAAATGAATCGGTGGTAAAAGCAAGGCACTCTTTATATTTTATAAACGCGCTGTCCGAAAGTTCCCTTAAAACAGGATTATTGAATTTCCTGAGGAACATGTATTTAATCAGGTCAT
>Ga0265316_10004411_pt1 | contig 14016 bp, 11 predicted proteins | sample 4522metaG_FD_202092 | JGI IMG/M metagenome (GOLD analysis project Ga0265316, IMG submission 202092) | Rhizosphere microbial communities from Carex aquatilis grown in University of Washington, Seatle, WA, United States - 4-5-22 metaG | ecosystem: Host-associated > Plants > Roots > Rhizosphere >... | reverse complement strand
CCGAAGACATTTACGCCGGCATCGAGTGGCCCGCGGAGTCGCCCGAGGCCAAGAAGGTCATCGCCTTCCTGCAAAACGAAATGGGCGTGAAGAAGATCCGCTTCCCGGCCACGTCGGGCATCGGCATCAAGCCCGTGTCGCGCGAAGGTTCGGAACGGCTGTTGCGTTCCGCATTCGATTACGCCATCCGCCACGGGCGCAAGAGCGTGACCATGGTTCACAAGGGCAACATCATGAAGTACACCGAGGGCGCGTTCCGCGACTGGGGCTATGCCCTGGCCAAGCGCGAGTACGCGGACCGTGTGATCGGCTGGGACGACTGCGGCGGCAAACCGCCCGCCGGGCAGATCTTGCTCAAGGACTCCATCGCGGACATCACCTTGCAGCAGGTGCTGACCCGGCCCGACGAATTCGAGGTCATCGCGACCATGAACCTGAACGGTGACTACCTGTCGGACGCGCTAGCGGCGCAGGTGGGCGGCATCGGCATCGCGCCGGGCGGAAACATCAACTACCTGACCGGGCACGCGGTGTTCGAAGCCACGCACGGCACGGCGCCCAAGTACGCGAATCAGGACAAAGTAAATCCTGGTTCGGTGATCCTGTCGGGCATCATGATGTTCGAGCACCTCGGCTGGACCGGCGCCGCGACCCGCATCGTTGCGGCGATGGAGAAGACCATCGCGCAGAAGACCGTGACCTACGACTTCGCTCGGCTGACCGAGGGCGCGACCGAAGTTTCGTGCTCGGAGTTCGCGACCCGAATCATCGCGAATTTGTAACCGGATTTTTCACCACAGAGACACCGAGAGCGCAGAGAAAGAAGTAGTTCGGATCCGAGATCCGGAAACCCGTTCTTCTTCTCTCTCTGTGCTCTCTGTGGTGAACTTCTTCTTCTCGCAACATGCCCACCGAAATCGCCAAACTCACCGCCTCGCTTCGCCGCGCTTGCAAGGCGGGGGTGTGGTCGGCGGGGGTGAATCTGGTGCGGGCGGGCGCGGTGACGGTGGAATCGCAGAACGACGAGGAGATCGTCCTGCGCGTGCGCGCGCAGGGCAGGGCCGTGCCGGCCCAGGTCGTGCTTTACCCTGGCCAAGACGAATGGGACTGTGACTGTCCGGGACGGATGCGACCTTGCGAACACCTGGCGGCCTCGGCCATCGCCCTCAGCCAAGCAGAAGGCGACGGCGAGGCCAAACCGGTCCAGACCAGCGCCGAGGTGTGGGCGCGCGTGGCCTACCGGTTCGCGCAGGTGGAAGGCGGACTCACGTTGCGCCGGTTTATCGTGCGCGCCGACGGCAGCGAAGCGATCCTAGACGGCACGCTATCGGCGTTGTTGTCGAGGCCGGCCGAGGCGCGCAGCCTTCAGATCGAGCAGTGCGATTTGCAAGCGGACCGGCTGCTCGAAACCGGCGCGCGCGCGACCCTGCCGCCGTCCAAGCTGGATGCGCTGATTCGCGTCTTGCAGGACTGTCGCCTGGTCTTTCTCGACGGGCGGCAGGTGGCCATGTCCGAGGAAGAGGTGTTGCCCCATGCCGTGGTCACCGATCGCGACGATGGCGTCGCCGTGACTTTGCGCCGCGATCCGCGTATCACCGCCGTGCCCAGCGCCGGCGTGGTCGTGATCGCCGACGAGATCGCCCGCCACGGCGAGCTCGATCTGTGTGGCGGTTTCTTGCAGAACCTGCCCATCGTGCGCACCTACCGGGCCGCTCAGCTGGGCGAGGTGGCGACGCGCATCCTGCCTGACCTCTGCCGCCGCATGCTCGTCGACGTGCGCACCAGCCGCCTGCCGCGCATCGCCCGCGGCATCCTGCCGCGCCTGGTACTCGACTTGAGCCAGATCGGCTCTTCGCTCGCCGTGCTGCCGACCCTTGTCTACGGCAATCCGCCTTGCGCGCGCATCGACGACGGCCAGCTGGTGCACCTCAAGGGCCCGGTCCCGGTGCGCGACGAAGCGGCCGAACGCCGCCTGGCCGAAAAGCTGCGCGCGGACTTGAGCCTTGTCTGCGGGCGCCGCACCACCTTCGAGGGCGCGGACACCGCACGCTTCGTGGACAAGCTGAAACGCTGGCGGGGCGAGCTGGCGGGCGACGGTGCCAAGTTGGTGGGGGCGCACGTGCGCCTCGAACCCAAGCTGCGCGTTGAAAGCTCGGGCGGCGCGACGACGGGTTTGCCCAACGTCCGTTTCGATCTCGATTTCACTGTGCTGGCCGAGGGCAAAGGCGAACCTGTCGGCACGGTCAGTGCGGCGGCGGTGCTGTCGGCCTGGCAAGAAGGCTTGGGGCTGGTGCCGCTCGACGGTGGCGGCTTTGCGCCCTTGCCCGAGGCATGGCTGGCCAAACATGGGCAAGAGCTCGCGGCCTTGCTTGCCGCCCGCGCGGGCGACGGTCGCGTGGCCACGCACGCCCTGCCGACCCTCGGCCGCTTCTGCGAGGATCTGGATCAGCCTCCCCCGCCTGGCCTCGACCGTCTGGCGCCTCTGGCTGAAACCTTCGAGCGATTGCCCGAGGCCAAGCTTCCATCCGACCTCGCCGCGACCCTGCGCCCTTACCAGCAGATCGGCGTGAACTGGCTGGCGTTTCTGCGCAGTGTGGGTCTCGGCGGCATCCTCGCCGACGACATGGGCCTGGGGAAAACCGTCGAGGCGCTGTGCGTGTTCGACAAGAAGACGCTGGTCGTGTGTCCCACCAGCGTGCTGCCCAACTGGAAGGCCGAACTGGCCCGCTTTCGCCCGTCGCTGCGGGTGAATGTCTACCACGGCCCGGCCCGCCAGCTCGACGACAGCGCCGACGTCACGCTGACTACTTACGCGATCTTGCGTCTGGACAGCGAAGAGCTCACGCGCCGCCGTTTCGACACCGCGATCATTGACGAAGCGCAAGCCATCAAAAACCCGGACAGTCAGGTGGCGCGTGCGGCGTACGCGCTCAATGCGGATTTCCGTCTGGCCATGACCGGCACGCCCGTCGAGAACCGCCTCGACGAACTGTGGAGCCTGATGCACTTCGCGAACCGTGGCCTGCTCGGAGGCCGGCGCGAGTTCGACGCCGAAGTGGCTCGTCCCGTCGCTGACGGCGTGGCCGGCGCGGCCCAGGCCTTGCGCCAGCGCATCCGCCCTTTCGTCTTGCGCCGGCGCAAGGCCGAGGTTGCGCCCGAACTTCCCCCGCGCACCGAGGCCACGCTCAAGATCGCCCTCGACGAGCGCGAGCGCGGCATCTACGACGCCGTTCGCGCCGCCACCCAGAGCGATTTAGTCGCTGCCCTTGGGCCAACCGGGGCCGGCAAGCTCAACGTGATGAAGGCCCTCGAAGCCCTGCTTCGCCTGCGCCAGGCCGCCTGCCATCCCGCGCTCTTGCCCGGACAGAAGGCCGCGTCGTCGTCCAAGGTCGAGGCCCTGGTCGAAGCCCTGGTCACCGCCGCCGAGGACGGCCACAAGGCGTTGGTGTTCTCACAGTGGACCTCGCTGCTCGACCTCATCGAGCCGGTGCTGGGCCAGATCGGCATCGAATTCACGCGACTCGACGGGTCGACCCGCGACCGGGCCGCCGTGGTCGAGAGTTTTCAGTCGGAAGCGGGCCCGCCTGTCATGTTGATTTCGCTCAAGGCCGGCGGCACCGGGCTGAACCTGACCGCCGCGGATCACGTGTTTCTCTGCGATCCGTGGTGGAATCCCGCCGTCGAAGACCAGGCCGCGGATCGCGCCCACCGCATCGGCCAAGAGCGTCCGGTCATGATCTACCGCCTAGTCGCCGCGGACACCGTCGAAGAGCGGATCCTGGAACTACAGCAACGCAAGCGCGCCATCGGCGAGGCTGCGTTGGGCGATGCGGCAGCGGCAGCAGCACTTACGCGTGAAGACCTACTTGCTCTTCTGGCCTGATCAGCGCTAGTTAAGTGCTTGGAGCTATTGGTGGCCCATGCCATCATGACCGCCGCCTGGGAGGAACCGTCGATGCGAAAAATCATAGGTCTCTGCTTCCTGACCGCAACCCTGTTTGCCACCTCTGCCCGCGCGCAGGGCATTTTCATCGAAAAGGGCGATCCCAATACCATGGGCGTCATGGTTGGCGGCGGTTTGATCAAAGATGGCGCGGGCGGGGGTCTTATCGGCGGATTCACGTATCGTGGCGTGTTCGATGTCGGGGCGGAACTCAAAGGCTACAAGTATTCGAGCGGCCTAGACGAGAAGTTGGTCGGCATCAGCGTGGCGCCTTTCGTGACCTGGCATGCTCTCCGCCACGATGTGGACGAACTGCCCATATCGATTTCCGGAACCCTCGCCGTGGAGAGAATCGTCTACACTGGCAACGCCCCGGTGGCGAATCCCGAGGGCTGGGGCTTGGTTGTCGGGCCGTCGGTCTACCGACGCATGGAATTCGGGACGAAATTGGTCTTTGTTCCCGAGCTTTTTGCGGCCTACGATTTCTCGTACACCCGGCGCTACAGCCAAGCAGGCGACCAGCCCTCCGGAAACAAACTGGACAGCGGCACTGGCGCTGGCTACTCCACAAGTGCGGCGAACAACGTGCGCGTCCTGGTCAGGCCGAACCTCCTTTATGTGATGGGCAAGACGAATCTGGTGATCGTGCCCTACGTCGGCGTCCAGGGCGTCTCGCTTCTGGCCGGCGGCAACATCGGCGCGATTTTCTAGGGCGCGCCTGCGGGCGCAAGCGAATTTCCCCTGCTAGGTTTTGACAGGACTGTCCCCAGGCCGGGGATAGCAGGAAGGGCTTTGCATGTCTCAGCGGAAGAAGATCGCTCTCGTAGGTGCGGGGAACATTGGCGGTGAGTTGGCCGCACTGGCGGCTCGCCAGGAGCTTGGCGACGTCTGGTTGTTCGATATCCCCGAGAAGCTCGGCCTGGCCCAGGGCAAGGCTCTGGATCTCGAACAGAACGGCGCCGTACTGGGCTACGACGCCGCGATTCGTGGCACCGCCGACTGGGACGACCTGGCGGGCTCGGATGTCGTCATTGTCACCGCGGGGATCCCGCGCAAACCCGGGATGTCGCGCGACGACCTCCTGAGCGTAAATCTGAAGATCATTCGCAGCGTGGCGGGAAACCTGCGCACGCGCTGCCCGAACGCCTTCGTCATCGTGGTGTCGAACCCGCTCGATGCCATGGTGTACGCCATGAAGGAAGTTACCGGATTCCCGCCCGAGCGCGTGGTGGGCATGGCCGGCGTCCTCGATTCCGCCCGGTTGCAGCTCTTCCTGGCGCAGGCCGCGGGTGTGGCGGTGAAGGACGTGCGCGCCATGGTCCTGGGCGGCCACGGCGACACCATGGTGCCGGTACCGAGCTATTGCACCATCAACGGCATTCCGGTACGCCAACTCGTTTCAGCCGACAAGCTCACGGCTATCTTCGAGCGCACGCGCAACGGCGGCGCCGAGGTTGTGAAACTGATGGGCACCAGCGCCTACTACGCTCCCGCCGCCTCGGCCATTCAGATGGCCCGCGCTTTCTTGCACGACGAAAAGCGCCTGATCCCGTGTGCGGCCTTTCTGCGCGGCGAATACGGCTACCAAGACCTCTACATCGGCGTACCCGTCATCCTCGGCGGCAGCGGCGTCGAGAAGGTCGTCGAGATCGCGCTCGAACCTGGCGAAAAGCAGATGCTCGACAACTCCGCCAAAGCCGTGCGGGAACTAATCGAAGCATCGAAGCGGCTGTGAGTTTGCCGCAACGCGGTTGCCGATCTGCCGGCATCGCCGGGAACTGAAGCTATAATTCGCGCGCTTGGATCTCCGATCGTTCACTCTTGCCGAACTCCGCGAGCGCGTCGCACACGCGGGCGAGCCCCCATTTCGCGCCGAACAAGTTTTTCGCTGGTTGCACGGGCCAGGTACGGGGGGCATGGGCAGCGTGCGCATTCCCCTCGCTCCGTCGACGGTTCCCCGGGCTTTACGTGACGCCTTGCTGGCCAGCGCGCCGCTTGTACCGCTGGTCCACGACGGGACGTTCGAGTCGGCGGACGGGACGCGCAAGTTCCGTTTTCTGACCCACGATGGGCGCGCCATCGAAACCGTGCTGATTCCCGACGACAAACAAGAGCGCAGCAAGCTCACCCTGTGCATCTCCAGTCAAGTCGGCTGCGCCTGGGGATGTGCCTTCTGCGCCACGGCCACCCTGGGCTTCGGCCGCAACCTTTCGGCCGGCGAGATCGTCGAGCAGCTTTACTGGACCATGGAGAGTGTGGGACAAAAGCCGACCAATATTGTCTTCATGGGCATGGGCGAGCCACTCCACAACTTCGAGCAAGTCACGCGGGCGCTTTCCATCATGGAACACCCCTGGGGCGCGGGTTTGTCCCCGCGCCGGATGACGGTGTCGACCTCGGGCGTGGTCACCGGCATCGATCTTCTGGCCAAGGTGCGGCCCCTGCCCAACCTCGCCATCTCGCTCAACGCGACCACCGACGAAATCCGTGACCGCATCATGCCGGTCAACCGGCGCTGGAACATCGCGGCCCTACTCGCCGCCGCCCGCCGATTTCCGCTGGGCCACCACCGCCGCATCACCTTCGAATACGTGCTCTTTGCCGGGGTCAACGACAGCGACATGGATGCCGCCCGTATCCCCAAGCTGCTCGGCAACATCCCAAGCAAGGTCAACTTGATCCCCTGGAATCCCGTACCTGGTTTGCCTTACGAGCGCCCGAGCGAGGCGCGAATTCTCGCATTTCAGAACCTGGTGCGCAGGGCCGATCTGCCGGTGTACATCCGGACCCCACGCGGCGACGATACATCCGCGGCCTGCGGGCAGCTCGCGGCGCGGACAGGTGAAACGCGACCCGGCTTCTTCGACCTCAAGGTCACGAGGCGGGTCTCATGAGCCAGGCGGCCATTCATCTCGACTTGACCTCACCTCCTGCACCGACGCGCCGTCGGGTCAGCGACTTGTGGTCGTTGGTCGAAAGCGACATGCACAAGGTAGAGACGCGGTTGTGCGAGCAGATGGACAGCCCCATCGGCCGCATTCCCGAGGTCGGTACGCATCTGCTTTCGGCGGGCGGCAAGCGACTGCGGCCCCTGCTCGCGGTGCTGGTCGGGCGTGCGGCCCAGGCAGACATCGAACAGGCCGTGGCTGCTGCCTGCGCCGCCGAGCTCATTCACACCGCCACGCTTTTTCACGACGACGTAGTGGACAATGGCAATGTGCGCCGCGGGCGCCCGGCCGCCCGCATGATCTATGGCAATGGCGTGTCCGTCTTGGTCGGCGATTTCTGTCTGGCGCGCGGGCTGGACCTAGTCGCCTCGACGGGATCGATCGCCATGGTGCGATCGCTGGCCGCCACCGTCACCGAGATGGCCGAGGGCGAGGTCGCACAACTGGAAGGGGCCGGCGATCCCGACGCGACCATTCCCACCTATTTGCGCGTGGTCGACCGCAAGACCGCGTCGCTCATGGCTTGGTGCTCGCGCGTGGGCGGTGTGCTTCCCGACCGGTTCGACCTGGCCCTCGGCCGCTTTGGCCGCGCTCTCGGCCGCGCCTTCCAGATCGTCGACGACATCCTCGACTGCGCGACCGACGAAGGCGCGACCGGAAAATCGGGCGGTCGCGATTTGCAGGAAGGCAAGCTGACCTTGCCGGTCCTGCTCGCCTGCGAGGCCAATCCCGAACTGCGCGCCCACATCCGCGAGGTCCTGGGCGAGCAAGGGATCCCGGCCGACCAGGCCCGCGCCATTCTGACCAAGGTTCGCGCCGCTGGCGGTGTGGAGCGCGCGCGCCGGCGCGCCCTTGCCTTCGCCGAAGAGGCCGTCGCCGAGCTTGCCATCTTGCCGGCGTCACCGTACCGAGAAGCCTTGGCTGAGCTGTCCCGGCTGTCGGTCGACCGGGTGGCGTGATGTCCGGGTCCGCATCGGGAACTGACATCCGCGGGATGTTCGATCGCATTGCCGGCCGCTACGACCGCGCCAACCGCATCATGTCGGCCGGCGTGGACGTGCTGTGGCGGCGCAAGGCCATTGGGCAATTGCTGGCCGGCCTCGGCGAGTCGCCACGCTTGCTCGATCTCGGGGCTGGCACGCTCGATGGTGCCATCGAAATTCTGCGCAAACGGCCCGGGGCGCAGGTCTTTGCCGCGGATTTTGCCCGCAACATGCTGGTGCTTGGGCGCAAGAAACCACGCGCGGCGAAAGTGGCGATCCAAGTCGGCGACGGGCACGCGCTGCCCTACCGGGATCAAGCGTTCGACGGCGCATTCTCGGCGTTTTGCGTGCGCAATCTGCGCGTTCTCGATCAGGGCCTGGCCGAACTACGCCGCGTGGTGCGCCCCGGTGGGCGCATCGCCATCCTGGAATTTTTTCGGCCCGACCGGCGCCGTCCCTTCTGGGACGGCTTCTACAATGCCCGCGTGCTGCCGCTGCTCGGGCGCGCGGTGACCGGCGACGAAGCCGCCTACCGCTATTTGCCCGAGTCCATCGCCGGCTTTCTCACCCGCAACGAATTCGAGGCCCGCTTGCGCGCGATGGGATTCGCCAAGGTTCGCGGCGTCGATCTTTTCCCCGCTGGCGTCGCCTCCATGGTGGTGGCGGAATGAAAGTCCTGGTTGCGGTCACGGGCGCCTCCGGCGCCATCTATGCCAAGCGGTTGCTCGACGCCCTGTCGGCCGCGCGGACGACGGATTCCAGCCTCGAAATCGCCGTTTGCTTTTCCACCAATGGTCGCCTGGTCTGGCGGCACGAGCTGGGCGGCGAACCCAGCCACGGGTTTCGCGAATACGCCAACGATGACTTCGCCTGCTCCTTCGCCTCGGGTTCGGCGCTGTGGCACGCGGTGGTGGCGGTGCCTTGCTCGGTCGGCCGCGTGGGGCGCATCGCCAGCGGCATGGCCGACGATCTCATCGCGCGCGCCGCCGATGTCGCGCTCAAGGAGCGGCGCAAGCTGATTCTCGTGGTACGCGAGACGCCGCTGTCCTTGATTCACCTCGAGAATCTGCTCACCGTCGCTCGCGCTGGCGCCATCGTGCTGCCCGCTACGCCGTCCTTCTACACGCGGCCAGCCAGCGTCGACGAGGTGGCCGACACGGTGGTCGCGCGGGTGCTCGACCAGCTTGGCATCAACACTTCACTTTCGCCCCGCTGGGGAAAGACACCATGAAGCTCGAACCGAACGAACCGAACCTCGATCTTTTCGACGTGGGCCGCGAGGCGTTGGCTGAGGCCCACGCTGCCTTTGCCGGGCGTGCGTTCTTCGTCTCTGCTCGCCGGCTGCAGCCGGATGGCACGTGGCTTGGCCCGAACGAGGCAACGCTGGCCCTTGTTGCGGAAGATGCGCTGGCCGGGCTGGGTGGCCTTGCGGCCGCGCGAAAGCTTGGGGCCAATGCCTTGCTTGGCGATGTGTCCGGCGCGGCGGCCAGCGAAGCCGTCGGCCTTGGCCTGCGTTGTCTGGTTCGCGTTCCTTTCGCCGCTGGCGAATCCTTCGACATACGTCGCGCCCGCCTCGACCAGCTTGCAGACCTCGTTCGTCGCGTGCCTGGCATCGACGGCGTTTTGCCTGTGCCCGTGGGCGAGGCGCAGGGGTTGGACACGCTGCAATTCTTCGCCGCTTGCCGCATGACCTGCCCGGCCGGCCACGTGGTCGTGGACGTGGAATTGTTTGGCCACAAGCTCGGCCAGCTTTGCTTGTCGTTTGGCGCCGACGAGATTCTGGGCACCATTACCGGCCAGCGCGCGCTCCGGCTGGGCGCACACGCGTCCAGCACCGCGCTCACGCGCGACGAGGCGGCGCTGCTGCTGCGCGCGTCTGGTTTCACCGCATGCGAACGCTTGCCCGAAGGGAAGGTGCAGGTTCTGTGAGTTTTTCGGCCATCGCAAGCAAGGTGCGGGAAGGCGTGCCGCTTTCCCAGGCTGATGGGCTCGCCCTCTACCAGCACCCCAGTCTAATGGAAGTGGGGGCGCTGGCCAACCAAGTGCGCGAGCGCCTGCACAGCGACCGCACGTACTTCAATCGCAACCTGCACATCAACCCGACCAATGTGTGCGTGGCTTCGTGCAAGCTGTGCTCGTTCTCGCGGCGCCGGGCCGACGCCGACGGTGCCTTCGTGCTTAGCGTCGAGCAAGCAGTGAACAAGCTGCGCGCGCGGAACGCCGCTGGTGACCGCGTAACCGAGGTCCACATCGTGGGTGGTTTGCACGACGGCTTGCCCTTCGACTACTTCACGAGCCTGCTCACGTCGCTCAAGGCCGCGGCTCCCGGCATCGGTCTCAAGGCCTTCTCGGCGGTGGAGATCTTCTTCTTCCACCGTCTGTACGCCATGAGCATCGAGGATATCTTGCGCCGCTTGCAGGCCGCCGGCCTCGACTCGCTGCCGGGCGGCGGAGCCGAGATCCTCTCGTCGCGCGTACGCAAGGCCATTTGCCCGAACAAGTGCGGGGCGGACGAATGGCTGGAGGTCCATCGGACCGCGCATCGCCTCGGAATCAAATCCAACTGCACCATGCTCTTCGGCACCGTCGAGACTCTCGACGAGCGGGTCGCGCACCTTCTACTCCTGCGCGCTCAGCAGGCCGAAAGCCGGGGTTTTCTAGCTTTCATTGCGCTGCCGTTTCACCCTGAAAACAATGCCCTGGGCGACCGGCCTGCGCCCACAGCGGCCGAGATCCTGCGCACGGTTGCGGTTGCGCGCCTGCTCCTCGACAACGTGCCCCACATCAAGGCCTACTGGGTAAGCCTCGGTTTGGCCACGGCACAGACCGCGCTGTGGTTCGGCGCCGACGATTTCGACGGCACGGTCAGCGAAGAAAAGATCTATCACCAAGCCGGCTCGCTTTCGCCCCAGGCCCTGGCGAGCGGTGAGATCGCCCGCCTGGTGCGTGCCGCGGGCCGCGTGCCCGTCGAGCGCGACACTCTGTACGAAAACCTGTCGCCGGCAAGCGAGGCAATCTAGGCATGCGCCGCCTACGCCTTTCCACCATCTCCTTCTTGAATACGCGTCCTATTACCTACGGTCTCGAACGTGGTCTCATGGGGAAGGATCGTTTCGATCTGCGCTTCGATCTGCCTTCGCGCTGCGCGGCCGCGGTGGAAAGCGGCGAGGCCGATCTGGGGCTCATGCCCATCGGCAGCTACGGCGCGTCCGCGACACGTCTGCGCATCGTGCCTGGCATCGCCATCGCATCGCGGGGTCCGGTACGCACCGTGATGTTGATGGGAGACGTGCCACGGGAAGAGATGACCAGCGTGGTCCTGGACGGGGCCTCGCGAACGTCGCAGATTCTGGTTCAGATCCTTTTGCGCGAGCGCGGGCTTGCCCCGGCCTTCGAGCAGGCCGAGCACAACCGCATCGTCGATTGCATCGGCGGCAAGCGGGGCGGGTTGGTGATCGGCGATCTGTGTTTTTCGGCCAGCCGCCGCTTTCGCCATGTCTACGATCTAGGTGCCGAGTGGACCCAGCAGGTCGGCCTGCCCTTCGTCTATGCGGCCTGGATTGGCCGGCCCGACGTGCTGGCCTCCGGCGACGTGGCGCTTCTGCAAGAGAGCTTGTCGCTAGGCCTGGCCAATCTGCCGGAAATCGCCCGCGTGTGGGCCGAGCAGAGTGGCGAGGAGGCCGCGCTCGCCGAGAAATACCTGACCGAGAACATCCACTATTCACTTGGGGCTCGCGAGCTGTGTGGAGCCGCCGCCTATCTCGAACGCGCGCACGCGGCGGGGCTCTTGCCGCAGAGGCCGGTCTTGCGTCTGTTCCCAGGCGAGGCTCGTTCGCAAGCCACGTGCAGCCCAGGCGACCGTTCGCTCGACAGCCTGCTTGCCGACGCGGCCGCGGGCAAGCGTTTGTCGTTCGACGACGGCGTGCGCTTGCATGACTCAGCCTCGCTTTACGATCTCGGGCAGGCGGCCGATGCGCGGCGACGTTCGCTGCATCCGCAGGGCGTGGTCACCTACATCATCGACCGCAACGTCAACTACACCAACGCGTGCACGACGGCTTGCCAGTTCTGCAATTTCTACCGGCCGCCCGGCGACGAGCGCATCTACACCCTCACGCGCCACGAGCTGGCGCACAAGTTGCGCGAAACCGTCGACCTGGGCGGCATCCAGGTTTTGCTCCAGGGCGGCGTCAATCCGGAGCTTGGCCTCGACTACTACGAGGACCTTTTCCGCTGGATGAAGGCGAATTTTCCTCTCGCCATCCACGGCCTTTCGCCGGAAGAGATCCGCTACCTCGCCGAGCGCGAGAAGCTCAGCCTGCGCGCCGTGCTCGAACGCCTGGTCGCGGCCGGGCTCGATTCGGTTCCCGGCGGCTCAGCCGAGATCCTGGACGACGAGATCCGGCGGCGCATTTCGCCCAACAAATGTACGGTCGCCACCTGGCTGGAGGTCATGCGCCAGGCGCACCACCTAGGCCTGCGCACCACCGCCACCATGGTCTTTGGTTTCGGCGAAAAAGCCCGCCATGTGGTCGGGCACTTCGACAAGCTGCGCGCCCTGCAAGACGAGACCGCCGGTTTCACCGCCTTCATCTGCTGGAGTTTCCAGGCCGAGGGCACCAAGCTTCCGCTCCGCGATGACACCACGGCCGCTCGCTACCTGCGCACGCTCGCGCTCGCGCGCCTGTACCTCGACAATTTCCCCAACGTGCAAGTGTCATGGGTGACCATGGGACCCGCCGTCGGGCAAATCGGCTTGCGCTTCGGCGGCAACGATTTCGGCTCGGCCATGATTGAAGAAAACGTCGTCGCGCAAGCGGGCGCGGTTTTCAAATTGTCCGCCGCCGACATCGAAGGTTATGTCCGCGCCGCCGGCTTCACGCCCAGGCGGCGCAACATGCGATACGAGTGGTTGCTGTGATGAAGAAGTTCACCACAGAGAGCACAGAGAGCGCAGAGCCGGATGAGAAAGAAGGGGTTCGGATCCAGGATCCGGAAACCCTGGGCACCCGCCACCCGCCCGACCACCCCCTCGCTGCGCTCGACCTCGCTTTTCCGCCCTCCGCGCTCTCTGTGGTGAAAACCTTTGGGCGCATGGTGAAGTTCAGCCATACGGTCTTTGCTTTGCCTTTTGCCCTGGCCGCCACTGCGCTGGCGGCGCGTGGACACGGCATCACCCTGGCGCAGGTCGTGGCAATTCTGGTCGCCATGGCGGGCGCGCGCACAGCCGCCATGGGCTTCAATCGAATCATCGATCGACGCCTCGACGCCAAGAATCCGCGCACCGCGGGTCGCGAGATCCCGACGGGCAAAGTGTCGGTAGTGTCCGCCGCGCTCCTTACCGCGATCAGTGCCGCGGCCTTCGTCGCCGCCGCGGCCAGCCTGGGCCGGCTTTGTTTCGCGCTGTCGCCCGTCGTACTCGGCCTGGTCCTGGGCTATTCCTTCACCAAGCGCTTCACCTGGCTGTGCCATCTATTTCTTGGCCTGGCCATCGGCATCGCGCCCGCTGGCGCGTGGATTGCGGTGCGCGGAGATCTGGCTGCGCCGGCAATTTGGATGGTGGCCGCCGTGACCACGTGGATAGGCAGCTTCGATATTCTCTATGCGCTTTCCGATCGCGAGTTTGACCGCAGCGCAGGCATCTATTCCATCCCGGCCCGCTTTGGTGTTTCCGCCGCCTTGGCGATCTCGGCAGCCATGCACTTCGTCACCGTGGTCGCCCTGGTTGCCGTGGGCCACTCTGCCGGACTCGGGACTATCTACTACCTGGGCGTGGCCGCGGTGGTTGCCATCCTCATCTACGAGCACAGCATCGTGCGGCCGTCCGATCTCTCGCGCGTGGACGTGGCGTTCTTTAACCTGAACGGCTACGTCTCGCTGGTCTACCTGGCGGCGACGCTAGCGCAGGTTCTAGCCAACTAGATCCTGACGATCGCGTTGGCGAAGCCGGGCTTTGCCCGGCGGAGCCAGAGCGCGGGAGGTCTAAGGAACCCTCTCAGGTTTCCTTTTAGAATCGTGGGCACAGTAGGAATCGAACCTACAACAAACGGATTAAGAGTCCGCTGCTCTGCCAATTGAGCTATGCGCCCGTACTTCGGGAAGCGAATGTATGCCTTCGGTGTGCGGATAAGTCAAGACCAGC
>Ga0265316_10004410_pt1 | contig 14018 bp, 9 predicted proteins | sample 4522metaG_FD_202092 | JGI IMG/M metagenome (GOLD analysis project Ga0265316, IMG submission 202092) | Rhizosphere microbial communities from Carex aquatilis grown in University of Washington, Seatle, WA, United States - 4-5-22 metaG | ecosystem: Host-associated > Plants > Roots > Rhizosphere >... | reverse complement strand
CTCCACGAGACCGTCGCGCAGCCGGATGACGTGGTCGGCGATCCCCACGATCTTCGCGTCGTGGGTCGAGAAGATGAAGGTCGTGCTCATCTCGCGGTTCATCTTCTTCATGAGCTCGATGATCGCCTCCCCCGTAGCCGAATCGAGATTGGCCGTCGGCTCGTCGGCTAGCACGATCTCGGGCCGCGTAACCAGGGCCCGGGCTATGGCGACGCGCTGGCGCTGCCCTCCCGAGAGCTCGTTGGGCCTGTGCTCCCTCCAATCGTCGAGCCCGACCTCTCGGATTAGGTAGCCGATCCACTCGGCCTTTTCCTTGCGCGTCGCCGTCGATTTGCCGAGGAGGAGGGGGAACTCGACGTTCTCGTAGACGTCGAGTACCGGGATGAGATTGAAGGACTGGAAGATAAAGCCCAGCTTGTCGTGGCGGAGGGTAGTGATCACTCCGTCGGGGAGATGCCCCGTCGGCAGACCGTCGATCTCAACGCTGCCGTCGGTCGGCGTATCGATGCACCCGATGAGGTTGAGTATAGTGGTCTTGCCCGATCCGGACGGTCCCGCGATCGAGATGAAATCGCCCTTTTCGATATCGAAGCTAACGCCCTTGACCGCGCTCACTTCGGTCTTCCCGAGGGGATAGACCTTCTTCACGTCCTTCAGTTTAACGATCGCCATCGCGCACTCCTTGTCGAAGCCGTCGTGATACGGCTCGAACATAGGCGCGCCGAGGCTTGCCGTCGTCTCAGCGGGACGGACTAGACCTCTTTTTCGCGTTGCCGGCGGAATTCCGAAGGAGTGAGGCCGGTGAGCCTCTTGAAGACCGAATTGAAGGTCGGCTTTGAATTGAAGCCCGCCTCGAGTCCCAGGGTGAGCAGCTTGTCGTCCTTCCGCTCGGGATCTTCCATGAAGCCGATGACGGCCTTCACCCGGTAACCATTGACGAAGTCGAAGAAATTCTTGCCCAAGCGCTGGTTGATGACGTAGGAGACGAGGTTGCGCCCCACGGCAAGCCTGTCCGAGAGGGCCGAGAGGCTCAATTCCGGGTCCAAATAGAGACGTTCCTCCTCCATGGCCCTTTCCAAGCGACCCAGAAGCTCTTTCGCCTCGCCGGCCGGCAACGCGGTCTTCGCGTATTTGCGCCCGCCGGTCGGCGCATCCTCGGCGAGGTCGTCGACGACCGGCGTCTCCCTCTGATTGAGACCCCGGTAGCCGATGGCGCAGACGAGGAGCGTGAGCGCCAGGGAAAGGAAGCCCCGCAGGGGAAGCGGGCGCGGCGCATGAAGCATGATCGTCAGGAGGACGGCGTAGCTCAGGTAGAGGGCGATGACCGCGTGCGAGAACCACATGAGCCATCGGAGGTCCAGGCCCGCGAGGTTCGATACTTGGTTGCGTACGGCCCGACGATAGCGGTGAAGCCGAGCGAGGGAAGGAAGAAGATAGGCGAAGGCCTGGATGACCAGGAGGGACCAGAGGCCGGCGGTCAGCCGCGCGGACCCGAGAGCTCCCTCCAGCGCCGCCGACAGCGGCGACAGGATGAAGGCGACGACGGCCAGGAAGGGAAGGCAATGGACGAGGTGGAAGAGCCTCAGCGGTCGCCGCGGCGCGAGGAGACTGCGGAAATAGGCTGCGATCAACGGCGCCATCAGGTACTCGAGGGGCTCCGCCAGGTAGGATATACCGGGATGGAGATCGCCCGGCAGAAGGAGCGCGATGAGGGGGTGCACGATGTTGAGGGAGCAGAGGATCATAAAGGAGGAGAGTATATTATTGGCCCCGGCGCTCCCGCGAGGACGGACGCGAAGCAGCGTCGCGACGAAGATGCCTATGAAAAATCCGCCGCCCGAGACGAGGATCAGCAGCGCGCCATGGTCCACGGCTCCTCCCTCAAGCCGGTTCCGCGTCCCGGCTCTCGGCCTTCGCCAAAGGCCCGGGCGACACTATACAGCCTTGCCCGATCGGCGAGCAATGCGCGGGGGCCGCGCAACGCGTTCATAGCAAGGCTGCGCTAAAGCTCGCCACCTCGGCCTCACTTCTTGATAGCCGCAAGCGCGGCGGCGAAGAGCGCCTCGAGGCCGTCCGTCGTCGTCTCCGCGTGGAACTCGGGACGCCAGGCGAGCTCGGCCAAGGTGTCGCTCACGCTGAAGCAGGCGGCTATGAGGCAGGAGCGGAAGCGGGCCACGGCGAAGAGGGCCGAAGCCTCCATCTCGACGACGAGGGCTCCCTTCCCCGAGTGCAGGAGCACTTCGGAGGGCGTCTCGCGGTAGATGGCGTCGGTCGTCCAAGAAGCGCCCTTGCGATAAGCGAGTCCCTTGGACTCGAGGGCCTCGCGGAGGGAATTCGTCAGGCTCTCCGAGGGATAGACCGGGCCCCCGCCGGGGAGGTAGTGGTACGAAGTGCCCTCGTCCCGGAAGGCGGAATCGCAGAGCACGAGGGAGCCCGGCTTCAAGTCGCCGCGAAGGCTGCCCGCGGTGCCCACGGATATGAAGCGCCGCGCGCCGAAGGCGATGAGCTCCTCGAGCATGACCGCCGCCGCCGGCGCTCCCACGCCGAAGTTGCCCGCTATGGCGACGCGGCCTCCCTCGTCGTCGAGATAGCGCAGCTGGGGCGCAAAGTAGCCCTCGGCGGGAGTGACCCTGTGGACGCGGCAGATTTCCTCGAACAGGGAGCGCTGGTAGGAGAGTATGACCGCCTCGGGGGGAGGCATGTCGCCGAGCTTGCCCGCCTCGCGGACGTAGCCGACGAAGTCAGAGGGATTGAAGAAAGGTTTGGACCTGTATTTCGCGGGATCCAAGGGTACGGGCATAGGTCCTCCGCATCCGATTCTAGTCCAACGGCGCCGCTCCGAACAGCGAAGGAGGCATGTTCCAATTATCGCGCGAGGCGGTTATTATATCAATCGACGCCTCAATCTATGGTTGCAAGGCCTACGGAGGCTAAAGTGCGGCGATTTCGAGCGAAGTCCATTCTAGTCATGATCCTGGCGACCGCGGCGGCTGCGCTCGCGGCGCAGTTGTATCGGGGCATTTTCATCGAGCGCGACCTCGGCTCCACGCTCTCCCTCATGGGCGGCTTCTACGTCATGCTTCCCACGATCGAGCTCGCGACGTCGATATGGCTCTGGCTCCTCTTGGCTCCGCTGTCCCGCGCCGCCGCCGCGGCCTCCTCCGGCCGCCCGATCGGAAACAAGGAGCGCGAGGCCGCGCGCTCGGTGATGGACAAGGTATCGATCCTCGCCGTCGCAGTCGTAGTCGCCGCCTTCGTCCTCGGTCCCGCCGCCTCCCTCGCGACGACCGCGGCCTCGGCTCCTCCGGGCACCGTCGGCGTCAAGGACGTCCTCGCGGCCCTCGCGGTCAACGTCGCCGTCGGCTACGCTTGCGGCTTCCAAGTGATCGTCCTGATCGATTCGATACTGAGGGAGCCCATCACCCTCCTGGGCATAGTCGATTCAGCGGCGGGCGCCAAGAAGTCCTCGCTGGCCCGCCGGGTCCTCGCCGCGGGATCGGCCGCGACCCTGCTGGCGGCGGTCCTCCTCGGCTTGGCCGGCTACGGCGCCCTCTCCGCCAAGACTCCGCCCCCGGCGGGCGAATTCCTCGTCCAGATCATCGTCCTCGCCGCCATCATCGCGCTCTGGGCCATTTCGCTGTTCAGCACGATCGGCTCATCCCTGGCGAGGCGGGCTTCCGACGTGGCGGATCAGGTGCGCCGCGTCGCCGAGGGCGAGGGCGACCTCTCCACCCGCGTCGCCATAGTGCACAACGACGAGGTGAGCGCGACCGCCGCGGCCTTCAACCTCTTCCTCGAGCGCCTAACGGGCCTCGTCAGCAGCGTGCGCGAGCTTTCCACGTCTATCGAGGGCGGGGCCGGAAAGCTCGGGGAAACGGCCGAGGAGGCCCGCGTCGCGGTGAGCGGGCTCGCGCTCTCCGTCGAGTCGGTGCGCGACGCGGTGCAGCGCCAATCCGATACGGTCAGCTCCACGGAAGGCGAGATATCGAGCCTCCTCGACTCGATCGGGCAGGTGGCGGCGAAGATCGACGAGCAGTCGGGCTTCATGGACCAGAGCTCGGCGGCCGTGAGCGAGATGGCGGCGAACATAGCGTCGGTCTCGAGGACGGCGGAGAAAGCCGACGAGATAGCGACAGCCCTGCAGAAGGCTTCCGAAGAGGGCGGCGACGCCCTCCGCGCCTCGATCGCGTCCATAGCGGAGATCGACGAGGCCTCGCGCTCGGCGCGCGACATCATAGGCGCGATCTCGAAGATATCGGCCCAGACGAACCTCCTCGCGATGAACGCGGCCATCGAGGCCGCGCACGCGGGCGACGCGGGCAGGGGCTTCGCGGTGGTAGCCGACGAAGTGCGGAGCCTCGCCGAGAATTCGGCTAAGAGCGCGAAGGAGATCGAGCTCCTCATCCGGGGGATGATCGACAAGACGACCCGCGGCTCGAGCCTGGCCGATAGCGCTGGCAAGGCCTTCGACCGGATCCGCGAAGGCGTCGCGCAGACGAGCGAGCTCGTGCGCACGATCGCCGCGTCGATGGGCGAGCAGAGGGAGGGGGCGGAGGAGATCCTCAAGAGCTCGCAGGCCCTCGCCGACGCGACGCGCCTCATCGAGAGCCTGACCGCGGGGCAGAAGGCGCAGTCCAAGGAGATGGAGCAGTCGATGCTCCGCATCGTCTCCGCCTCCAACGAGATCTTCGAGGCCGTGCAGGAGGAGACGGGGGCGACCCAGTCCCTCGGCCGCATCGTAGCCATGGTGAGCGACGAGGCTGGCCGCAACAGCGAACGCGTCCTCGGCCTCGAAGAGGCCGTATCGAAATTCAAGACCGGAGCCGGTTCATGAGCAAGATCCTCGCAAAGCGAAAGCTCTCGGAAGAAGTATACAGGCTCGAAGTGGAAGCGCCCCTCGTGGCGCGCGAGCGCAAGGCGGGGCAATTCGTCATCGTGCAAGTCGACGAGGACTTCGGCGAGCGCATTCCCCTCACGATAGCCGACGCCGACCCGGGCCGCGGCTCGGTAACCCTCGTGTTCCAGACGGTCGGCGCCAGCACCCACGCCCTCGCGCAAAAAGAGATCGGCGACTCGATCACGCTCCTCGGCCCCCTGGGCAATCCCACGCACATCGAACGCTTCGGCAAAGCCGTCTGCGTGGGCGGCGGCATCGGATTGGCGCCGCTGCATCCCATCGTCCAAGCTTTAAAAGCCGCGGGGAACGAAGTCGTCGTGATCGCTGGCGCGCGGACCCGGGAACTCATCATCATGCGGGAGGAGCTCGAGGCGATCGCCGACGAATTCATCCTCGTCACCGACGACGGGAGCGCCGGGCGCAAGGCCCTGGTCACCGAGCCGCTGAAGGAGCTCTGCGAGGCCGCCGCTCCCGGCGCGGTCAAGCCCGACATCGTAGTCGCCATCGGCCCGCCCATCATGATGAAATTCTGCGCCGAGACGACGAGGCCCTTCGGCGTGAAGACCCTCGTCTCCCTCAACACTATCATGATCGACGGGACGGGCATGTGCGGCGGCTGCCGCGTGTCGGTCGGCGGCGAGACCAAGTTCGTCTGCGTGGACGGGCCCGAGTTCGACGGCCACCTCGTGGACTGGAGCGGGATGATGTCGCGGCTGCGCTCGTACAAGGCCCAGGAGGATGAGGCCCACCACAAGTGCCACATCGGGCTCGGGACCGACGCTCCGGTCGGGGCCGGGGCGCTGACGGGCGGCGCGGCCCGCCAGGAAGGATCGAGATGAACGATACGTTGCACGAAGCCGGCAAGGAAGCGCTCGAGCACGCCGCCCATGAGGAACTCAGGCGCGTAGCCGCGATCCGCGCGGAGGGCCGCGAGCTCTCGCCCAGGGACAGGATGGCCCTGCCCACGCAAGCGATGCCCTGCCAGGACAGCGCGCTCCGCTCGCGCAACATGTTCGAAGTCGCCGAGGGCTACGGCGAGTCGCAGGCCAGGCTCGAGGCCGAGCGCTGCCTCGACTGCAAGAACGCGCCCTGCGTTAAAGGTTGCCCGGTTTGGGTCGATATCCCGCTCTTCATCAAGAAGATCCGCGAGGGCGACTTCCAAGGCTCGGCGCGCGTGATCAAGCGGACGAACCTCCTGCCCTCCATCTGCGGCCGCGTCTGCCCCCAGGAGTCGCAGTGCCAGGCCGAGTGCACGCTGGGCAAGTCCCTCAAGTCCGTCGACCAGGCCGTCCAGATCGGCCGGCTCGAGCGCTGGGTGGCCGACCGCGAGCGCGCCTGCGGCGCCTGCGACCTCCCCGACATCGGGGCCTCGTCGGGCAAGAAGGTTGCGGTAGTCGGCTCGGGCCCCGCGGGCCTCACCACCGCGATCGACCTCCGCCGCGCGGGCCACGAGGTCGTCGTGTTCGAGGCTTTCCAGAAGACGGGCGGCGTGATGGTCTACGGCATCCCCGAGTTCCGCCTGCCCAAGAGCCTCGTCGCCATGGAGTCGGGCCTCCTTTCCGAGATGGGCGTCCGCTACGAGCTCAATTTCCTCGTCGGCCGCACGCGCAAGCTGGGCGCCCTCATCCGCGAAGACGGCTTCGACGCGGTCTTCGTGGGCGCGGGAGCGGGCTTGCCCAAGTTCATGGATATGCCGGGCGAGAACCTCGTCGGCGTCTTCTCGGCGAACGAGTACCTCACGAGGGCCAACCTCATGAAGGCCTACGACCGCGAGCGCGCGGCCACGCCCATCTACCCGAGCCGCCGCGTGGCCGTCCTGGGCGGCGGCAACGTCGCGATGGACTCCGCCCGCATGGCCCTCCGCCTCGGCGCCGAGGAAGTGCGCGTGCTCTACCGCCGCACCCGCGAGGAGATGCCGGCCCGGGCCGAGGAAGTCGGCCACGCGATGGAAGAGGGCGTGATCTTCGACTTCCTCGCGAGCCCCACGAAGGTGCTGGGCAACGACAAGGGCATCGCCGAGGCCCTCGAGATCCTCTCCTACACGTTAGGCGAGCCCGACACCTCGGGGCGCCGCAGCCCGGTGCCCATCAAGGGCTCAGAGCGCGTTGTCCCCTTCGACACGATCATCGTGGCTATCGGCAACGAGTCCAATCCCCTCCTCGCGAAGACGACGCCCGACCTCAAGGTGGACAAGCGGGGCCACATCCTGGTCGACGACAAGCAGAAGACGAGCATGGACCGCGTCTACGCCGGCGGCGACATAGTCCTAGGCGCCGCCACAGTAATTCTAGCCATGGGAGAAGGGCGGAGGGCCGCCGCGGCGATCAACGAGTTATTGGCTTGATGTAGGGCATGTAAAGGCGATCGACGAGAAGGGTGTGCCTGAGGAGGCAGTCCTTCATGAAGGCGATGATCTCGTCCGCGTCATCCCGATCGCCCGCGCCCATCGACTCGAGCCTTGCCTTGAAGCCTTCGATCTCCGCGAGGAGCTTCTTATGCGCTTCCCCGTGGGTGCCCGCGTCCGGGTAAGACCAGCCGGCCATCGAGAGCTCTTCGGTCTCGTAATGCCTCGCGGCGCGGTCCCTGATTTCGACTAGGGCCTCCACGGTCCCACCGCCTCCGGCCTCCAGCCGCCGGGCGAGCTCGTCGATCGCCTCGAAGAGTCCCCGATGATGAGCGTCGAGCTCCTCGACGCCGACGCTGTACTCGTCCCGCCAGTCGAAGGTGAAGACCTTGCGCGCCAGGGCCAGCCGCCGCTCGCAGGTCTCGCGGAGCCGCCAGTGCAGGAAGGGGCTTTGCTCGAGGAGCTCCGAAGGAACGCTATAGGCGAGGCAATCGGACAGCGCGACCGCGTCGAATATGCAGCAGCTCTCGTAGAGGATCCTCTCCTCGCCGAAGAAATCTCCTTGCCCGATCTCCTCGATCCTCCTTCCTTCCGCCCGTATCGCCGCCCTGCCCTTCGCGATAACGTAGAGTTCGGAGGAATCCTCGCGCCCCACGGCCTCGCCCGCGGCGAAGAAGAGCTCTCCCGAGGCCGAGGCGATGGCATGGAGGGCGGACATAGAGGACATCCCGTCGAAGAGGGCGCAACGCCTCATGACCACGCGGGCGGTCTCGACCCGATCCAGCTCCGCGGAGAAGCCGTAGCGCGCTATGAACGCGTTATACGAATCGCTCGGGATCGCGAGGAGCTCGAGGCCCCCGCGGGCGCGGATATCCAGGGAAGAAGGGGAAGCCGTCCTCGCCTCCCTCTCGCCCAACAGGGAGCCGGCGGAGAAGCTGCGCCGCGCGCCGCTCTCGGGATCTTCGCTTTCGGCCAGCCCCGCGAGCACGAGGAAGACCGAGTCGGGGATCCTTCCTCTCGGGATGAGGAGCCTACCCGCCGCGGGACGGGAGCGGGCGCCCACGGCGAGGGCGGCTATCGCGGCCAGGCCCGCCTGAGGGAAATATGCGGCGAGGAATTCGGCTGCCCGCCCGGCGGAATAGTCCTCGAGCGCGGCTACGAGGACGGTTTCGTCCCCGAAAGAGGCGACCGATCCGAAGCCGCGCTTCTTCTCCGAGAGCGGCGGGCTCATGTGGCTCAGGAGGAGGAGGCGCGAGGCGTCATGGGCGAAGTCCTCCGCGTCGCCGTGGATCATGCCCCCGCCCACGTCGACCTTCTTCACGTCGGCTGGCTCGAGGTAGTCGGCCTTGGCCCGCAGGGCGAACTCGCGGCTCATCCCGGGCGCGGCCGGGTCGTCGGTGACCATCGAGTCGATCACCGCGAAGGAAGAGAGGTCGGCGTAGTGCGCGTAGGTCAGTGAGCCGCCGCTCGGCGCCTCGGCGCGGAAGCGGAAGATGGTCGTCTCGAGGGGATGGGGGGAGAGGATGGGGAGGACCGAGAGGCCGTCGACCTCGTTCCAGGCGCCGGTCTCGAGCTCGCGCACCTGGAAGTAGCGCTCGAACTCGCCCTCCTCGAGTCCGGCGAGGGCTCGCAGCTTGGCCTCGGCCGACCTCCTCACGCAGGGGATCGCGTAGTATGGAAGCCGCCTCTCGGCCTTCAAAAGGGAGCTCATGCCGACGAAGTGGTCGTCGTGGACATGGGTCTGGAATAGCCCTTTGAGATCGGCCACGGCTATGCCCACCGCGGCGAGGCTCTCCTCGATGTTGGGTCCGGCGTCGACGAGGTAGGGCGAGCCCCGCCACATGACGACGCTCGACATGCAGGGACGCTCCGTGTCCCAGCCGTCGCCCTCGCCTAGGTGGACGACGGCGAAGTCCTGGGCGACCGCGGGGCGAAGGGGGAGGGAATAGGGGGCGGGATAGCTCGACGAGGGGCCGAGGTTCAGGTCCACTTCGGCGGCTTCGCCGCAGGCTATCAGCTCGTAGCGGTTGACGCCCTGCCTCCTGAGGAATGCCCCGTCGCGGAGGGCTATCACGTTGGCGTCTATATAGCGGAGGTCGATCAGCTCTTCGGTGCTCTGGCGGCGTCCGAAGGCGAACTTGAGCTTGATCCTGAGCAGGTCGGAGGCTTCGCGCTCCCCGATGCCCCCTCCCTCGAGCTGGCCGGCCTCGATGAGCCCGTAGTTGCCGATGTGGATGTAGCGGCTCTGCGCGTCGACCTGCTCCCGCATGCCGATGAGCATGGGACGGATGCCGGTGTTATTGGGATGCCCGGGGACGATCATGCCCTGGCGATAGAGCATCTGGAGCACGGGGAATTCCGCCAGGTTGCAGAAGCGCCCGCCCTGGACGGGCAGCTCGGAGAGGAGGATCGCGTTCGGTCCAGTCTCGAAGCTCTCCCCGTCCTTCGCGATCGTCCGTACGTGGCCCTGCTTGATGAGGAACTTGATGACGTTCTCGGGGCAGCCGCAGAGGAGGGAGAGCTTGGCCTCCGGCGCCTCGAGGAGGTAGACGCCCTCCATGATCCTGTTCTTTTTCATGCTCCGAACACCATTGCGTCATTGTAATTCACTTCCGCCGGAAAATGAACCATTTCCGACGCGCGGGATTCGAGGCTTCGCCGCCCGCCGCCCGCGGTAGTATCGACCGGCGACGCGGATTATACTGGGCCGCATGAGCGACAGCGCGCTCGTCGTGCTCAAGGAAGTATTCGGGTACGACGGGTTCAGGCCCCATCAGGAGGCCATAATCGACGCGGCGATCGCCGGGGAGGACGTCCTCGCCGTGATGCCGACCGGCGGGGGCAAGTCCCTCTGCTACCAGGTGCCGGCCCTAGTCCTGGGCCCCGGGGCCCTCGTCCTCGTCGTGTCGCCCCTCATCGCCCTGATGCGGGAGCAAGTAGCCTTCCTGAGGGGCTTGGGCGTGGAGGCCGGGCTCCTCAACTCGACGCTGGAGCCGGGCGAATGGAACGCCAACGCCGAGGCAGCCATCAGGGGAAGGCTGCGGCTCCTCTATCTCGCGCCCGAGACTCTCGCCTCGCCCAGGGCCGCCGGCTTCCTCGATCGGGCCAGGATCGATCTCCTCGCCGTGGACGAAGCCCATTGCATCTCTGAATGGGGCCACGACTTCAGGCCCGAGTATCGAGCGTTGGGCGAAATCAGGAAGCGCCTCAAACCCCGGGAAAGGTCACCCTCCCGAGGGCTCGCGGGCGCGGAGCGATCGCGAGTCGCCTGCCTCGCCTTGACCGCGACGGCCACCGAGCTGGTGCGCGGGGACATAGTCCGCCAACTCGGCCTGGAAGGCGCCAAGGTCGTCGTCGCCGGCTTCGACAGGCCCAATATCTTCCTCGAGGTGCGGCGCCGCGCCCGCGCGGCGGAACAGCTCGCCGAGCTCGCGTCCTCCTTCCATGAAGGCTCCGGTATCGTCTACTGCTTCTCCCGTGCCAGGGCCGAGGCGATGGCCGCCGACCTCGCGGCGCGGGGCGTCCCCGCCCTGCCATATCACGCGGGACTGCCCGACGATACGCGCGCGGCCAACCAGGACGCATTCATCCGCGACGAGGTCCGCGTGATCTGCGCGACCACCGCCTTCGGCATGGGCATCGACAAGCCCGACGTCCGCTTCGTCGCGCACGCCGACCTGCCCAAGAGCATCGAGCAGTATTACCAGGAGATCGGCAGGGCCGGCCGCGACGGTCTCCCCGCGCGGGCCCTCCTCCTCTTCGGCTACGGCGACGTCGTGAAGATCCGGGCCCTCACCGCCCAGCGGGAGGGCGGCGCCGAGGCCGCCGACCAGGCCCTGGCCGCCGAGGCCTCCCTGCGCGCGATGCAGCGCTACGCCGAGTCCGCGAACTGCCGACGCGCCTTCCTCCTCGCGCATTTCGGCGAGCTCTACGCGGGCGCGCAGGCCGTCGAGGGAGGGAACGGGGAGGCGTCCCCAGGTTGCGGCGCCTGCGACGCCTGCGCCCCCCTCGAGGGAGCGACGGAATCGAATACGGAAATCGACGTGACCGAGCAGGCCTACAAGCTCCTTTCCTGCGTGAAGCGCACGGGCGAGCGCTACGGGGCGGGCCACGTCGTCGACGTCCTCCTGGGATCCAAGAACGAGCGCGTCCTCGGCCTCGGCCACTCCTGGCTCTCGACCTGGGGCATCGGAAAGGAGTGGGCGCGGGGACAGTGGCTCGACCTCGCCGTCCTGCTCGCGCGCAAAGGCTACGTCGCCAAGGACGAAGACTACGGGGTCCTCCGCCTGACGGATAAGGCCTACGCGGCCTTCCGGGACAAGTCGCCCATCGCCGCGGCGATTCCGCCGCGGCCCAAGGAAAGATCGCGCTCTTCGGGAAAAGGCCCGGGCGCCCCCGACGGGGCCCCCGAAAGGGGCGCCGCCAGGCCCGCTCACGACGGCCCCGAGGCACGGCTCGAGGAGGCCTTGCGTTCCCTCAGGAGGTCCCTCGCCGCGGAGGCGAAGGTCCCGAACTACATGATCTTCTCGGATCGCACGTTATACGATCTCATCGCGAAATCGCCCGTCGGCGAGGCCGCCCTGCTGGAGGTCTTCGGCATGGGGCGGATCAAGGCGGCTCGGTTCGGGAAATCCATACTTGATACTATCGCTAAGGCTTCCGCTGACTCCGATTCCATATTATAGTTCCTGCCATATGACCAAGCGCCGACACCTGATCATACTGAATCCCGTCGCCGGCAAGGGCAAGGCCGCGGAGAAGATACCGCAGATCGAGGCCCTGCTCGCGTCGAAGCTCATCGACTACGACCTCGAGGTCACGAAGGAAGTCTGGCACGCCGCCGAGCTCGCGCGGGACGCGGGCGGCAAGGGCTACTCCGTCGTCGTGGCCGCGGGCGGGGACGGCACGGCCAACGAGGTCCTCAACGGCCTCATGATGGCCCGCGAGCGGGCCGAGGCGCCCCCGGCCATGGGCGTGCTCTGTGTGGGGAGGGGGAACGATTTCGCCTACGGCGCCGGGATCCCGGGCGAGCTCGGACCCTGCGTCGACGTGCTGGCGGAAGGCTTCGAGCGTCCCATGGACGTAGGGAGGCTCACGGGCGGCGACTACCCCGAGGGCAGGTACTTCGGCAACGGCGTCGGCATCGGCTTCGACACCATAGTCGGCCTGGAGGCCGCGAAGCTCCGGTACGTGCACGGCTTCATGGCCTACGTCCTGGGAGCGCTCAAGACATTGACCCTCTTCCCCGAGGCCCCCGTGATCCGCTTCGAGCACGACGGCGGCGCGATCGAGGAGGCGAGCCACCAGATCTCGATCATGAACGGGAGGCGGATGGGCGGCACCTTCTTCATGGCCCCCGAGGCGTCGAACCGCGACGGCCTCCTCGACTTCTGCATGGCCGCGCGGCTCACCAGGCGCGACATGCTGGCGCTGATCGCCCGCTACATCAAGGGAAGCCAGGCCGGGCATCGGAAGATCCGGACCGGGGTCTCGACCGGCTATTCGATAACGGCCGAGAGAGGAGGCCTCGTCGTCCACGCCGACGGCGAGACTATTTGCACGAACGGAGACCGGCTCCGCGTCGAGTGCCTCGGCTCGCGAGTCCGCATCGTCTGCCGCGAAGGCGGAGAGGCCGAATGAGGCCGGCGTCCCGCGTCCTCGGGCCGGCGATCCGCTTGATCTTCAGCGCGATCTGCAAGATCGACGCCGCTGAATTGGAGCGGCTTCCCGGGAAGGGCCCCCTCATCATCGTCATGAACCACATCAACTTCCTCGAGTGCCCCCTGCTGTATTGCCTGCTCTATCCCCGCGACGTCTCGGGCTTCGCGAAGGCCGAGACCTGGAGGAACCCCCTCCTCGGCCTCCTCGCGAGCATATGGGAATGCGTGCCCGTGGAGCGCGGCGCCAACGACATCGGCTCGATGCGACTGGCCCTCGAGGCCCTGAAGCGGGGCCGCATGCTCAACGTGGCGCCCGAGGGAACGCGCAGCCACCACGGCAAGCTCGGACCGGGCCGCGAGGGCGTCGTCGCGATGGCCCAGCGCTCGGGCGCGCCGATAGTCCCCGTGGCGACCTACGGCGGCGAGTCGTTCTGGCGCAACCTCCGAAAGGGCCGGCGCACTCACGTTCACTTCAGGGTCGGCGAAGCCTTCCGCCTCAGGCCAGGCTCGCCGGGGCGCCGCAAAGCCTCCCGGGCCGAGGCCACCGACGAGATCATGCTCAGCCTCGCGAGGCTCCTCCCGCCCGAGTACCGCGGCGTCTACGCGGGGCGGCCGTTCACGTTCAATCGGCTCGTTTTCCCGAACGCGACCCGCCAATACCCCGCTAATACTTCTTGACAAGAGCCGCAACCGACCCTATTTTCCACTAATGTCCATCGTCGTCCGGGAAACAGGCTCCCACAAGCCTTCACGAGCCTTCATCGAGCTGCCTTATGCGTTATACGACGGAGATCCGCACTGGGTCCCTCCCCTCCGCATGGACGAGAAGCTGAAGCTCGACGATTCGCGCCATCCCTTCTGGGGCCACGCCGAGCGCGTCCTCTACATGGCCTATCGCGACAGCAAACCAATCGGCAGGATCGTCGCGATGCGCGATCGGCTCTGGGAGGAGACCCACGGCGAGAAGGCCGCCTACTGGGGCTGGTTCGAGTGCGCGAACGATCCAGAGGCGGCGGCCGCCCTCTTCGAAGCGGCGGCCGGGTGGGCCAAGGCGCGGGGCTGCACGCGGCTCATCGGCCCGATGAGTCCCAGTCCCAGCGACCTGATCGGCACGCAG
>Ga0265316_10004409_pt1 | contig 14019 bp, 26 predicted proteins | sample 4522metaG_FD_202092 | JGI IMG/M metagenome (GOLD analysis project Ga0265316, IMG submission 202092) | Rhizosphere microbial communities from Carex aquatilis grown in University of Washington, Seatle, WA, United States - 4-5-22 metaG | ecosystem: Host-associated > Plants > Roots > Rhizosphere >... | reverse complement strand
GTCAGGGTACACATAAATCAAAAGAACGCGCTGAAGTTTCATATAGTACGCGAAAGATTAAAAAGCAAAAAGGTACCGGAGGCGCCCGTGCAGGAAGTATTAAGTCACCTATATTTATTGGAGGAGGCCGGGTATTTGGTCCGCGTCCGAAAGATTATAACTTTAAATTAAATAAGAAAGTTAAACAGTTAGCCAGGGTATCGGCATTAAGCTATAAAGCAAAAGACAATAATTTGCTTGTGGTTGAAGATTTTAATTTTGAAGCTCCAAAAACCAAGGAATTTGTGCAATTACGCAATAATCTGAAAATACAGGATAAAAAATTATTGCTCGTGATTCACGAACAAAATAAAAATGTATATTTGTCCTCCCGGAATTTAAACGGCAGTAAAGTTGTAACGCTATCAGAATTAAATACTTACGACATAATGAATGCCTCAACTTTAGTGTTTTCCGAGAAAACAATTGACGCTTTGCAAAAGGGCGCTTAACAACGAATGAAATAAAAATACTATGGAAGTTTTAATAAAACCGATAGTTACTGAAAAGTTAACCTCACAAGGTGAGAGCCACAATTGCTATGGATTCAGGGTTGACAAAAGAGCCAACAAAGTCCAGATAAAGAAAGCCGTTGAAACTATGTATGGAGTGACTGTAGTAGCCGTTAATACAGCAATAGTAGGTGGTAAGGGTAAAAATAGATATACCAAAGGAGGATTTATTCAGGGACGATCGGGTTCTTACAAAAAGGCTATTATAAAAGTAGCAAAAAATGATAAAATAGATTTTTACAGCAATATATAAGAATACAATGGCAGTGAAAAAATATAAACCGGTAACTCCTGGCCAGCGCGATAAAATCTTGAGCGATTTTTCTGAAATTACTAAAAGCGTTCCGGAGAAATCATTAATTCGCACTATTAAGAGTAGTGGCGGCAGGAATAATACAGGAAGAATGACTGTACGTTATATTGGCGGTGGCCATAAACGTAAATACCGTATTATCGATTTTTCCAGAAGGAAAGATGGGTTGCAGGCAGTTGTCAATAGTATTGAATATGATCCTAACCGCACAGCACGCATTGCTTTATTAGTTTATCCTGATGGAGAAAAGACATATATTTTGGCTCCAGACGGACTCAAAGTTGGACAGAAAATAGAGAGTGGTAATGGTATAGCTCCAGAAATAGGGAATTCACTTCCTTTAAGTGATATACCTTTAGGTACTATCGTACATAATGTAGAACTTCGTCCGGGTCAGGGTGGTACATTGGCAAGAAGTGCAGGAACTTATGCACAACTTACCTCACGCGATGGTAAATTTGCAATCATCAGATTACCTTCTGGTGAATCACGCATGGTTCTTGTATCATGTCGCGCAACCATAGGCGCTGTATCAAATACTGATCATTCAAATGAAAAAATAGGAAAAGCTGGTCGGTTGCGTTGGTTAGGGCGTCGTCCCAGGAACAGAGGTGTTGCAATGAACCCGGTCGATCATCCAATGGGTGGTGGCGAAGGTCGTGCATCAGGAGGACATCCGCGTTCACGTAAAGGTATACCCGCTAAAGGATACAAAACACGCAAAAAGAACAAAGATTCGAACAAATACATTGTTGAAAAAAGAAGTAAGTAAAAATTACATATATATTATTTTATGAGCCGTTCATTAAAAAAAGGACCATATATTGAAAATAAGCTGGAGAAGAAAGTCTCTGCCATGAATAAATCGAATAAGAAATCGGTTGTAAAAACATGGGCAAGAGCTTCTGTAATTCCACCTGACTTTGTTGGACATACTATAGCAGTGCATAATGGTAACAAGTTCATCCCGGTGTATGTTACCGAAAATATGGTAGGACATAAATTAGGTGAATTTGCACCAACACGTACATTCCGTGGACACAGCGGTAATAGAAAAGATTAATAAAATAACATATCAATAATTCATTATTCAGAACATTGAAATGGGCGCACGAAAAAGAAATACAGCGAACAAACGTAAAGAAGCCAAGCAGAAGAAGACAATGGCTATTCTTAAGAATTGCCCTACTTCACCTCGAAAAATGCGATTGGTAATTGACCTTATTCGTGGTATTGAAGTAAACAAAGCACTTGATATGCTTAGGTTCTCTCAAAAGGAACCTTCCAAAAGGATAGAAAAATTGCTCATGTCGGCTATTGCAAATTGGCAGGTTAAGAATGAGGGGGTTCGTCTCGAGGATACCAAACTGGTTGTTAAGCAGGTTTTTGTTGATCCGGGCAGACAACTAAAAAGGCTTCGTCCTGCACCTCAGGGCAGAGGTTACCGGATTAGAAAAAGATCTAATCATGTTACGTTAGTATTAGAATCAGTTAATAATACAAGTCAAACTAATTAATATAAATGGGACAGAAAGTTAATCCGATTTCAAACAGGTTAGGAATCATCAAAGGTTGGGATTCTAATTGGTATGGTGGAAGAAACTATAGCAGTAAACTTATTGAAGATACCAAAATAAGAGAATATCTCAATGCCCGTTTAGCCAAGGCAAGTATTTCAAAAATTATTATTGAACGTACTTTGAAACTTATCACAGTTACTGTTAATACTGCCCGTCCGGGTATTATTATTGGTAAGGGTGGGCAGGAAGTTGATAAATTAAAAGAAGAATTAAAGAAAATAACCAGTAAAGAAGTTCAGATCAATATATTTGAAGTTAAAAGACCTGAACTGGATGCTTGCATAGTAGGCAATAACATTGCACGCCAGGTTGAAGGTAAAATTTCCTACCGTCGTGCTATTAAAATGGCAATTGCTTCGACGATGAGAATGGGCGCTGAAGGGATTAAAGTTATGATCTCTGGTCGCTTGGGTGGTGCTGAAATGGCTCGTACTGAGATGTTAAAAGAGGGAAGAATTCCTCTGCATACTTTTCGCGCCGACATCGACTATGCTCTTGCAGAAGCTCACACTAAAGTTGGTTGCCTGGGAATTAAAGTTTGGATTTGTAACGGAGAAATTTTTGGGAAACGAGATCTTACTCCAAACTTAGGATTAAAGACCCAGAAACAAAAAGGTGGTGGCGGTGGTGATTTCAAAAGAAGACGGAAATAATATAACACATATTAAAAAATGTTACAGCCTAAAAAAACAAAATATAGAAGACAGCAAAAAGGAAAGATGAAAGGAAATGCACAACGTGGCAACACTATTGCATTTGGTTCTTTCGCTATTAAAGCTGAGCATGCTGCATGGATTACCGGAAGGCAATTGGAAGCTGCTCGCCAGGCTGTCAGCCGCCATATGAAACGTGAAGGCCAGGTTTGGATTCGTATTTTTCCTGATAAACCTATAACCAAGAAACCGGCTGAAGTTCGTATGGGAAAAGGAAAAGGTGCACCAGAAGGTTTTGTTGCTCCTATAACACCGGGACGCATAATTATTGAAATTGACGGTGTTCCATTAAGTGTTGCTAAAGAAGCATTACACCGTGCTGCCCAGAAGTTGCCAATAACAACTAAATTTATGGTACGCAGGGATTATTCAGAAACAATCTGATAGACTATGAAGAAAGAAGTAATTACCGAGTTAACAACAAAAGAAATTGAAGAAAGAATCGATGCGGAAAAGACCGTGTTGGTAAAACTTCGTATGAATCACGCTGTATCTCCTCTTGACAACCCTATGAAGATTGGTTTAACCCGAAGGAATATAGCCAGGATGCAAAGCGAATTACGCAAAAGATTTTTAATTGAGAATAGTAAATAGAATTTACGATGGAAAGAAACTTACGTAAAGAGCGTATCGGTGTTGTAGTAAGCAATAAGATGGGAAAAACCATCATAGTAACCGTGAAGCGTAAAATGAAGCACCCAATTTATGGGAAATTTGTAAACAAAACTTCCAAGCTATACGCCCACGATGAAGAAAATGCCTGCAGCATTGGTGATACTGTAAAGATAATGGAAACAAAGCCATTATCTAAATCAAAAAGATGGAGACTAGTAGAAATTATCGAGAAAGTTAAATAATCATGATACAGCAGGAAACCAGATTATCTGTAGCCGATAACAGCGGAGCCAAAGAAGTGCTTTGCATTCGTGTCCTTGGTGGCACTGGCAGAAGATATGCAAGCGTTGGCGATAAAATTGTTGTGAGTATAAAAAGTGCGTTGCCAGCCAGTGAAGTTAAGAAAGGAACTGTAAGTAAGGCAGTCGTTGTTCGTACCAAAAAAGAAATCAGGAGACCAGATGGTTCTTACATAAGATTCGATGACAATGCAGTTGTTTTATTAAACAATGTCGATGAAATTCGCGGTACTCGTATATTTGGTCCAGTTGCCAGGGAGCTTAGAGACAGCTACATGAAGATTGTATCACTTGCTCCTGAAGTACTTTAATTTATAATTATTAGTTCAATGCAAACTAAGTTTCATATTAAGAAAGGGGACACTGTCGTAGTAAATGCCGGCGAATCTAAAGGTCGTCAGGGAAGAGTACTCGAAGTGATCCGAAACAAACAGAAAGCCATAGTTGAAGGTATCAATTTGGTTTCTAAACATACCAAGCCTAATGCTAAAAGCCCGCAAGGTGGCATTTTAAAGAAAGAAGCTCCGGTTCATATTTCAAATTTGATGCTTATTGATCCGAAAAGTGGAGTAAAAACACGCATTGGCCGCCGGCTGGATGAAAACAAAAAATTAGTGAGATACGCCAAAAAATCAGGGGAGGAAATAAAATAATGAACTACGTACCTAATCTAAAGCGTAAATATACTGAAGAGGTTATTCCTGCTTTGAAAAAGGAATTCAAGTATAAAAGTGTAATGCAGGTTCCCAAACTGGAGAAGATAATACTAAATCAGGGTGTGGGAGAAGCTGTGGCTGATAAAAAGCTTATTGAAGTTGCTCTTGCTGAATTAAGCAATATCAGCGGACAAAAAGCAATTCAAACTTACGCGAAGAAAGATATTTCGAATTTTAAACTGAGAAAGAAAATGCCTATTGGCGTAAAAGTTACCCTTCGCCAGGAAAAGATGTATGAATTTCTTGAAAGATTAATTTCTGTTGCTTTACCTCGTATTCGCGACTTCAAGGGAGTTAACAGTAAATTGGATGGCCGTGGCAATTATAACCTCGGTTTAACAGAACAAATTATTTTCCCGGAAGTAGATATAGATAAGATTACAAAAATAATGGGATTGGAAATTAGTTTTATTACTACAGCTAAAACCGACGAGGAAGGTATGGCATTGCTCAGAGAATTTGGTATTCCGTTCAAAACGATTAAAAAGAAATAGTATATGGCTAAAGAATCGATGAAAGCACGTGAAGTTAAGCGTAAAAAACTTGTTGAAAGATACGCTGAAAAAAGAGCCAGGCTAAAAGCTGCCGGCGATTTTAGTGCACTTCAAAATTTGCCGAAAAATTCAAATCCCGTTAGAATGCATAACCGCTGTATGATTACTGGTCGTCCAAAGGGATATATCCGTCAGTTTGGAATAAGTCGTATACTTTTTCGTGAAATGGCTTCTAAAGGTTTAATACCCGGAGTTAAAAAAGCTAGTTGGTAAATTTATTAAATGATATAAAAAAATGACAGATCCTATTGCAGATTTTCTTACCCGATTAAGAAACGCTATTAAAGCCAATCACAGAATAGTGGAGATACCGGCTTCGAATTTGAAAAAAGAAATGACCAAAATTCTTCATGAAAAAGGTTATATTCTAAATTACAAATTTGAGGATCAAGGCCCTCAGGGTATTATTAAAATAGCTTTAAAGTTCAACCCGGAGAATAAAAAATCTGCCATTAAATCAATACAGCGCGTAAGTCGTCCAGGCTTGCGTAATTATAAAGGTAAAGACAATATGCCAAGAATTTTAAATGGACTTGGAATAGCAATATTATCAACTTCTCAAGGTGTAATGACTGATAAAGAAGCACGCGAGAAAAACATCGGTGGAGAAGTTTTATGTTATGTTTATTAATTTCGGAGGAATAATAATATGTCAAGGATTGGAAATTTACCGATAGATATACCAAAAGGAGTAACACTCAATGTTAATTCTTCAAATTTGGTTACAGTAAAAGGACCAATGGGAGAATTAAAGCAGAAAGTTGATCCTGATATTAAAGTGACGGTAGCGGACAATCATATTGCAATTTCAAGGCCCACTGATCAAAAACGTCATCGTTCTTTACACGGTCTTTACCGGTCGTTGATAGCCAACATGGTTAAAGGTGTTTCAGTTGGTTTCACATTACAGCAGGAATTGGTTGGAGTTGGTTACAGGGCAGAAGCTAAAGGACAAAACCTTGAAATGTCTCTAGGTTATTCACACGATATACTTTTTCAGATACCTAACGAAGTTAAAGTTGAGGCTAAAACCGAAAAAAGGTCCAACCCGGTAATAACTTTGAAAAGTGCTGACAAACAATTGCTGGGCGTGGTTGCTGCAAAAATTCGTGCACTTAGGAAACCCGAACCATATAAAGGTAAAGGTATTAAGTTTGTTGGAGAAAAGATTAGAAGAAAAGCAGGTAAAACTGCAGCTGCTGCTGCAAAGTAAAATATTAAGAATATGTCATTAACTAAGCTTGAAAGAAGAGTAAGGATTAAACACAGGATAAGAAAGAATTTATCCGGTACAACCCTGAAACCAAGAATGTCTGTTTTTCGCAGCAATAAGCAAATATATGTTCAGTTGGTAGATGATTTGTCCGGACAAACCCTGGCTGCTGTTTCATCAACTTTGAAAGAAATTTCAGTAGCATCAAAAGGGAAAAAAGCTGAACAGGCTAAATTGGTAGGTAAAAAAATTGCAGAGATTAGCCTGCAGAAAGGTATTAAAGAAGTTGTTTTTGATCGAAATGGATACCTTTATCATGGAAGAGTAAAAATTTTAGCAGACGCTGCCCGTGAAGGTGGTCTTAAATTATAGTAGATTATGTCAGAAAACGCTATTCGTAAAGTTAAAACAAGCGACCTGGAATTAAAAGACAGGTTGGTAAGTATTCAGCGTGTAACTAAAGTTACAAAGGGCGGTCGTACATTCAGTTTTTCAGCTATAGTTGTTGTTGGAAACGAAGATGGAATTGTTGGTTATGGCCTGGGAAAAGCAAGTGAAGTTACAACCGCAATATCAAAAGGAATTGAAGATGCCAAGAAAAACCTGATAAAGGTTCCCATTTACAAAGGCACTATTCCACATGAGCAAATTGCTAAATATGGCGGAGCAAAAGTATTTCTAAAGCCGGCTTCAGGTGGTACCGGTGTTAAGGCCGGTGGTGCTATGCGTGCAGTACTTGAAAGTGTTGGTATTCATGATGTGCTTGCAAAATCCAAAGGTTCATCTAACCCCCATAATTTGGTGAAAGCTACTTTCAGGGCTTTGCTCGAACTCCGTGATCCAAGCAGGGTGGCTCAATCAAGAGACATAACAATTGAAAAAGTATTCAAAGGATAATTGATATTTCTGATATATTATGGGTAAAATAAAAATAATATTGGTTAAAGGCAAAAGCGGCAGTACATTGCGGCAATTGAGAACTTTGCAAACCTTAGGCCTAGGCAAACGAAACAGCAGTGTTGAATTAGAAGCTACTCCGGTCGTCAAAGGTATGGTAGTAAAAGTTAACCATCTGGTAAAAATTGAAAAAATATAATTTAGTATATTGGTCGATAACCATTGGATGAATTTTTAATTTTTTATTCCAACAACCATTGACCACAAAACAATAAATAATAAGCGCATCATGGATTTGAGTAATTTAAAACCGGCAAGAAAATCTGTTAAAACCGACAAGCGTAGAGGCAGAGGCCAGGGATCAACAGATGGAGGCACTGCAGGAAGAGGTCATAAAGGTGCTAAATCCCGTTCAGGATACTCAAGAAAAAGAGGTTTTGAAGGAGGACAGATGCCTATGCAAAGACGCCTTCCTAAATTTGGTTTTACAAATATCAATCGGGTAGAATACAAGGCCATTAATCTTGAAGTATTGCAGCGACTTGCTGAAGCCGGACACAAAATTATCAATCCCCAGATACTCATTGAAGCAGGTTTTGTATCTAAAAATAAATTAATAAAAATATTAGGCAAAGGTAAATTAAGCGCTAAACTTGATGTTACCGCACATGCCTTTTCAAAATCAGCTGAAGCAGCTATTCAGGAAGTAAAAGGAACCATAGAAAAACTCGTTGTTTAATGAAAAAGTTTATTGAAACTTTAACTAATATCTGGAAGATAGAGGAATTGCGCGCAAGAATACTCTATACTTTAGGTATAATTCTTATTTACAGACTTGGTTCATTCGTAGTATTGCCTGGTATCGACCCGCTGATGTTAGCTCAATTAAAGAGGCAGACTGCCGGTGGCATTCTGGGTATACTTGATATGTTTTCAGGAGGTGCATTTTCAAATGCTTCTATATTTGCTTTAGGGGTTATGCCTTATATCTCTGCATCTATTGTGATGCAATTGCTGGGCATGGCAGTTCCTTATTATCAGAGGTTGCAAAAAGAAGGAGAAAGTGGTCGTAGAAAAATGAACCAGCATACCCGTTATCTGACTGTCGCTATTTTGTTTTTACAGGCTCCCAGTTATATCGCGAACTTACATGCAACCATACCTCATGAAGCATTTAGAGGAGGTAGTATGTTTAATATAACAGCAGCTATTTTGCTGACAGCAGGAACAATTTTTATCATGTGGCTTGGTGAAAGAATAACTGAAAAAGGCATTGGCAATGGAATTTCATTGCTTATTATGATTGGAATTATTGCCAGGTTACCTTTAGCTTCATTAGAAGAATTCGGATCAAGACTAGAGCAGAAAGGTGGAGGTCTGGTAGTTCTTTTGGTTGAAATAATAGTTCTGTTTATAGTATTCGCGGCAACTATTTTGCTCATTCAGGGTACACGGCGTATACCTGTTCAATATGCAAAAAGGATTGTTGGAAATAAACAATATGGTGGTGTTCGGCAATATATACCTTTGAAGGTTAATGCTGCTGGTGTTATGCCAATTATTTTCGCGCAGGCACTTATGTTTATTCCAATTACAGTTGCCGGATTTGCAAAATCAGAAAGTATAACCGGGTTTGTTTCAGCTTTTTCACAAATTACAGGTTTCTGGTATAATTTTGTTTTTGGATTACTTATAATCGTATTTACATATTTTTATACTGCCATCACTGTAAATCCCAACCAAATGGCTGAAGATATGAAAAAGAATGGTGGCTTTATTCCAGGTGTAAAACCCGGAAGAAAAACATCTGAATTTATTGATTCAGTGATGTCAAGAATTACATTTCCTGGTTCAATATTTTTAGCTATTGTGGCAATATTGCCGGCTTTTGCGATGCTTGCAGGCATGACCAGCAGATTTGCCCATTTTTATGGAGGTACAAGTTTACTTATTATGGTGGGTGTAATACTCGATACCTTGCAACAAATAGAAAGTCATTTGCTTATGCGTCATTACGATGGTTTGATGAAGACCGGTCGTATTAAAGGCAGAAGCGGAGGCTATTAGTTACATAAAGTTCTTTGATGATAAATATCCGAAATGCTGAAGAAATTGAGTTACTAAGGCAAAGTAATTTATTGGTTTCCAAAACTCTTGCTGTCGTAGCTGAATTCATCAAACCCGGAGTTACTACCGAATATTTGGATGCTAAAGCAGAGGAATATATTAGAAGTAATAATGGTATTCCAGGTTTTTTAGGTTATAACAAATATCCTAAAACTCTTTGTACTTCTATAAACAGCCAGGTAGTTCATGGCATTCCTTCGAAGATGGAATTGAAAGAAGGAGACATAGTATCAATAGATTGCGGCGTAATCATGAATGGGTACTATGGTGATACAGCCTATACTTTTGCTGTTGGTGAAATCTCTGAACAAGTTCACAAATTGCTTAAAGTCACCAAAGCAAGCCTGTTTAAGGGAATTGAAGAGGCGGTTGATGCAAAACGAGTAGGTGATATAGGTTTTGCTGTGCAATCATTTTGTGAAGCAGAAGGCTATTCAGTAGTTCGTGAAATGGTAGGACATGGATTGGGCGCACATCTTCATGAAGCGCCTGAAGTTCCAAATTATGGAAAAAGAGGAACTGGTCCATTACTTAAACAAGGGATGGTAATTTGTATCGAACCCATGATTAATATGGGTGGTAAAAAAATTTACCAGGAGAACGATGGTTGGGCCGTTAGAACAGCAGACAACAAACCATCTGCTCATTTTGAACTGGCAGTAGCGATTGATAAAGATAAAGCAGACATATTGTCTACGTTTTCATATATTGAAAAAGTATTAGGAAATAAGGACTTTTAATTATTTAAGAATGTCAAAACAAGCTTCTATCGAGCAAGATGGCACAATTACCGAAGCATTATCTAATGCAATGTTTCGGGTTGAATTGGAAAATGGGCACGTTATTACAGCTCATATTTCTGGCAAAATGAGGATGCATTATATTAAATTATTGCCTGGAGACAAAGTTAGGGTTGAAATGTCTCCATACGATTTAACTAAAGGACGAATTACATTTAGATATAAATAATTGTAAAGCCAGCTTGTAGCTGGCTAATAAAAAGCCAGCTTAAAGCTGGCTATACGAAAGAAAAGAATATTAAAATAAAATACAATGAAAGTTAAAACATCCATAAAGAAGCGCAGTGCCGATTGCAAAATCGTAAGACGGAAAGGTCGTCTTTATGTTATAAGTAAAAAAAATCCTAAGTTTAAACAACGTCAAGGATAAATTAATTAATTTTGCATTTCCAAAAAAATAGTCTATGGCAAGAATCGTTGGAGTCGATTTACCGAAAAATAAAAGAGGCGTAATAGGTTTGACCTATATTTACGGCATTGGCAGAAGCGCTGCAAAAAAAGTGTTGGCCCAGGCAGGCATTAGTGAAGAGGTTAAAGTAAAAGACTGGGATGACTCTCAGCTTACTAAAATAAGAACCATCATCAATGAGCAATTGAAAGTTGAAGGAGAACTTCGTTCGATGGTTCAGTTAAATATTAAACGCCTGATGGACATCGGAAGTTACAGAGGTATTCGTCATCGTTCCGGATTACCGGTAAGAGGACAACGTACAAAGAATAATTCCAGAACCAGAAAAGGCAGGAAGAAAACTATCGCAAACAAGAAAAAAGCAGTTAAAGGATAATAACTAATACAACATGGCAAAAAAAACAGGCTCATCGAAAAGAAAAGTTGTAAAAATTGAATCTACCGGACAGGTACATATACATGCATCATTTAACAATATTATTATTTCACTGACCAATAATGAAGGTCAGGTGATATCATGGTCATCTGCAGGAAAGATGGGATTCAGAGGTTCGAAAAAGAACACCCCTTATGCTGCTCAAACAGCTGCAGAAGATTGCGGTAAAATTGCATATGAAGCTGGTTTACGAAAAGTAAAGGCATTTGTAAAGGGACCGGGAGCAGGAAGAGAATCAGCTATTCGGTCAATTCATGCTTGTGGTATTGAAGTATTGGAAATAGTGGATGTTACTCCTTTACCTCATAATGGTTGCAGACCACCAAGCAGGAGGAGAGTTTAAATATTTATGGATTTTGAAATTTTGAGATTAATAAATAATCCCGAAATCAACAAATCAAAAAATTATATATAAAAGATGGCAAGATATACAGGACCAAAAACTAAAATTGCTAGGAAATTTGGAGAACCCATTTTTGGGCCGGATAAAACATTTGAAAAAAAGAATTTTCCTCCGGGTCAACATGGTTTAAATAGAAAAAGAAAGAAACTTTCCGAATATGGCATCCAGTTGCGTGAGAAACAAAAAGTTAAACATACATATGGTTGTCTCGAGAGACAATTTGCAAACCTCTTTGACAAAGCCCAAAGAAATAAAGGTATAACAGGTGAAGTATTGCTCCAATTATTGGAATCAAGACTGGATAATGTTGTTTTTCGCCTGGGTGTTGCACAATCCCGAAATGGTGCCCGTCAATTAGTAACCCATCGTCATATTATTGTTAATGGTGAAGTTGTAAACATACCTTCATTTCATGTTAAACCCGGTGATATTATTGGAGTACGTGAAAAATCCAAATCGCTTGAGGTTATCAATGAAGCTTTAAACACGGCCCGATATTCAAAATCGTCCTGGTTAGAGTGGGATAAAGATAATTATACAGGTAAATTTCTTAACGTTCCGCAAAGAAGTGAAATACCTGAAAATATTAAGGAACAATTAATCGTCGAACTTTACTCGAAATAATTTAATTTATTATATGGCAATATTAGCATTTCAAAAACCCGATAAGGTAATTATGGTTAGTGCAACCGAAACTTCGGGGCAGTTTGAGTTCAGACCCCTGGAGCCGGGTTATGGCATGACCATTGGCAATGCTCTCAGAAGAATATTGCTTTCTTCTTTAGAAGGATTTGCAATCACTTCTATAAGAATTGAAGGCGTTGATCACGAATTTTCTACAATCAAAGGTATTGTTGAAGATGTTACTGAAATTATTCTTAACCTTAAGCAAGTACGTTTTAAACGTGTGGTAGAGGATCTTGATCATGAGAAAATTCATTTCACTATAAGTGGTTCAAATGCTTTCAAAGCAGGTGATTTGAACAAATTTTTAAGTGGTTTCAAAGTGCTCAATACCGATTTGGTGATTTGTCACATGGAACCCAATATTAAACTTCAAATGGAGATTAATATTAACAAGGGAAGAGGTTATGTACCTTCGGAAGAGAACAAACAAGCCAATGCCGAAATAGGTGTAATCGCAATGGATTCCATTTTTACTCCTATTAAAAATGTTAAGTATTCAATTGAAAATTACCGTGTTGAGCAGAAAACTGACTACGAAAAGTTGGTTTTTGAAATCTTTACAGATGGTTCTATTCACCCTAAAGATGCTTTAAAAGAAGCTGCAAAAATTTTGATTTACCATTTCATGCTTTTCTCTGATGAGAAGATTACACTTGATTCAGACGAAAAGAATGCAAATGAAGAATTTGATGAAGAAGTTTTGCATATGCGCCAGTTGCTCAAGACCAAATTGGTTGATCTTGATCTCTCTGTACGCGCGTTAAATTGCTTAAAAGCTGCTGAAGTAGAAACCCTTGGCGATTTGGTTAAGTTCAATAAGAACGATCTTCTAAAATTCCGAAATTTCGGCAAAAAATCTCTTACCGAATTGGATGAGCTTTTAGAAGGAATGAACCTCACTTTTGGTATGGATGTAAGCAAATATAAATTAGACAAAGAATAATCACAATGAGACATAACAGAGTTGTTAATCATTTAGGCAGAACAAGCTCACATCGTAAGGCGATGATGGCTAACTTAGCAGCATCACTTATCCTACATAAGAGGATTTCTACAACTGTTGCCAAGGCTAAGTCGCTCAGATCATTTGTTGAGCCATTGATTACAAAAACAAAAGAAGATTCTACCCACTCACGCAGACTTGTTTTCAGCTATTTGCAAAATAAAGAAGCAGTATCGGAATTATTTCGTGAAGTTGCAGTAAAAGTGGCAACCAGACCAGGTGGGTATACCCGTATTCTTAAAACAGGAAATCGTATTGGAGATAACGCAGATATGTGTATTATAGAACTTGTTGATTATAATGAAAATATGCTTTCCACAGCTGAAAAAGCTAAAGCAAAAGGAACAAGAAGAGGAAGACGTGCTGCTGCTAAGAAAACTACTGATGTTGTTCCTGAAACTGAAGTAAAAGAAACTTCGGTTGAAAAAAAGGTGACCGCAAAAAAGGAAATCAAAACTGAAGAAGAAAAAAATGAGGCACCTGAAGCTCAGATAAAAGAAGCTGCTTCTGAAAAAAAGGTAACTGCAAAAAAAGAAACCAAATCTAAAGATGAAGATAAAGCAGAGCCAGAAGCAACAGAAGAAAAAAAATAATAAATAATTATTAAGAATAGGAAAAGGGATAAAGTGCTTAACATTATCCCTTTTTAAATTAAATCATAAAAAATTAATCCAATGGGCGAAATTGTAAATATTCATGCACG
>Ga0265316_10004408_pt1 | contig 14019 bp, 9 predicted proteins | sample 4522metaG_FD_202092 | JGI IMG/M metagenome (GOLD analysis project Ga0265316, IMG submission 202092) | Rhizosphere microbial communities from Carex aquatilis grown in University of Washington, Seatle, WA, United States - 4-5-22 metaG | ecosystem: Host-associated > Plants > Roots > Rhizosphere >... | reverse complement strand
ACGTCGTGGCGCCCAGGGGATGCTCGAAGGTGGCAGTGGAGTCCCTCCTCGTTTTTGGGCACGCTTGCTTTGCAACAACCAAGCACCCGAAACAAGGAGGGCCCCCATGGACAAATACATCGGAATCCCAAATCCCCATCCGATCCCAAATCCCCATCCGATGGTACTTCGCCCAAATCCCAAATCCCCTCGCAAATCCCCATCCGAGCGAAATCCCCATCCGAGGGTACTCTTTCAAACAACTTCTTCATGCTGCGACCGACAACAATGGCATGACGATCCCCCGCCAGGTTGTTCCTGGATGCGACTACATGATCACTCGACGGTGTTCGGAGAGACGCTTCTTTCTCAAATCCCCATCCGATGGCAAATCCCCATCCGATGGTACTTCGCCCAAATCCCAAATCCCCTCGCAAATCCCCATCCGAGCGAAATCCCGAAATCCCCATCCGAGGGTACTCTTTCAAACAACTTCTTCATGCTGCGACCGACAACAATGGCATGACGATCCCCCGCCAGGTTGTTCCTGGATGCGACTACATGATCACTCGACGGTGTTCGGAGAGACGCTTCTTTCTGCGGCCGGACGAGGCAACCAACAACGCCTTCGTCTACTGCTTGGCTCTGGCTGCCCAGCGAGCCAAGGTGCAAGTTACCTTTGCGTTGGCCATGTCCAATCACCATCACACCGCCATCCACGACCCGGACGGCAATTTTCCGGTCTTCATCGAGCATTTCCATGGGCTGCTCGCCCGCTGCCAGAACGCCCATCTCAGGCGCTTCGAGAACTTCTGGTCGTCCGAGCCCACCTCGGTTGTCCAGTTGGTCGACCCCAGCGACATCCTTGAGAAAATGACCTATGCCTTCACCAATCCCGCCGCCGCGGATCTGGTTGATGCGGTCGAAGATTGGCCGGGCGTCAGTTCGTTTCAGGAAACTCTTTCGGGAACTTGCCTCACGGCCTCGCGGCCTAAACACTTCTTCCGCGGCGACGGCAAGCTGCCCGAGATCGCCACGTTGCCCATCGCGCGCCCGCAGGGGTTTGAGAAGCTCGGCCAGGACGAATGGGCCCAACTTCTTGCCGAGAGAGTCCGCGCCAAGGAAGCTGAGCATCGACAGCGACGAGAGAAGGCTGGGATCTCTGTCCTTGGTCGCGAAGAGATTCTTGCCCAGGATCCGTTTGATTGTCCGCGAAGCCACGCACCTCATTTCGAGTTGAATCCGCGAGTGGCAGCCAAGAACAAATGGGCGCGCATCGAAACTTTGCTGCGAAACCGTGGGTTCCTCGAAAGATATCGAGCTGCCTTTCTGAATCACCTGGCCGGCTTGGCCAACACGCTCTTTCCTTTTGGCACGTATTGGATGCGCAAGTTCGGCAAGGTCCTCTGCGAGCCAGCTGACCGGCCCAGAATTGCCTCGCCGGGCATGACGCCGGCGCCAGCCCGGGCCTAGCTGTCCGCGAACTGCCCCACCAAGCCTTGATTTCCGCTGTAGAGCGCGGGTGGATACGCCTATCCTCAACCTGGGGCGCCACCCGCCTGGCGCTAGGTAGGGTAAGAACGCAAGCAGTTGGTGCCGTCAAACGTGGCATTATCGCTTCCATTGGCCGGATCCTGCCCTCGCGGTCTTTGGCTTCAATGGTCTGCGATGTTCTGGCTTGAAAGATTACCCTCGGTCGGGTCCTCGGCGATGGTCTGCGATGTTCTGGCTTGAAAGATTACCCTCGGTCGGGTCCTTGGGGAAAGATTACCCTCGGTCGGGTCCTTGGGGGACTTATACTGGGCCGCGGTCGAGCGGCCATGCTGCGATTTTGTCATAGGGCGATGCACACGCGGTGCCCCCGCTGGATCGCCTGCGCCGTCTTTCTGGTAGCCGTGCTCTGGCTGCCCGGGTTCGGTCCGGCGGGCGGGCGGCTGGCCGTGGCTCAGCCAGGGGAGAGACAGCTAGAGGCCGATGCCAATCTCTTCGGCCACTATCTCACCGAACTCTTCACGCAAATTGGGGGAACAACGCGCGGCGAGGTCTCTTCCTTCATCAACCAATTGCAACTCTACGACGTGGAGGGAGAAATCGATCGTCTGGTGGGCAACCCCTGGGAATTGTCCGATTCCACGAACTACAAACTGTCCTTGGCCCCGCAACACGTGGCCTATCCGGTGTACGACCGCCTGATCGCGCAGATGACCCGTCTCGACGAGATCCGGTCGCGCCGAATCCAGAACCTGACCGTCGATGCGCTGCCGCTGATAGCCGTCGACCTCAACGCCGATGCGCTGCCGCTCATCACCGACGACCTCGTTGTCCTCAGCAGCGAACGCAGCGGTCCCCAACTCTTGAGCTCCGCCGTGCACACTCTCGACGGGCGCGAGATGGTGGACCTGGCGGTGTTCGGGCTCGCGCAACAGCCGTTCTTTCCGCAGACTGAAGATCAATGGCAGGCGAGCAAGCATTCCCTGGCCACGCACAGGGCCGAGCTTGCTTTCACGGTTCTGGGATTGGGTGCCCTCTTCGAGGCAGGTGCGTTGAGCAATTCGGGAACCATCAAGCGCTGGCGCGAGGATAGGTACCAACTCGGTTGGTACGGCGCCTTTTCCCATCTGGGCTACCACCTGCAGCCCAACCTTCGCGGAGGGCTCACGGCCGACATGCCCGGGCTGGAACTCTCCGCAGGTCTGCTGGAGCAGGTCCGTCCCGCGGCGGGGTCCATTCAGCGCGCGGCTGAGGTGGCCGTGCGTGAAAGCTGGCTCAATCGCTTCACCGCCGCAAGCGGCTGGAACAGTTTCGTACAACTGGCATTGCGGCAAGTGCTGGCGAAAACCGGGGGCTATCAGGGAGAGAATTTCACCGGCCGGGCCGGCCTTTTCATCAAGCGGCCGCAACCGTTCCACCTCCGCTTCATCACCCTGCGCGCTTCATTCGAAACGGAAAGCAACCTCAATGACACCATCCGCTTCGCCGTGGGCGTGGGCGTGGACTATAGCAAGACCGGCCTTTCCACCGTCCTGCAGTCAAGCCGCATGCTCGCCACGCACGACAGCGGGCAAATCATGGAGATGCGCACCGGGCTTTTCGTCGCGGGCACCATGGAATCGCCCGCTCAGTACACCATCGACGCGCTGGTCGCGCAAACCTCAGCGCTGCGCGATGCCTGGGAAACCTGGCAGGCAGCGGAAAAACAGCGCGCGGCCAGCTTGGCTCGTCTGGGGATCTTGACCCCGGAGGCGTCCACCCGCGCGCCCGTGCTGGAACAACTCAGTCGCCAAAGCGCGGAGGCCGAGTCGCGACGGGCAGGCATGGCGGTGGCGTTGGCGGACTACCTGGAGGCCCGCCGCCGCGCCTACAACCTGGAGCGCTGGCCCACCACAACTGGGGATCTGCACGGCCCCATCGACGGCGCGATCCTGCAGTCGGCCGCCAACGCGGTCTTCGCTCGCCTGACCGAGTTGGGCGCATTCCTCGACCAGTCGACCGCGCCGCTCTCGGAACTGCGCGACCAGTTGCTGGAGATTCGCCTCCGCTACGAGAACCTGCAGGCCTTGAATTTGCGGGAACAAGCCGATGCGGCGCAGGCTGAACTTGCGGATCTCGATGGCCGTTGGCGCCAGGAATCCGAGGCAGTGGCCAATGGCCTGCATCTGTATGAGCACTACCTCGCTTGCGCGCGCCGGATCGTGTCGGTCGGCGGTGCGCTTGCCTCCCGCCGATTTTCACCTCCGCTTGCGGTACACACCGAACGCAGACTACTGGCGCTAGTGGCGCAGCCGATCCTGTGACCACTCAGACTTCGATCTTGGCAATCAGTTGACCGGCATGGCTGCGGGCGCAGCCAGACTCATGTGGTTCAGGCCGAAATAGCCCGATGCCACGTAGAGGTCATCGCCAAACGCCTGCATGGTGTTGGCCCATCCCAGCGTGCGCAGGAACTGAACCCCAGTGGGCTGGGCAGGATTGGACACGTCCACCGCCAGAATGCCATCGCCCGACAAATTGAGGAACAAGCGGTTCTGTTTGGCGCCCATGATTTGCAAATTGTACGCCTTGGTGGGCTGGTCGTAGAGCGTGGCAAAGGTGTCGTTGCTCAGATCGTAGATCATCAGGCGGTCGGACGTCGTCTGCCAGTCCGGGGTGCTGGAAGCACCGGAGTTGGCGACGCCGCCGCCCGCGGGGACCGCTATGCCCCCGCCGTAGTAGTAGCCGTAGCCCCAGTAGCTCTGCTCGCCGGTCACGTACATCGTGTTGCCGGCGACGGTCAGACCCGCCAGGTAGATATTGCTGAACACCTTGCTGTCCAGTAACTCCGCGGCGGGCTTGCCGCCCACCTCCGTCTGGCGCAAGAGGTGCAGTCGGGTGTCAGGCCGATAGTATGCGTAGGTGTTGCTTCCGGCCACCGGGATGTACACATAGATCTGGTCCTCGGTCATGAAGTATCGACTGCCCGTGGATGGCGCCCAGGTGCGCACCAGCGGACCGGGAACATTGATCTTTTCCGCAGCCGCGAAGCTGCTGCCTGACTTGTTCCAGCGCTGGGCGTAGTACTTGTATTGGGTGAAGGTGTAGCCGTCATTGCCCGTGAGCTGGCCTGCTGGCTCGCGCAGACCCAGGTAGAAACCGGTCGGGTCCACCGGATCACCAACCAGGCTATACCCGTACCAGTCCGTGGTGGAACTGGGTAGGGCCACCTGCTGGAAAGTGGGCGCATTGGCATCGGTCAGATCCAGATACACCAGTCCTGCCGAGTACGTGCTGGTGTTGTTCGTGTAGTCGTAGTTGTACCCCTGGCTCACAGTCACCAGGCCACTTTCCACCTCGGTCCAGTTCCCGTATCCGTTGAACCAGTAGCCGCCCCAATAACCGTCCCAGCCGCACCAGTACGGATAGTACGGAATCACGCTGCTGGGCAGGATCACAGAGCCTCCCCGCTGCGGATGCGTCGGGTCGGTCAAATCGTACACAAGAACCTGGGTTTGCTGCTGATAGTAATAGTTGTATGCGGTACTGCTATCGTACGGAAGGTAGCGAAAGAGAAGCAACTGGTTGCCGTGCTTCATTGCCTGCTGTACCTGCCCCACCGAGAAGCTGGCCACCGCAGTTGTGCCATCGAGATCGCCGCCGGCCGTGAGCACCCTAAACTGCGACAGATCCTGGTTGGCGCTGCTGTAGTAGCTGGGCTGCGACTGAACCTGTGCCACCAAGTAGTTTCCGAACTGAAAGGTTTGATTGTAGTAGGGCGCGATTTCGATAACCGATTGCAACTGCGGATTGGCCAGGTCCTGTATGTTGGCAATCGAGGCGTGGGTGTCGGACAGGTTGACCATCATGCGCTGGCCGGTGGCCTGATGCCCGAACACTATGGTTCGGCGGACCTCGCCATTGGGATGAATGAATGTGCCGTAGTTCTGCAACACGGTCTGCTGGGTTGCGTCCTTGGTGTCGTCGTACTTGGTTAGGTCCCACGCCATGATCCCCACGGCGCTCTTGTACTGGTACCACCACCAGTCGTCGTTGGGGTCGCTCTTGGTCCAGTAGTAGACCGGCACAGTCACCACATTGGCCGTGCTGTCGGAGTACATGCCGATCATCTTGTGGGCCTGGTCCAGGTTCCAGGTTATGTCCGAGCCCACCCATTCGGCATTCTTCACCGCCACGCACTGACGTTGCACCAGACGAATCTTGGTCAGGTCACGGACATCGATAATACTGACCGCGATGTTGGTCGACTGTGGCCCGTTCGGATCCTGCAATCCGGTGCAGGTCGAGCTGGTGTCCTGACCGATGCCCAGCAGGAAGTTGTTGTTGTCGCCGATCAGACGGAACACGTCCATGTTGCCCGACAGGCCATTCACCGACGAAAGCACCGTCAGCTTCTTCGGGTCGGCAAAACTGAGGGCGTAAAGCGGGTCGACCTGCTGCGTGGTTACGGCATAGACTACATTGCGGTCCACATCGAAAGTGCTGCCCGCGACTGTCTCGTTCTGCTGCCCAAAGTCCAGGCTGGCCTGCAAGGTCGGGTTGTTGGCGTCGGTGATGTCCCAGGACTCGAGGGTGTTCTGGGTGTTCTCCTTGCCCATGCAATTCGAGTCGCTCCAACCCTGGCGCGCGAATATCCCGTAAAATGTGCCTGTCTGTTTGGTTGTGTCGAAGACATAGGTCATCTTGAATTGGTCACCGATCTGGCCGGCGGCCTCGAAGTGGGTGTAGAGGCTGATGGTCCCATTGGGATCGCTGACGTCGATAATCGAAACCACGGACTGTTGCTGACTAGAGGAAGTGCCGCAGTTGTAGTAGCCGTTGTTGATCGATCCGGTCGCAGTGTATCCATACACGTTCCAATTCTCGTCCACCATGAGAGCATTGGAGGTGGCCGAGATGGTCACGTCGCTGAATGTCTTGCTGTAGTAGTAAAGGCCCTTGGGATCGCTGACCTGGACGCTGCCGCCCTGGAAGATCTGCAACTGGCCCACCTGCTTGAGCACCTTCGGGTCGGACACGTCGAAGGAGTAGACCCAGGCCTGCTCGGGCTGCGGGTTGCTCGACGCCTCGTAACCCCAGCCCCAGTAGTAGGTCTGCGAGATGTAGGAAACCAGATAGATCGTGTTGTCGATCTTGCGGGAAACCCCCTCGCGCAGTTCGCCGATGATGTCCACCGTGCTGAGCACCTTCGGGTTCGTGAGATCAGTCACGTCGATGGCCACCAATTGCGAGACGTAGTGCCGGTCGAACTGAAGCTTGCCCTTGACTTCGGTAAGATAGAGGGCGTCGCTGAGCAGGGCGTATACCGTGTTGCCCGCGACGAACATCTCGATGGGATAGCCGTAGACCGGCAGGCGCGAAAGCTGTTTGGGGTTCTTGGGATCGGTCAGATCGTAGATGAGGAGGCCACGGTAAGTATTGAAGTAGAAGAGCCGGTCCGAATCGATGCGGTAGATGTCGGCTTCTTGGACTGTGGCATCGCGACCACTCGGGGCACCGGGAGCAGTGGTACTTGTCGCGGTGCCGTTGGTTGTCCCGCCGGCCGTGGGCGCAGCAAGACCGGACCCATCTTGCGCTCCGGCGCCCCGGCCTGCGCCGTTCCCCTGTTGCTCGGTCGTGAATGAGGTCTGGCCCGGGGTCAGCTCGCCCGCGTCGCCGATGTCCGTTGGGGGTGGCGCGCCAGAGTCAGGAGTGCTGACGGAACTGCTCGAACCACCACAGGATGCGGCAAAGCCAGCGGCCAGGAACGCGAGAAACTTTAGGGATGAGCGCATGGTAGGCCTCCGACCTGCATGGTCTAGCAAGGCTCGTGCCGCGGACTTAAGCCCCGACAAGATGCGGACTAGACGAGCTGCACCCTCAGAAAACCGGGACGCGGCCTGCCCTGTCCATCGAAAATTCGCGTGTCCTGTGACATGGGCGTCGTGGACCTGCTGGGGCGACCGCAAGGCCGCTGCACCGTGCGCGTCATCGTGCCGTGGCCAGACTGCGCGTCTGGGGATCGATTTTGGCTAGCCATCCGGTGAAGTGAAACTGAACGGATAGATCACGATGGCGATGCCCCCGCCTACTGGCCTGGGGAACTCCCAGCGCCGGACGGCATCGACCACGCAGTTCTCGACACGCGCGTCGTCCATGCTCGTGCTCTGCATCACCGACGTGATGACCTGACCCACGGGCGAGATGGCGAATTGCACGGAGATGCGCCCGGCCAGCGTCGGCTTTCGCGGCAGTTCCTGGTCGTAGCAGAACTTCACCTCATTCATGTGCTGGCGGACGATGCGGCGGATGATTTCCTTGTCCAACGAGCCGTGCACATTGGGCTGCCCGGGAATGACCTCGGGAACCATGGCGCGCCGGGGCCGGGTGAGCAGGCCGACCTGCCTGCCGTAATCGTCCCGGCCGCCAGAATCGCGACCAACCGAGCCGATGGTGTTGAGCGAGCCGATCCCAATCGTGTGCTCTCCGGTCCCGCCGCCTTCCGATCCAGTTCCCAACGGACCCAACCCACCTGGACCGGCAGCGTCGCCGATCTGCACGCCGATCAGATTGCCGAGCGCGTCCTCTGGGTCATTCCCCAGCGCCATTTCGCGGCTGAAAATCGATGCCATCTTTGAACTGTGTTGGTTCATGATGCCGAGGATTCCGGTGTTGCGCGCACTTTCCGCTGCCGCTTGCTTGCTCATCTGCGGCTTCGGGTTGTCCTGCGGTCCCTTGATGCCGTGGCGCTTGTTGACCTCGGTGGATTTCTTGCTGCCCATCTTGCCGGAATCACCCGCATGGGCCCTGCCCTCGTCGCCGCGCCCGTCGGGCCGCTTGGCTGTCAGCCAGTCCGGCATCTGCTCCTCGACCGATGGAATCGTGACCGATGGCAAGTAGTTCTTGTCCCACGTCAACGATTGCAGCGACAGGGATCGCGTGTCTGACGGAACCGCGAAAAGCACTAGCAAGAACAGACCCAATACCGCCGCCGCAGCCGCGGTGTACTTGTGCTCAGCCCAGCGCAGATCGAACCTATGCCGCGGCACCTGCTCGGCCCTGTTGGTGCGGCCAAGCACGAACACCACCTGCCCGCAATCCACGCGCGCCTGGCTGTGCGGCGGCAAGGTGAAGCTGCTGCCACGCTCGCGCACGTAGTCCTGCAACCGCACCGCGCGCCCGTCTATGCACAGCTCGCCGCCCATGGCCGGCGTCACGTTCACTAGAAAGTCCTGGCCCCAGGTAGTGACCAGAGGCAACGAAGCGCCGCCGATCACTTCCTGCGCCACCGGTGCATCGACGCCTGCTGTTGCGCCAATCACGTATTGCCCTGTCCGCGCTTTTCCAGCCGCGCCGGGCTCGTCCAGCAGTCGCGTGCCGATGAGCTGGCCACGAAACAGCGCCTGCACCTGCAGGCTTTGTAGCAACAGCTTGTCTCGATACACGTGTGTCGTTGTCGCGATGGTGGACATGGCGAACTCCTCGCGTTGTGCTCGCGTGCCGCGGTCACCGCACGGCGAGCGGTTGCGACCCGGAAGCCGGCGCGCCTGCTGCCGGCGCTTCGGGCCTTCAAATCAACTGACAACCCAGCTGGGGCTAGGTTTCACGAAAGTGAATGCGACGACTCCGCAACCTGCGTGCCGTAATCGATTGAAACGGGCGACCACAGGTCGCCACTGCCTCTGCGCCCCGCCCTTGTCCCCTGCTGTAGTCCGTCGCGAATCTGCCGATGGTGGGTAGGGCGCAATGATCTCTGTTATCCGAGCCGTCAAGGTGTTCGAATCGCTGTCTGACGCGGAATGCGGCGAATTGCTGCGTTTCATGCGTGTCCGGCAGTATGAGGCCGGTGCAACGGTCTTCGAACACGGGAAGCCAGGTGACTCGATGCTGGTGGTTGCCGACGGGGCGCTCTCCGTGGTCATGACGAGCCCGCGGCGCAGAAACATCGAAGTGGCCAGGGTCGGCGTCGCTGACGTGGTCGGAGAGATGTCGTGCATCGTTCCTGCCCCGCGCTGTGCCACCATCCTGGCCGCCGTGCGCACGACGGTCTACGAGCTGGGCCGCAAGGAGTTGACCAACATGCGACAACAGGCGCCGGCGGTGGCGACGGCGGTTGTGAGCGCGGTCATCCGCAGCGTGGCCCTGCGTCTGCGCCGCGTGGAAGAACGCATCGAGCGCGAGCTGGCCGGCCACCTGGCGGCGCGCCTGCCGGAACTACGACAAACGGCTGGCGCTTCTGCGCGCAAATCTTCCCGCCGCGGCCACGCCCGCCGAGCGACTGCGGCGAGTGCTCCAAGCACGTGGACATCCCTATTGGGCCGGATGCGAGGCAGCGCATGAAAGACCCTGCGCTGCGGGGGCTGCTGTCCGGCCTGGGCAAGGCGGAGCTGGAGCAGCTCTTGGCTACAACACGTGCGCGGCGTTTTCCCGCCGGAACTTGGCTGTGCCGCGACGGCGACCCCGCCTCATCCTGCTTCTTCATCGCGAAGGGCGCGGTGGAGATGGTCAAGTTTCTCGACGGCGAGGAGCATGTGCTCGCCACCCTGCGACCAGGAACCTTGGTGGGTCAGACGGGGCTGGTCGAAAACTCGCTGCGCTCGGCCTCGGTGCGAGCCAAGTCCGCCACCGTAATCCTTGAGATCAAACGCAAGACCTTCCAGCGTTTTGTGCAGCAAGGAAGTCCGATGGCCCTGCACTTCCAAGAACAGATCGCCATCGCCGGCATCCGCCAACTGCGCGCGGCCGCCGACCAACTGGCGCTAGTCCTGGCACGATCCGTCCGGCCCTCGGGCAAACAGCCCGCCGCGGTCGATCGCCTGGCGCTCGCCTTCATTCAAGCCGGCACCGGCGAATGGGATCTACCTCTCGACCGCGGCGCGATCCCGCCGGCTGTCGTCAAGAAGCGACAGTCGTAGGTCTTTCCTGGCATTCAAAAGTCGGCTCGGCACCGTGACGTGTGCCGCCCGCCCGTGCTTGCGAAAGACGCCGTAGGGTGCGGCTCTGCGTCCGAATACAGAATTCGGCAGGCGGCAGTCATCTGGTCCAGTCCGCGATCTCTAGGTCATCGAAGTACCGGAAGTCCTCGGTGTTTGCGGTGACGAGGGTTAGGCTCTCGCCGTGAGCGATGGCTGCGATTTGGCCATCCACGAATGGCGGCGTTCTTCCCCTCTCTTCGAGTCGGGCTCTTTCCCGCCCGTGCCATTCGGCCGCAGCATCGTCGTAGGGCAGAATGGGAAAAGACCGTCGCACCACACCGTGGAGGTACTCTTCCAAAGCACTCTGTCGCTTCCCGGCCGGAAGCCGACTACAGCCATAGATCAGCTCGTGCCAAACTGGCGCAGCAATGGCGCAGTGATCGCTCTGTTGCTCAAGCTTTCTTACGACGCGCCGGTTGGGTATCTTCGCGATGGGCGCAGAGATGACGGTCGTGTCGAGCAAGAATTTGAGTGTCACAGTCGCACTCGACGTCCCGGCTCTCGATCGCGGATGGAGCCGAAGAAATCAGTTTCCAGACCAATCTCCTCTGGGGCATGTCGCCCAAGGAACGCACGGAATGCGTCGCCAAAGTTGGTGTGCTCGCTACGAAGCATGTCGTACCTTTGTAGAGAAAGCACCAGTGCCACTGCCCTCCCGCGCCGAGTCAGCTGCACGTCCTTGCCCGCCTCCACGTCATCCAGGATGTCTGGAAGATGTGCTCTCGCGTCTGCAACGGAATAGCTCTTGGACATTCTGCTAGTGTACATCTATTTGTACATCTGGCAAGGTGGAATCCCAGGTCTTTCCAGCGCCCTACCAATTCCGCCCGCCGCGTGCTAGCACCCGACGCAAGGCCATGGACCAGCTCAGCAATCTCGCCATCAATACCATTCGCATCCTTTCTATCGATGCCGTGCAGAAGGCCAACGCGGGCCACCCGGGCCTGCCCATGGGGGCCGCGCCCATGGCCTATTTGCTCTGGCAGAAGCACCTCAAACACAATCCGCGCAACCCCAAGTGGCCGGATCGCGATCGCTTCGTGCTCTCGGCTGGGCACGGATCCATGTTGCTCTATTCGCTGCTTCACCTGACGGGGTACGACCTGTCGCTGGATGACATCAAGACATTCCGGCAGTGGGGCTCGCGCGCGGCCGGCCACCCGGAATCGTTTCTCGCCCCGGGCGTGGAGGCCACCACCGGCCCGCTCGGACAGGGCGCCAGCAACGCGGTCGGCATGGCCATGGCCGAACGCTTTCTCGCCGGACGCTACAACAAGACCGGCCACACCATCGTCGATCACTTCAGCTACGCCCTGGTGGGCGACGGCGACATGATGGAAGGCATCACCCACGAGGCGGCTTCGCTGGCAGGGCACCTGCGCCTGGGCAAGCTGGTCTGGCTCTACGACGACAACAGGGTTTCACTCGACGGCCCCACCTCGCTGGCGTTCACCGAGGACGTGGGCAAACGCTTCGAGGCCTACGGCTGGCAAGTCCTGCGCGTCGACCAAGGCGACACCGACATCGATGCCATCGATCGCGCCCTCATCGCGGCCAAGGCCGACACTACGCGGCCGTCATTCATTATGGTTCACACCACCATCGGCTTCGGCTCGCCCCACAAGGCGGGCAGCAGCGAGGCCCACGGCTCGCCGCTCGGCGCAGAGGAAGTCAAGGCGACCAAGAAAAATCTGGGCTGGGATCCCGAGAAGCAGTTCTTCCTTCCCGACGAGGCGCTGGCCCATTTCCGCACCGCCGTGGATCGCGGCGCCCAGGCCGAAGCAGCCTGGCAGAAGCGGTTCGACGCTTGGGCTGCAGCCAACCCCGATCTGGCGAAAGAGTGGCACATGGCCTTGCGGGGCGAGTTGCCCTCGGGCTGGGAGTCTGGGTTGCCAACGTTCTCGCCCAAAGATGAGCTGGCCACGCGCCAGTCGGGCGGCAAGGTCTTGGCCGCCATCGCCGGCAAGGTGCCGTGGCTTGTCGGTGGCGATGCTGACCTTTCCTGTTCCACGCTGACTACGCTCACCGGCCAGGGTGATTTCGACGCCCAGACCGGTCTGGGCCGCAACATTCACTTCGGCGTGCGCGAACACGCCATGGGCGCCATCGCCAACGGCTTCGCCTACCACGCTGGCGTGCACCCGTTTACCGCCACCTTCTTCGTGTTCTCTGACTACGAACGCCCGGCCATGCGCATGGCGGCCATCAGTCGTTTGCCTGTGACCTTCGTGTTCACCCACGATTCTCTCGGTGTGGGCGAGGACGGGCCCACCCACCAGCCAGTCGAACAGCTCATGTCTCTGCGCCTGGTTCCCAACCTGTGGGTCATCCGCCCGGCCGACGCCAACGAGGTCGTCGAAGCGTACAAGATCGCCATGAAACGCAAGGACGGCCCGGTCGCGGTCATCTTGACCCGGCAGAAAACCCCGACCTTCGACCGCTCCAAGCTGGCGCCGGCGGAAGGCGTAGCCAAGGGTGGCTACGTCCTGTCCGATGCGACCGCGCCGCAAGCCGTGATCATGGCCACCGGTAGCGAGGTCGCGGTGGCGCTGGCCGCGCAGGAGGCGCTGCTGGCCCAGGGAATTCGCGCGCGCGTGGTGTCGCTGCCCTGCTGGGAAATCTTCGCGGCGCAAAGCCCCGAGTACCAAGACTCGGTCATCCCGCGCGCCATCAAGGCGCGGGTTTCCGTCGAGGCGGGCGTCACGCTGGGCTGGCAGCGCTGGGTAGGCAGTGACGGCGTCGCCATTGGTGTCGACCGATTCGGTGCCTCAGCCCCGGGCGGGGTCTTGATGAAGAAGTTCGGATTGGACGCTGACGCCGTTGTCCGCGCAGTCACAGGTCTGGTGAAATCATGAAGAACATGGCACGCGCTCTTCTCATCGCCGCGTTCGTGATCTGCGGACTGACTGCGACGGCTCGGGCAGATGACCAGCGGCCCGGTGTCTTCACCTACGCGTACCAGGGGTTGGTGGTGGGAGGTGGAGTTGGACTGGCCGCGGGCTACCTAGCCGCGAGTGATGACCTCTGGAAGGACAACGGGAGCCAGTCCCGGGACTGGAAGCCCATAGCCTACGGGGTCGGCATCGGCGCGCTGGTGGGCAGCGGGGTTGGACTGACCCTGGGTATCATCGACACGACGCAAAACAAGCCGGGCCGCACCCACTACATCCTGCGCGACATGGCCTATGGCGTGGGCTTTGGCGCCACCGCGGGCGCGATCGTCGGCGGGCTCACCGCGATCTCTGCGAAGGACGGGACAGAGGCCGGGAAAGACATCCTGCTGGGCACATCCATAGGCATAATCTCAGGAGCCGTTCTGGGTGGCGTGGTTGGCTTCCTCGAGGGCCAGCATGCACAACACGCCCACAGCGAGCTCGAAACCGAGAACCAGCGCTTTGCCCTGTCGGTCATGCCGGTGGTTGGGGCTGGCGGCAAGCTCACGTACCTGCCAGCCCTCTTCGCCCGGTACTAGGGGGTGTCCCTAATTGACGGAGACCATTGGGGCAGGCGGCCGCTCGGCGCTGGCGGTCGACAGGAGATGCTCCTCGGGGGACGTCCATCAACGGCCGCGCTGCGCGCGTCCATGATGGACTCG
>Ga0265316_10004405_pt1 | contig 14024 bp, 10 predicted proteins | sample 4522metaG_FD_202092 | JGI IMG/M metagenome (GOLD analysis project Ga0265316, IMG submission 202092) | Rhizosphere microbial communities from Carex aquatilis grown in University of Washington, Seatle, WA, United States - 4-5-22 metaG | ecosystem: Host-associated > Plants > Roots > Rhizosphere >... | reverse complement strand
CACGTAGCCGTAAGCCTCGCTGGTGCTGGCCGTCAGTACGATGCGGTCCGGCGCGACGCTCGCGCCGCGAGAAGCGTAATAGGCGGACACCGCGTCACGGGCCTCCGCAACGCCCGCGGGCGAGGGTTCGTAACGGAGCGACCGCGCGTCGCCCAGCGCCGCCAGGATTTCGGCCGACGGGTACGCAAGCCCCGCGTGCGTGGGGTTCGATTCCGTGAGATCGAGAATGGGGGCGCCGGCGCGCCGCCTGGCATCGAGCAACGCGGAGATGCGGTTCGGCCGCAGATCCCAATTCAGGCGCGAGGAGAACATTCCAGGCCGGAGTATAGCATCGCTGCAGCTGCCGAGCCGCGATCGCGAGGGAGCGGTTGCCGTTATGCCTACAATGGCTCTAGAAGCACACCCATGCATACCACCCGAAACAGAGCTGTTCTGTTCCTGTGTCTGTCCTTCCTCCTGGCGGGCCGGCTCCGCGCCCAGAACCTGGCGGAATTCCAAAAGCGTGTCACCGAGTTCACCCTCCCCAACGGTCTCGATTTCATCCTGCTCGAGCACCACGAGGCTCCCGTCGTGTCGTTCCACACCTACGTGAACGCGGGCTCGGTCGATGACCCGTGCGACAAGACCGGCCTGGCACACATGTTCGAGCACATGGCGTTCAAGGGCACCGAAACGATCGGCTCGAAGAACTACATCGAAGAGGAGAAGGCGCTCGAAGCCGTCGAGCGCGCCTATAACCAGCTTGACGCCGAGCGCGCCAAAGGCGCCGCTGCCGACGCCGAGCGCCTCCGCACGCTGGAGGGGCAGCTGCAGGCCGCGATGGAAAAGGCCGCCAGCCACGTTGACGTGAACGCCTATCCGCGCGCCATCGAGGAGAACGGCGGCAACGGTCTCAACGCCGAAACCAGCGAAGATACGACCAACTTCTTCTACAGCCTCCCCTCGAACCGCATCGAGCTGTGGTTCCTGCTGGAATCGCAGCGCTTCTTCAATCCCGTGTTCCGCGAGTTCTACAAAGAGCGCGACGTGGTGCGCGAGGAGCGCCGCATGCGGGTCGAATCGAACCCCGAAGGGAAGCTCTCCGAGATCCTGCTCGCCACGGCGTTCGTGGCGCATCCCTATCGGCAGCCCACCGCCGGCTGGGCGAGCGATCTCGACCACCTCCGCGTCGCCGATGCGCGCGCCTTCTTCGACAGGTATTACGCGCCGGCCAACATCGTCATCGCCATCGCCGGCGATGTGGATCCCGCCGCGGCCCGCCGTCTGGCCGAAAAGTACTTCGGCCGCCTTCCGGCCCGCCCGTTGCCCGCCCCGCTCCCCACGCTCGAACCGAAGCAGGAGGGCGAGAAGCGAGTCGCGGTGGAAACGGCCAGCCAGCCCTTCCTCGCTATCGCCTGGAAGCGCCCCGACCAGCACGATAACGACGACCCCGTCTTCGACGTCCTCAGCGAGATCCTCTCCAGCGGCCGGACCGGCCTGCTCTACCAACAACTGGTCCGCGACCGCAACATAGCTCTCTCCGCCACCTCCATTTCGACCTTCCCCGGCGGCAGATACCCCAACCTGTTTCTGGTTTGGGTGGCGCCATCCTCCGGCCACACAAACTCGGAGAACGAGAAGGCGGTATACGGCATTCTCGACGGCCTCAAGGAGAAGGAAGTGGACGCCCAAACCTTGAAGCGCGTCAAAACCAAGCTGCGCGCCGCACTCCTCCGGCAGCTCGACAACAACACCGGCATGGCGGATCAGCTGACCTTCTATCGCGTCAATTACGGCGACTGGAGAAAGATGTTTACCGCCCTCGACGACATCGACAAGGTCACCGCCGCCGACGTGCAGCGGGTGGCGCGTCAGTACTTCGTGGAGAGCGGGCGCACGGTGGCATTCACCGTGGCGCCGAAGGGAGGCGCGCAATGAGACGGCGGCTCGCACTGGCGTTCCTGTTCGCCGCGGCGCTTCTGGCGCAGTCGCCGGCCGAACTCAAGTTCCCGCCGCTGGCGCCGCTGCGAATCCCTCACGTCGAGGAATACACGCTGGCCAACGGCATGCGGGTCTACCTGCTCGAGAATCACGAACTGCCGCTGGTGAACGGCCTGGCGCTGGTGCGCACGGGAAACCTGTTCGACCCAGCCGACAAGGTCGGACTGGCAACGTTGACCGGCTTGGTCATGCGCACCGGCGGCACCACGGCCCGCTCCGGCGATCAGCTCGATGAGGATCTGGAGAACATCGCGGCGTCCGTCGAGAGCTCCATCGAGGAGACCTCTGGCGAGGTCAGCTTCTCCGCCCTCAGCGAGAACGCCGAAAAGGTTCTTTCCGTGTTTCACGACGTGCTCACCGAGCCAGCGTTCCGCCAGGAGAGATTCGACCTCGCCAAGTCGCAACTCCGGGACGAGATCGCCCGCCGCAACGACGATCCGGAAGCCGTCGCCGGCCGCGAGTTCAACAACATCGTATACGGGAAGGACACGCCCTACGGCTGCCAGGTCGAGTACGCCACGCTGGCCCGCATCCAACGGGAAGATCTGGTCGCGTTCCATCGCCGCTACTTCTTTCCGGCCAATATTCTGCTGGCGGTCTACGGCGATTTCTCGACGCCGGCAATGAAACGGAAGCTAGAAGCATTGTTCGGCGGCTGGACCGGCTCGCAGGCGGCGGTTCCACCCTTCCCGGCGGTGCGCGATGTCCCTCGCCCGGGCGTCTATCTGGCGGTGAAAGAGGACGTGAACCAGACGGTCTTCTCGCTGGGGCAGCTCGGCGGCGTCCTGCGGGATAAGAACGACCCCGCGCTCGAGATCATGGCCGATATCCTGGGCGGCGGCTTTTCGAGCCGGCTGTTCAAACGCGTGCGCACCCAGCTCGGCTACGCCTACGGCATCGCCGCGGGATGGGCGGCCGCATACGATCATCCCGGCCTGTTCGAGATCGAGGGGAGTACGAAATCCGGAACCACTACGGAAGCCATCGACGTGGCCCGCCAGGAGGTCGACCGGATTCGCGCCTCCGAGGTCGGCGACCAGGAGCTGGAGACGGCGAAACAGACCAGCCTGAACGGCTTCGTATTCCACTTCGATACGCCGGGCAAGACGCTGTCGCGCGTCCTGCGATACCGCTACTACGGCTATCCGGACGACTTCATTTTCGGCTACCAAAAAGCGCTCGGCGCGGTGACCAAGGCGGACGTTCTGAGGGTTGCCAAGGAGTACCTGCACCCTGAGGCGTTCACGGTGGTCGCGGTCGGCAATCCGAAGGACTTCGGTAAACCGCTCAGCGCATTAGGCTTACCGGTGCATCCTCTGGACCTGACCATCCCGCCGCCGGTTCCCTGAGAAAAATCGCGCCCCGAATGCACACATCTACGTGCAGCGAAGTTGCAGCCAGCGAATGCGGGCCTATTTCGTGACCCTCCGAACCTGGCGCCGCGGCTCCCTGTTTGGGAGTATCAGAAACGGAAAGATGAGGAGGAACCCGGTCGGCCGCGAGATTGCCGCCTGTTGGAACAAGATCCCCGCCCGCTTTTCCAACGTCGTGTTGGACACGTTTGTGGTCATGCCCGATCACCTGCACGGCATCGTGATAGTGAACGACTCCGAGCCCCTGCCCTCGATCCTGGACGCATTCCAGGAGGACTCCGCCGGCGTCGTCGATTGCGGCATCTGGAAAGGCAACGGTCGCAGGCATTTCATCCGCGATTCGGACGAGTTGGATCGCATCCGGCACTACATCCGCGACAACCCATCGCGCTGGCCGCAGGATCCGCGCGACCTGCCGCCTTTCAGCCGCGGCTGACAGCAACCGCCCGCAGCACCGAACCGCGACCGCCACGGAGCGGTCCGCGAGTTTTCGAGTTACCGAATCGCGACCGCGAGGGAGCGGCCCGCGGGGTTTTCAAGCACCGAACCGCGACCGTAACGGAGCGGACTCCGCCGCAATCTGCGATAAAGGAAGCATGAAGTCCGTACTCGTACTCCTCCTTCTGGCGGTGGCTGCCCGCGGCGAGACCGCGCAGGAACGCGGCAAGCGAATCATCGGGGAGACGGTCGCGGCGCTAGGCGGCCAGAAGTTCCTGGAGACGGACAATGTGGTCGCGTCCGGCCGCGCCTACTCCTTCTATCACGAAGAGCTCTCCGGGCTCAGCGTCGCCACGCTCTACACTCGCTACCTGCGGCCATCCGTGCCGCCGGTAGCCGACGAGATCCTGGTTGACGAGCGCGACTCGTTCGGCAAAGAGGAGCGGAGCGGCGCGAGCCTGTTCATTGGGGGCAAGGGCTACGAGATCACGTTCCGCGGCGCGCGCCCGGCGCCCGAAGAGACCAACACGCGCTACCGGGACACCGTGACGCACAACATCTTCTACATCCTCCGGGAACGGCTTCACGAGCCGGGCCTGGTTATCGAGGACCGCGGTTCGGACATCGTCGACAACGTGCCCGTGAACATTTTGGACATCACGGATTCCGACAACCGCACGGTGACCGTCTACCTGCATCACCTGACCCATCTGCCGATGCGGCAGGTCTATTTCCGGCGGGACCCGAAGACCAATGAGCGCAACGAAGAGATCACGATCTGGGGCAAGTACCGGGACACCGGCGGAGGCGTGATGTGGCCCTATGACATCCAGCGGATCCGCAACGGCGACCGCATTTTCCAGATGTATTCCGACACGGTCGAGATCAACAAGGCTCTCCCCGGCAGTCTGTTTGCGCTCCCGCCCGGAGCGAAAATCCTGAAGGTGCTGTAGCGGCTGGGGCGGGTCTGGAGACCCGCTGCAGGCGTGGACGCCCGCCCCACTTACGGGCGGACCTTCGTCGCCCGGGGCTTCGATTCGCCGCGCAGCCAGAAGTACAGCGTGGCGTGCGAATCCGGGGGAAGCGGCAGGCGGATTTCGAGCCTCTGCTGCCCCTCCACGGCCACCGGCAGCGGCAGCGTGGCAACCGGCTCCGCGCGGTCCACGGTCCAGCCCGTCTTCTCGATCGTCTCGAGATTCTGGCCCAGCAGAGTGGCGTGGAACTCACCGTTGCCGGCATCTTCGCCGATCACGAACTGCGCCACCTTCGGCACACGGACGATCCGGCCCATCGCGTATGGTTCGGACTCGCCCTCGCTTCCGTTGGCGACCGTGGCGTTGAGCAGGCAGCCGTTGAGCCACAGGCTCGTATCGAACGAGAGGAAGATCTGATCGGGCGCCAGTTGCTGCAGACTCAAGGGGCCGGAGCGCTCTCCCAGGCGCAGGGTCAGGCTTTGGCCTCCGGGCTGTTCGCAGCTCAGCTTGACGATGCTGTTCGATTGCAGGTGCGCGACGCGCAGCATGGCGCTCAGATACATGCCCCCGGGCAACTCGCCGCTTTCGAGATGCACATCCTGATCGGCGGGCTGGGATACAACTACCTCCGTAATCCGCGGCCTCGGCCCCACGATGCGCACGGCGTCGGAGAAGGTGAGCGGCTCGTTACGGTCTTTGATGTACGCCCGCAGCGCCAGGCTGGTGCCGGCATCGATGTCGGAAGCCATCTGAAGCGTCAGGGCGCGCTCGGTCTGGTTGGGATAGGCGGGGCCTAGCTCAGCCTTGCCTTTCGCCAGCTCGATCGCCTTCAGCAGATCCAGGCGCTGCCCCTTCAGCAGGAACTTCACGGAGGAGACGCCCTGGTTGAGCACCACCGGGAAATCGTCCACGCGCGAGGGCGCGGGCAGGATCTTCAGGGACACGGGGTGCGGCTTGTCGTCCACCTGCGAAACCAGCAGCCGGTAAGGGCCGGGATCGAGATCGATGGTGTTCACCTGGATGTCCATGCGCTCCTGCGGCCCGGTGCGCAGACCCTGCGGAAGAACGAACGGCACCGGGACCGCCGTGGAGAATTTGTCGTCCACCTTCTCGATCTCCACCCTGGTGACGAACTCGAAGTCGGCTCCTTCGAGCGTGACCGGCACCTTGCCGGTCTTCGCCACCAACAGGTCCTGCGAGGGCGCCGTCAGCCGCGCCGCCGCGAAATCGCTGGGGGGCCTCAGCTCGACATGGCCCTTCACCAGAAAGCGGTCCCAATCCCAATTTGCCGCCAGCGTGTATTCGCCGGCTTTCGTCTGATCGGGGTCCAGTTCCAGAATCCTCAGGTCACCGAGCTTTGCGACCTTGATGGCGACTGGCTTGCCGCTCGACGGCAGCAGGGCCCAGTTGCGGGCGCGGTCCACGATCTTCCAATCCGCTTCGGTGGACGTCACCGGCAGTGGCGACTTGGTTCCCACAGGCAGGGAGTTGCCCTTCTCGACCATCAGTTGCGGCGGCCCGGCGTTGGGTACGCGCGAAGCCCACAGGTAGGCCACCTTGGTATGGGGCGGGACCGGGTCGCGCCGCCCGCATAGTCCCAAACCGTCGTTCGGCATCGACTGGGAAAAGGACGACCGGAACTCGGAGCGCGGGAACGCCACCGAGCGAAGTTCCATAAGCATGGCCGTGCCGCCGGCGGCCAGGCCGACCGGACTCCCGAAGAACATCACGGCCACCGAAGTTGCGAGGCCGGCAGTCTGTCCCAGCTGCGGACCGCCTTGCGGGGAGATCGGGTCGTAGCTCGCGATGGCCGGATTCAGCGTCCTCATCATGAGGAGCGCCTGCTGGTTCGGCGGGGCGTTCCGGTCGAGCTGGACGTTGAGTCCATATTGCGCCGAGAAGCCCTGCAAGGCCGCTTGCACGTTGGCGGCCGAGCTTGCGGGAGATGAGAGCGCCGCGATCAGAGCCTCGGTCTGGGCGGTCTTCTCGGCATAGTCGGCCAATTGCGCCACCAGGCCGTCATCCCGGGAAAGGAAGGTCTGCACTTTCCTCGCATTCAGACCGGAGGGCCCGTAGACGTAGGCCACCACCGCAACTCGCCAGGGCACCGTCCATTGCTGCGGCTTGGCGGCAGGCTTCGGCTCGAGGATGAGTACCTTCTCCCCGGTGGCGATCTTGTCGGCGGGGACCAGCACCATGGCCACTTCGCCCTTGCGCTGCTCGCCGGGACGGAGGAGCGGGCGGTAGAGCAGCGTGTCGCCCTCCTCCAGGCGGTTGATGGTCCGCAGCGGCAAGGGCTCGCCTGCGCCCCGTGGAGAGCTCACTCGGAGGTCAACGCTCCCAATAGGACCACCGGCGGGACAGACCAGCGGAGGCAGGGAAGCTGCTTCCATCGCGCCGAGCATGGACAGAACGAGGGCGAGCCGATTCATTGTGACGAGCACCAACTTCATATTGTATTGGGTCGAGCGGAAGCGGCGGGATCAGCTGTGACTGCGCCATTCGCCCGGCGGGATGCACCGCCTACTCAACACTGCGTAATGCCTTTTCAGTATTGACCTTAAGTATTTAAGGCGCGATACTCCCATAGGGGTTAGTCGAAATGAAGCGAGTTTTCTTATATGCGCTATTCGTGTGTCTGTTCGCGGCAGCGGCCCTGTCGCAGACGAATACGTCCGTAGTAGAAGGCCGTGTGGCCGACCCTTCGGGAGCCGTGGTCGGCGATTGCAGTGTGGTCCTCACAAGTCTGAGGACCGGGAGCGCGCTCACCACGCGCACGAATCAGACCGGAACGTTTGTCTTTCCTTCCGTCCCAGTAGGCAGTTACACGCTGAGAGTCGCCAAAGACGGCTTCCAGTTATATGAGCTTTCGGACTTCCGCGTGACGGTGGGCCAGCGAGTCACGCAAGACGTCGAGCTCGCGTTGGGCACCATGGCGCAGACTGTCACCATCGAGGAATCCGACGCCGCACCGCTGCTCGAGCCCAGTTCCAACGAATTAGGCACTCTGATCGAGCCGGTCAACGTGCAACAGCTTCCGCTGAACGGGCGGAACTATCTGCAGTTGGGATATCTCTCCGGCGCGGCGCAGGACGGCGGCCCCACCAGTTCCGACTTCCTGGCCACGCAAACGGGCCACGCCGATCGCGACATTACCATTGCCGGAGTCGAGCAGGACCTGATCGGATTCACCGTCAACGGCATCTCGGTGGCAGGCAGCCGCCTGGGCGACCTCGCTCTGAACGTCTCGATCTCGGCCGTCGACCAGTTCAAGGTGGTGCAGGGTTTTATCATGCCTGCCATGGGGCCGGATCCGGGCATCGTGAACGTGGTGACTAAGTCAGGCAGCAATAGCTTCCACGGCGAGGCCTTCGAGTTTCTTCGTAACAACGACTTCGACGCCCGCAATTTCTTCGAGACCAAGGCCCATCCGGGGCCCTTCCACCGCAATCAGTTCGGAGGAGCAGTGGGCGGGCCCGTCCTGCACAACCGGCTGTTCTTCTTCGCCGACTATGAAGGCTTCCGCCAAGTGCTGGCAGCCCCGCAGGGAGGGTTCGCGCCCACCGCAGCGATGTTCGGCGGCGATTTCTCCGCCCTTTCCGCTACGGTTTACGACCCCGCGAGCTATAACGCGGCGACGGGTAAAAGGCAGTCCTTCGCCGGTAACTTGATTCCGGCCAGCCGGCTTAATCCTGTCGCTCAGAAGTTACTGGCGTTCTATCTGCCAGGATCGAGTTACAGCGCGCGGCCGCTGAATGTGTTCCAGGAGCCCGTTCAAACCCAGGACTCCGACCAGGGCGGCCTGCGAGTGGACGCGAACCTGAGCCAGAAGCAAGCGCTGTTCGGCCAGTACATGCAAGAGGTATCCCCGGTAGACAGCCCCGCCCTGTTCCCGGTTTCCGGGCTGTTTTATCACATGAATACCGAGTTTGCGATGGCGCAACTGACCAGCACGCTGAGCCCGCGGCTGGTGAACGAACTTCACCTGGGCTTCACGCGCCCCTACCTGTTTTACGGTGGCATCGGTCAGCCGGGCCTGGAGCAGCAACTCGGCTTGACAGGGACCGCGGACGTAAATGGAGTCCCGGGTATCACGCTCGGCGGTTTCAGCTCTTTTGGCACGGCACAGAGCGTGATTGGGAACATCGACAACAACTATCAGCTGTACGACTCCGTGAAGATGTTACGCGGGAGGCACGAGATAGCCGCGGGGGCGAGCCTGCACTACATCCGCTCGACTCAGGAAAGCGCGAACTGGAATGCCCGTGGCACGCTGGTGTTCAACAGCGTGTTCACCGCGCAACTGGCGCCGGGAGCCAACGGGCAACTGGCTCCGGTGGCCGGCACCGGAAGCTCGTTTGCGGATTTCCTGCTGGGCATGCCCGTGAGCGGAACGGTCACCTCGATGCCGCGCACTCACTATCGCTGGACGGAGGTGAATCCTTACGTGCAGGACACCTGGCGGCTGCGTTCGGACTTTACGCTCAACTTCGGTCTTAGCTGGTATGCAGGGACGCCTCCCAATCCTTCCGGAAACGACCGGAACTATCCTCACGCATTCGATTTCCAGACGGGCAAGGTACTGTACGCGGCGTTGAAGCAGATCAACCCGGAGATCTACTCGACCAATTGGAAGAACTTCTCTCCGCGGCTCGGATTCGCCTGGCAGCCGAAGTTCTGGAGCGGAACGGTGATCCGGGCGGGCGCGGGATTGTACTACCCATCCGAGAGAGCCCTCTACGACTTGTTTGGAATCACCGCCCCCGGAGTGTCGATCGTTCAATCCCTGGCCAACAGCCCCAACAACCCGCAGCCGACCTATCTTCTGGGACAGAACGTGTTTCCGCCGATCGCTCAGGTCCCGATCACCCAGCAGTTCGCCGACCACGTCACGGGCACCGTGCTGGCGTTGGACCAGGGAGTCCGGACCCCGTATTCCGAGCAGTGGAACTTCAGCATCCAACACACAATCGCCAAGAATACTCTGGCCGAAGTCGCTTATGTGGGCTCCGCGTCGCGCCGGCTTCCGGTGCGCTGGAACGTGGACGACTGCTCCACTCAGGGCTCGCTGGTCTGCAACCCGGCTGTGCGACCCTGGCCGCAATACTCCTACGTATACTTCGCTGCTGATGCGGCCTTCGCGAATTACAACGCGCTCAACGCGAAGTTCCAGCGCGAGTTTTCCAACGGGTTCAACTTCCTGGCCAACTACACCTGGTCGAAGTCGCTGACCAACACGATGGAAGGAGGCGCGAATACGCCGCTCAACCAAATGGGCACGTGCCTGGATTGCGACAAGGGCCTGGCTGGATTCAATGTTCCGCAGAGACTGACCATCGCCACCGTATGGGAGGTGCCGGCAGGCAAAGGCAGGCGATTCCTGAAGGACCTGCCGCCATTGTGGAACGGGATTCTCGGGGGATGGGCGACCGACGTCATCACTACCTTCTCGTCGGGCAATCCGTTCACCGTCAACGCTCCGAACAACACCGCCGATCCGCTGACCAACTTCCGGGCCAACCGGCTGTGCAACGGGCGATCCGAACTGCAGAACGACAACCTCCGCACCAATGGCCTGTACTGGTTGGATCCGGGCTGCTTTGCCGCGCCCGCGGCCGGGTATTTTGGGAACTCCGGGACTTTCATTCTGACTGGTCCGGGTTTGAACAATTGGGACATTGCTCTCGAGAAGAACGCTCAAATCCGCGAGGCCGTGAAGGTGCAGTTCCGCGCGGAGCTCTTCAATGCCTGGAATCACGCGCAGTTCAGAAACCCCGACAGCACGGTTGGGGACGCCAACTTTGGACAGGTCACCCAGGCCCGCGACGCGCGGGAGATCCAGCTGGGGCTGAAAGTGCTCTGGTAGGTTCTGCGTAAGGTGTCGGTGGACCTGCGCGCCGACCTCTCGGTCCCGTCTGGACCAACTCAGCGGTACCGCGCCGTGGTGGCCGCGGCGATGCTCGCGATCAGCGCGGCGCGCGCGGCGGACGGAGCGCGGGAGTCGCGGATGAAGACCACCACCGACACCGAGCCGCCATCCGGCGCCGTGAGCACTCCGACGTCGTTCGTGGCCGCGGTGATGCCTTGCCATGAGCCGCTTGTGCCGGTCTTGTGACCGAGCGCCCAACCCGCCGGCACGCCCGCTTTGAGCCGATCCGGGAAGGTCACGGTCTGCGCCATCACCTCCTGTAAGTATCGGGTCGAGGCCGGAGAGAACAGGCCACCAGCGGCGAGCCGCTGTAGCAGCCCGGCCATCCCACTCGGAGTTGCGGTGTCGCGGGGATCAGCCTGGTAGCGATGGTAGGCAGCAGTGCGCTCATTCGCGGGTACGGCCGCGACCGCCTTCTCGAACACCGCCGCGTCGACGTACTCGGGTCGCCAGGTGAGGCCCAGGATCTCGGTCTGCAGATGGCGCTCGTCGCGGTCGAGGCGCACGCCGCTGACGCCAGCGCGTTCCAGGAAGGCCTGAACTTGTGGTGGGCCTCCGAGCCTGGCAATCAGGATATCGACCGCCGCGCTGTCGCTATCGACGATGGCACGGCGCAGCAGGTCGCCCACCGTCGTCTTGTAGCCCTGCCTCGAGACCAGATCGGCCAAAGGCTGAACGAAGAGGCTGAGGTCCTGCCGCCGTACGAGGACCGGGTCGTCGAGCCGCCACCCGTGGTGATCCACCCGATCCATCACGGCGAGGGCGACGAGCAGCTTCATCACGCTCTGCAGCGGAAAGCGCTGGTCGCCATGGACGCAAGCCGCTCCTCCCGAGTCGGCCGCGCATGCTCCCACGAGCCCGTCGAAACCGCTGCCGAGACGCGTGAGATCCCGTTCGAGCCCGCGTAATTCTAATGAGCCGGCCCAGGCGCCCGCGGCAGTGGACACAATCGTGAGGCAGAAAGCTGCGAATCGATGATTCACAGCCGCTCAGTCTAGCAGGCGCGCGTGGCTTTTGGCCGCGCCCGCCTTAGCTCGCAACCCTGAGGGACCGCGACGCCCGCCACTCGCATTCGGCGGGTTTGGCGTTCGGCTGCCCACAGGCTGAGGTGAGTATGCGCCGTACTTCTCTGGCGTCGAACGGCTGCGCCAGCATGTCATAGCAACCCAGGTTGAGCACTTCGGCCCAGAACCGATCGTCCGCAAAACGATGCGTGACGACCACGGCGGGAGCGGTTTCCAGTTCCCACGCAGCGCCCAGCACGTCTTTCCAATCGCCATCCAATAGATAGGCTTCGGTCAGAACCACACCAAAAGAGGCCTGGCCGAGGGTTTGGCGTGCGTCCTGGAGACTGGAGACATGCTTGAATTCGATGGAAGCCGGGTTGAGAATCTGGGCGAGCATCCCTGCATCCTCGCGGACCGAGGAGACGAATAGCACTCTGAGGCGATCCATTGGGACCAGCCTCCAACGGCTGGTATCCTAGGTTAGCCCGAAAGCTCGCGCCGGGCAATGAGGTTTACGCTTTAATTTCGAGAATAACTTTTAATTGGACGCGGACAAATACACCCGTGATGTCTTAATCCTCACTGTCCCTTTTCGTGCTTCATCACCGCTATGTAGCCCATGTTGCGGTAGAGCTGGCGGTAGTCCAGACCGCAGCCGATCACGAACCGGTCCGGAATCTCGAAGCAGCGGAACGAGACTGGAATCTGGACGATCCGCCGCGAGGTGCGGTCGAGCAGGGTGCACACGGAAAGCGTATTCGGCCCGCGCGCGGCCAGGCTCTGAAGCAGGTAGCGCGCGGTGAAGCCCGTATCGACGATGTCCTCGACCAGCAGCACGTCTTCACCCTCGATGCTTTCGTCGAGGTCCTTGGCAATGCGCACCAGGCCGGGAGCCCCGGTCTTGCTGGAGAAACTCGAGATCGACAGGAAGTCGATCTTCACCGGAACGTCGATGTGCTTGGCCAACTCGGTCAGGAAGAACACGGAGCCTTTGAGCACCCCGATCAGCTTCAACTCGCCTCCGCGGTACTTGTCGGAGATCTCCGCGCCCACTTCGGCGATGCGCCGCGCCACTTGCTCCTCTGTAAAGAGAACGCGCTCGATTTCGGGGGGGACGGGTCTCATTTGGAGATCGTCTCGGGCTGAGGCGCCGGGCCGCGCTCGGCCAGACCGTATTTGAAAATCAGATTCTCGAAATCCTTCTGATAAAACACCTGGATATTCACGTTGGGATAAATGGCGCGCAATAGCTTCACCTTGTGATTCTTCTTGGTGACCAGCGACTGCTTCATCGTGGTCAGCTCGACATAGAGATCGAATTCGGGCAGATAGAAATCGGGAGTGAACGCTTCGAGCACTCGGCCGTCCTTGTCCCACTGGATGGGGAAGCTGCGCGGCTCGTAGTCCCAGGCGACGCGGTAGAAATCGAGCAGGTTGGCGAAGACCTCTTCGCTCGGATGGACGAAGCACTTACTCTTGAGGCTGACACGGCCCGGCGGCTGGATGCCGTACTTGGCGAGTTTGAGCCGCACCTGGAACTGGAGATGCGCCTCGGCTGCCGGCGACAGCAGCCCTATCTCGGCGAGGCCCCGCTGGTCTGCTGCAATTCGAATCAACTCCGCCACGCCCTCCGGCTCGAGCAGTTCGGTGTTCAGTACCATGTCGAACAACTGAGGGGGAGCCGACGCGCGGCCGAACCTCCTCATGCGTCCGTCCTTGCGCTCGGTTTCGAGCTGGCGCAGCAGGGAGCGGGCGGCCTTGCGTTCGAGACGATGGTCGAGCATGAGGGTGCCGATGCGGCGCGACTCGGGCGCCACCACGTACACCCTCAGCAGCCCGGGGAAATCGCGAAAGAGCAGTTCGGCGCCTTCCGCCGCCAACACCAGGTGGTGCTCGGTGGCCAGGCGCGCCACCACGGAAATGGTCGCGGGGGCGAAGGCCTTGTCGGGGACGGCGACCTCGCTGCCGAATTCCTGGGAGAAGATGGCGGCCAGGCGCGACTCGGTCACCAGCTCGAACTGAAGGAGTTGGGCCGCCGAACGCGCCACTTCCTCCTGGCGGCTGGCAGGCTGCCCGGATATGGTGATCAGCGCCATTCGACGCCCCGCGGGCGCGCGTGCTCCGAAAGCATTTCCTACGACATGATAACGCAGGCACCGGACGAGATTGTGACGCGTACCAAGAAGTTGGCGCGCGCGGGCCGCTAGCCGAGCACGCGAGCCCAGCGTGTCCAGGGCCCGGAAGACGCTTTTGACGGCGGCGTCGGGGGCTCCTGCGGGGGTTCCGTACCCGTCACCCGGTAGTAGTGACGGACCAATTCGTC
>Ga0265316_10004404_pt1 | contig 14026 bp, 10 predicted proteins | sample 4522metaG_FD_202092 | JGI IMG/M metagenome (GOLD analysis project Ga0265316, IMG submission 202092) | Rhizosphere microbial communities from Carex aquatilis grown in University of Washington, Seatle, WA, United States - 4-5-22 metaG | ecosystem: Host-associated > Plants > Roots > Rhizosphere >... | reverse complement strand
CTGGCGTCACCCTGTTCCATCTGAGTGGGACCACAAATGGAGGGCTCTTCATCAAGGTCCCAGGCGTGCCCAGTCTCGGGGCGGGCCGGTCGGCAGCGGTAACACTCGAGTTCAAAGACCGATCCTGGGGCCCGATCGCGTTTACGACAGCGGTGTATTCGGGGAGTCTCCGACATACTGAGCCGCCCCGGCCCAATTACTGCCGGGCGATCCGTCACCTACATCGCGCCGCAGGATGCCTCACTTCGGAACGTCGACTTGGCCGCTGGTCGCCAAGAGGATCGCCTGTCTGAGGTCCGCCACAACCACGGGCTTGGAAACGTAGCCGTCCATGCCGGCCTCCAGGCACTTCTCCCGGTCGCCCTTCATCGCGTGGGCGGTCATGGCCAGGATCGGAATGTGGCGCCCCGAGACGGCCTCGATCTCGCGGATCGCGCGCGTGGCCTCCCATCCGTCCATTTCCGGCATCTGCACGTCCATCAGAATCAGGTCGAAGCCGCCCTCGCGAAAGCGGTCCACGCCCTGTCTGCCGTTCTCCGCTCCCACCACATGATGCCCCTCGCCTTCCAGCAGGCGCGTGGCGATCTTCTGGTTGATCCGGTTGTCTTCGACCAGAAGGATTCGCAAAGCGCGTACTGGCGGAGCTGCGGATTCGGCCGCGGGGCGCCCGCCTTGCGGAACGTCGCCCGCCCTGGCCGCCCCGAAAGGCACCGTGAAGTGGAACCCGCTCCCACGGCCGGGCTCGCTCTCCACCCAGATGCGCCCGCCCATCATCCGGACCAGTTGGGCGCAAATAGCCAGGCCCAGCCCGCTGCCTCCGTAACGGCGCGTGGTAGAGCCGTCAGCCTGCCGGAACGGCTCGAAAATCAGGCCCAGCTTCTCCGACGCGATTCCGATTCCGCTGTCGCGGACCGAGAACTGCACGCCCGATTCGAGCGCTGCCGCATTCAGGGAGATTTCGCCCTCGGCGGTGAATTTCACGGCATTTCCCAGCAGGTTGACCAGCACCTGCCGCAGCCGCATCGGATCTCCCCGCACCCAATCCGGCACGCCGGGTTGGCAATGGACCGTGACGGTCAGGTTCTTCTCCGCCGCCTTGGGCCCGATGTTTCGAGCGGCCTCCTGCAGAATCCGTTGCAGTGAGAAAGGCACTTCCTCCAGATCCATGCGCCCGGCCTCGACGCGCGAGAGGTCCAGGACGTCGTTGAGCAGGTCCATCAGCGAGTGCGCCGAGGTCAACGCATCGTCCAGGCAGGCGCGCTGGTCCTCGGCCGAGTCGGTCCTCAAAGCCAGGTTCAGCATCCCCAGAATGCCGTTCATAGGGGTGCGGATCTCGTGGCTCATGTTGGCCACGAACTCACTCTTCGCGCGGCTGGCCGCCTGCGCGCGCTCTTTGAGGGCCGCCTCTTCCTGGAGCTTCTTGCCGATGACAGCCGTCTGCCTGCGCACGCGGCGCCTGAGAACGAACACCCACGCCGACGTGATCAGCGAGGAAAGCGCCATGACGGCGATCACCTGCGACCCGGTCCGCGTGGTCCACCAGGGAGCGTCGCGCAGAACCGTCATGTCCGCCGCCGATCGCATGAACAACCGGAAGGCCTTGGGCACGGCTCTGGTAACTTCGTCGTCCGCCTGAACGGAGCAGACGCCCGTGACCCGCACCCGCGCGCCGTTCCTGGGCCACGCAATGTGCCCCAGCGCCTGATCGAGGTAGGCGTGGAAGGCCGTGTTCCCCGCCTGTAGAACGAGAACCTGATCGGTGGAGGTGGTCAGGTGGTCCATCACCAGGGCATCCATCTCGACCAGCCGCGAATCGTATAGGCCCTGCATGGCCTCCGCCGCCGTCAGCCGCGTGGGCTGGAGACGGGCGCGCCAGGTCACCGGCCGCACCTCGGCGCGGTCGAGCATGGGCGCCAGTTGGCCGCTGAAGGCAAAACCCACGGCATCCACCACCTCACCCGGCTCGACGGTCTGCCGTCCGCCCAACCTCACCTCTGCCGCTCCGGTCGCATCCTCGATGTAGATCAGGCCGTTCATCTGCCGCAAAGTGACCACACCCCGAACGTGCACCCGGTGCCCGCTCGACTCCGGCGAGTACTGCATGAGGGTGCCCAGGCTGCGCGCCGGAAGTTCGAACGGGTCCTTGCTCCCGGTCTCGATCGGAGTCATGAATTCTCTGCCCGGTGAGGTCAGCTCGATCCCGAAGATCTGCCGTTCCTGATTGAACAGAGCATTGCAGACGCCCCGCACGCGCACCCGCGCATCGACCAGGTCTGCCAGCGCGGAGGGCGGCCCGAGAATGTGCACCCGGAACCGGTGCGTGCCCTCCACCATCTCCAGCACCCCGTGCAGGGCTTCCCTGGAGACGGCCTGCACCACTCCGGTGGCCTCTACCCACCGGCTGTCGTAGCGCCCTTGGAGCAGGCCGTCGATTCCAGGCGTGTCCGGCACAGGCATGGTCCCAGGCCCCAGGACCGTAATCCTCGCCACGCGCACCACCGGGGCGAAGTCCCCGGCCGACGTGGCTCCCACAACCTCCACCTCCTGGCCCGACTTGATGTTCGGAGCCGGTCTGCCGCGCAAATCGATGTAGATGCCGGTCGTGCGGTCTTGCACAAACAGCGTCCGCCAGGTCGGATCGTAATAGGTGACCGTGCCACGCAGTCGCACCGGATGCCCTACCGCCGCCTCCTCGGGCGGCAGGCCGTGCACCTCCGCCGCCGTCGTCAGCAGCGGAAGCCGCTGCCGCCCGGCGCTCGCACCCGGCCGGACCACCGCATCCTCGATCACCAGAACACCCGACCGGACCAGCGGGAATCCGGCCACCACCGCACCGGCTCCCACATAGACCGGCTCGGCGGGCGTAGCGAGGACTTCCGCCTGGCCCGTGCGATCGTTCAAGCGAAGGCCCGGCCCATCCCCCAACGCCGACGTTTCCCCGCGCAGGACCACGCGATGCCGCCATACCCGGCCCGCCGCAGCGTCCCGGACCTGGCTGATGGACCTCGCCGGCGCCGTCTCCGTCCGCGAGGCCGGAATCTCGACCGAAACCAACCGGAACGCCGGCGTCCAGGTTTGCGCGATCACTCGCCGCCCGTCCAGATCCGGACTGTTCGTGAGCACGCCGCGCAGCCGCACCTCGGCATCCACCAGATCGCGGTACGCCACCGCTTCGAAGTTCAGGAAGTGGGCGCGCAGACGCGAGCCCCCGACGTCGAGATCCAGGCTCAGACGGCCCGTGCGCTCGATGAATGCCGCCCGGACCACGCCCCGCAACTCTACCCACACACCGTCCAGGCGGTCCGAGGCCAGGTCCGCCGCTCCGGCCGCGGCCGGTGGCGGCATCCCGGCCTCGCTCAAAACGGTGGCCCTGGGCTTCACCAGCGAGAGCGTCTGCTCCCGCGGCCCCGCTAGCGCGCAGATTTCCACCTTCTGGCCGGAACTCACCTCCAGCCCCGCTCCGCGGACATCCACGCGGATCCCGGCGCCTTCCTCCTGCAGATAAAGAAAGCCGATCAGGTCGTCGAAGTACGTGACGGTCCCGCGCACGCACACCGGTGTGCCCGGAGCCAGGCGTGGCCCCACGGCAAGTGCATGCAGAGACACGAGCCCGGGCTTGGACCCTCCACCGGCCAGGCCGATCATCGCACAGCAAAGGAGCGCTGTAGGTGCGGATGGCACAACACGCCTCACTGGTCTTATCGGCACGTTGTGGGACATGCTTCAGCTTGTCCCTGCCGAGGGATGATCGCTGCTAGCCTGTTCTCATGGCCGACCCCCTCGACCGCATCCTCGATTCCGGCGACGCATCGATTTACGACATCCACGCCCATGCGCCGGGCCCCCAGGGTTCCTTGCCGCTCACCCCCGAGATGCTCCGCGAACGGCCCTCGGGCGACCTGTTCGCCTGGTCCCAGGATGTCGGCATGGGATGGAAGCCGGAGGACCTGGGCGGCAGAGAGATCCTCCTCCTCAGCACCCACGGAGGCATCCGCGACCCCCAGGGCAAGCCGGTTGCCCTTGGCTACCACACCGGTCATTGGGAGGTAGGCCTCCTGATGCAGGCTGCGGCCGAAGAGTTGAAAGGACTCGGCGCCGTCCCCTTCGCCGGCTATTGCACCGACCCCTGCGACGGCCGCACCCAGGGCACCACCGGAATGTTCGACAGCCTGCCCTACCGCAACGATGCGGCCATCATCTTCCGCCGCCTCATCCGCTCGCTCCCCACGCGCCGCGGCGTGCTCGGCTTCGCCACCTGCGACAAAGGCCTCCCCGCCATGATGATGGCGCTCGCCGGTTCGGGCGGCCTGCCCAGCGTGCTGGTCCCCGGAGGAGTGACTCTGGTGCCCGAAAAAGGTGAGGATACCGCCAAGGTCCAGACCATCGGCGCGCGCTTCGCTCACGGTGCCATCACGCTCGAAGAAGCCGCCGAGGCCGGCTGCCGCACCTGCGCATCGCCCGGCGGAGGCTGCCACTTTCTGGGCACCGCCGCCACCTCCCAGGTCGTCGGCGAGGCCCTCGGAATGTCGCTCCCGCACTCGGCGCTGGCGCCTTCGGGACACCCCATCTGGCTCGACATGGCCCGCCGCTCCGCGCGCGCCGTTCTGGAACTCGAGCGCCGCGGCCTCGCCATGCGCCGGCTTCTCACCGATGCCTCGATCCGCAATGCGATGGTGACCCACGCGGCCTTCGGCGGCTCCACCAACCTGCTGATCCACGTGCCCGCCATCGCCCACGCCGCCGGCCTCCACAAACCCACGGTGGACGACTGGACGGCGGTCAATCGCCAGGTACCGCGCCTGGTCGACGCGCTGCCCAACGGCCCGCGGAACTTCCCCACGGTCATCGTCTTCCTCGCCGGCGGAGTGCCCGAGGTCATGCTCCACCTGCGCCGCCTGGGGTTGCTCTCGCTCGACGTCGTCACCGCTTCCGGCGCAACCCTCGGCCAGACCCTCGACTGGTGGGAGTCCTCCGAGCGCCGCGCCCGCCTGCGCCACCTGCTGAAGGAGCGCGAAGGCGTCGACGCTGACGACGTGATCATGGACCCCACCACCGCCGCCCGCCGCGGCCTCACTTCGACTGTCACATTCCCCAAAGGCAACCTGGCGCCCGACGGGGCGGTCATCAAGAGCACCTCGATCGACCCAGCCGTGGTGGACGCCGACGGAGTCTACCGCAAGCGCGGCCCTGCCCGCGTCTTCACCAGCGAGCCGGCGGCCATGGAGGCGATCAAGAACGGCACTGTGCGCGCGGGCGACGTCCTGGTGCTGGCTGGCCGCGGCCCTGCCGGCGCGGGGATGGAGGAGATCTACCAGATGACCTCCTCGCTCAAGCACCTCGACTTCGGAAAGCACGTCGCCGTGATCACCGACGCGCGCTTCAGCGGCGTTTCGACCGGCGCCTGCATCGGCCACGTTTCCCCCGAGGCCCTGGCCGGCGGCCCGTTGGGCAAGGTCATGGACGGCGACCTCATCGAGATCGTGATCGATCGCGTTCGCCTCGAAGGCTCTGTGAACCTGGTGGGAGTGGACAACCCCGAGCAGGTCCTCCGCGACCGTCCGACTCATCCCAGCCTCGCCCCCGATCCGGCGCTGCCCGACGACACCCGCCTCTGGGCCGCCCTTCAGAACGTGAGCGGAGGCACCTGGGGCGGCTGCGTCTACGACACGGAAGAGATCCTGAAGGTGCTGGAAGCGGGCCAGCTCGCGCTCGGGAAGAAAATGGCCCAAGCGCGGTTCGCCGAGGCAGATCGACTCGAGGATGACGGTCAGCCAGAGCGCGCGCTGGCCGTGTGGCGCGAACTCACCATTTCCCATCCAACCCGAAACGTGTTCTTACGTCTGGCCAAGTGTGCAAAGGACCTAAGGCTCACGGATGAGGCTGAGGGCGCGTTCACAAGCGCACTCAAAATCGATGGCCGTTCATCACCTGCCTTAAATGGATTGGGGCTCCTGGCCATTGATCGTCGCGACTTCGCGGCTGCTGAGGGCTATTTCCAAAGGGCGTGCGCGGTAGAACAACTTGCGTTGAGCTTTACCTTGCTGGGATTCGTGCTGACCAGGCAGGGCAAGCGCCTGGAAGCCGAGGACGCCTATCGACAGGCTATTCGTTTCGACGCCAACTACGAGGAGGCGTACTTCAATCTCGGCGTCCTTCTCCGCAAGGAGCGCCCGTCCGAAGCGCAAGCACTATTCCGGAAGGCCTTGGAACTCGACCCTAACTACGCCGTCGCCCACAGGGAGCTGGGATGGGCCCTGATCAAACCCGGGACTCGTGATGAAGAGGCCGAAGGCCACCTGAGAAAGGCCATCGAACTCGAGCCCGGCGACGCTTGGGCCCACATTTACCTTGGGACCTATCTGTGGGACAACGACGTCCAATCGGCAGTGGCGGAGTTCCAGATCGCGCGCGAGCTTGAGCCGAAATGGATCCCCCCGCTTTCTTCGTTGGGGAACATCCACGCGTTCGTGCTTGAGGACTTCGATGCAGCCCAGTCGTTCTTCGAGCAAGCGCTGGGCCTGGACCCGGACGATACGGTGGTATTGACGGCCTTCGGGCGATTGTGCAAGAAGCGCGGTCAACTCGACCTCGCGAGGCACTATCTTCATCGGGCCTTACTTCTCGACCCTCAGGACGAAAAGGCTCTCGCGCTCCTGGCCGACATCGCCGGTGAAGGTGCGCTGTAGGCCTGTTTCGTTGCCATACGAGCGCGTTGTCGGAGGGAGCCGCAGAAGAGGTTGAGCGAAGGGTTCGCCTCTAACAGAAGACCCGGAAGGCGCCCTCATTTGACATCGAGCTGGGGAAGAAGCGCTACCGTGAATTGTTGGAAGGGCGGAGTGATGCGAGCGACAAAAGGCAGTGAGAATGTGTTCGTAGACTGCGGATTTCCGCCCGCCGAAGCGGAGAACCTGCGGATCCGCGCCAAGATGATGATGGCTCTGACCGGCTATATCCAGGAGAGGAAGATCACCCAATCCCGCGCGGCCAAAGTCATGGGTGTTTCGCAGCCACGCATCTCGGATCTGGTACGCGGCAAGATCGGGCTGTTCACAATCGACACACTGGTAAACATGGTGACCGCCGCCGGTCTGAAAGTAAGTGTCGATATCACGTCTGGCCGGCCGGGGGCGAAGAACAAGCGGGTTGCCTGAGTAGGAAATGCTCCCGTTACGCAGTGTGCGGGAGTTGTGGGGGCGGCTCCCAGCCCGGCGCTTCCTCGGCACGGACCTTCAGACCGCGTTACGGACCTCTACGGTCATCCGCTTGCCAAGCGCCGCGAGGGCAGCTTGGATTTTTTCTGCCTTCGAAGCGTGGTGGGGATCGAGCATACGGCGGATCACTCGCTCATGGACGCCAAGGCGGCGCGCCAACTCGGAGTTATTCACTTGCTGGTCGCGCATCGCCAGGTAGAGCGCCAGTTTCGGCGCGAGCCAAAGCGGCACTGGCACCATGCGCTGACCTCGCTTTCCGGCGGAGGGCGCGGGGATCTCTTCCTTGCGAGACAACCGGATTGAGAGATCCGATCCGAGGGCATCTATGGCTTCCTCCATTGCCTCATGATCGTCCTTGCCATCGGTGGCAACCCGTGGGAGATCGACAAACTCGACCAGAATGCGGCCGTCGCTGCCGGCAGTGAATCTTGCGGGATATGTAAAGGCGGACATTGGTTCAGCTCTCATAGGTCATGCGGATCGATGTTCAGGTCCTGGCACATCTTCGCCAGCAGGTCGCGTCCGACATCTTTCTTTCGGTCCTTGAGGGTGGTGAATTCTTCGCCGAAGTACAGGCGGCCGTGGCTGCCCTTGCCTTTGTCGGCCACAAAATGGCAGGTGACCTTCTGGCGGCGCGCCAACTTCCGCACTCGCCGCTCGAATTCCGCACCCTTCACAACTTCAGTGTCGGACAGATCTGTCCGAGCGTCAAGTGGGAATCGCATGGCGCGCCGGGTACCTGGGCAGGAGCGCCATGAGCCCCGCCGCCAGCAGCGTTCCCGCCGATAGCACCACCAGCAACGCCGCGTACGACCCGGTCGCGTCGAAGGCCCTGCCCATCAGCACGGGACCGATGGCGCCCGCGAAGGCGTAGGCCGTCCAGGTGAAGCCGTAGAGAGTCGAGAACGACCGCAGGCCAAAATAGCGGGTCAGCAGATAGGGTGTGACGTCGGCCTCGGCGCCCAGCCCCAATCCGATCAGCGCGGCCGCGCCGACGCCGGCCCCTGCCGACCGCGCCAGCGCCAGCAGCAGGATTCCGGCCGCGGTCGCCGCCAGCATGAAGGAGCCTACGCGCGGGCCGAAGAAGCGATCGAGCAGGAACCCCGTCGCCAGCCTCCCGCAGAAACTCGCCAGCCCGAGAACCGAGGCCGCAAGGGCGGCCGTGGTGGGGGACACCGCGCGGTCGGTGAGTAGCGGCGAGAGGTGCGTAATGGCGCCGTTCACGCTCAGAGACCCGAGCACCAGGGTCGCGCACAGGATCCAGAAGACCCGGGACCGAAGCGCCTGCGCGACCGTGCGCCCGTCCAGCAACGAAACGGCGTGCAGCCCCTGCGGGCGCTCCTTGACAAAGACCGCCGTCAGCGGAATCCCCAGCAAAAGGACCGCGCCTCCCAGGACGAGGTACGCGGTGCGCCATCCGTACCCGAGAATGAGCGCCTGCGCCGCGGGCGGCAGCACCATCGCCCCGGTCCCCACTCCGGCCATCACCAGCGCCAGCGCCAGGCCGCGCCGCGCGTCGAACCAGGTGGAGACGGCGCGCGAGTATCCCATCTGGGTGGTCCCGTTCCCCACGATTCCCAGCACCACGAAGACCGCGTAGAGGTGGACAAGGCTGGGCGTCAGGAAGCCGAGGGAGGCGAAAGCCAGGCCGAACACCGCCATGCAGGGCAGGATCACCCGGCGCGGGCCAAACCGGTCCAGCAGATGGCCCAGGAACGGCGAGCAGACGGCAACCGAGATGGCGGCGAATCCGAACGCGGCGGAGATGGACTGGCGGCTCCAGCCGAAGGCATTACCGAGGGGCTTCAGAAAGATGCTGAAGGTGAATACCAGCAGCGAGCCGAAGCTGACCATGGCGCCGAAGTAGGCGGCCATCACCACCAGCCAGCCGCGGTTGACGCGGGGGGGCGCCGGGGCCTCGAAGCGCGGGCTAGCTTCTGGAATAGCCATGCTGCGCGGTCCGCCTTCCTCCCTCGCGGTGGGCTTCGTCCGACAGGGCGTGAACGCCGCTGGCGTCGATCCAGCGGTTGTAGAAGTTGAACAGCGCGCAGACGGTGATGGCGAAGTAGATCGCCTGGTCGTCCCAGCCCACATCGTAGAGAGGCTGCATGTCCGGGGGCCCGATGCGCGGAGAGTCGTGGTTCACCTTGTCGACGAATCGGAACAGCGCCTTGTGCTTCTCATCCAGGCCCGAACTCTCCAGGTCGCGGAGCACGCCCCAGACCAACTCCTCGCTGCCCAGCAATTCCGCCGCAACTGCGGCGTGGGACTTCAGTCAAAACGGGCAGTCGTTGCGGTAGGACGTGTAGGCCGCGATCAGCTCGCGCATTCCAGGGGGCAGGGCCGTCGGCCCGCGCATGATTTCCTGCGTGAAGCGGGCCAGGTGGTCGGTGGCGGCGGGCAGGTAGGCGAACATGTGCCAGATCTGCGGATACTCCCGATCCGCCGCCTGCATGGCGCGAATGTTGTCGTTCCAAGGCCCGGGCTTGGGGTCCTGCTCGACGCCGGGCAGAAACATAGGTTCCATCTTGGGTTTGTCGGTGGCCATCTCGGATGCCCCTGGTATTGAGCCCAGGATACGTGGAAGGCGCGCGCCGCGGCAATACCCGAAAAGGACTAGCCCCCGGCCGATGGCGGACTTACTGCCGGGCCAACCATGCGTGGAAGGCGAAGATGGAGGCCCGATCGTTGCTCGCGGGTTGAGCCTTCTTCCGCGAACTGGCGGCCTCGATGGCGCGGATGTGAATCCCTACCAGCTCCCACCGGCGGGTGCGGGTGGTTGCGCTGCACATATACAGCTCGCCCGCTTGGATCAATCGCCTGGCGACCTGGTGGTCGGAGTTCGCCTCCGCCGGCCAGAGCTTGCCCTGCGTCTCCTTCGTGCAGGCCGAGGCTGGCGGCGGCTCTTGAGCGAACAGGACGGTTCCCAGCGCAGCGACCAGGAGCGCCCCTCTCAGGCAGCGTACTGAGGTGCCCACCGCATTCGATCATGCGCTCGGAAGGCCACAAAATCAACCATAAAATCATGAAACTGCGATGAACTCCCGGCGCTCACCGGGGACGTCGCGTTAAAAGATGTACTTGAAGCCCAACTGAATCTGCCGCGGAGGCCGCGCCGAACACGTGGTTCGGGATGTCCAGGTTGGGGTGGTTGAGCAGGGTTGAAGAACTCACCGCGAAGCCCGTCACGCTGGTTCAGTCGCAGACCGATACCGCGAAGCGGTTTAGTTCATCATGGCGGTTCCGCAGGCGCGCTTGGACAGGGACCGCTTGACAACGTCGACGTGCTTCGCGGTAGAACCAGGGCCCTTTGGGGAGTCGGCGCGGCTGGCGCTAGAACGAGAACCCGATTGCGAACCGCAGCATGGAACGGGGCTCGCGGACCAACGTGCCGGTGCCAAACAGCGCCACCGCATTTTCGAAGGTGGCCGCGTTTTGAAACATGCTTCTATCGAACGGCTGTTTTACGTTGGTGCAAGCCGTGAGATCCGCACCCGCAACGGCGCATGGGTCTTCGTACCTCAGCAGATTATAGGCCCAATACAGCCTGACGGGCGTGCGGATCTTCGGCACGAGCACTTGAAGCTCCACGCCACTGGACATGCGGATCTTCTGTGAGCCGGATTGGACGAGTACACGATTCGTGAAGCCGGCTCCCGGAAACGCGGAGTTGAGGTTGTGCATCACGGCATCGTTCATCCGGAGCTGGCTGCCAAACGACAATCGGTCCACGCCCGCGTCCGCGAACAAGGCCAGAGTTAGCGGCCGCATCAGCGGAATCCGGTATTCGACGTTGCCGACGACCTTGGTATCGCCACCAATGCTGACCGGCCGGTAGACGGGAATCATCTCGGTGGCGGGAGCATAGATCACCTGGCCATTGACGTCGAAGGTCTTGAAGACCCGCTGGCTGCCGTCGGCGTTCAGCACCGGGATGGTGCCGGCACTGGGCAAGTAGCCGATCGGGCTCACGGTCCAGCTTGGGAATCCGCGAATCTCGTCTTCCCCGCCCATGTAATAACGATCGAACGGCGGTGCGGCCTGTCCGCCGTAGGCAGTGAGCATGCGCCCATGCAGGTGCATTCCGATGACGTGGCGGTTCCGCAGACCTGGATGGAACCACTTGAGGTCGATCGCGGGCTCGATGGTGTTCACGTCGCCGCCCACTCCCGCGATGGCAAGGGACGTCAAGATTCTCACGCCTCGAGTGGGGTCAATCGGGTGGTCCACGGTGTTGTGGACGTAAGACAAAATCACGCGCCCGGTCCGAATACCGCTTAACTCGTTGGTTCCCCGGGCGTTCCTAAAATCCAGATCGCCGAAGTAGCCGCTGGCCGAAGAGGTCAGCGGCGTGACGCCGGTCACGTCGTAACCGTAAGCCAGTGCAACATGAGAGAACCTGCGCAACGCATATTGCAGGGACGCCGTACCGCCGTAACTGTGGGAAACGTACTTCAGCAGGTTGTCCGCTCCGAAGGAGTCGAATTCGGGAATATCCCTCGAGAAGGCCAGAATCGATGCATCGCGGGCCTGATCATAGTGGAACCTCTGGCCATAGACGGTAAAACCTGCTTCCAGCCGCCTGGCCCGGAAAAAGGGCTTCGTCAGGCCCAGTTGCACCCTCCTCAGGCGCACGCCATACTGGGCGTCCGCTTCGATCGTCTCGCCCAGGCCCAGTTGGCCGGCACTGGCGGCGGAAAGCTCCGCAAAACTGCCCGCATCGCCCGAAAACCCGCCCGCCACACCCAGGCAACTGTTTCCGAGGCCCTTGAGATGGAACTCGATGCCGGCTCTGCTGGCATCGCCTGGAATGCAGCTCACGTCTGCGGACTGAGGTAGAGCGGAAGTCGCCGACACGGCAAGGGCGATGAAGATGCCGAAGGTGCGGGCCATAAAGTCTATTCGGACTCTGAACAGTATAAGCGATTTTATCGATGGGCAATCTGGACATTGGAAGGCGCGCGAATCTGCCGGCCAGTGGTCTTCGGGACGGATCTGCGGGCGGACCTACCGCGGATTCACAGCCCCACGCTGGTGCTGTGCAGTTGGATCGGCTACAGGCAGTCCATGGGCCGCGCGCGCACCGAAACCGGCCGGGCATTCTGTCGAGGGGGACGATTCGGCCTGGATGTTCCGGCAGCAGGTCTGCGGCCAATGAAGGCCGCAGACCACCGCTATTTCTACACTGGAGCCCACGCTACGGCTGGTACGTGTTGGTGTACTCGATGTAAGTCAGGAAATCCGAACTGTAGCCGTGAAAGACCACGGCTGCCTGGCCGGCGCTGTTGACGGCGACGCTCTCGGGGTTTCCGCCGGCATCGAAGGACGTGCCGACGGTGGCCGGAGCGTTCCAGGCGACGCCGGGGCCGCTGCGCGTAGCGGCGCGCCAGGTCGTGGTGCCGCCGGTGCCCGCCGAAATCCACCAGAACACAATGGCAGTACCCGATTCGCTCATCGCGTAGTCGAAATAGCCCGGATTCTGGTCCGAGCCGGAAATGGTCGTGACCTTGCCCCAGGTATTGGTGGTGAGATTGCCGTCCACGGCCACCAGGCTGAAGAGGCCGGGACCCCAGGACACCAGGGTCGCGTGCCCGTTAAAATCGCTCGCAAACACACGATTGTCCCGTCCGGTGCCGGTGTAGAAGCTGACGGCGGAAGTCGAGGCGACAACCGCTGGCGCGGTCCAGGCGCTGCCGTGCCTGACCAGCGAGACGATGTTGGCGCCGGAAAGGGCGATCACGCCCAAATCGGCGACCCCGTCGGCGGCGAGCTGGCTGAAATGCTGGGTGGCATCGGGCCCAAGCAGCACACCTGAATCGACCCAGCTCTGCGAGCCGTGGGCCAGGGTGGAAACGTGCAGTCTCCAGTTGGAGGTCTTGCAGGTGCGCTCGCCGCAGGTCGAGTCAAAGCTCTCCCAGGCCACGGCCATGGTGCCGTCCGGGCCCATTGTGGCACCGTCGAAGGCGAGATGCGGGGCGGCCGCGATGGTGGCCGCGGCGCTCCAGGAGCTGCCGGCCGGGCGGTGGACGGCGACGACGGTGGATGAGGTGGGACGCGCGCCGCCGGTGCCCCAGGCCAGACCTTGATCTCCATTGTCGTTGCCGACGAAGAACTGGTTGACGCCGTTGGTGTTACCGGGCGTCCCCCAATTGCCGCCGTGCGGGTGGTCGGCAAAGAGCGAGCCCGAGTTGGTGTAGACAGCCGTCGCATTGCCGGAGGCGCTGCTGTGGACACTGGGGTTACCGGCCCCCGTGGCGAGCGCTCCCGATACGTTGACCGGAGCGGACCAGGGGTGGCCGAAGGCGGCGGTGCTGGCCTCAATTTCGTTGACGGACGGCGTGTCGAGGTTCCAGACGGCAACCATGTTGCCCGCCGAATCCAGGGCGATACTTCCCGAGTAGGCGTTGTTTGCAAGGACGACTTGTGAGGACCACGACCCCGCCCAGACGGGCATCGCCGTGGCGAAAGCAACGAGGCAGACAAAACTCGCACGAAGCGCAGGATGTTCAAAAATCATGGTTCCTCCGAGGACAGCTAAGGGTAGTCTGGGGGCTCTGAACCGTCGGCACTTTGAGCTAGCGCAAAGATCGCGGGCAGACTCCGCCTGGGCCGGACAATTCACACAAAGATCACGAGAAATGAACAAATATGCGCAAAGTGGCGATAGGAAAAGGCCAGAATACAGCGTTGACCATGGTCATCTAAGCAGATGGGAATACTCGGCCCGCTATGTGCAGGAGCGGCAGGCCGGCGTCCGCGTTCTTCCGGCCGGCGAAGGAGGCTCATCCCGTTCCTGAACCGCTCATCACAAATCG
>Ga0265316_10004403_pt1 | contig 14026 bp, 10 predicted proteins | sample 4522metaG_FD_202092 | JGI IMG/M metagenome (GOLD analysis project Ga0265316, IMG submission 202092) | Rhizosphere microbial communities from Carex aquatilis grown in University of Washington, Seatle, WA, United States - 4-5-22 metaG | ecosystem: Host-associated > Plants > Roots > Rhizosphere >... | reverse complement strand
TTCCGAAGGCCGCACTCGGGAGCTAAAACCCCCGTGATTGCGTAAGCCCACAGCTGGCACATCGCAGGCCAGTGGTCAGCGAATCAGTCCTCCCTGACGCCGCAGTGTTTACGAACCCGGCGGAACGCACCCGCGGCAACTTCCTCGAAAGTGGGCATATCGGAAAGTTGCTTTTGGGGATCCGCACTGCCCACCTGGCTGGGAAGCGCGCGGCGCTGACGACGCTGGTGTTCGCCTCCCCGCGACCGATTCGCAGGCGGCCGCCGATCGGGAGCCCGTGTAGCCAATCCGTAAGGCATCGGCGACAATGAGTAGAGGGAAGCCATGGCGAGCATGAGCGATTTCGAGAAAATGTTGCCGGCCTTGTCGCGCGGGGAGAAGGCGCAGATCCTCAAGTGGGTGGTTCGGGACCTTGATGACGATTTTCCAGGTATCGACTCGCGGCCGGACGTGTGCGGCGGTGAACCTTGTATCGTTCGAACCAGAATTCCCGTTTGGCTGCTGGAGCAGGCACGCCGGATGGGCGCCAGTGAGCAGGCCCTGCTCGCCGCATACCCGCATCTGGGTGCCGAGGACCTGGTAAACGCTTGGGCTTACGCGCGTTCCCACGCTGAGCAGATCGAGTCTCAGATTCGCGAGAACGAGACCGCGTAGAGAACGGCCCGTTTCTATACGAACGAGAATATCCCATTGCAGGCCGCCGTCGAGCTCCGGCGGCTGGGGCCGATGTCCTCACCTCGTTGGATGCTGGAACGGCGAATTCCGCCGCCGGACGCCGGTGTTCTGGCGTTCGCGGTGGCTAACGGCCGGATTCTGGTGACCCACAATCGCCGCCACTTTCTCCGCCTTCATCGACACCGAACAACCGGCCATTCAGGTATCGTCCTGGGCACATTCGACGCTGATTTTTGCAGGCAGGCGCATCGCATCGAGGACGCCGTTGGGACCAGCCCCGAAATGGCGAACAAACTGGTCCGCGTGAACCGGGGCTGACGCCGCCCAAGTTTCCGTGACGCCGGAAGGCGGGAATTGGGAGGGAGGTTACCGGGTTCTTATGAGCCGGACGGGGACTACCGGACAGATGCCGCCCCAGGTATCCCGGTTTCCGAGTGGCGCGTGATCCGGGCGGGGCAGGCGCCAGACGCCCAAATCAACGAGCTGGCAACAATCCGCCGGCCCCGTCCGCGCCCCCCGCGCCCCCGTCAGATGCCGGCCGTCTTTCAAAGCTCTTCAAAAGCGTACCGCGCGAGAAGATCGGCTCATTTGGCCGGCGCCACCAGCGGTATGATATTGGTATGATCAGGGCGAAGATCGCCATTAGCTTGCCGAAGGATCAGCTTGCGAGAGTCCACCGGGAAGTCCGCGCCGGAAGAGCCAATTCGGTTTCGGGCTATATTGCCAGCGCCCTGGCGGAACAGGAAAAGCGTGACTCCCTCCGGACGCTCCTGCGCGATCTGATCGAACAACATGGCGAGCCGGCACCGGAGGACGTCAAATGGGCAGAACGCATGCTGCCGCGGCGCGGGCGGGGATAACACTGGACGCGGGCGCTTTGATCGCCTTGGATCGTGGCGATAAGCGGCTGATCGCTTTGCTCGGTCGCGCCTTGGCACAGCGCCTCCAATTACGAGTGCCTTCCGGTGTGGTGGGACAAACCTGGCGGGATGGCCGCATTCAGGTCACATTGGCGCGGTTTTTGCGGATCGGCGAAGTCGAGATTGTCCCTCTCGATGACCGGCTCGCCCGCGCCTGCGGAGAACTGTGCGGCGCCACCGAAACCGCCGACATTATCGATGCCTCGGTCGTGATTCTCGCCAGGCTGCGCGGCGACCGCATCATCACAAGCGATCCGCGCGACCTCAGGCGGTTGGACCCGGCCTGCCCGATCATCCCTATCTGACCTGCCCCCTTCAGCAATCAGCTTTCAGCCCGGGCGTTGTGCGCACGGTGTCAAGGGGGCGTGAAACTGGGGGCGAGTTTGTGGGGCCGTTCGGGCGCTCAAGCTGCGAGCGGGGTTTCGCTGATAGTTATTACACCACCAGCAGCCGATGGTCCGGGCAATCGAGCTCGATGGCCTGGTAGAGGTGGTCCACCAGATCGAGGCCATGCTTGGCCAGAAACGGGAGGATGGAATAGAGCCGCTCCTGCAGGTGGCGCTCGGGGAAAATCAGGCCGCTGAGCGAGGCTGCCTCGTGCGCGGCGCGGTGGTTGCGGCGCATGGCCTCGCGGCCGGTCTTGCCTTCGATTTTGGCGATCTGGTGGTGGATCTTGCGGCCGCTGCGGTCGAGCGCCTGCGCCAAAGTGGGGTCGAAGGCGGCGAGAGAGACGCGCAGGCGCCGGAGAGCATCGTCCACCACCTTGGCGGTGTCGCCGATGGCCGCGGTGAGAGGCGGCGGAACAAGGTGGGTGGCGATGCGATCGCGCAGCAGTTCCTCGCCCTGAAAGAAATCGGGCAGCGCCAGGCGGTAGCGGTCCATCAGCTTGGCGCTGTGCTGGTCCAGGATGGTGAAGCCGGTGCGCGGCACGATCACCGGCATGCGTCCCAAAACGGTGCGGTACATCACTTCGGACTGCGCCACATAGGCCGCTTCGGCGGCGCCCATGATGCATGCCACCGTGGGCAGGATGGAATCCTGCACCACCGGGCGCAGCAGGGCGTTGGGCGAAAGCGAAATGGCGCGCGCCAGGAGATCTTCGGTGGAAAACCTGCGGCCATTCTGCACGAACTCCTGGCCGTGGCGCCGCAGCGTCAGGCGCTTGCCGTTTTCGAGCAGGAACACGAAGGACGTCTGTTCTTCCACGTGCACCTGGGTGTGATAGCCGGCGGCGGCGAGCGAGCGATTGCGCTGAAGCAAGCCGGCGGTCAGCTCCGTGTGGGCCTCCACGGCGGTGCGCAGGGCGGGGGCGGCCAACTCGCGGAATTCCGGCAGCATGGGGTCCACCTGGAGGATGTCGAACCGCGCCAGCAGCTTGCGCAGCAGCTCTCCGAACGCCGCGCCCATGGTGCTGCCGCCGCGGTAGGTCTCTTCCACCATGTCGGCAACTTCTTCGCCGAACGGGAGGCCGTGCAGGAGCGCGCGCAACTCGGTGAGCGGGGGCGCTGTCAGGGCGACGGTACCCACGGGTTGCGCGCTGGCCGAGCGGCGCATGTCGAGCTTGTGGGGCCGATGTTCCGCGTCGAAGACCCACGCGTGGTTGACCTCCGCGAAATCGTGGTCCTCGGTGGCCACCCAGAAAACCGGCACGGCGGGGATGCCGCTGGCGGTCAGCCATTCGGCCAGGCGCACGGCGTGCAGCGCCTTGAAAACGGTATAAGCGGGTCCCGAAAACAGGCCCACCTGCTGGCCGGTCATTACCGCGACGGTGCCCGGCTGCGCCAGTTTGTCGAGCGCCGGGCTGGCGGGGTTCTGACGGCGCAGAGCGGACACCAGGGCGGCGCGCCGCTCGTCCGAAAACCGAATTTCGGCTGCGGCGGCCTGAAAAGAGTCCAAATCGCGCAGCGGGTGGCGGTAGAAAGCCGCGGTGCGGTCGGGATGATAGAAGAGATCCGCCGCCAGCGGCGTGGTGTGCGGCAGATCGGTTTGGCGGACGCAGGAACAGTGCATGCCGAAATCAGCTTACCAGATGTTTTGCGGAGCCCGTGGGATTCGCCGGGGTCCGGAGGGGTGGTTTTGGGGAACCGCTCGCTCACGCTCGCGGCTCGGTTGCCTTGGCTCGCGGCTCGGTAACCCCAGGAAAGCTTCCGCTCGCTCACGCTCGCGGCTCGGTAACCCTGGCTCGCGGCTCGGTAATCCCTGGCTCGCGGCTCGGTTGCCTTGGCTCACGGCTCGGTAATCGCGGCTCCTCATCCGGAGGGCAGGTACCGGGAGATGTCGTTGTAGAGCACGAAAGCCACCAACATCATGATGCAGACAAAGCCGACCCGGAACACCATTTCCTTGACGGTCAGGCTGAGATCGCGCCGCATGGTCATTTCGATCAGCAGCATCAGAATGGTGCCGCCGTCCAAGACCGGGATGGGCAGGAGGTTGAAGATGGCAAGCTGCAGGCTCACCATGGCCATCAGCCCCAGGTACTCCACCGCACCGCTGCGCGCCGCGTCTCCGGAAACTTTGAGCAACCCGACGGGGCCGGTCAGGTTCTTGGGAGACATGCGCCGTTCCACCATGCCTTCCAGCACTTTTTCCATCAGCAGGGCGCCCTGCTGGTTCTCGTGCAGGGATTCGCGCAGCGCGGCGGGAAAGGAGAGCCGGGTGGTGATGAAGGTCAGCTTGGTATCGGCCTTGACGCCGATCATCCAACGCTCCGGGCCGTCCAGCTTGGCGAATACCGGATACACGGTGACGGTGTGCTCTTCGCCCTTGCGCAGGACCGTGATTTCGAGCGGCTTGCCGTTGCTGCTCTCGGTGATCTGGTGGAAGCGGATGCGGGAATGGACAGGCTGCCCGTTCACGGTAAGCAGCAGATCGCCTTCCTTGATGCCGGCCTTCTGCGCCGGGTATCCCGGCTCCAGCCCGGCAAACTGGATTTCGCCGCGCTCATCCCAGCCGGCGTAGCCCACGCCCAGCCGCTCGCTGAGCACCGGTGTAACAACTGTGTCGAAACGCTTGCCGCCGCGTTCGATGGTGAGGTGCATGGGCTGGTAGGCGCCGGTGACTTCCTTGAACCCGATATCTTCCCACGTAGGGTTGTCTTTCCCGTCCAACTTCACGATGCGGTCGCCGTCCTCAATGCCGGCCTTGGCGGCCGGGGAATCGGCCATTACGTGGCCGATGTTGGCCTGCATATCGGCATCCGATATGCGCTCGAACTTCACCATGTACATGCCGGTGAGGATGCTGACCGAGAGCACCAGGTTCATGAAGGGGCCGGCGAAGGCGATGATCAGGCGCTGCCAGCGCGGCTTGGCGAGGAAGGCGCGGGGATCGGTAATGTTTTCGTCGGTGGCCTGCTCGCCGGCCATCTTGACGTAGCCGCCAAACGGAATGGCGGAAAAGCGGAAATCGGTCTCGCCGCGGCGGAAGCCGAACAGGCGCGTGCCGAATCCGAAGCTGAAAGCGTCGATCTTGACGTCAAACCAGCGCGCGGCAAGATAGTGCCCCGCCTCGTGGATGTTGATCATCACGCCGATCAGCACGAGCAACCACAATAAGTCCTCAATGAAGTGCATATAGTCTCAGACCACCACCGGGCCGGCTGCCCGCGCGGCAACCAATTCGCGCGCCAGGACCCGCGATTCCCGGTCCATCTCCAGGATTTCGCCGACAGTGCGGAGGTTTCGCCCCGGCATTCTCGCGAGCGTCTCCGAAACAACTTCGTAAATGGACGAATAGCCGATGCGCTTTTCGAGAAAAGCTTCCACGGCAATCTCGTCGGCGGCGTTCAAAGTGCAGGTAGCGGACCCTCCGGCCTCCTGGCACCGGTAGGCCAGCTTGAGCAGCGGGAATTTCTGGAAGTCCGGCGGCAGAAACTCCCACTGCCGGGCCTCCGACCAATCGATTCTGGGAACCGGCGCCTGGCACCGGTCGGGATAGGTCAGCGCGTACTGAATGGGCATGCGCATGTCGGTCGCGGATATCTGGGCAAGTACGCTGCCATCGCTATACTCGATCATGGCATGCACGGTAGATTGCGGATGGATCACCACATCCACCTGGGAGGGGGCGAAATCGAACAGCCAGCAGGCTTCGATCACTTCGAAACCCTTGTTCATGAGGGTGGCGCAGTCGATGGTGATGCGGTTGCCCATCTTCCATGTTGGATGATTGAGCGCCTGTTCCGGCGTCACGGAAGCCAGGGCTTCGCGCGGGGTATTGCGGAAAGGGCCGCCGGAAGCGGTGAGAATGAGCCGCGAGACCTCTTTGCGGTTGCCCGCCCGCAGGCACTGATGCGCGCCGTTATGTTCGCTATCCACCGGTACCAACAGGGCTCCAAATTCCCGCACGGCGTCCATGACCAGCCTGCCGCCCGAGACCAGCACTTCCTTATTCGCCAATCCGACGCGCTTGCCCCGCCGGATGGCCTCATACGTGGCTTCCAGGCCGGCCACCCCGACGATGGCCGAAATCACCGTATCCACTTCCCCGGCCACGGCCACTTGGACCCGCGCCGCGTCACCCCAGAGCAACTCGGGCCACGCCGCCCTTGGCAGACCCGCCGCCTGCAACCTATCGGATAGACGGCTGACGCCGTCGGAGGTTGCGACCACCGCAACCCTGGGCTGAAACTCGGCGATCTGGGCGGCCAGGGTATCGACGTTTTGTCCGGCAACCAGCGCGTACACCTGGTACTCGCGGCGGCTACGACGCACTACGTCCAGTGTGTTGGTTCCGATGGAGCCGGTGGAACCCAAAACGGTGAGAATCTTCATTGCGGGCCGTCACATACGAAGTTACCCGCCATCATATCACGCGGTGCACTATGGCAAGCCCGAGGCTGCCCAGGGCGGCCCGGGCGAGGCAGCGGCCCATGGGCGCGGAAGGAGAGGAGCGGCGCGGGATGTGGGGCGGGCCGGAGCAGGGGCAGGGGCGAGAGCAGGGGCGTGGGCCAAGGCAGCGGCTAGAGCAGGGGCGAGAGCGGGGGCGAGGGCGAGTGCAGGGGCGCGGGCGGGGGCCAGCGCCCTACGGGTGGCTGGGCCGGGCCATGCGGGGGCTCAGAACCCCCATCGTGCGAAGAGCCCCGTCTTGGGCGCGACCCCGTCCAGCATCCAGAGATTCTGCTTGAATTTGCCGGTGCCGTAGGCGAGGCTCTTGCCGTCGGGCGCCAGGCTCAAACGGGTGGCCGGGTTGAGATCGCTCTTGGGACGATGGTCCGCGCCCACATCGCCGATGACTTTCTCCGCGCCGGTGGAAACCTCCACCGAGAACAGCGCCTCGCCGTCGCCGCCGGGGCGCAGCCCATAGAGCCGCTTCCCGTCGGGCGAAAAAACGTAGCCCTCCGAATGGTGTTCGCCCAGGGAACGAACGGTCTTGCCGTCGGCGGAGTAGAGATTCTCGCCCAGCACGATCCAGTCTCCGTCGGGCGACCAGACCGGCACGGCTTCGTTGTCATATGACACATCGGCTTTCACCACTGTCGGAGTTGCCTGGCCGCTGGTCTTGACCTTCAACAGGTGGGGATTGCCATCGCGGAACGCAATGTAGGCGAACCAGCTTCCGTCGAGCGACCAGGACCCAGGGAACTCGGCCGAGGCGTTGTCGCTCGTGAGCTGCACCGGCGCGCCGCCGGCCACGGCGGAAATCCAAAGCCGGTTGGCCGCGCCGCCGGTGTCAATCTTCGAATAGACCACGCGGTCGCCTGCGGGGGAAAGGGCCGGGCCCATCAACCATTGCAGCGTGCCCGCCGGGAAGTCGCGCGCGGTCACCAGCGGACGGTCGGAATCGCCGGCTCCGTGCAGCCAGATTTCCTGCGGTCCGTTGCGGTTGGTGACATAGGCCAGCAGCGGCTTGGTGGCGGCCCAGGAGGGCATCATCTCGTCGCGCCCGGTGGCGATCAAGGGGTGGACGGCGGCGTTCGCCAGATCCACCGAAACCACGTCGTAGCTGCCGGTGTACTCCCTGAAAATGATCTTCTGGCCATCGGGCGAAACGGCGGGAGCATTGCGCGACGTGGTGCCGCTGGTCAGGGCGTGATGCTCTCCGCTGACGGTGTCGGCGATCCAGAGCTGCTCGCTGTCGGCGCCTACGGCGGCCAGCGAGAGCACCGCGTGGCGGGAGTCGGGCATCCAACTGAAGGCCGGCGTGCCGACGTTGGACCGCAAATCCGGAAGAACCGGACGCGGAGGGCGGGAAGGGTCGGCGGGGTAGGGCAGCAGCCACGCTTCCTCGCGCCCGCGCCCGGCATTCACCAGGAGCAGGATGCGCTTGCCATCCGGCGAGAACTTCAGCTTGGGTGCATTGTAAATATCCTTGCTGGCGTAGGGGTCGGGCGCGTATCGCTGGGGAGCGGAGGTGGGCGGCGAGCTGATCCACACGCCGTACCGGCCGTCGCCGCCCGGATAAAAGTAAGCCACAGATTGGAGGTCCGGGGAAAAGCTCACCAGACGCGATGAGGGCAGCGAGGGCATGAAGATCTCGGGTTCGCCGCCCACCGTGGCGATGGACCAGACGGCGTCGGGTTGGCGATCGATGGTCAGCAGCAGACGCTTTCCATCGGGGGCCCAGGCGAGCGGCTGGGCGTCCTCTTCGGTGTGGGTGATTTGGACCGGCGTGGCGGAATCCAGGTAACGGATGTAGGTAGCGTAGGGCCCGTCCGCGCCGCGGGCCGCGTAAGCCACGGCCTTGCCATCGGGCGACCACAAAGGGCTGGTCTGGCCGCCGGGCGCAAAGGAAAACGGCGTGAAGCGATAGGCCGATTGGTCCGGCATGGCCGGGCCGGCGCGCAAAAAGAAGAAGGCGCACGCCGCCACCAGGCCCAGCGCGAATGCCACAGCCAGGCGCCATGGGATCGGGCGGCGAGCCGAACCCGATGGCGCCGCGGCCAGGGCCGGCCCGAGGCCGGTGACGCTGGAGAATTCCGTGGCGTGGTCGCGCAGGCTGCGCAGCTCCTGAAACAGATCGCGCGAGGATTCGTAGCGGCCGGCGGGATCCTTAGCCAGGCAGCGCTCGATGGCCCAGCGCAGCGGGGCGGGAATGTTCTGCTGAATGGGCGGCGCCTCTTCCCCGACGATGGCGGCCATGGTCTGCACCGGCTCCGGCCGGTCGAAAGCGCGCTTGCCGCAAGCCATCTCGTAGAGGATCAGGCCGAAAGAGAACTGGTCGGAGCGATGATCGGTCGGGACGCCGCGCGCCTGCTCGGGGCTCATGTAGTTGACGGTGCCGAGGATCATGCCGGCCTCGGTCCGCGTGGCAGCCTGGGTTTCGTCGGGATCGGCGGAAGCGGCGGCCGCCCGCTTGGCCAGTCCAAAATCGAGGATTTTGACGCGCCCGGGGGAGCCGCCGGCGTCCCCGCCCACCATGATGTTGAGCGGCTTGAGGTCGCGATGGGTGATGCGCGCGGCGTGGGCGGCGGCCATGCCATCGGCAATCTGGGCGGCCACATCGAGGAGTTTTCGGACCGGGAGCGGGCCGCGCTCAAGCAGTGCGGCGAGCGTTTCGCCGCCCACGAATTCGGTGACGATATAGGAGACGCCGCCTTCGTTTCCGATGTCGTACACGCCCAGAATGTTGGGGTGGTTGAGGGCGGCGACGGCGCGGGCCTCCTGTTCGAAGCGGGCGCGGCGGGCAGGGTCGCTGGAGAATTCGGCCGGCAGGATTTTGATGGCCACGTCGCGGCCCAGGCGCGAATCGCGCGCGCGATACACCTCGCCCATGGCGCCGGCGCCCAGGCGCGCGACGACCTCATAAGGACCCAGGCGGGTTGCGGGAGCGAGCGACATCTATCCGGCCAGCATAGCGCAGCGGAGCGGGCGGAGGGCAGGCGCCCTGCTTCACGGCTTCACGGAAGGCTACCGCAAAGCCCGCGCCGGAGAAAACACTACGCCCGTTCGCGGCCGGCCGCCGGGGACACCTCGGCTGGTTTCCATGGCTGGCCCCAGACGTCTTCGCCGCAGTTGGAGCGCCCGCCGAGGTCATTTTGCCAACGCGCGGTTTGTCGCCTATGCTCCTGTACGGCATTCTCCCCCTCTCTGCCACCAGGCTCCTTCCTTCCGCGCCATCCTTCCTATAATGAAAAGAATGCCAACCGAGATGCCTGTCGCAATCGCGCTGCCCGAAATGCCGTTGACCGTGGAGGGCGCCAGCGTGCTCCACCAGATGATGCGTTTCCGCTGGACGGCGTGGCGAGCGCTCGCGGCCGGCGCCCGCGCGGCGATTCTGGCCGAGGCCGCGGAAGCGCTGGAGGCCATGGAGAAAGCCGACGGCGGGCGGCAGAGCGCCGTGTTTTCCCTGCTCGGCCACAAGGGCGACCTCATGTTCGTCCACTTCCGGCGCAGCTTCGAAGAGCTGAGCCAGGCCGAGCTGCAACTGGCGCGATTGCCGCTGGGCGACTACCTGGAGCCCACCGGTTCCTACCTTTCGGTGGTGGAGCTGGGCCTGTACGAATCCACCTCGGACACCTACGCGGAGCTGGCCCGCCGCAACCTCAAGCCGCATTCCGAAGAGTGGAAGCGCGAAGTGGAAGCCGTGCTGGAACGGCACCGTAAGGCCATGGCGCCGCGGCTCTGGCCCGAGATCCCCGGCGCGAAGTACATCTGCTTTTACCCCATGGACCGGCGCCGCGGCGAATCCAAGAACTGGTACCAGGAGCCCATGGCGGACCGCCAGCGCATGATGAAGGAGCACGGCCTGATCGGCCGCCGCTATGCCGGCGCAGTGCGCCAGATCATCACCGGCTCGATCGGCTTCGACGATTGGGAATGGGGCGTGGACCTCTTCGCCGAAGATCCGCTGGTGTTCAAGAAGCTCATCTACGAGATGCGCTTCGACCAGGTGAGCGCCGTCTACGCGCTGTTCGGCGCGTTCTACGTGGGCCTGCGCGTGCCGGCGGCCGGGCTGGGCGAAATCCTGCGCGTGTGAGCGGGGTCCGCGCGGGATTAAGCGAGCCCTACGGGGTCTTCTCTCCGTGCGGCGCCGCGGTCCGCAGGTGCCGGTAGAAGCCCAGGTCCGCGCCGGTCAACATCTTGGTGGCGAAGATAATTTGTCCCGTGTGGCCGGAGAAGTGCTCCACCACGTGATAGATGGCGCCCAGCACGGTGGTCTGGTAATTCTGCACCTCGGTGCGCTCGGCCAGGCGTTCCGCAGTGACCTGGCTGAGCACCGCCACGGCTTCCGCCACTACCCCGCGCAGGCGGTCCGCCAACTCGCTCACCGGGACGCCGCCGCGCGCCGCGAACTCTCGGTCGCGCCGGCGCACGTCGGAGGCGCCGCCCACGCCCGCGACAATCCACTGCCGCACGTTGCCGCACAGGTGCAGCACCAGGTTGCCGACGGCGTTTTCGTTTTCGCTCCCGCGCGCCCACACCTGCTCCGCGGTCAGTGTTCCCAGACAGGTCTCGATCCGCCCGGCAAGCTGCCGCAGCTCGTCCGAGGAAACGTTCAGGAATTCGCGATGCAGTGTGTCCGCCATATCTGCAAGTATAGAAGGACGGGGCGCGGTTTTAGCGAGGCAGTGTTTTGCGGCAGCCCATTCACATTATCGGCGGCGGTCTGGCGGGCTCCGAAGCCGCCTGGCAGGTGGCGCGGCGCGGCCTGCGCGCGGTGCTCCACGAGATGCGCCCCGTAGGGCGCACGCCGGCACACCAGACCGATCGGCTGGCCGAGCTGGTGTGCAGCAATTCGCTGAAGTCGGAGCTGGAGTCTACCGCGCCGTGGCTGCTGAAAGAGGAGTTGCGCCGGCTCGGCTCGCTGCTGCTCTCCGCGGCGCAAAAGGCGCGCGTACCGGGCGGCCACGCGCTCACCGTCGATCGCGAAGGTTTCGCCGCCGAGGTGACGGCGGCCATCGAGGGTCACCCGCTGATCGAACTGCGCCGCGAGGAAGTGACCGCGCTCGCGCCGGATGCCATCGTCATCATCGCCACCGGCCCGCTCACCAGCGAGCGACTGGCCGGCGAGATCGCCCGCGTCACCGGCTCCGGGCGCCTCTTTTTCTACGACAGCATCAGCCCCATCGTGGATGCCGAAACCGTGGACACGAGCGTCGCTTTCTGGGCCTCCCGCTACGGCAAATCCACGGATGGTACCGACGATTACCTGAACTGTCCCTTCGACCGCCCGCAGTACGACCACTTTGTGGACCAGTTGCTCCAGGCGCGGGCCGTCTCCGGGCACATTCCGGAGGACGACACGCGCTACTTCGAGGCTTGCCTGCCCATTGAAGAGCTGGCGCGGCGCGGCCGCGACACCCTGCGGTTCGGCCCCATGAAACCCATGGGGCTCATCGACCCGCGCACCGGGCGGCGGCCCTGGGCCGTGGTGCAACTGCGCCAGGAGAACCTGCGCGCCCAGAGCTTCAACCTGGTGGGCTTCCAGAACCACATGAAGTTCGGCGAGCAGGCGCGCATCCTGCGGCTGATTCCGGGCCTGGAGAAGGCCGAGTTCCTGCGCTTCGGCCAGATCCACCGCAACACTTATATCAATGCGCCGGCGCTGCTGACCGCGACCCTGCAATTGCGCGCGCAGCCGCGGGTCCTCTTCGCCGGCCAGATTTCCGGGGTGGAAGGCTACGTGGAGGCCATCGCCACCGGGCTGATGGCGGGAGTTCACGCCGCCGCGCTGGCCTCCGGCAACACGCCGCGGCCGCTCGCGCGCGAGACGGCGCTGGGATCGCTGTGCCACTACATCTCGGGCGCCGACCCGGCCCACTATCAGCCGGCCAACATCACCTTCGACCTGCTGCCGCAGCTCGATGAACCTACCCGGCTCAGACTGCGCCGCGACAAGGCGGCGCGCCACGCCGAGGTCTGCCGCCGGGCGCTGGGGGCGCTGGAGGAATGGGTGGGGGCAGGGCAGGCGAGCACCGCCTGCCCCACCGGGGTGGCAGGCGATGTCTGAACTGGGGGTGCAGATCGACCGTTACGTGCAGGAGCTGGTCCGCGGCGGCAACTCCTCCCACACCGTGGAGGCTTATGCGGCCGACCTGCGGCAGTTTCTCGACTACCTTTCCCCGCCCGAAACCGAACCGCCGGCTGCCACCGCCATCGACCTGCTGACGCTGCGCGAATGGCTGGCGTCGCTCTACAGCCACGAGCTCAGCGCGGTCACCATCCGGCGAAAACTGGCGGCCGTCCGCAGCCTGTTCCGCTTCCTGCTGCGCGAGGGGCTGGTGCCGGTGAACGTGGCCCGCCTGGTGCGCACGCCCAAGGCGCCCCAGAAACTGCCGGTGGTGATGAGCGCCGGGGAGGCGAACGCGCTCATCGACGGCGTTCCGGGGGACAAGCTGGAGCGGCCGCATCCCGCGCGCGACCGCGCCCTCTTCGAATTGCTCTATGGCTGCGGCGTGCGCGTCAGCGAGCTGGCCGGGCTCAACCTCGACGACCTGGACCGCGCCGAACGCTGGCTGCGCGTGCGCGGCAAAGGCCGCAAGGAACGGCAGGTGCCGGTGCCCGGGAAGGCGGCGGAGGCGCTGGAGCGCTACCTGGCCGTACGGCCGGTGGAAGGCGACCAGCCCGCCGTTTTCCTGAACCATACGGGCGGGCGGCTCAGCGCGCGCGGCATCCACGGCATCGTGAAGTTCTATGCCACCTATGTGAGCGGCGACCCATCCATCCATCCGCACAGCTTCCGCCACGCCTACGCCACGCACCTGCTGGCCGATGGCGCCGATCTCCGCGCCATCCAGGAACTGCTGGGCCACGCGCGCCTGTCCACCACGCAAAAGTACACCCAGGTTTCGCTCACCGACCTGATGGCCGTGTACGATAAGGCGCATCCCAAGGCGTAGTGGGCATGAGTTGCCACGGCACAAGGGGATACGGTGGGGCGAACCCCGTGGTCCTTGTCATCGTTGCGGCAGCGGGACGAGGGCGTCCCGCGCGGACCAGGGGGTCCGCCCCACCGAACGGGAGGGTGCGCGGTGCCGGTTAGCGTGGCCGGGATTCGGCGCGAATTTCGTCCCATGCTGCACCTCGCGGCGCCGCTGGCGGTGGCCGAGTTGGGCTGGGTGGCCATGGGCATCGTGGATATCGTCATGGCTGGCCCGCTGGGTGCGGCCGCCGTGGGAACCACCAGCCTGGGAGGCATGGTGTTCTACCCGATCGCGATCTGCGGCACCGGGATGCTGCTCGGCATGGACACGCTGGTGGCGCAGGCGTTCGGCGCGGGAGATGGCGACGATTGCCGGCGCACGCTGGTGAACGGCGTATGGCTGGGGTCCGCGCTGGCGCCCGTGCTGGCGCTGGTGCTGTGGGCGCTGATCCCGGTGCTCGGCGCCGCCGGCGTGAACCCGCGGGTGATGGCGCTGATGGGCCCTTTCCTCGGCAACCTGCTGTGGGGCGTGTGGCCGCTGCTGCTCTACGCCGCCTTCCGCCGCTACCTGCAGGCGGAGAACATCGTCAAACCGGTGACGTTCGCGCTGGTGAGCGCCAACCTGG
>Ga0265316_10004402_pt1 | contig 14026 bp, 12 predicted proteins | sample 4522metaG_FD_202092 | JGI IMG/M metagenome (GOLD analysis project Ga0265316, IMG submission 202092) | Rhizosphere microbial communities from Carex aquatilis grown in University of Washington, Seatle, WA, United States - 4-5-22 metaG | ecosystem: Host-associated > Plants > Roots > Rhizosphere >... | reverse complement strand
TACGCCCGGCCGGGCCGGCGTGCTGTTCACAATACGCTGTATTGGACCGGCGGTGCCTACCTGGGCGTGGGCGCATCGGCGTCGTCGTTCCGGCCGCTGGTCGATGGAAGCGGCTGGCGTTTCTCCAACCCGCGCGGGCTCACCACCTACTTGCGCTCAGCCGCCGCCCATGAAGGAAATCCGTTGCCGGCGAAAGTCGAGCGCCGCACGTCCGAGGATCTGGAGAACGAAGGCTTGTGGCTCGGCCTGCGAACCTGCGACGGCGTGGATCGCGCGGCACACGCGCGCCGCTACGGTCGCGACCCCCTGGCGTCGCGCGAACGTGCCGCCGCAGCCCAGACGTGCGTGGACGCGGGCTGGCTATCGGTCGCGCCCGATCACCTACGCCTGACCGTGGCGGGCTTCCTGTTTGCCGACGAGGTCGCAAGCCGCTTGTGGATGGGTGGCTAGAAACCGAACAGCGTTGCGTGGACAGCGGATCAAAGATACCTGTTTCTCACAGAGACACAGAGGGCACAGAGCCGGATGAGAAACGGAAGGGGCTAGGACTCTACGGTCCGAGGCCGAGGTCTCGACAATGGTTGCGGCAATCTTGGCCGCGGCCGGCTTTTCGAGTTAAATAACGATCGTGAGCGACATTGGCGCCCGGGCGAAGAAAGTCCTGCACGCGGTCGTGTCCGAGTACCTCGCCACCGGCGAGGCAGTCGGGTCCGAGACGGTGGCGCATCGCTATCGCCTGGCGGTTTCCCCGGCCACCGTGCGCTCGGTGATGGGCGAACTGGAAGATCTGGGGATGCTGCGCCACCTGCACACCTCGGCGGGACGTATTCCCACGGATCGCGGCCTGCGCTACTACGTGGATGCGTTGCTGCGCGTGCGCAGCTTGTCTGTGCCCGAGCAGGACGAGATCCGCGAGCGGCTAGGGCCGCTCAGCGAGCCGCAGGAGATCATGCAAAGGGTGTCGCGCGTGTTGCGCGATCTGTCCCACCTGGCCGTGGTGGTGCAGGCGCCGCGCCCGGAGTCGGACGCCGTGTCGCACCTCGAGTTCGTGCGTCTGCGCGACGACCAGTTGCTGGCTGTCATCGCTTCGCACAGCGGTCAGATCCAGAACAAGCTCATTCCTCTCGATGCGTCTGTGTCTCCCAGCGATCTCGACCGCATCAACAACTACCTCAATGGCTTGGTCTCGGGCTTGACGCTGGACCAGATGCGCAGCCGGCTGATGCGCGAGATCGAGAAGGAACGCGAGAGCTCGGCCCGCGATCCGGTGCTGGCCCAGGCGCTCAAGCTAGCCATGGCTGCAACTCCCGCGTCCGAGCCCGGGGGCGATATTCTGCTCGACGGGCAGTCGAATCTGCTGGCGGCGGCGGCAGACCTGGATCGGGCGCGCCGGGTTCTGCGCACGCTGGAAGAGAAAGATCAGATCGTCAAATTGCTGGATCGCACGCTCAATGCGCCCGGCATCTGTGTCTTCATCGGTGCCGAGGCCAATCTAGCGGATCTCACCGAGGTTTCGGTGGTGGCCGCCAGCTACGGGGGCGAGGATCGTCCTCTGGGAACCATCGGGGTGATCGGTCCTTCGCGAATGAGCTATAGCAAGGTCATCCCTCTGGTAGACTTCACCGCTGATGTGATTACTGAGGTGCTTGCACGACCGTAAAAGGAGCGCGCGGCTGCGAATGGCCCGCGAAAACTGTTTCCCATGAGCGAGAACGACGAGTCTCAAGACAATCCCAATTCCGCTGCCTCAACGCCTGCGCCCGACAGCCCGCCATCCGATCTCTCCACGCCAGCGCCGAAACCTGCGGAGCCGAGTCCGGCCGAGCGCCTGGCTGCGCTGGAGGCGGAAAAGACCGAGCTCAAGGACCGCATGCTCCGCATCGCGGCCGAGTTCGACAACTACAAGAAGCGCACGCGCAAGGAGATGGGCGAGCACGAGGTCAAGGCGCGCGAGTCGGTGCTGCGCGAGTTCTTGGAGATCGCGGACAACCTGGAGCGCGCCGTTGCCTCGTGGAAGGAAGGCGAGCAGAAGGACGTCAAGTCGGTCCAGGATGGTGTCGATTTAGTCTTGCGCTTGTTCAAATCGAAGCTGGAACGCCATTCGGTGACGGCCATCGAGGCCAAGGGCCAGCCTTTCGACCCGCGCGTGCACGACGCGATTTCGCAAGCGCCCAGCGCCGACGTGCCACCCGGCACGGTGTTGCACGAACTGCAAAAAGGCTATCGCGTGGGCGAGCGGCTGCTTCGCCCAGCCATGGTCGTGGTATCCAAAGCGCCGCCCGCCCCGCCCGTCGAAACGAGCGGCGCAAAGTCCACAGCGAAAGACGAGGGCGGTGTGGACATTGATGTGAACGGCGACGACGGGACCGGGGGCAAGACCTCATGAGCCGCATCATCGGGATCGATCTGGGGACGACCAATTCGTGCGTGGCCGTGCTGGAGGGGCTGGAGCCCTTGGTCATTCCCAACAGCGAGGGCTCGCGCACCACGCCCTCGGTGATCGCCCTGTCGGGCGAGGGCGAACCCCTGATCGGCCAGATCGCGAAGCGACAAGCGGTCACCAACGCCGAGTCCACAGTGTCGGCGGTCAAGCGCCTGATGGGGCGCAAACGCGCCGATCCCGAGGTCGAACGCCATGCCAAGTCTTCCACCTATGAAGTGGTGGCTGCCGGCAACGGCGACGCGTGGGTGCGGGTCAAGGGCAAGGACTATCCGCCGGCCCAGCTCTCAGCCTTCATTCTGGACAAGATGCGGAAGACCGCCGAGGAGTATCTGGGCGAGGCGGTCACCGATGCGGTGATCACCGTGCCCGCGTACTTTGGCGACAGTCAACGCCAGGCCACCAAGGATGCGGGTCGCATCGCCGGACTCAACGTCAGGCGCATCATCAACGAGCCGACCGCCGCGGCGTTGGCCTTCGGTCGTCTGAGCGTGGCGTCTGATGCCAAGCTTGCGGTTTACGACCTGGGCGGCGGCACATTCGATATTTCGCTTTTGCATTTGCACGAGGGTGTGTACGAGGTCAAAGCGTCGAGCGGCGACGGGTTCCTGGGCGGCGAAGACATCGATGCTCGCATCGTGGGCTTGCTGGCCGAAGGTTTTCAGGCCCAGACCGGCATCGACTTGCGCGGCGAGCGCATGGCCTTGCAACGTTTGCGTGAGGCCGCCGAGCGGGCCAAGCATGAGCTGTCCACCAGTCTCGAGACCGAGGTGAACCTGCCCTTCATCGCGGCCGGCGCCGATGGGCCCAAGCACCTCATCACGTCGCTCACGCGCAGCAAGCTGGAGATGCTGTGCGAGGATCTGCTGAACCGGACCATCCCGCCCATCGAGCAGGTGTTGAAAGACGCGGGCTGGACGGTCAAGGACATCGACGAGGTGATCCTGGTCGGTGGTCAGACGCGCATGCCGCGCGTGCACGAGATGGTGACCAATTTCTTTGGCAAGAAGCCCTCGCGCGCGGTCAACCCCGACGAGGCAGTGGCCGTGGGCGCGGCCTTGCAGGGTGCGGTGCTGTCAGGCGAGCAACAGGACGTGTTGCTGCTCGACGTGACTCCGCTCTCCCTGGGCGTGGAAACCGCGGGCGGCGTGTTCACGCGGATCATCCCGCGCAACACCACCATTCCGGTGCGGCGCGCGCGCGTGTTCTCCACCGCGGTGGACAACCAGCCCTACGTCAACGTGCACGTCTTGCAGGGCGAGCGCGAGATGGCCGAGGACAACAAGAGCCTGGCCCACTTTCAACTGACCGGCATCCCGCCCGCGCCGCGCGGCGCGCCCCAGATTGAAGTGTCGTTCGACATCGATTCCAATGGCATGGTCAGCGTGGCGGCCAAGGACCTGGGCACGGGCAAGACCCAGGCCGTCGTGGTGCAGCCCACCTCGGGCCTGTCCGAGGCTGAGATAAGTTCCTTCATCGCGGAGTCCGAGGCCAGCCGCCAGGTGGACGAGTCCAAGAAGGAATGGGCCGATCTGTCCAACAGCGCCGACACGCTCATCTATGGCACCGAGCGCACCTTGCAGGAATTCGGCGGACAGCTGGACGCTGACGCCAAACAGCGACTGGAGGCGGCGCTGATCGAGTGCAAGCGCGCGTTCGAGCTTTTCGTGGGGGACGTGGCTCGCGCCGGCGTCGCCCTGTCCAAGCTGGAAACCGAAGCCCATATGCTATTCGTGGCATTGCAGGGCGGCGGCATGTCCGAGCCCGAGAAATCGTAGCCCCCCGTGGCGCACGAGCACTACAAGATCCTGGGCGTGAGTCGCGATGCGCCCGAGGCCGAGATCAAGGCTGCCTACCGCAAGCTGGCTTTGCAGTTTCATCCTGACCGCAACCCAGGCGACGCCGCGGCCGAGGAGAAGTTCAAGGAGCTCTCGCAAGCCTACGCCGTGTTGGGCGACGAGGAGAAGCGTGCGCGCTACGATCGGTTGGGCGACGTTCCCGGCGATCTGCCCTTTGCCGACAGCGCCGATGTGGCCAAGGTCACCGAGTTCTTCGACGCTATCTTTGGCGATCTGTTCGGTTTGGGCCGCAAACGCGCCACCGGCCAAGACCTGCGCTACACATTGGAATTGGATTTCGACGAGGCGGCGCTGGGTTGCCAGAAGACCATTCGCTTTCAGCGCAGCGAGGACTGCCGCGCCTGCAATGGTAGCGGCGCCCAAGGCGGGGCTGCGGGCTTGCAGCCCTGCGCGCGCTGCGCGGGACAGGGATTCACGCGGCACAAGGCGGGCTTCTTCTCGACCCGGCGTGATTGCCTGGCCTGCGCCGGATCAGGGCAGATCCCGCGGGTGCGATGCAAGACCTGCGCGGGCACTGGCCTCACCGACAACGAACACGAATACGTGGTGCGCATACCGCCCGGGTCGCAGGCCGGCGGCACGCAACGGATTGCGGGCCAGGGCTCGCCCGGCCGACGCGGCGGTGCGGCCGGGGATCTACACGTGATCGTGAGGCCGCGGCCGCACCGGTTCTATCGCCAGGAAGGCGATTTGCTGGAAGTCGATGTGCCAGTCTCCATGGACGAGGCGGCCCTGGGCACCGAGATCGAGGTACCCTTGCTCGACGCGCGCGTGCGCATGAAAATCCCGGCCGGCACCCAGCCGGGCAGCGTGTTTCGTGTTCGCGGCAAAGGGCTTCTCTCACCCGGCGGCCGTGGCGACGCGCATGTGCGCGTTCAGGTCGAAGTGCCCAGCGCGTGCAGCGACGAGGCGCAGGCCGCAATTCGCCAGTTGGCCGGCATGCTCGGCGACGAGGCCTATCCCCGTCGGCGGGCTTTCCGAGAGATGATGGCGCTCATCGGGCAGCGCAAAGACGAATGACAGCGATGGCAGCGAGCCCTCCGCTGGAATACGCTAACCGCACGGCCGGCGCGTCCTTGCGCTGACCGTGCGTGCCACATCCCCGTCGAAACCCGATGCCATTTCTGAACATCGCGCTCTTCTTGGCGACCCTGCTGACCACCACCATGCAGGGCGCGCTGGAGCGCCACGGCTTTGTCAGCATGTTCCCGCTGCAGGACGGGCTGGCCTTCTCGGTGCCGCTGATGGCGATTTTGCTCTGTCACGAGATGGGCCATTACGTGGCGGCGCGCTTCCATCACGTGCCCGCGTCGCTGCCGTACTTTGTGCCGTTGCCGCCGGGCATCGGCTTGTTCGGGACCATGGGCGCGGTGATATTGCAGTCGCGGACTTCTGACCGGCGCAAGCTCATCGACATCGGCGCGGCCGGGCCGCTGGCCGGGCTGGTCGTGGCCATCCCTGTGCTCATCTACGGCCTGATGATTTCGCCGGTGCAGCTCCAGGTCGGAGTGGGCGTGCAAGAGGGCAACTCGATCCTGTATGCGGTTCTCAAGCGCGTGATTCACGGCGCCTGGCTGCCAGGCGGGGGAAGCGACGTGATGTTGCACCCCACAGCCATGGCTGGCTGGGCCGGGCTGCTGGTCACCATGCTCAACCTTCTGCCAGTGGGCCAATTGGACGGCGGGCATGTGGCCATCGCCTTCTTCGGCAATCGCTACGGCCGGGCCTCGCGCATCTTGCAAAATCTCTTGCCGGTCTTCGCGCTCGGGGTGGCTGGCGTGATCTACCTAGATTCCGTGGCCACACTGGCGCGGCTGGGCGGGGGTCTGCCGGTCTCGGCTTTCAACATCGCGGTTGCGGCCGGGGAGCCCTGGCTGATCTGGTTCGTCCTGCTCGCAGTGTTGCGGCGCCTGTCAGGCGGCATCGACCATCCGCCGGTCGACGATCGACCCTTGCCTGCCAGTCGCGCCAGGCTTTTCTGGCTGGTTTTCGTGACATTCGCCATAATATTCATGCCCGTACCGCTGCGTCCCAGCCTGGGCGCTCCGCGAGACGGGACCAACCAGGTGATCCAACCAGACGGGCCATGAGTGAGAGCCAGACCAGCACGAACCACGACAGTGCCGCCTGTCCCAAGTGCGGGCACAAGCGCGCTAGCGATGCTCGGGCTTGCACGCGATGTGGTCTTCAGTTTGAGCTGTGGCGGCCCAGCATGGCTGACCCGAGCGCACAACTGACCCCAGCCGGTCAGGAATTGTGGCAGCAGGCGGAAGCCGATTGGCAGGACGTGAATCGCCACGAGGCCTTTGCCAAGCACTGCTTGCAAGCCAACCTGCTGCCCGCGGCTGGGCGCTGCTACCGCGATCGGTTGGACCGTTTTCCCGGCGACGCCATCGCCACTAAGATGCAGGCCGAGATTCTGGCCAAGGCGACGCTGGGCCTGCTGGTGCAGAAGCGGCAGCCGGCCGAGCCGGTCACGCGATCCAAATGGTTCTGGGTCATCATCCTGGCTGCCATGGCCCTCGCCATTGCCGCCGCCTTCGTCTGGGGGCCCGGCAAGATGCGTGCACGTCGAGACACCCCGACGATCAACGTGCCGCTTCCGCAGTAGGCGAATCAAGGATCCGGAGTCGACCGCCAGTGTGGGGTGGGTAGGGGGGCCAGCGAAAGGCGGCCTGCGTGGGTCGGCTCGCGTGAGCGAGAGCGACCAGCGTGCGGCGGCCTGCGTGGGCGTGACAGCCGCTCCCTCGCTCCCCGCGTACCCCACACGAACTCGCTCACCCTCACGCTCTCGCTAGCCGCTAGCCGCCAGCCGGCACTCCCGGGTGGCCCGCAGTTTCGAGACACGCTCTACATGGTCTGCTCCGGTACGCATGGGATGCGGCGGGGTGCTACCCTTGCGCCAACCGTGGCCAAAGTTCCTGGATTTGAACTCCCGCTCGCCGAGGTCCGGGCCAGCCTGGAGACCCTGCGCCGCCCCCTGCGCATCGCCATCCTGCGCTTTCGCAATCCCTTCAATGTGGGCGCCATCATCCGGGTGGCCCATTCCTTCTTGGTTCAAGAAATCTTGCTGGTGGGCGACGAGCCCTACTACGAGCGTGCGGCCATGGGCATGCAGCGCTACGAGAATCTGACTAAGCTTGCCAACGAGCAGGCCCTGGTGGCGTGGGCGCGCGAGCGCAAGCTGCCGCTGATTGCCTTCGAACGCGAGCACGCGCGCGTGGACCTGTGGCGGGCGGAACTGCCGGAGGCCTGCGTGATGGTTTTTGGCAGTGAAACCAGCGGCGTGTCCGACGAATTGCTCGCCCAGGTCGACGACATCGTGGCCATCCCCATGTATGGCATCAACAACTCGTTCCCGGTCACCGTCGCGGCCGGCATCGCCATGGCAGAATGGACCCGCAGGCATTTCGTCAACCCCGCGAATGTTGCCAAACCATGATCCCGTATTTCGTACAGCCTAGCCTTTCGCTTGGCCCTATCAGCATTCACGCCTTCGGCGTGCTGGTGGCGACTGGCATTCTCATCGGGATGCGCTTGATTCGCCGTCGCGCCGCAGCTTGGGGCATGGACCCGTTTGTGGCTGAACGGATGACCATGTGGATCCTGCTGGGCGGCTTCGCCAGCGCGCACCTAATCGATCGATTGGTCTACTATCCCGCCGACGCACTGGCGAATCCCTGGAGCCTGCTGCGCTTTTGGGAAGGCCTGAGCTCATTTGGCGGATTCTTGGGCGCGATCGTGGGGGGCGCGCTCTTCATTCGCGTTCAGCGCTTGGGCACGCAGAAGTGGTCGTACCTGGATGTGGTGGCGTACGCCTTCCCCACGTCGTGGTTCTTCGGTCGCACGGGTTGCTTTCTCGCCTACGACCATCCCGGCTCGGAGACCAGTATCGCCCTCGCCCAACGCTACAGCGACGGCATCATCCGCCATAATCTGGGGCTCGACGAGGCGCTCTACACTTTGCCGGTCGCGCTGCTCTTTCTCTGGCTGGGCCGGCGGGGTCGCCGCGCGCCTGGATTCTTTGTCGGTTGGCTGGCCGTGCTCTATGCGCCGGTGCGCTTTCTCCTCGATTTTCTGCGCATTGCCGACGTCCGCTATTTTCGCTTCACGCCCGGTCAGTATGGAGCCGTCGTCCTCTTCGTCGTGGGCGTGCTGATCCTGACTATGTCCCGTCGAGCAACGCCAGCGCCTCCACATGCGGCGTCTGAGGGAGCATGTCGTACGGGGTGATGCTGACGGTGTGCAGGCCCAGGTGCGCCAGGACTGTCAGATCGCGCGCCAGGGAAGTGGGGTTGCAGCTCAGGTAGGCCACCAGGCGCGGGTGCAGTTGCGCCACGGCTTCAAGAACCGCGGGAGAGCAGCCCTTGCGCGGCGGATTGAGCACCACCAGATCAGCCGCCCCGACCTGCGCAAGATGATCCGCCACATCGCCGTTCACGAACCGAACGCGTGCAACCGGCTTGCCCGGCCCGCGCTCGGCGAGAAATGCCCGCGCCGTGGCGCAGGCTGCCGGGTTCTCCTCGATGGCCACCACCTCGCGCGCCAGCGGTGCCAGCGACAGGGCGATGCCACCCGCGCCGGCATAGGCGTCGACCGCGCGGTCGATGGATCCCAGGCGCGCGGCCGCGGCCACGATGTCGTGGTAGGCGCGGCCTGCCACCAAGCGATTGGCCTGAGCAAAGGAACGCGGACCCAGGCGCACGCGGGCCAGGCCGATGGTTTCTTCGATGAAGGCGGAGCCGAACAGCAGTCGGTCGGCCTCGCCGAAAAGGGCGTTTCCACTTGCGCTGTTGATGTTGTGGACGACGCCCAGCACAGCCGGACAGGCGGCTGCCAGTTCGCGCGCGATGGTTTCCGCCTGGGGCCAGCTTTCGCGGCCCGTGACCAGCGCAACCAGGACCTGGCCCGCGGCATTGGCACGCAAGACCACATAGCGCAGGAGTCCTGTGCGGCGGACTTCATCGAATGGCTCGACGGCGTGCTGGACCAGAAGGGTCAGCAGCGCTGCCGCAACCTCGGCCAGGGCCGGCTCACCGACCGGGCAGCCCGACATGTCCACGATTTCGTGCGATCGCGGGGCATAGGCGCCCAGCACCAGCTTGCCGTTGTCGTCGTGTCCGAACACGTACTTGGCGTTGCCGCGATATCCGAAAGGCTGCGGCGAGGGCACGCAGTCCGCCACCGGCACATCGGCCAGTTTCTCATCCGCGGCCATCGCCTCGGCTACCAGGCCGCGTTTCCATTCCAGCTGCGCGGCGTAGGACCAGCTCGCCAGCGGACAGCTGCCACAACGATCGTGGGTCGGGCAGGGCGGCGCCGCCCGATCAGACGAGGCAATCGCAACCTCCTCAAGATCCGCCCACGCGTCTTGGCCTTGCTCTCGCGCGTGGGGTGACACGTGCGCCACTGTGGCGCGCACCCGCTCGCCCGGCAAAGCGCCGGCCACATGCAAGCGGAACAGGCCCGCATCGGTCTGTACATCGGCCAGGCCCGCACCGTCGTGGTCCATCCGATCGATGGTCAGCACCAAACTGGCGCCTGGACAAAGTGGCGAAGCCGGGGGCAAGGTCACAGACTAGTTGGAGATTGTCGGGCACTCGGGGCCGCCCGAAGGCCGGGCACGCGGAGCGCGGGCCGCGTGTGCGAGTGCGTGGGCGTGAGCGAGTTCGTGGGCGGTTTGCGGGAGGCGGAAAGCGTGTGCGTGAGCGGCCGGGGTGTCGCGAGCCGCTCTCGCTCACGCTGGTCGCCCACGCAGCCCGCCGTACGCTCGTCGCTACCGCTACCGCTCACGCTACCGCTCACGCAGGCCGACCTTCGCTGGCCCGCAATCTCCCGATAGACTCTGATTGCGGTCACGGCTCCCCACGCGCCTACGCGCCGGCGCCATTGCCCGAGCTGGGCTTGGGCGTCGGCGGGCGGTCGGGAAGGGCCACGTCCAGGGCTGCGACAGGCCGCTCCAGGGTGGACACCGCCTTGGCACACGCCAGAGTGCGCATCCCGCTGGGAAAATGAACCTCGACCTTGCCTGGGCCGGGCACGCCGCTGACCACGCCCACACCAAAAGTCGCATGTGCCATGCGTTCGCCAGGCAAGTAACCGTCTTTGGGCGAATAGGCGCGCGGCGGCTTGCTGGGGTCAAACACGGCTGGCGCGGCCACAGTTTGGTTGGCCCTGGTGATGCGCCTTTTTCGGGAGCGCCCCCACGTATTGCCTGAGCCACCTTTGCCGGCCGCGGCCGGCTGCTGGTCGCCGCGATAGTTGTGCTGGCCACCGCAGAGTTTGCACACCACCTTGGCCACGCGTTCGCCCACCTTGGCCATCACCACGTGCCAGGTGTCGCCGCAGCGGGTACAAATGTCTTCGATATCCGATCCTACCCCAGGGGTCGACATAGTTTATTGGACGCAGCCTCCTAGTGACTACAAGTGTACAGGGATTGCGGGCGCTTTGGGGCTACTTCTTGAAAAAGGAGACAGCGTAGAGGTTGAGGGCATCAACCTGCTGCGGCGTCAATCGATCACCAAACGGTTTCATTTCTTGCTCTTTCCCGTTCAGTGTGCGCTTCAGGCCTTCGAGGACCGACTTGCGAGCCCGTTCCACCGTCACATCTTTCCAATAGGGGGCTTTGGTCATGTCGTCGATACCCATCTCCTTGCCTTGCTCCGTGTTGCCGCGGCCATCCTCGCCGTGGCAGGTCGCGCACTTGGCATCCCACAAGCGCGCGGTCTTCTTGTCTGTCCTGTAGCCCGCGGGTCGCGACAGGGGCGTTCCTGCGGTTTCTGCCCGGGCTTGATGTCGCAGGATCGGGCTGGCCAGAAGCCCAACCAGCGGCGGGATCATGAGCAATGGAAAGAGTGAACTGCGGCGAGACATGATGACGGCCTCTCCTGTCGTGAGGCCATTTCTTATCATTGAGATGGGAACCCTCAAAGGGTTACCAGGCCCTCCCGCGCTTCGGCTCTGGCGGGCAAAGCCCGTCTTCGCCTACGCGGTAGCCGTGGCAGGCGCCAGGATCGGATTGCGGGTAAGTTCTAGGGTTGTAGGCGCCATGCATTTCCGAGCTTCGCCCCTCGCCAGCGTCGTGTTGCTTGGCTGGGTCATCGCGACCAGCCAGACGATGTTGCTGCGTGAGACGCTGGCGGCCGCACAGGGCAATGAGTTGGCCATAGCCCTGGCTCTGGGACAGTGGCTGGTGCTGACCGCGGCCGGCAGTGCGGCGGCCGGGTTGCTTTCTAGCCGCCTTTCCCGGCGGTTCTTCGTGGTCGGCGCGCTCCTGCTCGGCCCGGCACTTTTCGCTGCGCTGTTGACTGCGCGCGGACTGCCACGCGTCTTCTCGGTGGCGCCGGGCGCGCTGCTTACCCTTGACCAACATGTGCTGGGGCTGCTGCTCACGCTGGCGCCGGTTTGCTTGGTGGGAGGAGCCAGCTTCACCTTGGCCTGTCGTCTGCCCGGTGTGGAGCCCGCGCGCGCCTACCTGGCCGAGGCTGCGGGCTGGCTGCTGGGCGGCGTGACCGCGACCTGGCTGGTGGAAACCTGGCAGCCCTTTGCGGTGGCCGCGGCATTGACCGTTGGGGCCGTGCTGGCCGCGCTCTTGCTGGTCGGACGTGCCTGGGTGCTGGCCGCGGTGGGGCTGGCCGTGATTGCGGCTTTGGGCCAGCGTAGCCTGAACGCCGTCGAGGCGCGCAGTCTGGCCTGGCGCTGGCCTGGGGAAACCATCGAGGCGAGCGCATATACCCGCCACGGCCATGTGGCCGTGATTCTTCGCGCCGAGCAGCGCGCCCTGTACGAGGACGGACATCTAGACCTGGTGTTGCCTGAGCGCCAGTCGTCCGAGGAGCTGGCTCACCTGGCGTTGCTGCAGGTGTCAGCGCCACGGCGGATCTTCGTGGCCAGAGGCATGGGTGGACTGTTGCCCGAGATTCTCAAGCATCCCGTCGCCGAGGTGGCGGTGGCTGAGCCCGAGGCGAGGCTTACCGAGATGGAGATCCAGGCCGCCGACCCTGCCACGCGCCAGGCGCTGAGCGATCCCCGCGTGCACATGCTGACCGGCGATGTAAGGAATCTCTTGCGACGGGGTGCAGCCGCGTGGGGAGCCGGCGAGCTTCGCTCGCCGCGTACCATCGCGGGGGGGATTGGGGACCCTCCCAGGGTCCCCATTACGGGATTCGATGTGGTGCTGCTGGCCACGGCCGAGCCGTCAACGTTGCTCGCCAGTCGGTTGCTCACCAGGGAAAGCTTTGCCGAGGCCCGGCGGGCGCTGCGGCCCGGCGGTGTGTTGGCCTTTGCCTTGCCCGGCGCCGAGAACTACTACAGCCCGGAGTTGGTGGCGCGCAACGGTGCGGTGTACAAGGCGCTGGCCTCGGTATTCGCCCATGTCCTGGTGACGCCGCTGTCCACCAACTACTTTCTGGCCAGCGATGCGCCTCTGACCCGCGATCCCGTGGAACTGGCGCACCGCCTGGAGCAACGAAAGATCACGGCCACGTTCGTCGACGAATACTCGCTGGCTGTGCTCATGCCCGAGGAGCGCGTGCAGTCTTTGGCGAAGCGGTACAGCGAGGCGACCGTGGCCGCCAGCAGCGATCGCCTGCCCACGGCGTATTTGCACAACCTGCTGGTCTCCGGGCGCGTTGACTCCGGCCGCGTCGCCGATTTGCTGCGTCGGGCTCTCGGCCTCGGGTTCTGGTCATTGGCGTTGGGGCTAGCTGTGCTGCTGGTGGTGCCGGCCTTGGTCGCTGCGCGGGGCCGCAGGGCCCAGCGGCCCGCGCTCCTGGTCGTGTCCGTGGTGGGATTTGCCAGCATGGCCTCGGCCGTACTGATCCTCGCAGTCACGCAATCGGCCATGGGTGTCCTGCATCATTTATTGGGTGCGCTACTGGCCGCCAACATGGCCGGGTTGGCCTTTGCCGCGTGGGGAGCCGGCGAGCTTCGCTCGCCGCGTACCATCGCGGGGGGGATTGGGGACCCTCCCAGGGTCCCCATTGCAATGTCTGCGCTCGGCGTCGGGCTATTGGTTCCAGCGATGTTGCCTCTTCTTTCGCGCGTCTCGACGCAGGTTCCACCACCGCTGATGATGGCCGCCTTGCTGCTCGCTTCGCTCGCGGCTGGTGCAGCGGTCGGGATCGCTTTTCGTTCAGCTTTGGTCGTTGGCACGACCCCGGCTGCGACCTACGTGGTTGACTTGTTGGGAGCGGCCCTCGCCGCACCTGTGGTTGCCGCGGTCGCGCTCCCGGGATTCGGCCTCGACGCAGCCTGCGCGCTGGTTGCGTTGCTGGCTGTCCCGGCCGCACTCGCCCTTGCTGTCAGTCGGCAAAGGCAACCATAACCCTTCTCAGCCGGGACGCGTGAAGTGTATAAGACCTGTGGTTAGGACTGTTTGCGCGGCATACCTAGCCTGGGAGGATTGCAACGCTGGTAATTCACGGTGGTGGTTGCCCGCGCGAAGCGTCCCCAGAAACGTCGGAGATCTCTCATGAACCAATCTCGTCCCGGTTTTTCCCGTTATGCGGCCCTGGCCGTGATTCTGCTTGGCTCGGCGGTCGGCTGCAATCTCTCGCCCCCCGTCAACAACTCTCCAACCGGCGGATCGAGCGGCGGAAGCACCCGAAATGGTCCGGGCGGCAGTTCTGGTGGATCGACGCAGAACTACGCCGGCACTCAGTCCACGGGTGGCAATACGGTTAGCCCTGGCGGTATCACCAGTGCGGGCGGCCAGGGTGGCGTC
>Ga0265316_10004400_pt1 | contig 14032 bp, 12 predicted proteins | sample 4522metaG_FD_202092 | JGI IMG/M metagenome (GOLD analysis project Ga0265316, IMG submission 202092) | Rhizosphere microbial communities from Carex aquatilis grown in University of Washington, Seatle, WA, United States - 4-5-22 metaG | ecosystem: Host-associated > Plants > Roots > Rhizosphere >... | reverse complement strand
CCTTCGTAGCCGATATCCTTGAAATTTTTAAGGATTTGCATCCAGTTAACATCAGATCTACCTGGTGTTTGCTGCTCCGGAGAATCGTGAGACGGCGGTCCTTTTCTTTTTTTGATTTGTTCGGGGGTCAGCGGTGTCGGACAGTCGTGGAATTGGGCATGAGCGATTTTTTTGCCCAGTTTCAGGACTACTTCGGCCGGGTCGTCGCCGCCCCTGGTCAAATGGAGCGGGTCAAAGCCTACGCCCAGACTGGGGGTGTCTATTTCATTAACCATTTGGAGTGCAGACGCCAGGTTATAAACCGAAGCTCCCTGATGGGGCTTAACCGAGAGCCTGACCCCTCTGCTTTCCGCCCTGTTATTTATCTCCCGCAGATATTTAAATTCCTTTTTTGTGGCCTCTTTATCGTTGGCTTTTCCAAAAGCTCGGATTGATACGACCGGAATACTTAATTTAGAGGCGACATCGAACACCTGGGTCATCAACTTTATTCTTTCTTCATCAGTAATACCTTCGAAACCGGCATGGATCGCCCACAACTCTACCTGATGTTTCTGGGCCGTCCACTTCACTTCATCGATATATGATTTTTTGGTATTCAACTCTACATGCATGCCCCATCCCTGCTGATGGCACAACTCGGCACCGCTGAAGCCGGCCCAGGAAATATGCTGCAGGGCGCCGTACAGATCCAATTGACTGAAAATTACTGAATTACATCCCAATTTCAACATGATAACCTCCCAATTTTTTTTACTTTATCTCGAAATTATTTCGATTGACCCCTTAATAATGATTGCCTTAATGGTCAGTTTGCTATAAACGCAATATTAATCGTAAGTTTTTAATTATATTCTTTTCACCATCGATGAATCAATGCCCACCGCATGATTATTTTACACAGTTTTTACAGATGCATAACACAACGATTACAAAAGAAGTATATTGTTAATATTGTAAGGAGATGAAAAAATGTCTAAGAAAAAATTAATGATTATTGGTGTCGTGGCGCTTGTGTTAATTGCAACAATAGCTGTAGCCGTCCCCGTATTCGCAGCCAGCAGCAACGCTACTCCCAGTCCTACTCAATTAACGCAGAAGAACAAAGCGGGAGCTCTACTGCGCCTGTTATTAGTGCAGGATCAAACTAAAGCGTTTGCTTACGTTGCACAGGCTGAGGCTGCGGGTAAAATTACGGCAGATCAAGCTACCGCAATCGATAATTTTTGGACCGAATATCATACACAATTCACCAAGGCTGTCGTATTAAGACGTTTGTTAAAAGCTCAAAATGAGAGTAATGTCAAAGCATTCCTTGATAAGGCAGTGGCAAATGGCAAGATTACGCAGGACCAGGAAAACAATGTTATCAGTATTTGGGAAGTGTTGCACTCCCCAAACTCAACTGCGGCAACAACGACAACTACCACCACTTCTACAACCACACACTAATCAATAAATAAAGACAATGCAGCACCGGCGGGTTTATATTTTACCCGCCGGTTTTTATTTATATCAAAGTCCAATATACGAACTCTTCGATATTGCTAACCAGGGTATAATTGAATAATATAAACAAGGAATTAATGACAAAAAAGAAAAGCTCACATAGAATTGCTTTACTATGGTTTGGAGCAATCCTCAGTATAAGCAGCAATATAGCCATCGAAATCGGCCGACCTGACGGAGCAATCGCTACGGTCATTGGCGTGATTATGGCAATGACAGGGTGTTACCTGTGGACCCGTAACAAAAATCGTGCCTCAGGTTTTGCACTGTGGGGCCTTCTTACCCCTATAGGATATCTTGCAATTATGACCCTGAAAGATAAATCCCCACAGCAATGACCTTCGGCTTGCACAATATGCTAAAAAATAAATACCATGCGTTCTCAACCGACGCAACAGCGATGTCTAAAGCCAGTTAGCGGTATTTATAGTAGCCCAAACCCATATGCTGTTCAGCACTGGGTTGATATGCTTTATACAATCAGACCGATTCTATTTAAGGTCAGTCTAAATTATTCTATTTCGCGCTGCCGATACGGAATATCTTGGTTCCGCAAGTGCCGCATACGCCCTGGGTGGCTGGCTTACCGTTTTTCATTGTGATGGCTTTGGCATTTTTAATTTCTTTTTTAGAGCGGCATTTTACGCAATAAGCTTCCATTTGGTTCTCCTGAATGTTGTTTTTATTTTAACGAAGATGATGTTGTTTACTATCAACTTCTATTATTATTTTACTTCTCCTTTTTTTGTTGTCAAGAGGGTTCTCATCAGTCGTTTACCGTTTAATATCATCAGACTAAACAACTAAGGACGTGGTAAAATACCTTTTAGCGAAAGAAAACAACCCTTTCCAGGGGTTTTTTACATGCAGGAAGTAACCGTTGTTAAGTGAACTGAGAATTAAAAATCTGGGCATAATCGAAGAAATCAGCTGGCAGTTGAGCGACGGCTTGAATATTATCACCGGCGAAACCGGAGCCGGTAAATCCCTCTTGATTGATGCATTGGAGCTGTTATTATCCGGTAAACCTGACGCGGAAGCGATACGGCAAGGGGCAGATGAAGCTCAAATCGAAGGTATCTTTAAACTTGACCAAACAGCCGCTTTCAGTTTTCTCAAAGAACTGCTGGTGCAAAAAGACCTGTATGAAGATGATGACATCCTGGTTATCACGTGCCGGTTGCGCAAAAACGGTTCGGGTGTAAGCCGCATAAACGGGCATACAGTCACAAAATCATTTTTACATCAAGTCGGACGGCTACTGGTGGACGTTAACGGACAAAACGGAACTTTTTCTTTACTGGACGGTAAATCCCAACTGGAAATTCTGGACGCTTATGCTGACACAATCGGTTTGAGAAATGAATTCACCGCCAAAGCGGATGAATTACAAAAGAAAAAACAGGAACTGCATAATCTTGAGCAAAATGAAAGAGACCGGACACAGCGCGAAGAGTTCCTGAAATATCAATTGAACGAGTTGAATCAGGCGCAATTACAGGACGGAGAGGAAGAGGAACTCGAGCAAAAAAAGAAAATCCTGACATCAATCGAGACACTAAAAACTTATTCCATCGAAGTCTATCAAGCCCTCTATGAAGATGACGGTTCTATGAATTCGACCCCGGTTGTCGACAAATTGAGCGCAACTGCCAGGATATTGAAAAAACTGGTTGATTTAGACCCTTCACTTAAAGAACAACTGAAATTTGTCGAGGATGCAGTCGCAGGCCTGACCGAAATCGCGCGGGATATTCAATCCTACAATGAAAATCTAAATTTCGACCTGGACAGCCTGGAGAAAACAGATGCGCGGTTGGAACTAATCCGGCAATTAAAAAGGAAATATGGGGCAACCATCGCGGAGATGCTGGCTTTTCAGAAAAAAACTGCCGAAGATCTCGACGGACTGACGCATAATACCGAAAGAACGGTTCAACTTACCAAAGAAATCGCGTCTCTCCGACTTGAATCCGGGCGGATTGCCCACCAACTTTCCCGGGACCGTGTAAAAGCAACGGTTCGCATGGAAACCGACGTTAAAAAAGAACTCTGCGATTTGAACATGTCGCAGGTTATATTTAAAATATCGATCGATCAAAGTCCTGATGCAGAAGGTATTCCGTTTCCCAATGGCGAATGTTATTCCTTTAATGATAAAGGCGCCGATTCCGTAGAATTTATGGCCTCGACCAACCCGGGAGAAGAGTTAAAACCATTGATCAGCATTGCCTCCACCGGAGAATTATCCAGGTTCACATTGGCATTAAAGAGTGCCCTCGCCGAAACTGAGACCTGGCGGGTACTTATTTTTGACGAAATCGATATCGGGGTTGGCGGCCGAAGCGGAGAAATATTGGGCAAAAAATTATGGAACCTGGGACGGCATCACCAGGTAATTTGCATCACACATCTTCCCCAAATAGCCGTGTTCGCCGATGCGCATTTCGGAGTTCATAAGGGAACCTCCGGTGACCGTACGTTAACCATGCTGCAAACCCTGGACGGTGATTTACGCGTCCGGGAATTAACGCTAATGCTGTCCGGGCCGGAATACACCGCAGCATCGACAAAAAATGCGAAAGAACTGATGCAAAAAGTCTGTATCTGGAAAAATTCCCGGCAAAAGGGCAACTGAGGAAATATTTTTCCTGTTTTCACCTAAATCATTCTTAGATAAGAATTATCACCTCTGAACGGATACAAAAAATAGGCTTGAAATCCTGCAAGTTGACGTTTACTCTTTCTGTTATAATATTGTCACTGAAGGTATGTGAGACATATCGGAATAGGAGGAAACATGAAAGGCGACAAGAAAGTTATTGAAATCCTGAACTCTTTGCTGGGCCGTGAGCTTACCGTCGTAAGCCAATACATGGTTCACGCGGAAATGTGTGATAATTGGGGTTACACCAAACTTCATGATGCAATACAGAAACGCGCGAAAGTTGAAATGACTCATGCGGAAAAACTGATCGGGCGTATTATCTTTCTCGAAGGTATCCCTGTCGTCAGTGAACTTGAAAAAATGCATATCGGCAAAGATATCCCTCTGATGTTTGCCAACGACCACGAGGCTGAGATTGACGCTGTAAAACGATACAATGAGGGTATTTTAATCTGCGGTAACGCAAAAGATTTTGCCACCCGGGAAGTCCTCGAGCACATTCTCGATGATGAGGACGGGCATGTCGATAGCATTGAAGAAGTCCAGGACCAGATCGCGCAAATGGGCATTCAAATATTCTTATCCAGGCAGGCAGGCTGAAACTTTTCTAGCCTGCAGCAGGCAGCACTTGTTTGAGTTGAAGGGGGTCGGGAAATAACACGTTTTTCCGGTCCCCTTAATTTTTTATACAAACTAAAGTGTAAACTGCGGTTCAGAAGCGACTGATTGAATTAATTTTTCAGCATGCTGTATCTGTTCGGGGGAACCTTCAAGTGCCAACCAGACACAACCTTCTGCCCCGCTGATACCGCCTGCGGCGATCATTTCCGCCTTCACGCCGGTTAGCAAATTTAAAGCTTCAATTTCAGTAACAACTTCTCCCGGTACCGGCAGCAGACGAAAGCCCTTGTTGCCGGGTGTATTAACTTTATTGGCAATCACGTCAAGGTCGCCGGGAATACGTTTTTCCAATCCGATGGGGATTAACAGCCTCACTCTTCGGCCTACAATTGCCGTCAAAGCAACAGTGATTGTCCCGCCTTGAGGATTACCGATTAAAATTGCGGCCCGATTGTGGACGATGTCAAGCGCATTGGCTCCCTTGACAATGACATCCCCTTCTTTTAGTTCAGCAGCGACATCGTTGATAGTCTTGCCTTCCAGCCAAAGACCATCCCTGATCACGACATCACCCGGAAATTCGCTATCGCCGGCTAACCGTCCGGCGTCAGTAGTTTTATAGTGCGGCGGCAGCGATATTCCACGGAAAAACCTGTGTCGGGAAAATTTATCTTTCCGGCCGATTGATTCCAGTATTTCTTCGGCAACGTAACTGTTAGTCGTACCTGCGACGATGACGACAGTTCCTTGCCGTAATGCATCCGTAACGGCCGGATGTGCTGCCACGGCTTTCCCTATCAGCCGTTTTCCCATCGCCACAGTCAATAACATTTGTTTCATCATATCATCCAACTCCGGATAACATCAGGTTCATCATTGCATTAGTTTGCATTATAACAGATAAACCGAATCTTACTAATATTCTGTGCATTTTAAAACAAAAACCGGCGATGTCAGGATTTGCATTCATGCCGTTCCCTGATTGATTAATTCAAAAGTGTGGATTATACTTTGAGAAAATATTTGTATATTTTTGAGTAACAGGGGGGATTAATTGAAAAAGACAACGATGCTGCGTAAATTACTGGAAAAACCGGAGGTTTTAATCGTACCGCCGGCCTATGACTGTTTATCCGCTCGGGTCGTCGAAGCTACGGGATTTAAGGCGGTTTTAATGGCTGCCGGCCTCACCGGGGATGCTCAACTCGGGGTACCGAATTTTGGCTTAGCGACAGCCAGCGAAATTATCAACTGCGCCAAATACATCGCCCATTCGGTCAACATCCCCCTTATCGTCGGGGTTGAAGACGGTTGGGGCGGGGCGCTGGCTTCCTACCGCACGGTACAAGAGGTCATCCGGGCCGGGGCCGCCGGTATCTATATCAACGACCAGAAACACCTCAAACTAATCAGAGCTCCCCATAACCTCGTTGATGTTTTACCCAGGGACGAATTTTTAGGCAAAATGGGTGCGGTCCTAGAGGCGAGGGAAAAGGAGGACAAAGACTTTATCATTATTGCCAGAATCGACGCCGGCGCAACGATGGGAGATGAGGAAGTAATCGCGCGTGCGAAAGCCTGCATCAAATTAGGGGTAGATGTTATCCTCCCCCACGCCATCCCACCTGAATCGAAATATCCGCGCAAGGACAAAGCAGGACTGACGAAATTATACAAGGCGATTGGTGCGCCGGAAGCTAAAATATGGTGTAACGGATTAAAAAACATCACCGCCAAAGACTGCGCGGACATGGGCGCCAGGATATCCGTGCCGGATGACTCTCCCACTGTCCCCGTGAAAAATTTGTTAGTTAACGTATACCGTGACATGTACACAGCGTTATGCGGCGGCCCGGAAAAAGGAACATCCGGCAGCGGTAAGATAAACATGCCGGGAGACAAGGAGTTCTGGAAGGAAATAGAAAATAAATATGTGCCCTGACAAGGGCCGGTGAATAATCAGGAGGAGAAAACCAAAATGGCATTACCAACAGCGGATGGATATAAAGTGATCGCGACCGTAAAATCTGTCAAAGGGACATGTAAGGCCGGACATAAAGCCGGGGATTCGTTTGAAATCAGCTGCCGCAATACGGCCGGGCTTTGCGGATTTTTCTACCATGACATTTTCCCGGCAATTCAGATGCTGCAAATGGGCGGCACCTACCCGTCGGGTAAAGAAGCCATCGAAGTGAGCTGCCTGGACCGCCGCAACGAGGTAATAATCGAACTGAAGCGGATAAAATAAGATTTTTTTCGCTGAAACGCCAATATTCCGTAACACGATTATCTATATTCCTTTTTATTTTATAAAAATCCGTGTTTCTGGTATTATTATGGTTACAGACTCAGCCGGTGCTACTGAGACTAATGTCCTGTAAAATAAACAGCCTTTACCGGTATCGCTAGTGGGGGTTTTTTGCTGGGAACAGGAGCATATCGGCTGGAGGGCTTTCCACTAATGACTTTTAAAAGTATATTGTTTAATAACACGGGTGAAGGCGCAAATGAAGTCAGTTCTGAGGCGCCCTCCTTTTTTGTGGATTTGAATCTCAATCAGGTTATCGATGCGATTACCGCTGATAGAGATATGTATAACCTGCAGCCGTTTTTTTTCACACCCCTGCACAGTGAAGATGCCATCCGGTACCGTCATGAAATCATGCAGGAACTTAAAAATGAAAACTTGATGACGGCCATCAAATCATTTGCAGGGCAAATGGTCGTTATCCGCCGGTATCTGGCGCTCTCTGATAAACTGATTTACAAATATTTTAAAGAAGGTTGGTTTTTAGAGGCGGCAGTACAATATTACGAGACGGTTAATAACCTTGCGCATGATTTATCCGCGATAGAATTAAAATCGCGCGGCTTTTTAGCTTTCCGTGATTACCTGAAAAATTATACAGGCTCAGATGCTTTTATTTCGCTGTCGACAGATGCCAAAAAACTCAGCGCAGACTTCTCCGATGTAAAATACAGTCTGCACATCCACGGTCTGACCGTCAGGGTGCGTAAATATGAGGGCGAAACAGATTTCAGCGTTGAGGTCGCGCAAACATTCGAGAAATTCAAACAGGGCACGGTGAAAGATTACCGCAACAAACTTCGTGAGGGGACCGATGTAAACGATGTGGAAGCGCGAATTTTGGATTTCGTCGCTAAACTCTATCCCCCAATTTTTGCAGGTTTGGACGGTTTCTATGAGCAGCATAGTCACTTCGTCAATGAAACCATCAGCTTTTTCGACCGTGAAATACAATTCTATGTCGCCTATCTGGAGTTTATCGCGAAATTCCAACCTGCCGGTTTGAATTTCTGTTATCCGCAGATATCCTCCGTCAGCAAGGAAGTTAACGACATCGAAGGATTCGATTTAGCCCTGGCGAATAAACTTATTGCCGAAGGTTCATCCGTTGTCTGTAATAGTTTTTATTTGAAAGACAGGGAACGCATATTTGTCGTTTCCGGCCCGAACCAGGGCGGGAAAACGACCTTCGCACGTATGTTCGGGCAAGTGCATTATCTGGCCAGTCTGGGGTGTCCTGTCCCGGGTAAAGAAGCTCGACTCTTCCTGTTTGACAATCTCTTTACCCATTTCGAAAAAATGGAAGATATCAAGGACCTCCGAGGGAAACTCCAGGACGACCTGGTCAGGATGCAAGAAATTCTGGCTCAGGCTACACCTGACAGCATTGTCATTATCAATGAAATCCTGACTTCCACCACCTTACAGGACGCAATCTTCTTGAGCAAAAAGGTAATCGAGAAAATAATCGGATTGGATTTATTGTGTGTTTGGGTCACATTTGTTGAAGAACTGTCTACATACAGTGAAAAAACCGTCAGCATGGTCAGCACCGTAAATCCGGAAAATCCGGCCGTGAGTATATTCAAAGTTATCAGAAAACCGGCAGACGGGCTTTCATATGCCCACGCAATTGCCGAAAAGCATCACCTCACCTACAAATCATTACAGGAGCGCATCAAATCATGAAAGTTTTTCTGATGTATAAAGACCATGATTTTGACGTGCAGCAGGAACTACCGTTGAATGAACCGGAACTGACCCAGGACCTGGAATTGGATACTCTTTTCAATGCCATGGCACTCGGCGATTACTTCCTGCAGGATGCGGCTAAAAAAGTTATCTTTGCCGGTTTGAAAGATAGGCCGGACTCGATACTCTACCGCCAAAGCATTCTCAAGGATTGTTTGAATAATCCCGTTATTGTAAGGAACCTTTACAAAATCGCGGAAGACGCAATGGAAACCAAACAGAAGAACCATTGGGGCTGGCTGCTTGAAAACAGCAACCCGGCCTATGTAATGTCCGTCTCGGTAGGCGCGTTGCAAATGTTCGTAGGCAACATGAAACAATTGAGAACTCTGGCCGATGAGCATGCCGACAAATTTGAATCTGATGGTTTTAAAACCCTGTTCGCGATGATTAAAAAGGAGCTTGATACCCCTTACTTTACCCTCATCCAGAATCACCTGAGGAGGCTGGAATTCCATCACGGAATCCTAATCGGTGCGGAACTGGGGAAAGGCAATGAAGGCGCCAACTACATCCTGCGTAAGCCTCTGGATAAAAAACTCAATTTAATGCAGCGGCTCTTCACTAAAAAATCATCGGTTTACTCTTTTCGGATTGAAACGCGCGATGAGGGCGGCAGTAAGGCATTGGAAGAGCTGAGAAATAAAGGAATCAAATCAGCCGTTAATGCAGTAGCTCAATCCGCGGACCATATCGATAGTTTCTTCAGCATGCTGCGTTTTGAACTTGGGTTTTATGTGGGTTGCCTGAATTTACATGAGCAACTCATGAAAATAGAGGAACCGGCGTCTTTTCCCGAACCCGCGGAGGTTAACGAACGGCAACATTCTTTTAGTGGTTTATATGATATCTGCCTGGCATTAACCGTGAAACGTAAAGTCGTCAGTAACGATCTGAACGCTGATGATAAAGACCTAGTGCTAATCACGGGCGCCAATCAGGGCGGCAAATCCACCTTCCTGCGCAGTATCGGCCTGTCTCAAATGATGATGCAATGTGGAATGTTTACACCGGCTGAGACTTTCAGGGCCAATGTCTGCGACGGGCTTTTCACCCACTTCAAACGCGAAGAAGATATTACGATGGAAAGCGGTAAACTGGATGAGGAACTCAAAAGGACAAGCTTGATTGTCGACCGGTTAACGCTTAATTCCATCGTGCTTTTCAATGAATCTTTTGCGGCCACCAACGAAAGAGAAGGTTCCGAAATTGCGCGTCAGATAACTATGGGGCTGGTAGAAAAAGGCATTAAAGTGTTCTTCGTTACACACCAATATGAATTTGCTCATGGTTTATACGAAAGAAAAATGCCGAATGCCGTTTTTCTCCGGGCGGACAGGGAGACCGACGGTACCAGAACTTATAAACTGTCTGCCGGGGAACCACTGCAAACGAGCTACGGCGAAGATTTGTATAAGCGGGTTTTTGTAAACGACAAATCCTGAACCAACATCAACGCCGCCTTTATCAACTAATCCCGGTTCGATTCCACCTGCCTTCAGCTAAAAAACTGTTTCAATTTGGCTTTATTTTGTATGTTTTTTAGTCTCTATTTTGTTGAATAATTCAATATCAGCTTGGTTATTGATATTAAAAAAGGATTGAAACTCCGGGTCAAACTTGCTGAATTCAGCTTGATCAAAATAACGGACCCTCATTTCCTTCAGACATTCCGAAATGCTTAGTTGATCATTCTCGAGGCGTTTTTTCATTACCGGGATACAACTACAGGAATAGATGCCGTGCAAAGGTTCGATCTGGTTATTCGGCCAGCGGGGAATCACCGCGTCAAAACCGGGTGAAATTTCTACCATATGCGATAGCAGTACGGTATTAAGAAAAGGCATATCACAGGCAACCACGATATTGGCGGCGGTATGAGAAGTACTCAGGCCCGTATAAATCCCGCCCAGCGGTCCTTTTGCCGGATAAATATCGCTTACTACCTCGAGAAAGTCAAATTCTGCAAATTGGCTGCCGCCCTCATTTGTGACCAGAATAATTTCATGGGTAATTGATGACAGATGGTCAATAACCCTTTCAACAAGCGTCATTCCGGCTATTTTTTCTGTGGCTTTATTTCTGCCGAACCTGAGGCTCTTGCCGCCGGCCAGGATAATTCCGGTGATATCCATTTTTTCACTCTTCAGATTTACCGGTTATTACCCGGATACATATTAGCCTTCGTCACACCTGGTATTACGCATCAGTTCTTCAGCTGTTTTTGGTTTGATGACAAGCTTATCCCGGCCTACCATCCCTTCCGGAATATCTGTTACATCGGAGATTTTGTCGTACACCGGCGGCAGCGGGTCGCGCCGCATCATCAATTCCAAGGCTTTTTGCGCATCGTAAGGAATGATCGGAGTTTTTACGGCATGCGGCTTAAACACCACCGCGGGTTTGGTGATCTTGCTGTCCGGCAGGTCTTCCAAATCGCGAAGGTCGCCGTACCTGGCCTGCATATCGCTCAGGGTTCCAAAATCAAGTGCCCGCGCTGAGCAGGCCCCGACGCAAATCGGTAAATCTCCCGCTTCCAGCCGGTCGATACACATGTCGCATTTCTGCGCAATATCACCAATTTCATCGCTCTCGAAAACAGGTGCGCCGTACGGGCATTCTTCATAACAGTTGCGGCATCCGGTGCATTTATCGCTGTCAATCAGCACTGCTCCGTATTTCGGTTCCTTGCTGATGGCATCAACAGGACAGGCATTTACGCAAGCTGGTTGTTCGCAATGGTAGCAGGGAACCCATTGGAAATGGATACGTACCATCGGAAAACTACCTTTCTCGTACTCATATACCTTCAGATATTTGAGTGGTCCCGGCGGCAGTTGGTGCCAATTTTTACAGGCCACTGTACAATCACGGCACCCGGTACATCTGCTCTGGTCAAAAAAGAACGCGTATTGTGTCATCTTACACCCTCCCATTTTTCAATTTGCACCAGCGCCTTGCACGGCTGATGGTCGAGGATCGTGTCCGGCAAATGTTCATCATAATGTGTCATCAGGTTCGGCGCGCCCCTGGTATCGATGCCTTCCGGCATCAATGTCGTCTTTGTTTTACCCGGTGTATACCAGCCGCCGTGAAAAATATTGACGGTACCGGGGACAACTTTAGAAGTCACGTAGGCCGGCATGATTATCTCGGCCTGGTCGTTAAAAACTCTGACTAAATCGTTATCTTTTATTCCCCGGGACTTAGCCTCGGGAACACTGATCCAGACGGCGTGCCGGTAGCAGTCCTGATTCAATAAAGGCTGATTATCCAGCAGCGAATGCACACGGTAGAGTCCGTGCGGCGACGACATCAACAACGGATATTTTTCAATATTTTTGCTGTGATAAGTAGCGCTGCCGCCCATTGTCATTTCCGCCATCGCCGGCAGATGACCGCCACCATATCGTCCGTTTATGGAATGGGTTTTCACATCGGTTGATTTATTTCCCCGGTTGTGATTGCTGGCAGCTACTTCGTTAGAATAAAACTCGATCTTACCTGAATCTGTGCCTTTAAAGGGATTCTCCCCGCGTAGAATTGCATTTTTATATGTGTAATACGGGTCTTTAACTTCCCAACGGAACACGGGTTTTTTCAGGAATTCCTCCCAAATAGGCGGGTTCAACGGGGCAATTTCTTCCCGTAACATCCATTTCTCGTACGCCTCCCGGTGCAGATTATCGATTGCTTCATCCCATTTATCATCGGGGACATTGGCCAGACGCGGGGCGCATTGGTCGGCGATGCCTAATCTCTTCGCCAACTGCACCCAAACCCATCCCCTCGCTCTGACTTCACCCGGCGGGTCAACACATTTCTCCTTGAAGACGAAATAATTGCCGTTCATGTTCGCAGTTTCCAGACTGAACATATCGGGGGAGCGCATCCCTCTGGGATGTAAATCCCTGCCTTCAAATGCTCTATGCATCTGGGGCAGAATGATATCGGCATATTTGGCGGTAGGATTATCCAGGTGGTAAGAGAATACCACACTGAAATCCAGTTTCTTGAATGCTTTGATATTTGTATTGACATCCGGGTGCGTCATGATGGGGTTGGATGATTGTAAAATCAACATCTTGATATTGGGAGGTGGATTTCCCGGAGTATTACCGATAATATGATTGTATTCATCTACAGTCATTTCGCCTTTGTCCAGCTTTTCCCGCAGAACAATCGCTTCCGGCCATTTGAAATGAGCTAACAGAGCCGGCGCCTGATACGTTCCGGGTTTTTTCTGCCAGTCAACAACCGGCTTCGGCAGGGATAGTTCATGTTGTCCGAATTCGCAGGATGTTTCGGCTGAGGCTGTCGCGCCCGGGGTTAAAGTGTTTCCCGTCAGCGCCTGCAGGTACATCGCCGCCCTGATGCCGTTCTCTCCAAAGAACTGACGGCCGAGGGACCAGGCTGTGTTCAGATTTACCGGTTTACTGCGGGCATAAAGTCTTGCGAATTCAGTAATCGTCTCTGCCGGTACGCCGCAGATATGTTCCGCCCACTGCGGCGTTTTATCGATGCGGTCAACGGTGCCCAGCACGTATTCTTTCCAGCGGCGCACACCTTCGGGATCGACCCACTTTTTAATGAACTCTTTGTCGCAAAGGTCTTCCTTAAACCAGACATTGGCCATCGCGATCATCATCGCAACATCAGTGGTTGGACGTATCGGGATCCACTGACTGGCAACGGCCTCCGCAGTCGGCGTATATCGTGGCTCAATCGAGATTATCGGGATGCCGCGTTCCCTGGCCCGTATCAGTGTATAAACAACATGATTGCTCAAGGTTGTCCCCGGATTGAACCCCCAGAGAACGATAAGTTTTGATTTTAACAGATTGCCTTCATCCTGCCGGTCTTCGTGGGCATCTCTGCCTAAAACCCACCGCTCGGGCTCAGCGACACCCTGTCGCGAGTGATCGCCCCAATCGGCTACCCCGGCGCCAAACCAGGCGCTCAGCATAAAGCCTTCCCCAAGGTCACCGATGGAAAGCGGCCCATATTTTTCTTTGTAATATTTAAGCTTATTGGCAATGGTATCCAGGGCTTCATCCCAGGATATACGCTGCCATTTGCCTTCGCCTTTTTCGCCGGCCCGTTTCATGGGATAAATCACTCTGTCGGGAGCATTGAGATTACGGATGTGGGCGTAGCCCTTAGTACAAGGCCTG
>Ga0265316_10004396_pt1 | contig 14040 bp, 16 predicted proteins | sample 4522metaG_FD_202092 | JGI IMG/M metagenome (GOLD analysis project Ga0265316, IMG submission 202092) | Rhizosphere microbial communities from Carex aquatilis grown in University of Washington, Seatle, WA, United States - 4-5-22 metaG | ecosystem: Host-associated > Plants > Roots > Rhizosphere >... | reverse complement strand
GAGGGCATGCTCTTTCTGCGCATAGCGTCCGAAAACCGCGTCGAACCCGCGGCTCCGTGCGTGCTCCCACAGCCGCACCGCTTCCGCGGGGGGATTCTGTCCGTCGTCGTCCAGGTTCACGATGTGCTCCCCTCGCGCGTGGCGATAACCGGTCATCACCGCGTTATGTTCACCATAGTTGCGCGAATGATTGACCAGCACGATCGGCACCCTGGATTGCCGCACGAGCTCCCGGCAAACATCGAGGGTCGCGTCCTGGCTGCCATCGTTCACCAGCACGATCTCGTGCCCCCCGTCGATCGACAGCGCCTCGATGTCCCTGACCAGCAGCCCGATTGTTTCTGCGCTGTTGTAAAGCGGGACGACAAAACTGAGCGCAGGCTGACCGGAATCGGACATGGAGCCCGCCTGGTTACACGGGCGCCGTCCCCTCGCTGGGGGCTTCGGGCTCCTGCGCGGATGCCGCCGGCGCCTCAGCCCCGGCTGTCTCCACAACAGTGGCACCCGGCGGCGCCACGGTCGCGTCCGACGGTGCAGCTGATGGAGGAACGGATTCCTGGGGCGGCGGGGGTTGGGCCGCCGGCATGATCGGGGACGCAGCCGGCGCTTCCGGGAAATTCTCCGGATCGTGCTCCTCCAAATCCTGGGATTCCGCGGCCTTGGCCCGCGCCTCGGCCATCGGCGGCGGCGTGAACAGCCTCCCGTCCGCAAACTCGGTCACGTAACCCTCCTGCACGAGCCAGTGCAGGTCCATCGTCACGCGCTTCAACGTCTCCTGTTGTTCGGGAGTGAGCGACGATTTCGGAGCAGTCTCCGGCGCCACTTCGGCGCCCGGAGCTGCAGCTGGGGCGGATTCGCTGGAAACCGGAATCGGCGGATTCGACACCGCGCCCGGCGGCACGATTCCGAGAAACTTCATCGGCAGCTCCTTCACCATGATCATCGGATTGCTTTCGATGAATCCAATGAGCGCACCGATGCTCTCGGCGAAACTCTGGCCCGGCACCCGGAACTTCCGCTTCACCGCGCAGACGTAGGAGATGCCCTTCGATCCCTTCTTGAAGATCGTGAACCCCTCACGCCGCAGCCGCCCGCGCAGCGCGTTTGCGGTGTCCAGCGGGAAACGGCGCTGCCGTTCGAGCTGGCCCTCAAGCGCCCGCCGGATCTCGCCCATCGGCAGCGCCTCGACCAGCTTCGCAGGAAAGCGCGCTGATTCGATCGCCTTCACAACACGGTCCTTGGCTGTCGCCAGCAGATGGGCGCGCGCCTCTTCAATGCTGTCAAAGGCCACCGGCGGTTCGCCCTCGGCCCCGAGCTTCCAGGTGTAGCGCGTGGCCTTCTTCATCTTTTCCAGCCACTGGTTGACCACCTCGGGATCGCGCACCGTCTCGATGCGTTCGCGGTACTGCTCGAACGGCATCCGCGCAAAGCGCGCCGCGTGGTGCTGCTGCACGATCTGCTGGTAGCGATGATAGTTCGGCGGTCCGAGCAGTTCGCCGGAGAGCGTGCAGCGATTGACAAACTGGAAATTTCCCTTTGGCGGATCGATGTCCACAACCGCCTGGTCGAAATACCGGTCCAAATGATGGCCCGCCGCATGCGCGATCGCGTCCTCCTCGCTGTCGAACGGAAGGCCGTCGGCAACAGAAAGAAAGATCGGGATGGAGGAACGGGGCGCAGAAGCGCCCGATTGGCCCGCCGGCGCCGGCGACTCGGGAGCAGGCGCGTCGGGCGCCCGACGCGTGACCACCACGACGAAGCGTTCGTTTCGTTCAAGGATCAACCGGGCGATTTCAAACAACTCGAATGTCCGGCACGAAGCCCGCAACGCCTTCACCAACGCAGAGAACCCCGCGTCATCGGGATAGAACGCAATATTGAAATAGGGGCTGAGATACGGACGGTAATCCTGCGGGGCACGCGGGCCCGACCAACGCCGCTCGCCGCCTCCTTCGCGCTCCGGCGCCCGCCGGTGCTGGCCTTCTTCAGGACGTTGCTCCGCCGGGCCACGGCCCGCTCCACCGGGATCACCACCCGGACGCCTCTCGACATTTCCAGGACCTCCCGGTCCGGAACTCTCTCCGCCCGGCCGGTGAAACACGCGCCGGTCCCTCCGCGGATCGCCGCCCTCGCGGCGCGGCGGACGCTCCCGCTCCGTGTCCCGTCGCTGTCCGGGCACCGACTTGATCTCGGTCCACTGCGTTCCAAAACGGAAATCCTGCAGTTGGCTGAGATCGATCTTGTTGAGACCCTCGCCGGGCGTCTCTTTCGGAGGCGTGTCGTCCATGGTAGGTGGCAAAGCGGGCGTAGGCCCGCGAATAGGCGGATCGGTTTGCGAAATGGCGGACCACCCGGGGCCGCAGGCACCCGGAGCAGCAGACGTGCAAGTTTTGCCGGCCCCGGAAGCGTGGCAAGCGATTTCCCGGCGATTTCCAAGGCAATTCAGGGCTTTACATTCACCGCCATGTTCCTACTTATGCGTCCTCCTAACGCTTGCGATGCTCGGGTGGTGGAACTGGTAGACACACACGTTTGAGGGGCGTGTGCCGTAAGGCGTGCGGGTTCGACTCCCGCCCCGAGCACCATCCTTCGCTCCTTCTTGTCTGCATGCGGGCGACATGTCTCAAAACGGCGGCCAAATGTCAAAACCGGGCCAATGTAGCGACGCCGCTCGGGGAGCCGAACGGGCAAATCGGACCGCCATAAGGGCGGTTTTGACTAGAAATTAGCCGGCAATCGCGGGCTGCAGGCTATTCGCAGGACCCATGCGATAGCCCCGCAGCCTGACCGCATCCGCCGGAGTTTTGACCTGAGCGATAGGCGCCGGGTCGATTCGACTGCCTCGCGGCGCCTTGACTCGAAAAAATTGCGGTCGCTCACCGATCGCCTCTGCAATTTCCTCGTCGGTTGCAACGGTGCGGCCAAATTTCCCCGCGGCGTGGCCAGCGACGGCCAGAGTATCGACGATATACTGCGCCCCGCGTTGGCCCGCAGCGGCGCCAGCCAACATCGATTTCGCTTTTGATGTTAGCGCCGGCGCCAGGCGTTCGATGAGCAATTCAAAATCGCTTCCGTCGAGGGCTTCTGGCAGCTCTTCCCTCCGGCAAATTAGATCAGTGATCTGGGCGGCATCCCAATCGAGCTGCTCAATGTAGCGCTTTACGCGTGCTTCGAACTCTGGCAGAGCCAGGAGAGCTACGGGAACATTTGCGTCGATCAATCGGCGCAACCAAAGAACCCGTTGCGGAAGGCGAGCGATCCGCCGTAGCCCGCTGAAGAGATTATGAGCTTCGTCGAGCACAAGCATCAGTCCAGAGGACATCAACATTCGCTCTATCAGATCGCGCACTTCTGAGGCCTTGCGCGAGTGGCTGTCCGCAACCCCAAGGGATTTCGCGACCGCCCGGTAAAACGAGTCCATATCACTGTCCTCGGGCGTAAGAACATAACGCGCCATTCCGCCCGAAGCGGCACAGAATGCCTTCGCTGCCGCGCTCTTTCCTAGCCGAGACCGTCCCGTAATGAGGACGGGTTTGTGTGTCTCGCGGGCGAAGCGGAGCGATTCGGCAATGCGCTTGGCGACGATAGTAGGGGCCAAACCGCGCTGGATCTCGCTCCGAAAATGACTGCGGCATGCTTTGAGAACCGAGCGCCACTGACTGCCAAGGCCTGGCAGAGATTCTGGCGGCGCAACGGGATTAAGCGCTAGTGTCCGAAGTCCGGCCGCCAGTTCGGCTACCATTGTTGAGCGCGCGGATTGATGATCCACTCGCTGCTCGACTAGATCCATCTTCCCTGTCTCCTGATCTTCCACCCAAACACTCTCCGCGACGGGCGGCTGCCAGTGCATATCGGTCAGCAGGGCATCTGCAAGAGATTCTACCGATCCTGTGTTGCCCCCCACAAGGAAATGATCTGTGAGCGACCGCCATTGAATAAACCAGATCAGCTCAGTTAATTCCGGGTCGGCGCTTAGCATCCCACACCGTTTCGCGACCAGAAGACCGCCCAAACCGGTTCGATAAGCATCGTTCGATGCGTAGCGTTCCTGACGAATCGGTCCGCTGTCAGTAGCGTGGCGGGTGCTGCTCATAACTCGACATTCTCCTGGGAACACTTCGCGACGTTGTTCCAATGTTTCCCGTCTGCATTGAGCCCATTGATGATGACGCGCAATCGGTCCGGCTCGATCGGCTTTGGAATCTCAAGTCCACGATCGCGAGTAAGCCGGTCGAACTCTGAGGAAAGTGAAACCTGCTCACGTCGGAGCGTAGCGAATGCATCTTTCTGCTCTTGCATATCAGCGGCAAACCGCCGTGAGGATCCGTCGACGGACACCGGCCGAAAGTCCTTTAGGGTCAGCTTCGATTTGGTCGCGCGCGTGAAAAGATCGACGACACGCATTTGCTCCGCACCCTCACGTTTCGCGCGAGCCAATGACTCCGAATCAGCACCGCGCGCAGCAGGCCGCGTTACAGGCTCGAGGATTCGAGGGTTCTTCCCATCGAGATCGGTGATGAACATCGAATCCCGTTCCAAAGGATCAAACCAACAGAGCACCTTCTGTCCGATGAGTTCGGCGGTTGCGGGACCGCGATAGATTGCCGGCCGTTCATCCTGCGGAACCAGAGAGTCCGGAAGTCGGACGCCCTCAATCGTCACCTTCCTTTCGAGGCGGTGCGTCTTGAATAGATGGCTGCTCTCGGGGCCGAAGTATTGCATGCGCGTCATATCACGCGCATCGAAAGCTTCCTTCGGCGATTTCCCAGGGATCCGGACTGTGCGGATACCAAGCCGCTCCGTGTTCACTGCCTCGGCGATTTCCTCCAATAGGTCCATTACCTGGGAATGGTGCAAGAAATGCGTCGATGGGTGTTTCTGTCCCGCGTTTACCGCAGCGATCGCCATTTTGCTCGCCTCTGGACAATCCTTGCGCATGTCACGCCCCACATAGCCGGGTACGTGTTCCATGCGATCCTGCAAGAGTCCAAACGTGCGTTCGATGATCGATTTGCCGGTAGGAGAAAAGGCGTGACGAACGGGCCAGAGGCTGGCAAGCCCCCCGCAGATCTCGTTTGAGTCGCGTTCCGAAGGCTCGCCCGAGATCAAGCGGGATCTCTTCCAAATGCCACACTCAAAAAGGATATATTGCGCCGGCAGTCCGTAGGCATCGTGCACAGAGCGCACCACGCATATAATGTCGCGGGCGTTATAACCAGCGCGCGGAACGAGTCTCCAGGACAGGATGTAGCCAGTCTTGGAATCTACGCCCATCAGCACTTGCCCTTGACCAAAATAGTACCCCCGCTCAACCGATGGATCCTCGATCCACCAATAAAGTGGAAGCGTCAGATCATCAAATTCGAAGACGTCGCCAGGCTCGACATTGCTCCAATCGCAGACCACGTGCGCGCCATTGAGACGCCGCGCTCGCGGGCCTTGGCCAAGTATCTCGATCGCGCCGAGGAACGGGGCCACTGCTTTCCGAATCGAATGAGGCACAAATGACTTTTCCCGCGGCAGTGCTGGAAACCGTGCGAGTGTTTCAGCCGATAAAAGCCCTCTCCGATGCGCGACACGGTAGGCATAGGAGAGCTGATTGCTATAGGTGCGTGCGAGTTCAATCAGCTTGAGAATATCTGAGGTCGGCAGTGAAAATCTTCGGGTTCGGTTCGCAGATTCGCGCTTGTCCTTAAGGGCGTCGATTCGGCCTCCGCCCGCGAGCCAGGCGACGCGCTTGCGCGTATAGTTTTTGCGCAGTGCGTCGAGATTCTTTCCGACGCTCAGGCCGGAGAGATGCAAAGCCTTCGTAATCGCACGCTGCACGTCATTCTCACTCGAGCCGGCGTCAATCAACACAGAGGCATCGTTCATTGCCGCTGCCCAGATTTGCTCGCGTTCTTTCTTCGTCAACGCCGCCGGCTGCAGCACGCACGCGATCATCTCCTCAAGCTTGGGCGTTGCGAGCAGCTGCGCGGCGGCCGTCTGCGGTGTCGCTGCCACGGCAAGCAGGTCACTATCGAGATAGATTTCCCAACGATCCCACTCTTGGAAATCGAGATCCCGCGCTATCGCACGCTCGATCCATCGGCGCATAGTGCGTTCGCTTACCTCGTATCCGCCGATAGTCTCCCATGCAGGCAAGGCGGTCTCAACGATGTTGGAGATCGGCTGTCCATATTGCTGCCGCAGCACGGCCGCGAGGGCGCTGCAACGCTTGCGCGCAATGTCGATTTGCGCCTGGGGCAAGCGGCCGGCCGGCGTTCTTGGTGACCAGCGCGGCCGACCATTCGCAAGATATTTCTCAATGCCTTGATTGTCCCGACCAAAGCAATGCTCATCGGAGAAATCAGCCAACCTCGCCAACAGAGCCGGTGGAATATCAGATACGTGCCATGCTTGAGCCGCTTGCCCGTTCACTTGAACAGTTCTCACCTGTGAACTGGGCAAGTTGCCCAGTTGTTCGCGGACCGTCTTGCGATCCTGACCGACCATCTCGGCGATGCGCGAGGCAGTGAAGACTGGCACCTGGTCATCCATTGGCATCGGGCGCTTGCTGCCTGATTTTCAACCAGTCCTGAAACCCGCCGAGGCGCCACTCGCTGAGATTCTGGTTTCCAATCGGTCTCCCGCCAAAATAGAGATACATGCGGTCTTTGACGGCACCCTGATCGTTCAGCCAAGCGATGATTTCGTCGCCGGTCTGCCCATCCAGGAGGCGGCGGTTCACCTCCATGCGAATCTGATAGGGCAAGCGGGCGATCTTGCCCTTGCGCGTTATAGGTATTGTTGGCCTGCTCATTGGGTAATCACCTCCGATCCGTCGACGATCTTCGCCTTTATGGTTCTGGGGCAGGATCAAGAGGGAGCGCTAACCGCGACATCCGGCGTGAAGGTGATCGCACCGTCCTTGCGCGAGCGCACAACGAGGGTCAACTCGGTCGGATTGTCGCCCGAAAATGCCGCTTCGCCGGTGTCCCCGTAGATCGTGCACGGGAAATCATCTGTCTTGAGCGCGACGGTCGTGCTGTCATCTGGATCGCGGATATAGGCTGTGCACGTGCCAGACTTGGATCCAGAGAGGGATCCAAGAAGCGCGCCCACTTTCTTCACTTCCTTCGTCTTGAATTTGAGCAGCTCCTTGCGGCTCTTCTCCCAGATCCGATCGGTGAACGCCGGACCATTGTTGGCGCCCGGCGCCTGAGTCTCGCCGATCTCAAGGCCCGGTTCGTGGCCGACGTAGTTGACGAGCAGATTTGTGGTAACGGTGGCGATGGTGATCGCCAGAATCGATTGGCGACCGATCACACTCTTCGTGGGATCGTAGGCAGCGGTGGGTAGCGTCAGTGGCATGGGAGTTCCTCTTCGGTTGGTGATTTCAGGTCTGAAATTGCGAGGCCGGCTTGTTCATTGCCCTGCCTCCTGCAAAACCATCTTGTCCAGCTCACCCTGGCGCGTCTCCCAGCAGCCGGCGCCGCGAGCGAGGACGATGAAGGCAGCGCTACGAAGCAATGCGCCCAACGACGCTGACCGGGGATCGACGCGCAAAGCTGCGTCTATCCCACCTCGCCAGACTGCGCCGGCCTGCATCTGGCAAAGCCGAAAGAATACCTCAGAGACCTGCGGCGAGCTATAGACTCCACCTAGATCCTCATTGAGAGCCGCACCGCATTTTCCGAAGTCAATTGCCCGGCTGCCGTCTCGGAACGGCGATTCATTATCCCACTTGCTCGGCGTCGGGTCACCAAGCAAACCCCAATAGGCCTCTTCCAGCGTTCCCAGGGCCTCAGGTTTGGCTCCAAGTCCAACGAGCTGGCCCAAGAACAATGCGCAATCTTTGATCTGTTTGGCGGTCGGCATGGCAAAACTCGATTCTGGGGTGATGCTGATTTGATCGACCAAACCGCTAGAAGGCACGGTGCAGACAGGTGTTTTTGCGACCCGCCATCCCATCACTCACGGACGGGAGATCGGCCCGCAGCGTTGAAATCGTAGGGGCGACCCGGTGACCGGGGCTTGGCTGAATCCGGATCGCCCCCTTGATTTCCTCCCCTCGGCCATGTTTGTAGCCGAGGAAAATCGGCATTGCTCGTTTTTGCAGGATGATCATCGAAGCCCGTCACTCAGCTTTTCGAGGCCAGGGCGAGCAGCTGCACGGCAGCCTCGATAATCTCGCGGTCGATACTCTCCTTGTCCCGCTCCGAGTAGCTGCTACGACCCATGAGTTCGTTTGGCAGGGTGATCGCCTGTGCCGCTCCGATGCGACCGCCGACGACCTTGCAGTCATCAGAGAACCGAAGCGCAACATCCAACGCGACTCCTTCCTGCGAGATGAATGGGCGGAAATATGTCGCGATCTGCCTGGCGGTTTCATTGGCCGCGCTGGAGTAGAAATCGATGATCGCGTGTTGAAACTGGTGGGCTTCCTTCAGCAGGGCTCTGAAAAGGTCGCTATCTATCTGCTTTTCGACCCTCCGGATGAGGTTGGGAAGAATCTGAACCTGGAGTTGTTTCGCAGAAATGATCTGCAGGCGCTCAGTGTCGTCGGCGTTCGTGCCCGCAAGGAAGTCGTCAATTTCCTTCTGAATGGCTAGGAGACGGCCTTTCCCGCCGGCTACCTCTGACTTTGCTTTTTTGTAGGTTTCAAGTGCCTTCCGGAGTGGCACGGGGTCAACGCGCTTGATAGCGGTGAGATCAACGAGGAACTTTTTCATTGGGAGTGGCGGTGAGGTGTTGCGTGTCGTAATGGGCCAAGACGGCGCGGACCAGGTCGTCTTTGCTCGTGAACTTGCGCGCGTTCGGAACGTGTATTGCGATTGCTTGCCGGCGTAGCTCTTGGAATCCGGTTAGCACAGCGTCGGAACCAAGGATTTCCGAGGCGCGGTTCAACGACATAAACTGCGCTGTCGGCGTCCAGATCGGCGTGTTCAGAAACTTTTCAATCTTTCTGATGCGCCGGTGGGAAACGGCTTGGCCTTGGATCTGATCGTTGATCGAGACGACGCTCAACCCGACAGCAGCTGCGAGGTCACCTACAGAGATCCCTTTCCCATCGAGAGCCGCCCGGATCGTGCGCTGAATGTCGTTCATGGTATAACCAAGATAACAACGGGTGTGATCTCTGCAAGCAAAATCTGGCTGGCGCTCGTGCCTGCACATATGCTTCATTCAAGTTGTGAGCCCACAGCGAGCTGCTCGAAAAAGAACTCTGACAGAGACGCAATTGCGTGTCGCGCGACGCTTCCGAGATGAGCGTGAGCTCGAGCGCTTCAGCCAACATGAACTCGCCTGCGAAATCGGGATTACGCGTGCAGCTCTCGCGAGTTTCGAACTGGGTCACAATCCATTGGCGTTCCGCGCCGGGTTCGAGTTCTGCCGACATCTCGACATCCATCCGCGATGGCTCGCGATCGGAGAGGAGCCGAAGCGGCCATTCATTCCGATGGCCGAACTGGGGATCGCGCACTCTGAACTGCGAAAACAGATGCGTCGTGGCGTCGATTTTCTTTCCGGGTATCGGGAATTGCTGGAGCGGCCGGCCGAAGCCTGGGTCAAACGCCACACCATGGCGGATATAATCGAGCGAACGATGCGGGCAGGACCAGAAGGTGCCATTCGTCGCATGTCCGGTGCAGAGCTATGTTCGCAGCTCCAATGTGTAATCGCCGCGGTAAGAAGTAATGCTATCAGCGATTCCCAGCGTGGAGCGCAATTGGAATTTGCCGATCTGCTGGCGGGAGAACTCACGGCGCGGTGGGAAGCATACAAAGGGCAGAATCGCAAAAGCCGCTCATAGCGAAATATGGGACGGAGGCAAATTTTTGCTCGCAAAACTACGGGAAACCCGTAGTTAACCTAGGAATGCCCGCCACCGTTAGCGCGATGGCGGGCTATCGACCGCATAACCCGTGATCAAAACAAGCCAATGCAATCGACATCGAAAAATATAGCTCCACTCCTACCGCCTCTCAACCAAAAAGGTCCATCATGCCATGCGCCAAACGGAAGCCGAAATCGAAATTCGTCCGGAGGCTCAAGGCTGCCAGAGACGAAGCCGGTTTCAATCAAGTGGAAGCCGCTCGCGAATGGGGAATCAATCCCCGCACTCTCCAAGATTGGGAACTTGGCCGCAACAAACCCCGCGGCTTCGCCCGCGTCCAACTCGAAAAGCTGCTCGACGGGATCCTTGGACCTTCGTCCGCCAGAAAACGAAGAAGAGAGCGGCCAACTCCAGCGGCAACCATTGCTACGGAGGCCAACGCCGCAATACCAGGCCCTCATCGAACTTGAGGATGCCGTGGACCAGGCCGCTGCAATGCTCGACCTCCTCTCTGCCAAGCTTGCAGAAGAGGAACGCCAAGGCCTAAACAATCACATCCCGCCGCGTTGGGTTTCTGCCGTCGCCATACTCGAAGTACATGTCGAGATGAATCTCCGTGCCAAATTCAAATCCCTCTCCAACGCGATCGGTATCAGTTGTGGGGATTGATCACTTCTGCTCTTTGGCGTTTTATCGCGTCCAGGGAAACCCGATATGATCCAAGCAAACGGCATGGCATGAACATCGAGTCGACCATAGGCCGAATCCTCGAATGCCTGGCGCGGAAGGAGATCACGCCGCGCCAGGCAGTGGAGAAATTGGTCGCGGCCGGACTGGGCAGTGCAGACGCGGGAGAGACTGTGTTTGTGGCGCTTGGAGGATCCGACCTGGTTGAAATCGGTGAGGATGGTCTCAAGCGTTTTCGCCCTTCCGGCCGCCTCGTGAGCGAGGTCGAGGCGCAGATGCGGGATGTCAACGGAGCTTCCCCGCCCGTAAAGCCCGTTGTGATTCCCATGACTCCAGAACAGAACCAGAAAGTGGATGAGCTTGTCGCGCATGGATGGGATTATAGGGCAGCAGCACTTATGGTAGTTGAGTCGGCGCCCGACGTCGATCTCGACACTCCGGCGAGGCCATCGGACGCACCGGCTGAGGAATAGAGTCGCGAAAACTTCGCCGCCGTCGCCAGGCGCGCCAAGTGCAATAGCCAGGAGCAGGGCGGATTCGCCATGATCGTGCCATGGCAGAACTCATCATCAAGGATCTGGCGACGGTCGCACTCGATCAGCTGCAGGCGAAGTTGATGAATACCGAGTCGGTGTCGGAGGCGGCCGGCCTGGCCGTGGTGTCGCTCGCGACGCGCAGCTTCAATGATCCCAGCGTGCGCGCTGCGCCCTGGGCGCCCTTAAAGGAATCGACGCTCCTACAGAAGATCAAAGAGGATACGTCGACAGCGATCCTGAAACGGAAGGGTGTGCTCTATCGATCATACCGAGTGATCGAGACGACCAACGATACCGTGCGGGTCGGCAGCGATCGCGCGACACCAGACGGCAAGATGTCGATCGCAGCGATCCATCAATTTGGGACACGAAACGGCCGCATACCCGCGCGGCCGATGCTTCCAATCTGGGGCACGCAGGACAGCAACATCCTGACACCCCTTGCGGTTAAGAGCGTCCGCGCCGCGGCGCTGCGGGCGCTGAATGCGCTGATGTAGGAATCGCTCGCAAGCGAGCTTCCTGCAGATCGGAGTCTCCGGAATCCTTCCCCACGGTCGCCAGGCGCGCCACCGGGAGTAGCCGTGACATGGTCTGATCTGGTTTGATGGGAGCAAGCAAAGAGCAACCAGCAAAAACCGCCGACTTCCCACTCCATGTCATTAACTGCCCCCATCAACATTCCCGAGCGAGCCGGCACAGTCGTCTCGCTTCCGGTCGCCGCGGCGACCATCATTTATGCCGGCAGTCTCGTTGCTGAGGACGCCAGCGGAAACGTTGTCCCTGCCACCGATACCGCGGGTCTGCGCATCAAAGGCCGAGCAGAGGTCACGGTTGACAACACCTTGGGCGCAGCCGGGGCACTCAGCCTTCAGGTGAAGCGTGGTGTTTTCAAGTACGCCAACAGCGCCAGGCATGCGCTCGCCGCAGCGAATGTCGGCAAGACCTGCTATGTGGAGGCCGAGGACACGGTGGCATCGATTTCGACCAACAATATCCTTGCCGGCCGCGTGGTGAATATCGCATCGGACGGCGTTTGGGTTGACACTTCGCCCCGCGCAATCGCCACGGCTTTGGTCGCCGCAGTTAACTCGGCCGTCGCAGCCACCGGATCGACCGTCACGACGCCCTATGCCTATACCACCTCGGAGCAGGCCGATGCGCTTGTCGTCCTGGTCAATCAGCTCCGCACGGCAGTCCTCGAACTTCAATCCGCTCTCAACGCCTAAGCCCATGACCAATCAAAATCATCCGTTCTCCGTCCTTTTTGCCGGCGAGGAACGGGAAGTGGAGCTAATCAACCATTTCAAAGTGCGCGTCTTCGTCCGCGAGCTTCCACTCAAGTTCCTGGGGGACTTCCTGGGCGTCGCCGAGACGCAACACCAGGTCGTCGAGATGTGCGTCTATCTGGAGGGGGAGCCCATCGGCGACGGTGCCTTTCCGAGAATCCCGCCTCCAGTCGGCTATGCCCCAGTCCCGGCCGGCTGGGATCAGAACCTCACTGAGGCGTCCTTCTATGACCTCTACGATACAGCCTGCCGGCTAAATTTTTCCAAAGCGGCGACCTGGGCTCATCGCCAGATCGCCGCGAAGAAGAAGGTCGCACCGTTATACGAGGCGATGATGAACCAAGTGCTGCCGTTGGTGACTTCCCTCATCGAGCCATTGATGAAGCAGCTCGCAGGCTCGTCGAGGTCGTAGCCGACTGCGCCATTTGGTCAGGGCAGTCTCGTGAGGCTCTTCTGGACGAAACCCTCTCCTGGCTGCTGGCCATGAGGGACGCAGCGAACCGCAATTACCAATGCTTTCAGCTGCTGACGCTCGCAGCAATGCATCCGGCCGATCCCAAGAAGATGCAGGCCGGCCTTCTGGCCGAACTGCGCGGGAAAAAGCCTGTGTCGGCTTTCCGCGAACTGCAGACCTATGCCCAGAAGCAGAAAGCCGGGCCAGCACACTGAATTAGCTCCAACCAATCCCCCCCCAATGTCTAATAATGCCACACTCGAAATTCTGATTCAGATCCGCGATGAACTTAGCGGCCTCACGCGAACGAAGCAGGGGATAACCGACGCCAAGAAAGAAGCGGAGGGTTTCGGCGCGGTAATACAGCAGGGATTTGGGATAGGCACCGGAATCGCGCTCGCCCAACAGGGTTTGGAAATGCTGCGCGGGACGCTGATCTCTACCGTTGAAAGTGCGTTCCAATTAGCCCGACAGACTACCGAGGGAGCCGCCGCGCTTGGGATGTCAACCGAAGCCTATCAGGTGCTAAGGCTGCAGCTCCGCGAGGCGGGCGTTGATGCGAGTCGACTTGATGTCGCGATGACCCAGCAGAACGATTCGATGGTGGCAGCGCGCGCAGGGATCGGATCTGCTGCAGCGGCATATCAGGTACTGGGCCTGAATGTGGCAAAGCTCGAGGCGCTCGCCCCGGAACAGCGCATGGCGCTTGTTGCTTCCGCCGTGCTCAATGCCACCGACAAGACTGCGGCGTTTGCGGCTGCCGGCGATATCCTCGGAAAACGGGGTCTCCCGCAATTGCTGAATGCTCTGCGTGGGCTCGCCACAGACGGCTATGACAATACTGCCGCAGCGGCGGTGCGCGCCGGTCAGATTATGAGCGCAGAGACCGCTGCGCGCCTACGTGAGGCCGAGTTGGCAATGGCGAAGGTCAAGAATTGGGTAACGATCAACGTCGGCACGAAAATATCGAATGTTGGCCTCTATGCCGATGCTGCTCAAGCAGGCTGGCAGAATGACAAGATGGGACTTGTTGGAGCGCTCGCTAAGACAAGTTTTCAGGCGGTCATTCCGGGTTACAATGCCTATGCCTATCTCAAAGAGCAGCTTGGCATTCAGGAGTGGCTGGCGAAAAATGTGCCGGCTGCGAACCCTGGGGCCGGAGCGGAGGGCGGCGGGGCCAATACGGATCAGCTGCAGAAAGAGGCCGCCATCAGGGCTCAGATCCTCGATACCGAGACGGAGTTGAAGAAGGTGGAA
>Ga0265316_10004395_pt1 | contig 14042 bp, 13 predicted proteins | sample 4522metaG_FD_202092 | JGI IMG/M metagenome (GOLD analysis project Ga0265316, IMG submission 202092) | Rhizosphere microbial communities from Carex aquatilis grown in University of Washington, Seatle, WA, United States - 4-5-22 metaG | ecosystem: Host-associated > Plants > Roots > Rhizosphere >... | reverse complement strand
TCTATTTTGAACAGCTCATTAATGCTGGCCAACGCGACATCGGCGCTGCCCTTGGTCTTGGCGACCTCCTTGGCCTCAAAGAACTTCCTGCGCGCATGAGCCCAGCAGCCGACATGAAATATCCCCGGCTGGCTTCCCAGCTCTGTATACCCTTCGTAGCCATCGGTTTGAATGAAGCCCTGGTAGGTGCGCAGCGCCGCCAGGGGGATCTTCCCCGAACGGGTGGGATGGTACTGATAGTCCACCACAGGTTGTCCGGGACTTCCGCCCAGGAAAACCCACATATAACTTTTTGAGGTGTTAGGTCGGCCAGGCTCTCCCATGACCTGTACCGTGGTTTCGTCAATCTGCACCAGCGGTCCTTTGGTGATCTCTCGGTACAGCAACTCCCGCAACGGTCGAAGCCGTTCGAATACCGCGATGCTCCAGTTGGCCATGTCCTGACGGCTGACCTCCACTCCGATGCGCGCAAATTGTTTCTCCTGACGATAGAAGGGCAAGGAGTCGCAGAACTTGCCTACCATGATGTAGGCCACCAAAGCGGGAGAGGCGATGCTCTTGGGCAGAAGCTGCACAGGGGGCGGTGCAATCCGAACAGCTTTTCTACTCTCGTCCCCCGAGCCCTCGCAGACATGGCAAGCATACTTGGGCCGCACATGTTGGCGCACCCGAATGCGCGCAGGGATCACTTCAAGCTTTTCGCAGATCTCTTCCCCGATGCGGCTCATCTGCTGCCCGCAGGCGCAGCGTTTCTCTTCTTCGCTGATATCGTGAATGGTCTGGACCCGAGGAATCTCAGGCGGCAGAGGTTTACGTCCTCTTTTGTGTCGACTATGAGCACGAACCTCTATGGTTTGCTCATCCGACTGCTGGCTACCCTGAGCAAGGAGGATCTGCTCCGCCTCGTTGAACAGAAGAAGCTGACGACGGTCTTCCTCGCTGAGCTTCTCCGCTCGACGACCAAAGATCTGCCGTCGCAGAAGCTGAATCTCTTCGAAATGCTTCAGGGCTTCGTGTTGGTACTCGATCTTCTCGGCGCGTTCTTTTTCCAGGTTGGCCTCGAGCTGACGAATACGATCCTGCAATTCCTCTACACTTTCCGGTAGCGCTTCCAGTCTGTCACTCACCCGGGCACTTTACCATGACAGCCGCGATCACCGGTAGTCCTATGTGACGCTACGATAGTTCAGATTCTGATGAGCGTTCCAAAAATCGATTCCGCTCAACAGCATGCGAAGCTGCTCGACACTGATCTCGCGCGCTGCTTCCTGCGTTCGTGGCCACGGGAACTTGTCTCGCTCAAGGCGCTTCTGCCACAGGCAGAATCCATTACGATCCCAGTACAGCGCCTTCAACAGACGGCGGTCCTGATTGCTGAATAGAAAGAGGTTCCCTGACAGAGGGTCCCCGCTCATCGCACTCTGGGTCATGGCCGCCAAACCGTTAATTTGTTTTCTCAGATCGGTGGCACCGGGACGCACGAACACCTTCACCCGATCCCATTCAGGAAACATGAATGGCGTCCCTTGCCACGCGCAATACGCGCCGAAGCAGTTCATCGCTGAACTCCCCGAGGAGTTCCACATCGCCATTGACCAAGATGCGAAGGTGCATCGGAGCGGATTTCGATGTAATCGGGACGGCTCCCTCAATCTCGACGAACGAAACCTCCGTCCGCGTTCCTCGTAGACGCTTCGTCCATCGCCTCAGAGATTCCGTGCCCACCTTATTCTCACGGCACCAAAGTTCGCGAGTCTTGCCGCTCTGCTTCCAATCGCTGACTAACTGGCGCCATTCCTCTGCGGATCGATGCCGTTGTTTCGTTTGCACAGGAACTTCGTCCATCCACGACCTCCTGAACTCTCAGAATCATGGGCTCAGGATTGACTCTCTCAGGCCTTCATACCAGGTGGGGTTGTTTTGACGGTTACTCACCACGTTATAGTGAACACCGTTGTAATCCGTAGCAACAATATTTATGAAATCATTTTCTCCTTTATCAGCGACCATAGCTTTCGTCCCGTAGATTTCTCCAAAGTACTTACCAACTGGTATTTGTGTCTGTCCCCCATCCGTTGAGTAGGTAAGACATGTCCATTGACCTTGGAAAGCTTCTTCCACCTGAGACAGGTCTTGAGACTGAGCTTGAAGGGAAATTGCTGTCAGAAGCAGACCGAGAACTAAGGCTAACCTCTTCATTTTGCGCGGAAGGAGATTCATCCTAATTCTTTTCATAGTAGATTTCTCCTTTTGGACGTTAATAGCGCGATTCTGTCATGCCCGCCAAACGTCGCACGTAGCGGGCCGTAGTGAAACTTTCCGAAGGAGTGCCGTATCTTCCTTACACCCCCCTGCCGGATCGCACACCAGCCTATTGTACAACTACCCATTCCATGGGCACAAACCCTGTGCGACCGACCATTTCGCCACTTGTAATAACGATCTTCTTCTTTGCAAAACCCGCGCTACCGATGACTGACACTCGAGTCCCTTGGGGGACGAGAAAACCACTACCTCCCAGAACCAATGCAGCGATGCCGCGGTCACTGCCCGCGTTGATCATTTCATCAAGAGCTTCCGAACTCACAGCTACAACAACATCGGTTCCGCCAGAGGAAACACGTAATACAGCAGCACCGGATGTCACTTGATTCGACGAAGTGTTGCTGGTTGACGATCCTCCACCGCATCCCACGAGTGTGAGTGCCAAGATCCCTGCGCATATTCGATGTTTCATTCGGGTGTTGCGGGTCTCTAAACCGGCGCGGCTGAATGTTTGTTTGCTCACTTTGTTCTCTCCTGTCATTTCAAATGCGATTCCAATATAGTCGCCAAACGATGCGCGTGGCGGGTTAGTTGTCCATCATCCAGACGGATGGTGCCACTCAGGGCCCACGCTCCCACCACTGTTACCGTCAAATATTGTCTAGAATCGACCTTTGTTATCTTTGTTACCATTGTAAACGCGCCGCTGTCGTGAGCCTACGCTAGTTGCATCGCTACGGAGGGGTTGTCACCACTACTGCCGTAGACTGCGCACTGGAGCCGCCGCTATTGGTCGCTTGGACAGTGAAAGAGTACGTTTGCTGAGAGTTAGTCTGAAACGTGCAAGCGGTGCCGCTGCCGCTATACATGGTTACTTGGTAGGTGCTGTAAATGATCTGGTAGGAGGTCGCCCCAGTTGAGGCATTCCACGCGAGGGACACATTGTTCCAGGTGGTCGCAGTGACGTGGAGCCCTGTGGGAGTGAGGGGAATAGTGGTCCCCGACACTGCCGAAGAGAGCGCACTGGAGCCGCCGCCATTAGTCGCCATTATAGTATAGGAGTAAGTTGTACCGGAGGTCAGCCCGGCATCAGAATACGTAGGGCTGCTTCCAGAGTAGACCTGTGAGCCGTTGCGGAACAGCTGGTAGGAGGTCGCCCCACTTGAGGCCGTCCACGAGATACTGAGACTGCTTGACGTTGCACTCCCTACCGTGAGTCCTGTTGGAGTGGTTGGGATTGGTGTCCCCGACACTATCGTGGAAAGGGTACTGGAGCCAGCACTGTTGGTCGCCTGTACTGTGTAGGAATACAGCGTGCCGGACGCTAGGCCACTGTCCGTGAAAGAGGTGCTGATGCCGTTGTAGACTGCGGTACTGCCGCCGTTTCGGTAGACCTGGTAAGTGATGGCTCCGCTTGAGGCATTCCACGAGACAAGGAGAGTACTTGAGGTTGTACTGCCTACGGATAGTCCTGTAGGAGTAGCTGGGATGGGGGCCCAGATAGCGTACATGGTCACGTTAGCTGTGCCCATGAGGAAGGTCTGACCCTGAGTATAGGTGGTGCCGTTGCCGTTGGCTTGCGTGTTCCAGCCCGCAAAGTTATAGCTTGTTCTGGCCAGGGAACCGGTGTTGCCCAGCACGGTGACTGTGGCTCCCTGCTGGTAGTTGTTGCTGTCAGTTGGGACGCTTCCACCAGTAGAACCGTTGGCGTTGTAGGTGAGATCGAGGTAGATATTTACCGTGCAACTTGCATTCACTGACGAATTATCCACCGAGGTCGCGGTTACCGTTGCCGCTCCAGCAGCCACTGCCGTCACCACCCCGCTCTGGTTGACACTTGCGATGCTCGGAGCACTTGAGCTCCAAGCAACAAGCGTATTGGAAGCATTCGTTGGGCTTAAGGTTGCCGCTAGAGTTCCCGTGGCCCCACCGAGATTCAAATTCATAGGATTCGTGGTGCTATTATAGTTAAGGCTCAATCCTGCCACCGGAACGTACTGGTTGTTAAAGTCTCCAGACGCCAGTTGAATCGTCGCGACGGTGGGCACGTTCTGAAGAACGATGATGGTATCGATTTTCATCGCGACCTGGCTAGCGGTAGTGAACTTCGTAAACATCTTGTACGAGCCCACCGTTGCCGAGGTGTTTGTGTAGGTGAAAACTGGAGAATTACCGGTCAGACTTGCACCGTTCACGATAATAGTGCCGGTAGGGCCCACGAGGGTCAGTGAAGTCGCCGTCACAGTGACTCCCGCGCTGGTGGCATCAAAGGTCAGCTGAATTTGTCCCGTTCCCATTCCTGTTGAAATGTATTGCAGGATGATAGCGGGATTTTGTACAGCAACTGCCGTCATGTCGGCGCTTCCTGTGCCCGAGAGAATGACGTTGCTGCCACTATCCTTGCCCGTCACTGTGATTGCATAGACCACCGCCGAGAGATTGTTGAAGGTCCAGCTCGTGCTAGTAAGTCCGGTCTGGGAAACATCGCTTCGGCTCGTGGGGTGCAGGAGCACGTCGTAGGTCGCCGGCATTGGATAGCTTGCCGGGAGGATGGTCCGAGCGCCTTCGCCCTTTACCTGCCATGAGACGGTGAGCGAATGAACTGAAGGATTTGTCGCTGGCGTAGGGTCTGTGACCGATAACTTGCACATGATTAGGGTTGCGAGAATAAGAAGTACTAAAAGCTTTTGTTTCAACATTTTGTCCTCCCTCAATTCTGAACGCTAATCGTGAGGCTTCCTGCGTACGAGAGTCCGTTCGCATCGGTGATGACGAGCGTCAACACGTGCGCTCCGTAGGTATAGGTCGAGACCGTCGGCGTTATCGCCAAACTGGAGCCTGTACTGATCGCAGTGGTCGAAGTGTCCATGTACCACGCGTAGGATGACGTTGCTCCTGTGTAAGTCGAAGCAAAGTTCGCCTGGCTACCGTAATGAAGCGTCGTCAGGCCGTTGATGGTCACCGAATAGTTGGGTGGTGGGTTTATGGTCGTCCCTCCGTTTACTTGCTTGTTCCAAACGGCATAGAGCGTCACGTCCGAAGCCGGCATGCTGAATGTATATCCTGCCGAATACGTTGCGCCGCTACCATCTACTGCAGTATTCCAGCCGGCAAAAGTGTGGCCTGCGCTTAACAAGCTGCCCATGTTGCCCAACACGGTGACCGTCGCTCCCTGCAGGTAGTTGTTACTGTCAGTCGGAGCACTCCCACCGGTAGAACCATTGCCGTTGTACGTGACGTTGTAGGTAGGAGTCCAGATAGCGTACAAAGTGACGTTAGCTGTACCCATGAGGAAGGTCTGACCCTGAGTGTAGGTGGTGCCGCCACCGTTCGATTGGGTGTTCCAGTTTGTGAAAGTAAAACCTGTCCTAACCAGGGTGCCCGTATTGCCCAACACGGTGACCGTCGCCGCTTGTAGGTAGTTGTTGCTGTCAGGCGGGACGCTACCGCCCGTGAATCCGTTGCCGTCATACGTCACGGTGTAGGTGGGGGTCCAGATACCATAGAGGGTGACATTAGCTGAGCCCATCGGGAAAGTGGCCCCGCCTGAGTAGCTGGTGCCGCCACCGTTGGCTTGCGTGTTCCAGGTTGCGAAGGCAAAACCTATTTTCGTCAAGTTACCGGTATTGCCCAGAACAGTTACTGTTGCCGATTGCAGATAGTTGTTGCTGTCAGCAGGAATACTTCCGCCTGTGAAGCCGTTGCCGTTGTATGTCACGGTGTAGGTAGGATTCTGGGTCCATAAGGCGTAGAGGGTGACATTTGCTGCGCCCATCGGAAATGTAGCGCCGCCTGCGTGGGTGGTGCCGCTGCCGTTGGCTTGCGTGTTCCAGCCCGTAAATGTATAGGCCGATCTGACCAAGGAACCTGCGTTGCCTAATACGGTCACTGTAGCTCCCGACAGGTAGTTGTTGCTGTCAGTTGGGACGCTTCCACCTGTGGATCCGTTGGCGTTGTATGCCACTGTGTAGGTAGGGGTCCAGATAGCGTACAAAGTCACGTTGGAGGAGCCCATGAGGAAGGTGGCCCCAACGAGGTATGTAATGGCGCTACCGTTGGCTTGCGTGTTCCAGCTAGTAACAGCATATCCTGCTTTCACAAGATTGCCGGTGTTGCCTGGCACAGTGACCGTCACTCCCTGCTGGTAGTTGTTGCCGTCAGTTGGAACAGTCCCGCTCGTTGCCCCGTTGGAGTTGTAGGTCACGGTATATGTAGGGTTCTGGGTCCATAGCGCATAGAGGGTGACATTAGCTGAGCCCATCGGGAAAGTGGCCCCGCCTGAGTAACTGGTGCCGCCACCGTTGGCTTGCGTGTTCCAGCCCACAAAGTTATAGCTTGTTTTGACTAGGCTGCCCGTATTGCCAAGAACGGTCACTGTCGCTCCCGACAGGTAGTTGTTGCTGTCAGTAGGAACACTTCCGCCCGTTGCCCCGTTGGAGTTGTAGTTCACGGTATAGGTAGGATTCTGGGTCCATAAGGCGTAGAGGGTCACGTTGGCGCTTCCCATGGTGAAGGTAGCTCCAGCGGCGTAGCTTGTGCCGCTCCCATTGGCTGCTGTGTTCCAACTTGAAAAAACGTGACCTGTTCTGACTAAGGTACCGGAGCCCTGCTCAATGACTGTGGCTCCCTGTAGGTAGTTGTTACTGTCAGTCGGAGCGCTCCCACTTGTAAATCCGTTGCCGTCATACGTCACAGTGTAGGTGGTGGCCCCAGGAGGGGGGCAGGAAACAAAGAGTGCCACTGCTGCTACCAAAGCACCCCATACGATTATCAGTTTGGCTACTTTCACTTTTTCCCCCTAAACAGAGACATGGCCATGAGCCCATCCCTATCGCTTTTTCTATCATCTGACTCTTCGATAACAACTCGGGGCTATTGTTATTGAAGCGAATGTCCTCCGGTTTTCACTTGTGTTGCACTACTCTGTTAACCGCCAGAAGCTTCCCTTGCCACGGAGTACGGGTGTGGCGTCAAGGGGAAATGCGGCTTCAGCGCCGTCACCCAGATGCCACTTTATCTAGTCATTTTAGGCCAACCTCAAACTTGCTATGGATTTCAAAACATTTCTGTACGGTGGCGCGCATAGTGCGAGCGCGGGCTTTTCTTGGAAAAGCCCTGGAGTCGCAACCTCCGAGGCTTTCTTTCAATAAAAGGGGGTATTTACATCACTCCACCTATGCGGCGTCACGGTTGGCGCGTATAGAAGCCCAGAATCCGCAGGAAACATGCGTCTTTCGAGTCCACTGCTGGACATAGCAAGACTTGGGCCTGCCCTGATGAAGCGCCCGTTTGTGCGGTCAAAACCATATTCGCGCATGCCAGGACTATGCCGCAGGGATGCAACGACCGGCGTCCATCCGGCCTACGTATCGCAATGCCCGCCGCGATGTTGCTGCGTCTGAGAGCATCACACAAGGACGTTACAAGGCGCTGTCATACGCTCCTCCTTTCCTGTTGGCTTTGTCTTGTTCAATCATGCCTGGTAAGAAAACATGCAGCTACGGCAACGACTGTTTGCTTTTTCACTTTTATGCCTCGAAGTTTAATAACGAAAGTCAGCCCTCTCAAGGGGGAGGGCTGATACTATCAAGAAGTGGGCTTACAGGGTACCGCCCCAGGTCGTTGTCCAAGCGTTGTCTATCGCGGGATAGTTTGCAGGAGCCATTAGCCCGTCCATATCCGTCCATACACCATTCTGGAAATACATCAGAGCGTGGTTGCTGGGAGTCCCCGCAACTGAAATGCTGTTCCAGATGGCAGACGGTTGAGCATCGTACGTTGGAGGGTTTGGTGCGCCAGCAGTCGATGATGCGAAATAGACAGAGTTGAGCTCAGCAACACGTCCGGGCTGAGCAATTATCTTCAAGGTGGCTGCACAGATCTGCAGGTAATTACCCTGTGTCTTGTCGTAAATGGCAGCATAAGCGGGTCCGCTTCCTGAATACGAGTTGTTGCCTGTTCCAATCTGAGCGCCGTTCATTGTCATGGATATCAGCATCGTGAGGACATCGTTGTTCATAAAGCCATCTGTTGGAGTGTAGTCATAGATCACCGTTTGGCTGAAATCGAAAGTGTTGGAAGTCGAGTGATAGGTGATCGTATATGTCCCAATACCGTCACTGAACAAACCGTTGTAAATGATATCCGATCCGTTGGTCGTGATTGTGGTCGTCACTGGCTGTCCGAAGACTTGGCTTACAAATGTATTGGTCGAAGAAACCGATGATGTATCGCCCGTCCAACCCGTGACTACGGGAACTACAGCAGCGGGACCAAACAGGGTGAAACTAAGACCACCCGTTCCGGGCTGCGAGACTGCGACGTTCTTGGAGGCTGTAATCGATTTTGCGATAAGTCCATCCGTCCCAATGATCGGAATGATTTTTACGACGCTCGTTGTAGGAGGACTGCAGCCTATAAACAAAACGATTGGCAACAGACAGGCCAGAGTAAACATGAACCTTTTCATAAAGACTCCTTTGGGGAGCTTTTTGCATAGGCGAGAAGAACGTCGAGGATTGTCTGATCTAGAGTTTTTCTTTCTTAAGCGGCACGCACTTTCAATTCTCGATGAAGCCAAACTTTGAGATGCCTTACTCGGATTTCCGCACTATCGTTTTTTATGACTCACCCGCATACAAGGATACGCCTAGTACATAGGACTGTACAGCTAAATGCGGATATATAGTTTACCCGGAATTCGCTGACTTGGAAAGCTATCTTCCCATCACTGCTCGCTGTGAGACTCCATTCATCAAGTGCCTTCATTTTTATTTGACCTTACAAAACCACCGCCTGTGAGACTGTGTGGATGATTCAACGTTCTATTGAGCCTCCTGGCAGAAGGCGCGCGGTGAGAAGTTCTCTGATTTTGGTCTGCAATCCTACGGTGGCAGCAGTCTCTTTAGGGCCATTTTAATACCGAACCGGCGCGCAGCGGGATGTGGTGTAGTGTACACTTCTACTCCCTTATTCCGAAAAAGATACAAAGTGTCGTACGCACGTTTGCCAACAAGTACTACACGAAACTCGTCCCCTCGTTGCTTATAGAGCCAATCGACTATTCGAACAAGATGATGCGCGGCACAGTAGGATACGTCGTTTGAACTGACCTTTCCCTCGCAAAATACCGATTCGGCATGGATTAGTAGCAAGTCTTTCTTCCCAAACCTTTCCCCTATGGTTTCGCGTATCGGCCGATAATGTTTCGAGTTTCGGTGCTCTCTAGCCCAATATTGTTGAAGCTCAAAAAAGCCCCTGACGACATATCTTGCATCTGGAGCGGGGTTCTCCTCTATTGAGAGCACGATTTGGATGTCATGATCGCGCATTAATGAATCGATCGTTTCGCTGTAATTCGATCTGGAAACCGTGCCATCGAGAAGACCAGCTACTAGTTCATTTGTTTCGACGTAGATACCACGCGGCTTGTTTGGAAAAGGATAATGTGGTTCCTTGCATCCTAAAATCTGCTCCCCAATCTGTACGAGATCACTCATTCTTTGCCACTCCTTAAAGGCCTTTCATGATGCATTATAAATTTGATATCGACCGAGGTTTGCGATTTTGACCCTTGATCTTTTACGAATCCAATATACAGATCCCTTTCGTCGCCACCATACTTGGAATGCATGAGCGTTATGCCTGCCTCGATCGAATTCTTGTAAGCCGGCAAAGCAGGGGATCATGGCGACTCACTCACCGCAAGCAACTCGTAATGACTCGAAGAACTCTACCGTTGCTTTCACCTCCATCCTCTTGGCGAGATCGAAGGCAGTTTCGCCGTAGGTGCTCTTGAGCTTCGCATTTGCTCCGGCTTTCAATAAGGCCATGACATTTTCGGGACGATAGGACGCCGCCAACATCAAGGGTGTCCAGCCCCAAGCGTCTTGGCTCCTGGCGTTAATATCGGCCCCGGCTTTCAGCAGGACCGAAATGACATTTGGATCACTATCATAATATGCCGCGTAAATCAGAGGCGTCCAGCCGTTTTGGTCCTTGGCGTTAACATCGGCCCCGGCTTTCAAAAGAATCTTGACTACCCCAAGTTCACCAGCGCACATCAAGGGTGTTTTGCCAAATCCAAAACGTTGGTTGACATCGGCCCCGGCATTTATCGCCGCCTGCACTTGTGCAGGGGTTCCATTAAACAGGAGACTGTAAAAGGGTTCGGCGAATGCAATCGAGCCAGCAAATATGAACGCCAAGAGCACTATCGACAATCTTTTCATCGGCTTCCTCCTTGAAAGGCTCGATCATACTTGTCTTTGCGCGAATCCGCTACGTCCCGCATATTTGAGAAGGTCAGTTTTCACAGTGCCTTACCTTCGGTTTGCTCCCTGGGGATCACAATGCCAAGAACGCACTCGCGCTGTGCTCAAACCCTCCTGCGTAGAAACCTGAGTTACTTGAGCGTGACTTTCGACGTACTGCACCTTCATGCTCTCCCGATAGGCCCTGCGCTCAGCATAGCCCCCCCCCATGGCAGTTCGCGGGTGCCGTTGGAATGACCCGTGCCCGCAGAAGAGGTGGGAGGCTGGGGTAGGCTCCTGTCAGCAGCACTAGCGAAAACTTTGCTGCCCTCGTTATTCATGGACATCTCCGATTATACATGCTTGCCTTTTCATCTGAATCCGGCGCGATCCTAAGAAGTAACCGATAAAAGATCCGCACCGATCGGCTGTAGGTACAGTTCGTTTTGCGCCCACGAAACTGCCGCGGGGTCTCTCATCTTTTTTGACTTGCATCCATTTGCAGCAACTGCCCGGGTTTATCTCACATCTGTTGTCCTCATACCTTTCGGAACTTTTCGCCAGACCTGTCTACCATTCTGACCATGTGTACCAGCCTCCCGAGACATTCAATGAAAGGTCTCCCACTCACTGAAAACTCCTGTTGTTCAACACCCTTTTAGAAATCTGCCGGGACCATTACCATTTCAACAAATAGAAGATACAAGGTCCGAGTTCTGTCCTCTTCATTTGAGTTCATAGAAGGCCTTCATGCCTTTCACTTCTTGCCGCATTGCCTCTCTCAGTTCCTTCGGTGCCAGGACTTTGGCCCCTGCCCCATACGACAGAATCCAGTGCTTTACATCATCGAAGCCTGAGGTCGAAAGAGTGAGGATCACTGATCCATCCTTCTGTTCCTTGAATGCCTGCTTATCCGACCAGCGGCGTTCTTTGATGTACAAGGCATGTCGAGATGAGAACCATATCCTGGCCGTGATCGGGTCGTTCTCAACCATCGCAAATGATGCCGAGCGAAGGGACTCCGGTTTGAAATCGTCGGGGTACAGGAAGGTCGTTTCTGTGAGCTCGATCTTCTTGATCCGCGGAACGGCAATGGTTCTGATCTTGCGGGTTGAAGAGATTCGGACATAGAGGTAAAGGGTCCCGTTGTGCTCAAAGAATGTTAGAGGATCGATGCCAAAGGATTCTATTCGGCCCTTCTTGAAGGAGGAGTAGGTTACGCTGCAGGTGCGGTGGTCTGAAGCCGCCCGCATAAGCTTCTTTAGCGTTCCAGCATGTTCCTTGTAGACTTGTAATGTTTTTGGATCAGGGACAAAGGTCTTCATGGGCTGCATCTTCCGTCTTGGGTTGGATATCGCGGAACGCAGCTTTTCCTGTACAGAGTTTGCAATTGGGGTGAGTTCCGTTCCAGTGAACAGCGAGGAGCGTGAGAGGATGAATGCAAGCAGTGTCTGTTCCTCTTCCGAGAGAGATACATCAGGTACAAGAAGGTTCGGGCCAAGCTTTCGAACGTACTCGGCTTCGATATGCCAGACGGCCGTACGGCCATCTGCATCACGGCCCGGGTAGACCGGGATGCCAAGACTTTGTATTGAAGAGCGTAGACGGTAGATGGATCGACGTGAAAGTTCCAGGTCCTCCTGTAGCTCCCGAATGGTTGCTCCTTTGCCGCGAGCCAATCGATCGACCATCTTGAGAAGCTTGTACGTGTTGATGGATCCGCTTCTCATGTTATCACTCTTTTCTCCTGCGGACTAATCCATAATGCCATGAGGGTCTTCAATCCGAGCGGATTGGGCTGAACATAATGGATGGGCGGTCGGTCCTGGGGAAAGTCCTTTTTGAGGAGTTTCTCAAGGATCGATCCAGCGCTGGCAGGTGCATGTCGCGTGCAACGTCCATGTAAAGGTGTCGCGTAAAATGAAGCGAGAGGTCGCTGACCGTGTTTGTTATGTATTTCATGCCTCGCATCATGAGATGCAGTCATTGGAGGTAGTTTTCGGCAGCGATTATGCTCAGATCCACAACGCCATCAAGGATACTCTCCGCCTCGCCATCGACTTCAAGGTAGTAAAGCTTGGTTGCCTTTGTAGAGACGTTCACTTTAAACCGGAGTTTCGCTGTTCGCGCTTTGGAAGTTGTCAAAGCGACTTCGACAACTTGAACATTTGGATTGGTCTCACCTTCCGCGGTGAAAAACCTCCATTCCACCGTTCCTTCCACGCCTGCGACCTGGCCTACGAAAGCTTCCACTGAATTGCCCTGATTATCTATTGGTGAGTTCTTTACGATCTCTATCGCTGCATTGGAGAAATTGAGTGCCGAACACAAAGTGGCCGTAAACACAGCAATCACAAATGAAACAAGCTGCTTTTTCATTCTGGGACCTTCCTTAATTATGCGTAAAGCTGAGGGGTAACTCCTCATAAAAGAGCCCATGATTGCTCCAGGGCTGTAATTCAATATTGCGCGTCGCTGAGCGCCCAGTAGGCGTTGGTGTCTTTCAGCTTCTCGTTATCTTGCGCATAATTGAAAGCCGTCTTTCCCTCTTTGCTTTTCGCTTTCGCGTCTGCGCCGGCCTTAAGGAGAGTGGTGATCCCTTCAGGATTCTGGTTGTTCACAGCGCACATCAACGCAGTAAAGCCGTCGCCTGACTGGGCCTGAATGTCTGCGCCGGCGTTAATGAGAATGGTGATCATTTCAGGGTTCTTGTTGTTGGCAGCGGCGCACATCAACGCAGTAAAGCCGTCGCCTGACTGGGCCTGAATGTCTGCGCCGGCGTTAATGAGAATAGTGATCACTTCAGGATTTGGATTGAACGCGGCAGCCAACATCAAGGGGGTCGTGCTGGATTCATCTTTGTCTTGAGCATTCACGTCTGCGCCTTTGGTGATGGCGGCTTGGACGTCCAGTGGCGTTCCAGTCTTTACAAGCTCCCTGAAGTTCGCAGTTTGTGCAGATGTTGAACTGAGAGTGAAAAAGGACAAGATAGCTACAAAAATGATTCGTTTTCCCATTTTGAAATCTCCTATAAGCAAACTGTTAGACATCTAATAGAATTGGCCCAACTCCGCTTTACAGACGGATGCATGAATACTCGAAGGGCTCCACCCGATAGACGAAAGATTTTGAATTAATTCTATCATCTCTGCTTCCTTTTCCTCTCAGCTTCGCCTACCATTCCTGATTGCACTTTCGTGTAATCTTTATTCAGCGTCGGGCATTACCTTTGATCCCATCCCTTTCCCAACAGTGGCCTGCTTCACTCCGTGAGAGGCGAGGGCAGCGATCTTTCATAGGTCTCTCCTTGTAGGACAAAGCGCTGAATGAGATGCATATGGACTGTAGAACTAGAAAATGGTATTCATGATTGCAGGCTATGACTGTTCATTACACCAGCGTAAGGGTGACAGATGGACCAGCAAGTTTGTCTCACTTTCTGGTATAAGTGCCGGCCAGCCCAAAAACGTCGCAATGTATCGTATCCTTATCAACGATTGTAAACGGCACATCCCCCTTTTCTGG
>Ga0265316_10004394_pt1 | contig 14042 bp, 9 predicted proteins | sample 4522metaG_FD_202092 | JGI IMG/M metagenome (GOLD analysis project Ga0265316, IMG submission 202092) | Rhizosphere microbial communities from Carex aquatilis grown in University of Washington, Seatle, WA, United States - 4-5-22 metaG | ecosystem: Host-associated > Plants > Roots > Rhizosphere >... | reverse complement strand
CGCGCTAGGCACCTGGTATTCGTAGAAGGCATTGCCGCCGTCTTCGTCGATGGCCCGTACGCGCGCCGCCACCACCGGATCGTTGGGCACGGCAAACGGCAGCTTGTCGATGATGACGCAGCTTAACTGCTCGCCCTGCACATCCACGCCCTGCCAGAAGGACGAGGTTGCGAACAGCACGGCGCCGGGCGTCAGCCGGAACTCTTCCAATAGCGCGTTCTTGGGCGCGCTGCCCTGCAGCAGCATGGGAAATTCCAGCTCCCCCAGCAGGCGCTCGTAGAGCTGGTTCATCAGTGCGTAGCTGGTGAAAAGACAGAAAGCCCGGCCGCGCGTGATCTCCAGCAGTTGCCGGACGCGCTGCGAGGCGCGCTCCACGAATTGCGGCTCGCGCGGATCGGGCAGATCGGGCGGCACGTACAGCAGCGCCTGGCTCTCGTAGTCGAAGTGCGAGGGCACCACCAGCTCGCGTGCGTGCTGGATCCCGACCCGGTTGCGGACATACTCGAATCCTCCGGACACTGCCAGCGTTGCCGAAGTCAATACCGCCGACTCCAGATGCTCAAACAATGTCGAACGCAGAATGTTTGCCACCGCAATCGGCGTGGCCTGGAGGAAGACGTTGTGCTGCATGGCGCGTCCGGCGCGGCGATCGCCCCGACGGTCAATCCAGAAGACGGTGTTGCGGTCCTGCGCCTCCAGGATGAATCCCAGATTTACCCGCAACTCCTCCACCCGGCGGGCCAGCGCGTGAACCTCGTCGGGCTTGTTGGGGATGGCCTGCAACCCGGAGTAAAGACGCAGCAATGCGTTCTGTAGCCCGAGATACTCGTCGCCATTCTCTTCCAGGAACTCAGCGCGATTGTCGAAGGCGAAGCGTCCATCGCCCGGCGGGATCAGCGAGAAGAAAAATTGCGAGCGCTCGTGTACATGCCCGATCGCCGACATCACATCGGTGAGCGGCACATCCACCCGTCGCAGGGTGTGCTCCACATCGCGCAACAGGTCTTCCACACGCAGGTTCGAGACCGTCACCCCGAAGTAGTCGGCGGCGATGTCTTCCAGTTCGTGCGCCTCGTCGAAAATCACCACGCCTGCATCTGGCAAGACTCCTGCATCGGGCGCACGATCCGCCGCCGCTTTGATGGCCAGGTCGGCGCAGAACAGGTGATGGTTCACGATAATGATGTCGCTCTCGGCAGCCCGCCGCCGCATCTCGGTGATGAAGCAGCGGTCGAACTGCTGGCACTTGGCGCCAATGCAGCGGTCAGTCCGCGCATCAAGCTTCGGCCACAAATGGCTGTTCTCGGAGAGCTCGGCCAGTTCTGCGCGGTCGCCGGTTTCGGTGTTCTTTTCCCAGTCACTGATGATGCGGAAGTGATTGATCTCTTCCAGCCCATTCAGCACCGGCTGGTCAGCGAGGTCGTACAGCTTCTTGCGGCAAAGATAATTGCCACGCCCCTTCATGTAGCAGACGCGCAACTCGCCCAGGTGCTCCTGTAGGAAGGGCACGTCTTTGAAGAAGAGCTGCTCCTGCAAGGTCTTGGTGCCGGTCGAGATGATGACCCGCTTGCCGGAGCGAATCACGGGCAGCAGATAGGCGAGCGTCTTGCCGGTTCCGGTTCCGGCTTCGACGATCAGATGACGGCGCTCCTGGAGGGCCTGCTCGACGGCTTCGGCCATCTGCAATTGCCCTCGACGGAACTCATACGCGGGATGCGTGCGGGCCAGCACTCCGCCTGGTCCGAAAAACTGGAACAGGGACGGCAGGCGCGCGGCCATGGCGGCGGATTGTGACGTGGAAGACACAGCGTGAGGAACGTGTCCCTATAATAGCTGTTTGGGCCCGCGTCGATGAAAGAGTCTGAGTGAGCCGTCGCATCCAATTCGAAGCCAGCCGCGCCGCCCGTCAGGGAGAGCCCCCGGCGGCAGGCACGCTGGCCATTGTGGGCCGCCCCAATGTCGGCAAGTCCACGCTGTTTAACCGGCTGGTCGGCTCGCGGCGCGCTATCGTCGGCGACGAGCCGGGCATCACCCGCGACCGCATCTACGGTGATGTCGAGTGGGCTGGCCGCACCCTGCGTGTGGTGGACACCGGCGGCATCGTTCCCGACGACCTGCAATTGATCCCGGCTGAGATCTTCCGCCAGGCACGGGTCGCGCTGGATGAGGCGGACGCGATCGTCATGGTGGTGGACGGTCGGACGGAGTTGGCTTCGCCCGACATCGATCTCGCGCGGCTGCTGCTGCGCACCGGCAAACCTCTGCTTCTGGCCGTCAATAAGGCGGACACGCCGCAGCTCGAACCGTATGCGCAAGAGTTCCGCCGGCTGGGCATCAAGGAACTATTCCCCATTTCGGCAGAAAACGGCAACGGAATCGCCGAATTGCTGGACCACGCGTTCAGCGTGATGCCGGCGCGCGAGACGGCAGAGCCAAGCTCCGAAGAACAGCAGGTCCCTCGACTTCGTTCGGTCGCCGAGGGCGACCTCACTCCGCTCGGGATGACCGATGAGGTTGAAATCCCGAAAGAGACCAAGGTCGCCATCATCGGACGGCCGAACGTCGGCAAGTCAACGCTGCTGAATGTGCTGACAGGGACTTCGCGCGCTATCGTCTCACCCGTTGCCGGCACTACCCGTGATGCCGTGGACGAAGTGGTCGACCGCGATGGCCAGAGTTATCGCTTCATCGACACTGCCGGTATTCGCCGCAAGGGCAAAACTGAGCTGATGGCGGAAAAGCTGTCCGTGGTGATGGCGCGCAAGCATCTGGAGGCCGCCGACGTCGCGCTGATCTTGGTTGACGCAACCGAAGGCGTCACGGCGGGCGATGCGACCATTGCGGGCTATGCCCACGAGAGCGGGCGCTCGGTAATCGTCGTCATCAACAAGTGGGACCTTGTCACGACCAACCGCAGCGACGGCAAGCCTCCGGCAGATCGCAGCATCTATGAGGAGCAGGTTCGGCGGCACCTGAAGTTTTTGTCTTACGCGCCGGTGCTGTTCGTCTCGGCCACCCTGGGCAAGAACATCGACAAGCTCTTCTCCACGCTGGACCTGGTGGCGCGCGAGCGGCGCAAGCGCATCGGCACCGGGGAGATGAACCGCTTCCTCAGCCGCGTGGATTTCGATCGCGCCTCGGTGCCGGTGGCCAAGCGGGTCAAGATTCTCTACATGACCCAGGCGTCGGTATCGCCGCCGACATTCATTCTGTTCACCGACCGCGCGGTGAAGCTGCATTTTTCCTATCAGCGATTTCTGGAAAACCAGATTCGCGACGCGTTTGGATTTGTAGGCACGCCAATCTGGATCAAGAACCGCGCGCGTAACGAGCCACGGGACAAGAAATAGAGAACTTACCCGTAAGCCTCACGGCGACGACGCACGGCATGGATGTGCAGTGTGCCATCGGCTTCATCCGTGAACCGGACACGGTAATCGCCCACCCGTATAGCCGGTTCCCTTCGACAAGCTCAGGGCAGGCTTTCGACTCCGGTTCGCAAAAGCGGCGAACCGTCACTCAGAATGACATACGTAAAAAATGCAAGACTCGGCTGACGGCCGATAGCTGCTTGGCTGACCGCCCCTCACCGCCGCAGGCGCAGCCTGTCCTCTATGCCCAGGGTGCAGTCGGGGTTCACGTTCTGGATGTAGACATCGTTCTCGCCGTTGCGATCGTCCTCCCATGCCAGCGCGGCGAGTCCCGACGAAGCGATGCCGGCGCTGAGACGGAACTTGTCAGCCGGTGAGGTCGAGACCCCGAACTGCGGGCACACGAAGCTGCCTGCGCCGTCGAGTTTCACCGCCTGGATAGTGGCGGAGCCGTAGCCCGGCGCATCGACCCAGAAGACCAGCGCGCCGGTGCCGATCTGCACCGTGGTGGCGAAGTCCTGAGTATCGCTGCCGAGGGGCACGATCACCAGTCCGGCGTCGCTCCACTGGCGAGCACCGCCGGCGTTGAACTTCTGCGCCGAAATCCCGTTGGTGAACTGGTTGGAATCCTCGGCCGTCCAAGCCAGGAAAGTCTCCTGGGTGGAGGCGCGGTAGGAGACCGAAGGCTCGACGTTGACCGGCTGACCGGTGGTGGAACCCTCGGAGCCATTGTGCCCAAAGGCCTCGCTGCCGTCGGACAGAATGTGCTGGGCGAAGACCTGCAGGGCCGGGCTACTGCTGTACCAGGCGAACACCGCGCCGCCGTTGCCGTCGGAGAGGAAGTAGGGGAACTCGCCGAACTGGAGTGAGCCGCCGTCGAAGACCTTCACGTGTCCTGCGCCCCACAGCAGCTTGCCGGCGGCCGAAATCTTGTTGGCGTAAAGATAATTGTTGCTGCCAAAACCCTTGTTGCGCACCCAGGAAACGATGACCGAGCCGTGGTCGGAGGCGTGCATGTCGGCCAGAAAGTAATTGTAGCCGGACGCGCCGAGCGTAACGCCGTTGTTGAGCGCGTTGCTGCCCACCCACAGCGGATGGCCGTTAGGGTCGAGCTTCTGGAGCATGACGGAGCTGTCGGAGATCCAGGCGACGACGATGTTGCCGTCGCTGGTGGCGGCGATCTTAGGCTGGCCGTGGAAGTTGGGACCGAAGGTGAGGGCCACGCCGGACGCGCCCCAGAGAGGCTGGCCGGTGGGGCTCATCTTGGCGGCGGTGACCTGCGGGTTGTCGGGATTGGTGCGGTCGTCGAGGAAGGCGAGCAGCGCATTGCCGTTGGCGTCAGCGTCGAGTCCGTAGTCCTCGGTGGAACTGAGGGTGAGCTTGGCCACCTGGACGCCGTCGTGGGGAAACTGCTCGACGCCGCTCGGGCTGAGGAGCTGGTAGTACACGTCGTAGCCATTGGGCGGCGGATCGTTGGGATTGTTGTTGAACCAGCTTACATACCAGCTGTTGTCAGGGAGCGGCAGCACCTTGGGCTGGACCTGGTCGGCGCCGGCAATGTTGGAGAGCGCGAGGTTCTGGAACGGATCGGAAGACCACTGGGCCCAGGCGGCAGTAGCGACGGTGACTATCAGGACGGACAACAGGACGGAGCGAACCGCAGAATGCATGAATTCTCCTCTCAAACCCCGAGGAGAGAATAGTATCGCGGTCCGGGCGGGAAGGAAAAGTCGGGGGCCGGGAGAAGCGCGAGACGTCCCTCAGCGGCTAAAGCCGGATTCTTGAAGATCGGCTAAATTGCACTGCTGAAGCAGTGCTCCACCCAAGACTGCCGAGGACAATCAACTGAGCGTTGAAAGCCGTGCCCCTTCAACGCCGAGAAAGGAAAGTCTCGCACGCATGTTGCGTTTCACCGGTGCGAAGGGCCTGCCAACAATGCCGAAGCCGTCAGTGTCGCGATGAGAAAGCGCAGGACCTAGGCCTGCGCCAGACAAGCAGGTCCCTCGACTGCGCCGCCCAAGCCTGGCGGCTCCGTTCGGGATGACAGCGTCAGCGAGCTGACGGCTGATAGCTGACGGCTGATAGCTGACGGCTGATAGCTGACGGCTGACAGCTTCCCTACTTCAGCAACTGGCGCAGCACGTACTGCAAGATGCCGCCGTGGCGGTAGTAATGCACCTCCTGCGGGGTGTCGATGCGGACGGTGGCGTCAAATTCGGTGAGGGTGCCGGCGGCGTTGGTGGCCAACACCTTGACCGTCCGGCCGGGCGCGAAGTTGTGCAGCACGTCGGTCAGGCCAACGATGTCAAACGACTCTTCGCCGGTGAGGCCGTTGGTTTCGGCGGTCTCCTCCTCGAGGAACTGCAGCGGCAGAATGCCCATGCCGACCAGGTTGGAGCGGTGAATGCGCTCGAAGCTCTCGGCCAGCACGGCGCGCACCCCCAGGAGCAGCGGGCCCTTGGCCGCCCAGTCGCGCGACGAGCCCGAGCCGTACTCCTTGCCCGCGATCACCATCAGGGGAACGCCCTCGGCGCGGTAGAGCTCCGCGGCGTCGAAGATGAACATCTCCTCGCCGCCGGGCAGGTGGCGGGTGTGCGGCCCTTCGCGCTCGGGTACGAGCTTGTTGCGCAGGCGAACGTTGGCGAAGGTGCCGCGCATCATGACTTCATGGTTGCCGCGGCGCGATCCGTAGGAGTTGAAGTCCACCGGCGTCACGCCCTGGGCGATGAGGTATTGTCCCGCCGGGCTGTTGTGCTTGATGGAGCCGGCGGGCGAGATGTGGTCGGTGGTAACGCTGTTTCCAAGATAGCAAAGCACGCGCGCCCCGGCGATGTCCTTCACCGCCGCCGGATGCTTGGTCATGTGGTCGAAGTAGGGCGGGTTCTTGACATAGGTCGAGTCCACGTCCCAGGCGAAGGTTTCGCCCTCGGGTACGTGGAGCCCGCGCCAGCGCTCATCGCCGGTGAAGACGTCCTTGTAGCTGTTCTGGAAGAGGTCGCCGGTGATGTACTGGCGGACGACATCGTCCACTTCCTTCGCGGTCGGCCAGATGTCCCTGAGGAACACCGGCGTGCGCTTGCCGTTGCCGGTGAAGCCGAGCGGCTCGTTGTACATGTCGATGTCGGCACGGCCGGCGAGCGCAAAGGCCACCACCAGCGGGGGCGACATCAGGTAGTTGGCGCGTATCTCGGAGTTAATGCGGCCTTCAAAGTTGCGGTTGCCGCTCAGCACCGAGGCGACCACCAGGTCCTTGTCGGCGATGACGCTGGAGACTTCCTGCGGCAGCGGGCCGGAGTTGCCGATGCAGGTGGTACATCCGTACCCGACGAGATGGAACTTCAGCTTCTCCAGGTAGGGCATGAGGCCGGAGCGGGTGAGGTATTCGGTGACCACCATGGAACCGGGCGCGAGCGAGGTCTTCACCCACGACGGAACGCGCAGCCCCTTCTCGACGGCTTTCTTGGCCACCAATCCGGCAGCGACCAGCACGTACGGGTTCGAAGTGTTGGTGCAGCTGGTGATGGCGGCGATCACCACGCTGCCGTGGGTCAACATGTCGGTCAATACAACGTGCTCTTCGACAGTGTCGGTCTGGGAATCCATTCCGGCGGGAAGTCCGCCTTCACCTTCCCAGCGCGCAGCCTGCTTGGGAGGCACGGTCTGGCCGGGCTTGAGCAAGCCGGGCAGCGCCTGCTCGAACGACTGCGCTGCGGCCGAGAGCGGTACGCGGTCCTGAGGACGCTTCGGCCCGGCAATGCTGGGCTCGACGGCGGCGAGGTCGAAGTCGAGCACATCGGTGTATTCGGCTTCCGGGGTGTCGGCGGTGTGGAACAGTCCCTGCTCCTTGCAGTAAGCCTCGACCAGGCTGATTTGCTCTGCGCTGCGGCCGCTGAGACGCAGGTAGATGAGGGTCTCCTTGTCCACGGGGAAGATGCCGCAGGTGGCGCCGTACTCGGGCGCCATGTTGGCGATGGTGGCGCGATCGGCCAGCGGAAGATTCTGCAGTCCGGGGCCGAAGAACTCGACGAACTTGCCGACCACGCCCTTCTTGCGCAACATCTCGGTCACGGTCAGCACGAGGTCGGTGGCGGTGGAACCTTCGCGCAGCCGGTTGGTGAGGCGCACACCCACGACCTGCGGGATCAGCATGGACACAGGCTGCCCAAGCATGGCAGCCTCGGCTTCGATGCCGCCGACGCCCCAGCCCAGCACGCCGAGCCCGTTGATCATGGTGGTGTGCGAGTCGGTGCCGACCAGCGTATCGGGATAAGCGAGCGGCTTGCCGGTTTCGCCGTGGGCGCCGATGAAGACCACCCGCGCGAGGTATTCAAGGTTGATCTGGTGCACGATGCCGGTGTCGGGCGGCACGATGGCGAAATTCTTGAACGCGGTCTGTCCCCAGCGCAGGAAGGCATAGCGTTCCTTGTTGCGCGAGAACTCGAGTTCGGCATTGAGCTGGAAGGCTTGCGGGGTGCCGAATTCGTCGACCTGCACCGAGTGGTCGATGACCAGCTCGGCGGGTTGCAGCGGATTGATCAGCTTGGGATCGCCACCCAGCGCCTTCATGGCGTCGCGCATAGCAGCGAGATCGACCACCGCGGGCACGCCGGTGAAGTCCTGCAACAGTACGCGGCTGGGCATGAAGGCGATTTCCTGTACGGGCACGCTCTTGCCGGTCCACGAGGTCAGCGCGCGAACATCGTCGGCTTTCACCGATTTGCCGTCTTCGCGGCGGAGCAAGTTCTCCAGCAGAATGCGCAGTGAGTACGGCAGGTGCCCAACGGAGCACCCATGCTTTTCCAGGGCGTCGAGACGGTAAATTTCAAACTCGCGCTTGCCCACGCGGAGGACGGAACGACTGCCAAAACTGTTCATGAATGAGTCCCTTCTATCAATATTGAGGAGCTGTATAAGGGCGCGGATTCCGGTAAACGCGGAACCATCTATCTTAAAACAGTTTCGAGTTTCAAGTTTCAAGTTTTCATGGAGTGAGGCGTTGGTTCAAGAAGGATGGGGCTCGGAGCGGACACAGTGTGGCTTGTCCCCGGCAAATACAAATCAGGCCGACCCATTACTGGCGATGTCACAAGTCCGGTCAGTGCACCCTGACTTTGTGTGGCAGCAAGTAGGTGAATCCGGCAACCACTTCCCATCGGGTGGAGGTGCTGGTGAGTCCACGATTGAACCCGCAGTCGAACACGAGATTATCCCGCGCGTTGTAATTCAGCGCCCACAGGTTGCCGACCGTGTTGCTGCGGAGAAAGGGCTGGGTGAAATGCCAGATCTCTCCGGCGATCCCGAAGTTCTTTCCCAGCGCATGCGAGACGGAAAGCGTCTGCCCAAACTGGGCACGGCGGACCGCACCCTCGACGGCCTCGTTGAAGAAATAATTGGTGTCGTAGTGAAAACCCTTGACGTCGGCGCTGGCCATGAGCAGCACCGAGTTTTGGGAGCTGCCGGTATCGAGGCTGGGCGCGTCCCCGCCGTTGACGGTGCCGAAATAACTGACAGCAATGGTCGGGTTTACGCCTTCGCCGTGATGGATGACTCCCTGAACACCCAAGGCCACGCTCCCCGAGCCATTGGAAGTCGGACCTTCAAGGCTCGTATGCACATAGGGCTCCGACGATGCCAGAAGTTCGATCCAGCGGGAGACGGAAAACTTGATGACCTCATTGAGGTTCGTCTGGGAAGACAACCCGGGAGAATGCCAGGCCGCCAGCACGCCGGTTTCAAATTGAAAGTAGCCGACGGGAGTGAGGGTGGCGGGGGTCGCGACAGTCGGTCTGCCGGGATTGGCCACGGGTTCGTCGCTTGAGGCGTTTCCCGCGGCGTTCGTCGGCGGGTCAGGCTGCTGCGCCGCAGCAACCATGGCGACGGCCAGAAAAGCCAGCAGTAACGGAGAACGCCAAATCATCGGATTTGCGCCCCAGGTTTCATTTCGCCCGAAGGAGAAGGACCGGCACGCTAACATTGTGCTGCACCCGAGTGGCAGTGGTGCCGAGAAACAGGTCGGCGAGGAAGCGGTGTCCGTGGGTGCTCATGGCCACCAGGTCGCAACCCTTCTGCCGCACCCACTTGATGATTTCGTCCACCGGCTCGCCGTAGGCCAGCTCGGCGTCGGCGGGAATGCCCGCCGCCTGAAACTCCAACTGAAGCTTTTCCAGGTAGGCTGTGTCTTCGGCGATCTCGGGACTGACGGCGTCGGGGCCGTAAGTCCGGGCAGCCCATCCGTCGGCCACGTGCAGCAACACCAGACGGCTGTGGGCGAGCTTCGCCAGCTGTTTGACGTGCTCGATGATCGCGCGGTCGGTGGGCGTGCCGTCCAAGGTCACCAGAATCGTTTGGTACATATTGGTTCCATTTCTATCGTGCCGACTTATCCGCCGGCAATGACCTGCCAGGCAGCTTTGAGCGAATCCGGCAGGCCATATACATCCATCAAGGTGATAAGAATAGCGCTGCCCCAACCGGCAATCAGCAGAAACCACCCGTTCCTCCAGGCCCCCATTCGCTTGCGGGAACTGGTGAACTGCAAGAGCGGAAACATGGCGAATGGAAGCTGCAAGGCTAGCACGACCTGGCTGAGGATCAGCAAATCGGTAACGCTGCTGTCGCCGCGCAGGCCGATAATCAGGACCGCCGGCAGGATGGCCAGCGAGCGGGTGATCAGCCGCCGCACCCAAGGCTTGATGCGCCAGTGCATAAAGCCTTCCATCACAACTTGTCCGGCAAGCGTACCCGTGATGGTACTGCTTTGGCCGCTGGCCAACAGCGCTACCGCAAACAGCGTGCTGGCAGCGGTCGCTCCCAACAGGGGAGCCAGCGTCAAATAGGCAACCCGAATCCAGTCACTGTCGGGCGCGAACTTCACCAACTGGCCGCCGGGCACGGTCATGCTTTCCTTGCCGAAGAACACCATGGCCGCGAGCACCAGAATCGCCGCGTTGACGAAGAAGGCGATGGTCAGGGCCACGACCGAGTCAATGCTGTTGAAGCGGACCGCCCGGCGAATGGACGGCTCGTCCTTCTGCAACTGGCGGCTTTGTACCAGGGCCGAGTGCAGGTACAGATTGTGCGGCATCACGGTCGCGCCGATGATGCCGACGGCGACGTATAACATCCCCGCTTGACGGACGTGGGGCGAGATCAGGGCCCGTCCCATTTCCAGAAAGCTGGGTTGGGTCTGGGGAAGCACGAATATTTCGATGAAGTAACACACGCCGATGGTGGCGATGAGCAACAGGACAATGGCCTCGATAGTGCGCATACCAAAGCTCTGCAAGGCCAGCAGCAGCAGCACATCCAGGCCGGTGATGATGACCGCCCATAGCAGCGGGATATGGAACAGTAAGTTGAGCGCGACCGCGCTCCCCAGCACTTCTGCCAGGTCGCAAGCGCCAATGGCTACTTCGCTCATCAGCCAGTTGGGCCAGCGGGTCCAGCCGGGATACCAATCGCGGCAGCACTGCGCGAGGTCTTTGCCGGTCACCACGCCCAGGCGGGCGGAGATGATTTGCATGAAGATGGCCATCAGGCTGGCCAACCCGACCACCCACAGAAGTCCGTACTTGAACTGAGCGCCGCCTTGCAGGTCGGTGCCCCAGTTGCCGGGGTCCATGTAGCCGACGCTGACCAGGATCGCGGGCCCAACGAAGGCCCGCCACTGCTCCCAGAATCCAGCCTCATGGTGGGGCAGTTGGACGGAGCCGTGCATGCCCTCCAAGGAGCGATGGCCGGGCTCAACGCCGGCAACGCTTCCGTCGAGTTCGGGAGCCGGGGGATTGCGCCTTGTCTGGGGTTTCGTGTTCAAAGCCTCACATTAGGACGAACCGACGGTGTAATGGCTTGCCGTCGAGTTCCCACATTATTAGCCAAAGTATATAGGAGCTATTAAACTACGGTTAATTCTTTTTCGAGACGGGCAATTTAGCGTCGGTGGCCAGTGCGACCCAGACTTTTTCGGCTGCGGTACGGCCGAGCGAGACGCGCCCGGCGGAGGTGATCAGGCCCAGGGTGTCATCGTAATTTCGGGAGTTGACCGCCAGCTCAGCGCCGGGACGAATGCCCAGCTTTTCCAGAAACTCTCCCAGGCGGCGGTCGCGCTCGTAAACACTTCGCACGGCGTATCGGCCGCCGGGCTGAGATTCGGAGAGCAGGAGCAAGCCGCGCTTGCGCCGGGCGCGGGGGGATTCCGGAGTCGGGGAATTGCCGTGCGGGCAAGGGCCTCCGCGGCCCAGTTTGCGCGAGAGCATGGCTTCAAAGTCGCTGGAGACGGCGTGTTCCAGCCGTTCAGCCTCATCGTGGACCTTGTACCACTCCATGCCGAAGATCTCGTGCAGCATGCGCTCGATAAGGTGATGGCGAATTGCCGTACGGCGGGCGATCTTGCGGCCTTCTGCGGTGAGCTGGACACGTCCATCGTGGCGGACGGAAACCAGCCTGTCGCGCTTCAGGCGGCGCAACGCCATGGTCACAGCCGGGGCCGAAACCGACAGCCACTGCGCCAGCCGGGCGGCGATGACCTGCTCGCCTTCGCCCTCAGCTTCGAGGATGGCCTTGAGGTAGTCTTCCTTAGAAACGGTGATCATGAGCGCCAAGCATAGTTAACGATAGTTAACAGAGGATTGCAAGCTGTTGGGGGACAGGCCAAACGCAGATCCCTCGACTCGAACTGAAGTCCTCGCTCGGATGACAGCATTTGGCGAAGGGTGGTGTCGCTACTTGCTTCCTGTTTAGTTGTTTGACATTGCCTGCGCTGCGCCCCTACTCTTTTCTTTCGCCGTACGTCCAATACGGGGCGAGAGCAAACTCCCATGAAAGTACTGGTCCTCGGTAGCGGCGGTCGTGAACACGCGCTGGTGTGGAAGCTGCGGCAGTCACCGCGGATCAAGAAGCTCTACTGCGCGCCGGGAAACGGCGGCATCGCGCAGGACGCCGAGTGTGTGGCCGTTGACCTGAAAAGCCTCGACTCGCTGGTGCAACTCGCCAACCGGCTCAGCCCCGATGTCACGCTGGTTGGCCCGGAGATGCCGCTGACGCTAGGCGTGGTGGACGAGTTCCAGCGGCGCGGCTGGCCCATCTTTGGACCTACGCGGGCGGCAGCGCAACTGGAGTCGAGCAAGAGCTTCGCCAAGGAATTCATGCAGCGCTACCACATTCCGACGGCGAAGTACTCGGTGTGTGCCAGCAAGAGCGAGGTCCAGGAAGCGCTCAAGTTGTTTCACGCACCCATCGTGGTCAAGGCCGACGGGCTAGCCGCGGGCAAGGGTGTGGTCATCGCAGAGAATAAAGAGGAAGCGCTGCGTACCGCTGAAGAGATGCTCAGCGGTAAGATGCTGGGCGAGGCGGGGGCACGAGTGGTGCTGGAAGAGTGTCTTCAGGGGGAGGAGCTTTCCTTTCTGGTGATCAGCGACGGCGAGCGGGTGGCGCCGCTGGTGGCGTCGCAGGACCACAAGCGCGTCTTCGACAATGATCAGGGCCCGAACACCGGCGGCATGGGGGCGTATTCCACCGAGCAGATCATCGACGCACAGATGCGCGATTGGCTGGTGGCACACATCGCGCGGCCGGCGATTGCGGGCATGCGGGCGGAAGGCGCGCCGTACAAGGGCATCTTGTATTGCGGCATCATGATGACCGCGCGCGGGCCCATGGTGCTGGAGTTCAACTGCCGCTTCGGCGATCCGGAGACCCAGCCCATCATGATGCGCATGGAGAGCGACCTGCTGGAGGCCATCGAAGCTTCCATCCAGGGACGGGTGAGCGAGGGCGATTTCCGCTGGTCGCCCGATCCAGCGGTGTGCGTGGTGATGGCGTCTGGCGGATATCCGGGCGCGTTCGAGGCGGGCAAGGTCATCAGCGGCATCGAGGAAGCGGACCGTATACAGGGAGTGAAGGTTTTTCACGCTGGGACCAACAAGCGCGATGGATCGTATTACACTTCGGGCGGGCGAGTGCTGGGGGTGACCGCGCGCGGGAAAGATTTGCCCGACGCGGTCGAGCGCGCCTACGATGCGGTGATGAAGATCCGCTTCGATGGCATGCACTACCGTAAAGACATCGCCGCTCGCGGGCTGAAGCATCTGCGAGTGGGGAAGTAGTTACCACCGATCATTCAGGACTGAAATCCATGGACAAGCATCCTCTCGTCTCCATCGTGATGGGCAGCGACTCCGACCTCGAGATCATGAACGAGGCCGCGAAGGCGCTGGCCGAATTCGGCGTTCCCTATGAAATCGACATTACCTCCGCCCATCGCTCGCCGGCGCGCACCAGCGAATACTCGCGCGGATTGAAGGGGCGGGGCGTGAAAGTGGTCATTGCGGGCGCCGGCGGGGCCGCGCACTTGGCGGGGGTGATCGCCGCGGAAACTACACTGCCGGTGATCGCGGTGCCGATTCCTTCGACCGCTCTGCTGGGACTCGACTCGCTGCTGGCCATGGTGCAGATGCCGGCGGGCATTCCCGTCGCTACCGTCGCCATCGGCAAGCCGGGAGCGACCAACGCGGGTATTCTGGCGGCCCAGATAATCGGGCTGTTTGACGACAGGGTCGCGAAAGAGCTGGAAGCCTACAAGGAGAAGTTGGCCAAGGGCGTGGAAGCGAAATCGCGGAAACTGAAGGAGAGCCGCAAGCCATGAGCGCGCAGATGGCCGAACTGTCCTTTGCC
>Ga0265316_10004393_pt1 | contig 14048 bp, 14 predicted proteins | sample 4522metaG_FD_202092 | JGI IMG/M metagenome (GOLD analysis project Ga0265316, IMG submission 202092) | Rhizosphere microbial communities from Carex aquatilis grown in University of Washington, Seatle, WA, United States - 4-5-22 metaG | ecosystem: Host-associated > Plants > Roots > Rhizosphere >... | reverse complement strand
AGCAAGACAAGTGTGGCTATGCTCTTGCCAGGACCTTCGCGAAAAAAGTGCAGAGGGGCAACCGCCGCGTCGGAGAATCCAATAGCCGCTGCCTGCAGCAAGGCGACGACGAAAAGCAACAAGTTGATGCCATAGGTGGCGGCGCAGAGAACACACAGGGCGTGCAGGCGGAAAGCCGAGATGAAGCCCAGCACGGCGCTGAGAGCGACGAATCCGGCGAAAAGCAATAGGCCGTACGCCGCGCTCAAAGCGGCGCGCCGGGCGCGCAGGCCAGCGGACGCCACAGCGACCGCGAGGAGGTAGCCGAAGACTCCCCACAGCGCCGTGGGAACCCCCAGTACGATCGAATAGGAGCTGCGGGCGACGTCGTCGCAATTGAAGGTGCCTCCGCCGCCGCAGAAGCTGTGGAAATCGATCTCGGCGTTGACCTTGTAATGGATGCGGGCCAGCACCACCGAGATCAGCAGCCCGGCAAGAGAGAAGATGAGCATGGCCCACCAGAGCCCCTTGCGTCCCGAAGCCGAAGAGGTGGCTTGGCTGACACCGCTGGTCTTGTCCATGTGACAGAGCAAACCCTTACCACGATCTGCCGCCTATGGAAGGGTTCGTGTGCTCGTATCGACAGTGCCGCCAGCAGCCTCACCCCTCCGTTCCCAGCCTGTGACCCGTGGCTGGTGGAAGTTTCTCAGATCAGTTGACACGCAGTCAAAACGCTGCCAACATCGCGTCACTTTCCACTCGGAGGAACCCATCATGCGAATTCTGGCGCTACTGTCCCTTGCATTCTTTGCGGTAAATTGTGCGAGCTTCGGTCAGGCGAATCTGCCTCCCAAGACCGAGTTCTTCGTGACGACTGGCGACCTTGCGACCAAGGACTACCAGCCCGTCGCGCTGGTCGCGTCCCAGCGAATTCTGTGCACGCCCTGCGGTCTGACCCTCGAGTCCGCCTACACGGCTCTCGAAGAAACGCTGAAGAAGGACTTGATCGACAAGTCGAAGGCAGCTGGCGCGAATGGCATCATCGAGCTCCACTTCAATATCGTGGCGATGAACGGGGTTTCCGCCATCGAAGCTCGCGGCCTCGCGGTTCGCTACTAAAGGCTCGCTCTTTGCCCTGCCCCGTGCGCGCGTTAGATCGCCCGGGGTGGGGCATTTTTTTGGGTCATCCTGCTTGCGGCATGGACCCGCACTTTCTTGGGGTGTGTAAGCTATGCGCGTTTCAGGTTGTCTAGCGTATCCAGTCGCATCGTTGGTTCTCGTCGGCTCTCTGTCCGTGGCCCACGGCCAGGCAGGGAAGGCCGTGCCCCTATTTGTGGAAGATGTCGAGATCGGCGCCCTTCCGGGTTGGGACGAAGAACAGCGCGTGACATTGAGCAGAGCCTTGGCGGCCGACATCCAGGGGATAATTGCGCGAGACCAGCGCTACCTGCCCATGACCTACGAAAACCTGGAGATGCAGCTCAAGAAGGAAAAGAAAATTCAGCAGGTCACCTGCGACCGACCTGACCAGAAATGCATCTTGAGAATCCTCGACAACTTCGGATGCGAGGAGCGGGTTTTCGCGTCGGTTCGTCCCTTGGGCAAGCAAGTGCAGGTTTCTTTCTCACGTTTTCGCGGATCCGAACTCGTCCCTGGCGGCGCTGCGAGTTCCTATGCCGACTCGAGTGTCGAGGCGATCAGCCGCGCCATTCAGCAATTGGCCGGGCGAATGTTTTCGGTTGCCCCGCAACAACCCCAGTACTCGCCCTATGCGGCGGCCGCGCCACAAGCTTCGCGCCCAGGGGCAGCTCCGCCTCCAAAACCCATCTTCCAGCAGCTCGTGCTGGTGCCGGGCGGCGAATTCGTGATGGGATCGAGATCGGGCGAACGTCCCGAGAGGAAGGAGCACACTGTGACTCTTTCCGCCTTCAGAATCGACAGGTACGAGACGACCCAGGCCATGTTTGCGCGATACCTGGCTGCCACGCACAGCGCACCTCCCAGTTGTTTCTGGGATCCGGTCGCGATGCCAAACCATCCGGTTGTGTGCGTACGTTGGTGGGATGCCAAGGCCTATTGCGAGTGGACCGGAGGTCGTCTTCCCACCGAAGCAGAGTGGGAGATGGCGGCGCGGGGCAAGGACAAGCGCCTATATCCCTGGGGCTTCGAGCCGGCAGGCTGTTCGCGGGCCATCATGGAAGGGGGCACGAACCAAGGTGGTTGTGGCGCGAACTTCGCGCAGCCGGTGGGAAGCCGTCCCCAAGGGGCCAGCCCTTTCGGAGTCCAAGACCTGTCTGGCAACGCAAGCGAATGGGTATCTGACTACTTCGACGAGGACTACTACGGCGACAGTCCGGACTCTAATCCGAAAGGACCCGAGCGAGGCTCATTGAAAGTCATCCGGGGCGGAAGTTGGGGCGACAACGTGCCCCGCTACCTTTCGGCTACGCAGCGGACAAGAAAGATACCCGAAGAATCCAACAAGTATGTGGGGTTCCGATGTGCCAGGAACGGCGCGAAGTAGGTCGGACGCTGCGGAGAGAAAGCGCCCTGAATCTTCTTTGGCGGAGATAGATGGGGAGCGTCCTTCGGGTGGTCCTTCTGGGTGCGCTACTGACGGCACCCGTCGCCGCTGTGGCGCAGGACGCGAGCCCGCACGAAAACTCTTCTGCCAAGGCCAAGCCGGGAGAGCCGGAGAAGGAATCTTCAGAGAAGCGCTCCCACGACGACTGGCTGTGGGAGGGCGTCTACCGGCTGCTCGGTGGACAACTGGACGCCGCACAGGGCGCACTCACGAAGGCCTTCGAGACTATCTACGCGCCCCGCACCGTCGCCCTGCTCGCGTTGGTCGATGCCCGCCTGGGCGAATGCGACCGGGGCAGAGAGCGGCTGCGGTGGATCGACCTCAACGCCTTGCCTGCCCCACTTGCGACCACGGTCCGCGAGGCGTTTTCTGCGCCCGGCACGCTTTGTGCCCGCGAGGAGGACCAAGGCTCTGCCCCTGACTTTGGGTATAGGTGCAACGGGTCCATTCGTGTCGAAACCGAACCGTCCGGCGCCGAGGTGGTCGGCCTCCAGCGGGGTCGCACCGTCGGCGAGCTTGAGTGGGGTTCGAGCCCGGTCGAAAAGTCCGGTCTGTGCCCGGGAGATGTTCAGGTTTCCGGCCGCCTTCGGATGTACGTAGACGCATTTCGCATCGTCCGTCTGGCTCCCGGTGAGTCCAAGACCGTCAAGCTCACGCTATTGAAACGCGACCGTGATGAATTCCTCGACGAGTTGAGGTCCACGGCTTCGCTGGGCGTGTCGACCCGATTCTTCGCCGGTGCCAGAGAGAACGGTGCCCACTGGGGCTTGTTCGACGGTATCGCGGTCGGCCCCTCGCTTTCGACCTGGTTGCGTGAATTCCGGCTGACCGGCACGGCGGAATACCAAGGGATTCCCAATGGAACAGGGGGGCGACTCCACGCCGCCACCGTCCGGGGGTATGCCGAATATGCCCTTCCCCTCATACGCGCCGAGCGGCTGCCCGTGATGGATACCCGGCCGATTCAGGCGAGGCTCGGAATCGGCGGCGGGCTTACCGGGTGGAATCCCCGCGGTGTCTCGGCTCTCGCACAGGGGGGAATCCAGATCTTCTGGCTGACCCTAGGGGGATTCTACGAACGCGGTTTCGGTTTGTGGATGGGAAAGGGTGTGTCGTGGACTGCCGGTATCTCGGCCCTGCTGGAATTCTACCTGTGACACGAAGGGGGCTGGGCCCTATGCGCTGGATCTGGATCGGATTCTTCGTCGCCGGTGTTCTCCTCCCACGGTCACCGAACGCTCAGACTTCATGGTGGCCGGACGGATGGTACGACACGGACCAACAGGGGCGCCCCGGCTACTACCCGGATATCGAGAAGATGAAAACGCCTTTCTACTGGGACACAGCCGAGCCGTTCACCATACTGAGCGTCGGCTTCATCCGCTTCTACCAGACGGTACTGTCGCGAACACGATCGGGGAATTGCCCCTTCTGGCCGTCGTGCTCGCGCTATACCCTGCGAGCGATCCATGACTACGGACCCTACCTGGGATGGATCCTGGCCATCGACAGGATGTTCCTGCGAGAGAACGGCGACATCTACCGCGCCTATCCTCGGATCAAGAGAGGGTTCGAGATGCTCCCCTTTGACCCTCCCCGTTTCGACAATCTCTTCAGCACGCTCAGCTTTCCGTTGCAACGAGACGGCGATGAGACATCGTGGTGAAAGCTCCATGCGCAACCGTGCCCTGATTCAGAAGGCCATCTTCACGACCACGACCATCCTGGTATTGGCCATGCCCGGCGTGGCTGCGGCGCAACCAAACGACACGGCCTCCGACACCGGACTAGGCGACGAGTTTTTCAAAGAGCACGACTACTTCCGCGCGATCACCGAATATCGACGCGACATCTATCGGTCGCAGGATCCTGCGCGCCAACACGATCTGTGGATGAGAATCGGCGACGCGTACCTGAGGGCGGAACGCCGCGCCGAAGCTATGGACCTGTTCACCCGTCTCTCGCGCTCGGCCCCCGACGAAAGGGGGCGTGCATGGGCAGAGTATCGCCTTGCGGTCACCATGTTAGAGGCGGGTGCCTACATCGAGGCAGGCAAGAAGTTGAATGCGTTCTCGGCGGGACCAGGGCTTTCCGCCGTGGGCGCCGATCGCGTGGCGCTGGCCCGGGCGGTCATCCTCTTTGAACAGGCCGATTGGGTGCACTGTTCGCGCGCGGTAGACGAGTTTCAGACCAAATACCCAAACAGCGAACTGCTGGACGTCGCGCGATCGCTTCGCACGCGTGCGGGAAAGGGCCCGGAGTTGCCGACGCGAAGCCCGGTGCTTGCGGCCATCATGTCAGCGTTGGTGCCGGGTTTGGGCCAAATCTACACCGGCCGCTATTCCGATGGCATACAGTCGCTGGCTATCGTCGGCACGCTCGGGTTTACCTCGGGCGTGCTTTTCTACACGGAACAGCGGCAGGCGAACCCCAGCTACGCGCTACCAGTGATCGTGACGGCTCTTGCGTCGGTATTCTACGCATCGAACGTCTACGGCGCTGCCAACGGGGCGCGCATGGAAACCATTATGCAGAAATACCAGCACATCGGAGACGCGCGGCCGCTCTATCGAGAGTCGGTCCGCGGTGACTGGCGGGAGGCTCAAAGCGGGAACCCTGGGAGAGTTCCCGAACCCTCGCGCGATGTTCCGCCGCCAGCAGAGCCGGCGGGCTCCCCACGCGACTGAAATGGTACAAGTCATTCGCCCAGATTGCGGGCGATGATCCGATCGACGTCCGCCCCGCCGCCAAGAACCCTTTCCCTCACTTTTCCCGCAGAATCGACCACGAAGAGGGCGGGCAGACTCACCGGAGCGCCGACGTACTTGCGGGGAACGAGATCTTCGAGACCGTTGGGATCGACGAGCATGGGAATCGTGATTTTCCTCTCCGCCAAGAACGCGCGCACTTCGCTCAGCAATTGAGCGTGATCGGTGCGATCCCCTTCCACCAAAATGCTGACGACCTGCACACCCTTGGGTCTGTACTTGTCGGCAATCGCCTGCAGCGTTGGAAAACTCGCCTTGCATGGCTTGCAAAACATCGCAAAGAAATCAATCACCACCAGCCGGGCCGGGGAACGCACCGACGGTCCCACCAAGTCGCGCAACCTGATCCCGGTGCTGCCGCCCGCGACCGGATTCAGCACGTCCAGATTGAAGTTGGGCGCATTGTCGCCGGGATTGACGCCAGCACCTTCTCCGCGGACTGGCCCTCCGAACGACAACGACACGACGATAGGCTGAACAAGAAACATCAGCGCCGCAAGCATGCGCTTGTTGGTTCGAACACGGCCATACGAGAGTCCCATTATCGCCTCACAGCTTTGGTTCTTGCGTTGATCCGGTCAGCCAAGATCGACTTGGCCGCGGTCTTCGCCAACGACACGAGACCGCCCTTGTCGAAGGCCCGAACCGCTCCGGTCTCGAACTGGTCATCGGTCAACAGGGCTCCATTGGAACGATCACGTATCAGGTAGCGCACGCGCCCTCGTCCGTTGATCAATCCCCCTACACCCGCGGCGACGCTGTCGACGGTGAAAATGATCCTCGCCTCGAAACGGACATCCTTGGTCGTCCGGTCGACCGGGATCAACCCCCGCGCACGCACCTCGGGGAGGACCGACGCTAGAAGGTCGCTGCCCTCGATCTCGGCATCGCCGGGCGATTCGAACACCAGCGCGCAGCGACGGCGGTCCAAATAGTCGTAGTATCCCCGGACGGAGAGTCTGAGAACCATGCACACGCGGCCGTCGACGACTTCGTTGCGTGCCTCGGCGAGGGGAAGATCTTCAAAGACGCAGTTCGAACGCAGCGCATTTACGGTCTGGATGATTTCTTCGGAGCTGTCTTCCCGGTGAGTGGCGCCGCGGCTGCCCGATCTGGTCACAGCCGACGCCTTGAGTTCGACCAGCGAACTCACTTCGGAGACGAGAACCTGACAAAGATCGCTCAGGGCGGCCGTTCGTGCCGTCGCCACCGCATTGCCCTCCCCGATTCCCTGAGCAACGCCGGCCGGCGGGGGCGAGAAGGAACACGGCGCAAGCGCCAGGCGCGGAGGTGCGGCTGCGGGCGCCGACGCGGGCGTAGGTGCGGGCGTAGAGGTCTGCTGGGTTCCGCAGGCGGAAGCAACAAGGAAGATCGTCAGGAATCTGAACTGGGAATGCATGGGTTCAAACCGGCTTGGTCAAGAAACAAGAGTATCGCGGCCTGACGTGTGTGGGAAGGGATCGAATGTCGAATGTCGGCCCCGGGGTGCAGCAATGCTGGGGACGTCGGCCGCCAAGGAGGTGGCGTGTGGGGCGGGGTGCAAGCCAGCATGCTCGCATGACCGATGAGCCGCAACGGCTCCGCTACGCGAAAGGTTGGTCAAGCCAGCAGCGGGTAGCTTTCAACGATCTCGTGCAACGCACCTTCGGGACGCAGGGTGCTGCGGTAGAGGTGAAACCCACTCACCATGAAGCGACCGCCGTCGAACCCGGCCTGCTCGGCCAGGAAGCGGTCGAGGTCATGGCGGGGCCGGATCGAAAAACGGGCCACAGTCAGGTGGGGCGAAAAACCGCGATTCGCCGCCTCGGCGTCAGCGCCGAGCACCCTATCAACGGCATCTTTGAGCGCGCACAGCGACTCGGGCGGATCGAGGCCGAGCCACAAGACACGCGCCGGCTTGCGCGCGCCGGGCGGCGGAAACACGCCGGTGCCCCGCAGCGCAAGCTCGAAACGTGGGGCACGGACTTCGCGCAAACACGCACGCAAGGCGGCCAGCCGCTCTTCCGCCGTGTCTCCCAAGAACCGCAGGGTGATGTGCAACTGCTCGGGCCGTGTCCAGCGCGCGCCGCCTATGCCCTGACACAGACGCGCAATCGCCGGTCGAAGTTCGGCCGGCAAGTCGACCGCGATGAAAAGGCGCAGCACCGATCACGCCTTGGCAATGGCTTCCCGCCAGCGCGACAGAATCTGGTCACGTTCGCTGGCGGGCATGTGCGGATGGAAGACGGTCGCGTCCGAGTCTGTCGCGTCGTTGGCATCGATGTCCAGGCCTGCGCCCTCTGCCGCCAACCGCGCCGCACCCAGCGCGGTCAGCTCGACCTGCGCGGGTCGCACGATGTCGGCAGCAAGAAGGTCGGCCTGGATCTGCATGAGCAGGTTGTTGGCGGTGGCGCCACCGTCCACCCGCAAGCTGGTAAGCAGGCCACCCGCATCTTGTTCCATGGCACGAACCAGATCGACATTCTGCAGGGCCATAGCCTGCAACGCCGCACGCGCAATATGAGCCGCCCGCGTGCCGCGCGTGAGGCCTAGGATCGCCCCGCGTGCTTCGGAGCGCCAGTGGGGCGCACCCAGTCCAGCCAAGGCAGGCACAATGGTCACTCCCCCGTCGTCGGGAACGGATGCGGCCAGCCCTTCGCTTTCGGCCGCTTGTCTGATGATGCCGAGGCCGTCCCGCAACCATTGGATGAGCGCGCCCGACACAAAGGCACTTCCTTCGAGAGCGTAGGCCGTGCCCGCGCCGGTCTGCCAAGCCACTGTGCCGAGCAGCCGGTGGCGTGACCGCACAGGCCGCTGGCCCACGTTCATGAGAAGAAACGAGCCCGTGCCAAAAGTGCACTTGGCATCGCCGGGCCGCAAACACCGTTGACCAAAGAGCGCAGCCTGCTGATCACCTGCTGCCGCAGTCACGGGTATGCCATCGGGGATCTTTCCTGCGCCACGGGTGACCGCAAGCCGTCTCGTGGACGGACACACCTCGGGTAGGAGAGCGGCCGGCACGCCGAAGATGCGACACATCTCCGGGCTCCATTGCAGGCTTTCCAGGTCGAGAAGCGACGTGCGCGAGGCATTGGACACGTCGGTGACATGAACCTGGCCACCCGAGAGGCGCCAGATGAGAAAGCTGTCGACCGTGCCGAATGCAATCTCGCCCGCCTCGGCCCGGCGCCGCAGATCGGGGGTATGGTCTAGCAGCCAGGCAATCTTGCTGGCCGAAAAATATGGGTCGAGCAGCAGGCCGGTCCGCTGGCGCACGAGAGGCTCCAGGCCCTCGGCGCGCAATCGATCGCACATTTCGGCTGTGCGCCGGTCCTGCCAAACGATCGCCGGCGCCACTGGTCGGCCTGTCGTGCGATCCCACAGCACCGTCGTTTCGCGCTGGTTGGTGATGCCAATGGCCGCAATTTCGCCCGGCCCTGCCTGACCGCGCGCCTGCGCAAAGGCGGTCAACACCGACTGCCAAATCGCCTCGGGGTCATGTTCCACTTGCCCTGGCTGGGGGTAGCTTTGCGGGATTTCGCAATAGCCGCGCCCGAGGATCGCGAGGCGCTGGTCGAGCACCAGCACAGTCGTTCCGGTGGTGCCCTGGTCGATGCCCACTATGACGGGACTGCTACTCATGGATCAACTCTGATCCCACTCTAGTACCGCCTCCCGAAAATGGCGACCGGAGGAGGCTACCGGTCTCCGGCTCCGGCCAACCGGCTACCGACTCCGGCCTCCGGCCCCGCCGCCAAAGGCGGCCGGAACCTAGCGTAAATACACGGGTTCATGATACGATGGCGTTTCACCCTTCGTCTGATGTCATGCAACGTCCACAGTCCTGAGGTTCCATGCGGCGCGTGCTAGTGGTGGATGACGAAGAGAACCTTCGTCACATGCTACAGACGCTGCTCAAGCGGGAAGGCTACGAACCGGTCGGCGTGCCCTCCGTCGACAGCGCCCTGCTCGAGCTCGGAAACCTGCCCTACGACATCATAATCACCGATCTGCGTATGCCGGGCCGTAGCGGCATGGATCTAGTGGATGAGGTTCGCCGACGCAACCTGGATGCGACCGTCGTCGTGATGACCGCTTTTGGCAGCAAAGACGTGGCCATCGAAGCCATGAAGCGGGGAGCCTACGACTATCTTTCCAAGCCTTTCGAGGCGGACGAGCTGATCCTGCTGCTGCGCAAGGCCGAAGAGCGCGAGCGGCTCTTTCGTGAGAACCAGAGTCTCGCCCGCCAGGTCCGTTCTGCCGGCGCGGAGCCAGAGGGGAGCTTCGGCGATTTCGTCGCGCGCAGCCCGCAGATGCTCGAACTGTTCCGTACGCTACGAAAGATCGCCGAGTTCAAGACCACGGTGCTCATCGACGGTGAATCGGGCACCGGCAAGGAACTGGTGGCGCGCGCCATCCACAGCAGCTCGCCCCGTGCACGCGCGGCCTTCATCGCCGTGAACTGCGGCGCGATACCGGCCAACCTGCTCGAATCCGAGCTGTTCGGTCATCGTAAAGGTGCTTTCACCGACGCCAACCGAGATCGCAAAGGACTGTTTGAAGAGGCCTCGGGCGGAACCCTCTTCCTCGACGAGATTGGAGAACTGCCGCTCAACCTGCAGGTCAAGCTGCTGCGCGTGCTGCAAGAGGGAGAGATCCGACGTCTGGGCGACGGCCAAGACACCAAGATCGACGTACGCGTGGTAGCCGCCACCGCACGCGACCTGGCCGAGGAGGTCAAGCGGGGAGCGTTCCGCGAGGACCTGTACTACCGGCTGAATGTCTTCGCCTTGCATCTGCCGGCTCTCCGTGAGCGACGCGAGGACATTCCACTGCTGGTAGAGCACTTCCTGGCACGCATGAACGCCCGCATGGGCCTTGCCATCTCGGGTGTCACGGCCGAGGCAATGCGCATCCTCACGGCATGCGACTGGCCGGGAAACGTCCGCGAATTGGAGAACACCGTCGAGCGCGCCGTGGTGCTGGCCGAGGGCCCCACTATTGACGTTGATTCTCTGCCAGAGCGGCTACTGGCCCCTGCCTCGGGGACGAACGCGGCCCAAGCAGCTGTCGACGACGGCGACCTGTCAATCAAGAGGGCGTCACGGCGTTCCGAGGAGGATCTCATTCGCCGAGCGCTAGAGAGGACCAAGGGCAATCGCACCAGAGCTGCCGAGCTCCTGGAGATCAGCCACCGGGCTCTCCTCTATAAGATCAGGGAGTACGGGATCGTCTCAGCGAGAGACACGCGAGACTACGACGCATACGGAAATAGCCGTGAACAACCACCGTCTTCGGCCACCCCGACAACGGCCGGCTCAACTTGGAAGGCAAAATGAACGATGAGAATGGGATGAATGAGGTTTTTTGACCTTTTTCATAAATGCCCCACCATGTAGGTGAAGATAGGGGAATGAAGGCAACCATCCAGAAACTCCCTCGATGCCAAGAAACTGCATAGGCCTCGATATCGGTTCGAGCTCCGTGAAAGTCGTCCAGCTCAAGGAAACTTCCAAGGGCCTTCAACTGGTCAACTTCGGTTTCGAGCCGCTGCCAGCTCAGACCATCGTCGACGGCGCGATCATGAACCAGTCCGCCGTGGTCGAGGCCATCAAGACGTTGCGCGACAACCTCGGGATCAAAGGCAAAGAGGTGGCCACAGCCATTTCTGGACACTCCGTCATCATCAAGAAAATCAAAGTCCCGCCCATGACCCCCGAGGAGCTGGAAGAACAGATTCCTTGGGAAGCCGAGCACCACATCCCTTTCTCCAAAGACGATGTGGAGATTGATCACCAGCTAGTCGGCAGCGAGGGAGGCGCCGGAGGCCAGATGGAACTCTTGCTGGTGGCGGCCAAGAAGGAAGTCGTATCCGACTACAGCATGGTGATTCGCGAGGCCAAGCTGCAGCCCATGATCATGGATGTGGCCGCCTTCACCATTCAGAATGCCTACGAGGCCAACTACCCGGTTGTTCCAGAGGAGGCGGTGGCCATCATCAACGTCGGCGCCACTCTCTGCAACATCAACATCGTGGCCGGGGGCACCAGCGCATTCACGCGCGATGTGACGGTTGGCGGAAACGCGTTTACCGAGGAGATTCAGAAGCGCCTGAACGTCAGCCAAGAGGAAGCCGAAGCGTGGAAGATCGGCTCTGCTGGCGAAGGCGCCAGCGAAGTGGTCCCGCAGGAGGTTGAGGCGGTCATTGCCTCGGTTGCCGACAGCGTGGCCGGCAAGTTCCAACGGTCGCTCGACTTCTATTTGGCGGCCAGCAGCGACGCAAGCATCACAAAGATCTACTTGTGCGGCGGCTCCGCCAAGGTGCCAGCCTTGCAGCGTGCGCTGGAGGAGAAGGCGCGAACCGCGGTCGAGGTGATGGATCCCTTCCGCAAGATCACGGTGGACGAACGCAAGTTCGACATGGCTTTCATACAGCAACACGCCGCCGAAGCCGCTGTGGCGGTGGGTCTGGCTTTGCGTCGCCCGGGGGACAAGCAGTGATTCGCATCAATCTGCTTCCCATCAGGAAGGTCAAGCGGGCCGAGGCCAGCCAACGTCAATTCGTGTACATGGGCATGGCCGTCCTGGCCACCGTGGTGGGAGTGGTCTTCTTGCACCTGCAAGCGGCCGGGCAACTTGAAGAAATCAAGCGTAAGAACACCATCCTCACTGCGGACGTGGCCCGCCTCAAGCAGGAAATAGGTGATTACGACAAGATCCGTTCCCAGCGCGAAGAGCTGCTCAGGCAGCGAAAAACCATTCAAGCTCTGGACGCGGGACGCACCGGACCGGTCTATCTGCTGCGCGAAATGTCTGAGATCCTGAGCCCGGGCAAGGGGCCGACTTTCGACCGGGTCACTTATGAAGAGACGCTGCGGCGCGACCCCAACGCCGGATTCAACGCAAGTTGGGATCCGCGTCGCGTGTGGATGGAGGCCTACGCGGAGGACCAGAAGCACGTCCGGCTGCGAGGTGCGGCCAAATCCAACGAAGACGTGGCGGAGTTCCTCAAGCGACTCAACTCCTCAGTGTTCTTCAGCGAGGTGAACCTGGACTCGACCACCCAAGTGTCGGGGCACGGGATCAAGTTCGTGAACTTTGGCCTCTCAGCGAACGTGACCTACTGACATGAACGACGTTCTGCAAAAGCTACTGCGACTCAAGACGCCGGTGAAGATCGCCGCAACGGCGGGTGTCATCGCATTGATTGCGGTCGTCTACTACATGCTGTTCTACATGGACCTCCAGGATCAGATCAAAGGCGGCGAAGTCCAACAACGCAGCCTGATCACCGACAAGGAGAACTACGAGAAGCGCAAGAAGGAGTATCTGGCCTACCGAAATGAGCTGACGCAGTTGCAGCAGGAGCAACGCGATCTGCTCAAGGCCTTGCCCAAGCGGGCAGAGATCCCCACATTCCTTTCCAGTATTCAGGAACAGGCGGAACTTGCGGGTCTGGAGGTTCTCAACCTGGCCATCGAGTCGGAGTCACCTGCCGAGTTGTACGTGCGCATCCCGGTCCGCATCGAAATCCGCGGCACCTATCACACGATTACCAAGTTCTTCAAGAACGTCGCCGATCTCCCACGTATCGTTAACGTGGAAAACCTGGCCCTCAGCCTGGAAAAGGCTGACGAGTCCGGCTCGCCCCGGCTGCGCGCCAAGTTCTACGCGGTGACCTTCCGCTACAATGATCAGTCCGACACCGGAGGGGGAACATGAGGCGGACCAGGCTGGCACCTCTTCTCGTCGTCGGTTTCGCTCTCGCGCCCTGGGGGGATTACTCGCTTGCCCGCGCCGCCCCTCCCAAGAGCCCGGGCGGCAAGCCGGGCGCAGCCGCACCGACCAATGCCATGACCGCAGCGGCGGAAGCCCTGCAACAACGCCTGACCATCTTGCGCAGAAAAGTCCTGCGCGACGAGGATTTCAACGAAACTGATGATGCCAATCGGGACCCGTTCCGGTCTTTCACTGGGATCTTTACCGATCGAGGTCCTCGGGTGAACATCCAGCAGGCTGTTCCGGCAATCTTTGGGAAATTTGCCCTCGAGGAACTGACCCTGATTGCCGTAATCACCGGCGACGCGAACCCGCGCGCCATGTTCCGGGATCCGAGCGGCCTCGGACAAGTGATCAGACGAGGCGATTATGTTTCCAAGTCAGCCGCACGAGTCACAAAGATTCTATCGGACCGCGTGGTGTTGGAGTTGGCGGAGGTCACGTCAGGCGGCGAAACCCGAGCTTTGGAAAAAGCCATTCTGGTCAATCCAGAGGGGGCAGAGAAATGAACGGTCAATCAGTGCCTTCTGATATGGGAACCCTCAAAGGGTTAGCTTCGCACTTCGGCCCCACACGTCCACACCCACCCCACTCGCTTCCCCCTTCGGGGACTTCGGGACCTGCACCTTCCCCACCACGCCAGCTCGCTACGCTCGCGCCCTCGCGCTCGGCCTCGCCAACCCCTCCCGCGATGGTGCGCCACGCGCAGCGCTGGCAGATCCGGCGGGCTCCCCACGCGAGAAACGCCGCGATCGTGTTGGGCGTCATCATGGGCGCCTGGCTTTGCACACCGGCACTTGCCGAGACTGCGCAGGTGCGTGCCATTGGCGTTTCCGAGGCCGGGGGCGACACCGCAGTGGTGATATCGGCATCAGCGCGGCCCACTTTCACGACCTGGAAACTCGAACAACCAGCGCGGGTGGTGGTGGACCTCAGCGCAGCCCGCTTGGGGCACGTAG
>Ga0265316_10004392_pt1 | contig 14052 bp, 13 predicted proteins | sample 4522metaG_FD_202092 | JGI IMG/M metagenome (GOLD analysis project Ga0265316, IMG submission 202092) | Rhizosphere microbial communities from Carex aquatilis grown in University of Washington, Seatle, WA, United States - 4-5-22 metaG | ecosystem: Host-associated > Plants > Roots > Rhizosphere >... | reverse complement strand
TTTTATTTATTGGAATTTGATGTAGTTCGATTTTCATGTTATTTTTTGTAACGAAATTAATTTCTCAATAGAATCTTTAAGTTCCGTATCTGTATATTTTACATTATGTGTATTTTCTGGATGATGAATGATATTTCTAATCTTTGTTGGTAACGTTCTTTTTTGATTTTCTGTTGTTCCATCTTTCTTCAAACGAATGTAATCCTGATCTTGCAATATATTCTTACTGACTAGATATTGTTCGAAGTGATCTTCAAAATAATTTTTTTCATCTTCTATTATAGCTTTTGCTTGAATAAAACCATAGAGTTCGTTATGGAATTCAACAGATAAGACATCAAAAGCGTAGTAGTTTATCTCGCCCCAGGTGGGGCTTGAAGACCCAAACAAATCAAACTCTTTACCGGCCTCAACCTGATTCAATCCTGCTTCTCTTGAAAACACATTCATTGAATGAGTTTCTTTTTTATACTTCTTTAGCAAATATGGCGAGTGTGTAATTATAAAAATTTGTGATTTTTCAGAAATTTTTTCAAGTGCATCAAGTAGCTTATTTTGTGCCTGCGGATGCAAAAAAGTTTCCGGTTCGTCAATAAAAAATAATATTGGCTTAGATTCCCCATTTTCATCAGTGGAAGAAATATCAGCATATACCTGAATAAGCGCCAAAGCCAAGGCGCGTTGCATGCCTGTACCTTTTTCCGAACTCTTCGTCTTAATGCCATCTTCAGACAAATCAATATTTCCAGTCTTGAAAAAACTTTCAAGCTCTGGTAATGAAAAACTGAATCTCACTTCTGTATCACCGTACTGTTCGGACAAGATGCTCTGTATTTTTTCTTCTACTGGTTTCAAAGTTTTGGCCAAACTATTTTCACCATCACCAAAAGTTTCCTTATGTGAGTTTTGGAATGTCTCCCACGTTGGTGATTTAACGAAATCTTTCGTGAGAGCATTAATAATTTTTCCACTAATTTTAGTTTTTGAAAAATCTGAAATATCGCCAGAGTTTGTATCAGCCCAAACAAATTGCGCGTCAAAAAGTGCAGTGATCGTGTTATCGATTCCTGTAGGATTCTCAAATTGGCTTGTCTTAGAATTAAAAACGAGCACATTTTTAATATCAAGCTTCTTTTTCTTACTATCTTGTGTAATTTCTACTTCTTCGCTAGAACGCATGACCCTTAAACTTTTTTGACCAATGGAATCTATGAGATATGACTGATATTTCTTAAGCGCATCTGTTTTAACAAGTAATTCAAGATCGTCACCCTTAAATTCAATTTCGACCGATACAAAACCATCTCCCTCAAGTTCAGTTTTTGTTATAATTTCATCTCTTTCTTTTCTGGAACGAATAAAGTCAATGGCCTCAAAGATTGATGACTTACCACAATTATTATCGCCAACAAAAAAGTTTACGCCTTTATCAAAGACAAGCTCCTTTTCACCTTTAAATCCTTTAAAATTATTAAGTTTTATTTTAGATATATACAAATTATTTTTTCACCTTCTTATTTTTGATTAAAATTCTCATATAAACAACCTTCAATTTACCGTTTGTATTTAGAACTGGACCTCTATTAAGGTCATTATAGTTTGGTGTGTCATTTATAGTATAAGTTTTTGTTCTTAATCCTTGAGAATCCTGTCTATCCGCTATCCAAATTATCTCAAACTGTTCAGGGCTATATTTATTCAAGAAAGTTATTGGTACTCCCATCGCATCTTTATAATTGACCGGAATATCGGAGACCTTAGAAACCTCAATAGCATCATAATTATCATACTTTGGATATTCTTCTAAAGAATATTTTTTATATAAAATCATTTTTTCGTGGCGTTTTTTGGTATCAAGATTTGTATACCAATTAACTGCTGGAACTTTTACGTAACCTTCGTTTGGATTATACCCTTTTCCTGTAACAAATTTTTTGTTGGCTTCGAGATTGTTGTTATAAGGGGTTCTATATACCATTGACATATTAAAACCGTAACCAGACCATAATTTATTTTCCTTTATTAACTTAAAAATTTCTTTATAGGTAATAGCGTTCATATTCCCCAAAATCAAAAATTTCTTATTATGTTCTGCAAGTTGCGCAACATACTCGCGAAAGAGAGAAAATGGCGGGTTGGTGACTACGATGTCTGCTTCTTTGAGCAATGCAGTGCACTCATCGCTGCGGAAATCACCATTGCCTTTTAAGGGAGCGGAGACATTGGCGTCGTGCTTGAGAAGATATTCTACATCTGCCAAGCCTATTGAGCCATCGGCGTTGCTGTCCGGAACTTTGTTAATTTCAATTTTTATGGGTTGTTTGCCTTTTGACCCGGCCACCTGAAACAATGACAACTGTCCGCCGACAATTGGCGAACCGCTGTAGCTTGTAGTAATGAGTTTCTTAAGCTTAAGCTCGTTAAATTTAGAGGCAAAATATTTAAAAAAATTGCTTTCAAACGGATCGTCGCAGTTACAATAAACCGTCTTACCGCGAAACTGGTCTTTGTAGTGTTTTAATTCCTTTTCAATATCAACAAGCTGGGTGTAAAATTCATCCTTTTTTGCCTGGCTTGCCTTATGCAAATTTTTATTTGACGATCTCTTTTCCATATAATGAATGTATATAAAGGCATTATACCACCACATTCCGGCTTATTCAAAGGTAACAAAAATGCTATAATAAGCTTATGGATAAGGTTATTGAGGTTAAGGATTTAAAAAAGACCTACCCCTCGCCCAAAGGAAAAGAACCTTTGGAAGCGCTAAAAGGGGTCAGTTTTTTTGTGGAAAAAAACGAGGTTTTTGGAATACTGGGGCCGAATGGGGCGGTTAAAAAAGAAAATTTGACAAAAAATTAAGTTCCTACTAAAATATAAATGGATTTAATTTTAGTAGGAACACTCAAAATTTATGTATATCAAGCGGAAAATAGAAGATACTATTTTAAAATACCTTAAAGAAAAAGAAATTATCGCGCTGGTAGGCCCCCGCCAATGCGGCAAGACCACCCTTTTAAAGCACATTTTTGAAACGGTTAAGCAGGAAGCGGTTTTTCTGACCTTCGAGGATATGGAAGCCCTGACTTTGTTTGAAAAGGATATTAAAGGCTTTATCGCCCTTTACGGCAAATATAAATACATTTTTATTGATGAATTTCAATATGCCCATAACGGCGGCAAACTGTTAAAATTTTGGTATGATACGAGCCCGGCCAAAATTATTGTGTCCGGATCGTCAATTATCGATTTAACCATAAAGGCCATAAAATTCCTGGTTGGGCGGGTCTTGGTTTTTGAGCTTTATCCCCTGGATTTTGAAGAATTTTTGCAGTTTAAAAAATCCGATTTTATAAATCTGTATCATAAAAATAAAATCAGTCTGAATTTGCTTGCCCCGGGAGAAAACACGCCCGTTGTATCCGGGCAGACTGCCGGTTATTTAAAAGGTTTATACGAGGAGTTCGTGATATTCGGCGGCTATCCCGAAGTAGTGTTAAAAACCGATCCGGCGGAAAAAAAATATATATTGTCACAGCTTTACAATACTTTCTTTCTGCGGGAAGTAAAGGATATTTTAGGCATTGTTGACGATTTCAAACTGGTCAAACTTATACAAGCGCTGGCCTTGCAGGTTGGCAACCTGGCAGAATACCGTGAGCTGTCTTTACTTTCCGAACTAAGCCATTATAAGCTTAAACAAAACTTGAATTTTTTGCAAAAAACTTTCATTTGCCTGTCTGTCCGCCCTTACTTTACCAACCGCCGGAGTCAAATCGTAAAAAATCCAAAAATTTTCTTTTTTGATACCGGGCTGCGCAATCACGCAATAGACGACTTTCGCCCCCTGGATAAAAGAACGGACGCGGGCGCTTTATTGGAAAACTCGGTTGCCAGCCAATTAATAAAATTGCAAAGGCCGTTCTGCTTTTGGAGAACAAAAGAAAAACAGGAGATTGATTTCGTGGTGGATTTACCCGAACAAAAAAAACTGGCTCTGGAACTAAAAAAAACGCTTCATTCGCAGGATTTGGATTCAAAAAATGCAAAAGAATTTAAAAGGCTGTACCCCCAAATTCCCTTAAGGCATTTATTTTTTGAGCAGGCAGGCCCAAAATTCCTTCCGAACACCTGGCCGGTATATTTTATTTAACAGTTATTATTTATGGACAAAGTTATTGATGTGCAAAATTAAAGAAAGTTTACAAACTGGCTAAAGGCAAGGAGCTGGAGGCTGTGCGCGGGATTAGCTTTGACGTTGCCAAAGGCGAGGTTTTTGGGATTTTAGGGCCGAAAACTGCGATAATATGATAAAAAACAAATTATACCTTGGTATAATATATTGACTTGTTTTTTATACTACGGTATAATATTTAGGTGTGATATTTAAAAGCCATAATATGATTATTTCCCGCTATATAAAGCCTAATATTGTTACCGATTTAAAAACCAAAATGATTTTTATCGGCGGCCCCAGACAGGTCGGCAAAACCACACTGGCAAAATATATCGGCGGCCAAAATTTTAAACATCCTGTTTATCTTAACTGGGATAATTCCGAAGACAGAAAAACCATAAATACCATAAGCTTCCCTTCGGAAGCGGATTTGATAATTTTTGATGAATTGCATAAATACGCGAAGTGGAAAACTTACATTAAAGGAATATTTGACAAACATAAAGAAAAATTTTCAATTATCGTAACCGGAAGCTCGCGGCTGAATATTTATAAACATTCCGGGGACTCTCTGCTTGGCAGATACCACTATTACTGCCTGCACCCCTTCAGCTTGCGGGAAGTGCTGGGACAGCCCTGCAACCCCGCTGTCAAAGGCGGGCTGGATTTTTTAAGCGGCCCCGAAGCGGCGGAAAATTTTAATTTATTGATGGAATTCGGCGGTTTTCCGGATCCTTTCCTGTCGCGCGATAAAACAGTATTACGCCGTTTCCAAAATCAAAGGGCGGATAGGCTAATTAAAGAAGATATCCGGGACATTGAAGCAATACGCGACCTGTCGGCTTTGCAAATTTTGGCCGAAATTTTGCCGTCTAAGGTTGGCTCTTTGCTGTCCACTCAATCGCTGGCTCAGGATTTGCAAAGCACCCACAAAACCGTTGCTCACTGGCTGGATGTGCTGGAAAATTTTTATTTTCATTTTAGAATATATCCGTTTCAGTCAACAATCATAAAGTCTTTGCGCAAACAACCAAAAAGCTACCTATGGGACTGGTCTATATTGGAAGACAGGTCGGCAAGACTGGAAAATATTGTCGCGTCCCATCTGCTGAAATACGCGAATTTTTTATACGATGCCCTTGGGTACAAAGCCGAAGTATTTTTTTTGCGCGATACTGATGGCAAAGAAGCGGATTTTATATTTGCAATCAACAAAAAACCATGGTTTATTGTTGAAGTAAAATTCGCGGATGCCGATGTTTCTCCGGCGTTAAAATATTTTTCCCGCGCCTTCCCGCAGGCTTTGTCCTTCCAGGTCATAGGAACACCCGGAGTGGATTTTACTAAAGATGGCGTTCGGGTAATAAGCGCGGACAAATTTTTAAGCGCTTTGTAAAGAGCAAATTTTTTAACCGGCAAAACATATATGGGAAAAGTCATTGAAGTGCAAAACCTAAAAAAAGTCTATAAGCTGGCCAAGGGGAAAAATCTGGAGGCTGTGCGCGGAATTAGCTTTGACGTTGCCAAAGGCGAGGTTTTTGGGATTTTGGGGCCGAATGGGGCTGGGAAGACGACGACTTTGGAGATTATAGAGTGTTTAAAACCGCAGACTTCGGGCGAGGTTTCGGTTTTAGGGTTTGATAATTTAAAACAGCCGGACGAAATAAAAAAGCGGATTGGGGTGCAACTGCAGTCCAGCCAGTATTTGCATCATTTGAGTTTGGGGGAACTGCTGGATTTGTTTGGGTCGTTTTACACTACGCGGAAGGACGCGGAACCTAACGCGGAAGGACGCGGAAAAACGGATTTACTTAAACTGGTAAATTTGGAAGAAAAAGAAAATTCGGAATTTGCCGATTTGTCCGGCGGGCAAAAACAGAGATTTACCATTGCCACGTCTTTGGTTCACGAGCCGCAAATTTTATTCCTTGATGAGCCGACAACGGGGCTGGATCCCAAAGCGCGGCGGGGTATGTGGGAGCTGGTTAAAACCATCAATGCCCGCGGCATAACAATTGTCCTGACCACACATTATATGGAAGAGGCGGAATTTTTATGCCACCGCGTGGCCATAATGGACAGCGGCAAAATTTTGGAAATTGACGAGCCAAAAAAACTTATTGACCGCATGTCAGACACAATTCAAATTTCATTCTTTACCGATAAGCAAATAGACCAAAATATTTTTAGCTCCATCGCGGAAATAAAAAAAATCCACAACGACTATCCAAAAGTTGTTTTGGAAATTTCCAGTCTGGATAAAATTTCCGCGGTAATAAACCTGCTCAAACAACACAGCATAACTTTTTACGGTTTCACTGTAAAAACTGCCACACTAGAAGATGTATATTTACAATTGACTGGCAAGGAGTACGAGGAATAATAAACAGATGGACACGGATCAAAACAAACAGATTAACACGGATAAATCTAAACCCGGTTTATTGCACGAGGAGTTAAGTTTTAAAGTACGTAAATGCATATTCAACGTTGCAAAAAAATACGGTAAAGGCTTAAAGGAAGGCATTTTTCAAAAAGCTTTGGCTGAAGAATTTACCTTAAGCGGGATAAATTTTGAACAACAAAAAAGAATTACTATTTATTCAGTTGAAACCGGCAAAGCGCTTGGGGTATACGTTCCTGATTTTGTAGTTGAAGACTTGATTGTTATAGAAATTAAAGCAACCGACTTCCCCCTCCAAAAAGATATTGAACAACAACTGTCTTACCTTAAAATTAGCAAATATGAAGTTGGATTACTGGTAAATTTTAATACGCCCAAGTTATATATAAAACGTTTAATCTACACCAATGACCGAAAACCCTACATCCGTGTCAATCAGTAATTAATCCGTGTCCATCCATATGAGTTCTTTTATAGAATTGTTCAAAGCAAATTTCAAAATGTTCTACCGCGAGAAGGAAGGTTTTTATTGGACGGTGCTTATGCCCGCGTTTATTTATATTGCCCTTTCAATTTTGCCGATTAACAAAGCTTTGGGAAACAATTTTAAATATTCCAGCTACGTGTTACCCGGCATTATTGCCCTGACCATTATGCAGGGCGGGGTTTATTCTTTGGCTTACTGGATGGTGGACCTAAAAGCCCGGGGCATTATCAAACGCCTTTTGGCCACGCCGCTTAAGCAGTGGCAATTGGCTTTAAGTTTAGTCTGCGCCAGGCTGACTGTGGTAATTGCCCAGGTAATTATTTTAACCGGCTTGGGAATTTTGATTTTCCACGCCGATTTTGCGGGCAATATTTTGTCCACGCTGATTTTGGTTCTGCTCGGCGGCGCGATTTTTTTGCTAATCGGCCTGCTTATTTCCACCTTTGCCAAAAGCTACGACGCCGCGGCCCCCATTACCTCGGCCGTTGCCCTGCCGATGACTTTTTTGGGCAACATTTTTTATCCAATAGAAGCCCTGCCCCGCGGCCTGCAGATTTTTGCCCGCCTCCTACCCGTTACCTATTTGGCCGACGGCCTGCGCCAGGCATATTTGTATCCGTTTAGCTTTGCCAAGATTGGTTTTGATGTTTTTATTTTATGCGTTTGGCTTTCTGCGATGCTGATAGTTACGCTGGCGACGTTTAGATTAAAAGAATAATCCGCTGATTGGTCGCTGATATGTACGCTGAAAAAGCGCTGAACTCTTGTGTCACCCCTCGACTTCGCTCGGGGTGACCCTGAGCCTGTCGAATGGGTCAGCGTTTATTCAGCGTTATCATCCGCGTGAAATCAGCGGTAGGCAAAGCACTCACCTTGATACCCCAGGCAAACCCCAAGGCCATAGCGTGGGCAACGCCCACGCGCACTCCGGTGTATGAACCCGGGCCTTTGTTGACCACGATTTTTTTAATTTTGTTTTCTCCCCCTCCCCCTCTGGGGGAGGGTCGGGGTGAGGGTTTTATTTTGACCGATTTCAAAAACTCACCAAGCCTCGCCAAAGTCTCATGCGACTTATGCGGGTCTATTTTATAAGATTTCTTTTTAATTACAACCCCCCTCCCTACCCTCCCCCCAGGGGGCGGAGGAAAAAATGAAACCGCAAACATCACGCGGTTAAAATCGGTTGTATCTATATATAAAATCATAGTTAGCTTTTACGGCGTCATTCTGAGGGAGTGCGTCCGACCGAAGAATCTCAATTTAAGAGATCCTTCGTCCTCGGATGCACTCGGTCTCAGGATGACGCCACTGATGTTAACTTAGCCAATTCTTCCCGCACCACCACAACCTCATCCCAGTCAATCCGTTTATTCTCCGGCAAAACCAAAAACTGCTCGCTCCCCTTGCCGGTAATTAGCACAATATCATTTTGTTGGGCGATCGATAACGCTTTGGCAATAGCCTCACGGCGATCCAAAATAATTTCGTATTTTGGTTTCCTTAATTCATAATTCCTAATTCCTAATTCAATATTTTTAGCAATTGCCTGCGGATCGGAATCATAGACATCATCGTTCGTAATTATTATTTCATCGGCAAACCCGGCGCTGATTTTGCCGAATTCAAACCGCTTGGCAATGTCGCGATGCCCGCCGGTGGAACCAAAAACGTGGATAAGACGGCTGTGGGGAATTAAGCTGACCGATTCCAAAGCGGCCTTAAACGATACCGGCTCACAGCCGTAATCAACAATTACGTGAAAGCCCTTTTGATTTGCCACCTCTTCCATACGGCCCGGCATTGTTTTAAAACCGCGCAAGGCCTCGGCCGACTTTTGTAAATCCACCCCCAGCACAGCGGCGCAGGCCGCGGCCAAAGCGGCGTTTTGGGCGTTAAAACTTCCCAGCAAATTCAGCCTAAACGGCACGCCCGAAACCTCAAACCCGCAGGAGTCCGCCTGCTGGCCGGTAAGCGCGGCTTTAAAAACCTGGTTGGCGAGGCGGGCCTGGACATTGTTAAAAGTCACGCCGAATTTTTTGTCCGCGTGGAAGCTTAAAAAGTATCCGGCCATTTGGTCATCCAAATTCGCGCCGATTATTTTTTCAGGGAAAAAAGTTTTCTTCGGACTTTTTCCCAGCGGCAAAAACAGTTTAGCCTTAGCTTCCTTATAATTCCCAAAACTTCCATGGGACTCCAAATGCGCGCGCGACAAATTGGTAAACATAGCAACATCAAAATTAATCCCCAAATGCCGGTTTTGCTCCAGCCCTTCCGAGGTGCATTCAATTATTGCCGCGCGGCATTTGTTTTTTACCATATCGCGCAAATTTCTTTGCAAAGTAACTTCGTTGGGCATAGACAGGCCGTGCTTGTTAATGTGGTCCGTTTGCCCGTCAAAAAAATTCACCGTGGAAACGTAACCGGTCCTAAGTCCGGCAAAATTTAAAATGCGGGAAAGCATGGCGGAGGTTGTGGATTTTCCGGCGGTTCCGGTAATGCCCACAACAATCAGCCGTTCGCCCGGGCGGCCAAAATACGCGGCGGAAAACCGCGCTAAAAACCCGTGATACCACGGCCTTATCCGCTTTAACGCGGTTTCCGGCACCAGTTTTTTTACAAAATCCAGCATAGTCAATGTATTATAGTCAATGTATTATAGCCTAAATGGCCAAAAATTAAAAAATATCATATAATATAGCAAAGATTCTATTTGGATACAAAAAATCGCAACGGCATTATGCCATTAAAAACCAACCACAATACTTTAAATAAATCCATTCCCAACGCGCCCGCCTGGGCATTAAACTACAGGCACACCCAGTCAAACTGGGGCCTGGAAGCTTTTTACGAAGGCTACCGCCTGGTGTTTTCCGCGGACTTTGACCAGGCCCGTTTAAAAAAAGAAAAATGGAAAAAGGTTTTTAGGTTTTTTAAAATTATTCCAAAAAAAAATCCGGGCCAGGCTAACGGCAGTCTGGATTTATACAGTTTGTTCAGCGCCAGCGCCAGGCGCGCCTGGAATAACGCCTATGCGCTGTCCAAAAAACGCGGCCAGCCTGCCAGCGTGGAATATATCTTTTTGGCCCTGCTTAAGGAGCCGTCCGTAAAAAATATTCTTGGCCGGTTAAAGGTGGGCGGCCAGCAGGCGGAAATTTTTATCACCAACTATTTAAGGCTGACCTCTCCGCTGGACGGCGAGGCTTTAAAAAAAATCCCGTTTGAAGCCTTTGCCCTGTCCGCCCGCCTGCACAACCATAAAATCGGCAGTCTGATGTTGCTCGGCGGTCTTTTAAGAGCCGTGCCGCGGGACAACATTTTGCAGGCGATTTTTACCAACATCGGCCTGACCTCGGCCAAACTGGAACTATTTGCCGTGTGGCTGCTTGACTTAGATTACGATTTCCCGCCCCAGTCAACCAGCGCCCAGCTTTTATTTTGCTTAAGGCAGGCGCAGGGGCTGGAAGAGCATTTTGGTTATTTTTTTGATTTTCCGGCCATAACCGCGGCAATGAATTTAAGCCTGGGCCAGACCCTAAAAGATTTACAGCACGTAAAAGCCCTCCAGTTGCTGGCCAAGGCCGGCCTGCTGGCCCAGAGCAAAGGCACAAAAATTATTTCGGAAAATCTGGTAATTCAGGCCGCGGGAATTAACTCATAAAAAAGCAAATCTCGCTGATAAAAAATCCCTCCGCTATTTTGGAGAGGTTTTTTTTATCATTTTATTTATTGACCTTAATAATCCGTAACAGCGATACCAGGGTTTGCTGATTATATAATCGTAAGCTCCGGCGTAAGACTGCTCGGTTCCCCCAAAGCCCAGTTTAAATCTTACAAACCCAGGCACATTTCCAGACGAAGTCTCCGTCCCCCAAAAATCATAAACCGCCATTTTTTGCGCGCGGGCAGACAGCATAGCCTGCCAGTGCAGTAAATACGGGGCCATAACGTTTTTGTTTTCTTCGGCTGAACCGCCGAATAAAAATGTTCTGATTTTCCCAAAATCCACCATTATTGCCGAAGCTAAAATTTGATTTTGGTAAATCGCTTTATAAATATGTAACTTTAAATCCACGCGATTTTTAACGGCAAAAAAATCAATCAGCTTATTGTAATAATCCGCGCCGTAGCCCTTAAACCCCTGCCTGGCCGCGGTATTGGCGATTAATTCCACCGCTTCGCTTGCGAACAATCCGTAACCCACGCTAATCTCAAACTCGTCTTTAATTTCCACCCCGTGCTTTTGCGCCACTTTGATGTTATATCTGGTTTTATGATGCATTTCCGCGAGCAACTGTTCTTCGGATTTTGAAAGATCAATTAATAAAGTCTTTGCGGGCTGAATGTTGTTTGATTTTACAATTGCGGATTGCGGATTGCGGATTGCGGTTTTGCCCTTTGGCTCAATCCTGATAAAAATTGAGTCCGCAAATCGCTTTTGTAATTCCTGCAGTAAAAATTCGTAATTCGTAATTCGTAATTCGTAATCACCGTCTACGACGGGGCCATACGGCGAATACAAATAATACCTGCCAAACGGCAGAGGTATTTTTATCAACTGGATTGACGCAGTCCGCTCCCCAATATCATCCAGTATCCAATATCTAAATATCTTTCTTCCAAGCGCCTCCTGCCATTCCCCCCATTCCCAGCTCTGCAAAAAACTCCCGCTTGGGCTTTCGGCCACAAAGCGGTTATAGTTTTCTTTATCTGCTGACAATAATTCAATAAGGTTCATATAAGCATACAAACATTTAAGCATTTAAGCATACACCCGAACTGCTTATATATTTAAATGTTTAAATGACCCTAGCTTTTTCCCAGCATCCGAAGTGCCTGCTTTAACTGCTCGCCCTGCGGCTTTGCGCTGTCCAACTTGCCAACAACTTCCCGAACTTCCCGCTGGTTATAACCCAAGGCCAAAAGCGCGTCAAAAACTTCGGAGCTTGCGGCCTGTGACTTATCACCCGTCACTTTATTTTTTAGCTCTACGATTATTTTCTCGGCAGTCTTTGTGCCAATACCGGCTATTCTGGTAAACGCCGCGGTGTCCTGGTTTGCGATGGCCGATTTAACCGCGTCAACTTTCGCAGACGAAAGTATCGCAAGCGCGCCTTTCGGTCCGACCCCGGAAACTGTAATTAACAATTCAAAAAACTGCAAAGCGGCAAAATCCGGCAAACCAAACAAACTCTGCCCATCGTCGCTGACTTTATGATAAATAAAAAATGCCGCGCCGCCGCCAATATTCATTTGCAAAGCGTCTGGCGTAACAAAAACCTTATAGCCAATCCCGCCATTTTCAAGAATAATATAAGTCAGCCCTTTTTCTAAAATTGTTCCTTTTAAATACGATATCATAAAGCTACAGAACTACAAAAATTAAGACACTACGGAAAACTACAGAATTACGGTATACGGTTTCTGTAGTTTTCCGTAGTGCGTCTTTTGTAGTTTCTGTAGCCTTATTTTAGCACCAATAATCCCCGTTGACAAAAATGTTCTTTGGGCATAAAATCCTTTTACATACGGAGCGGTCAACTGCGCCGCTGGGACCGCGGCACCGGGTTGAACCCAAGGGGGTTGGGTTGGAGTTCCGGCTCCACCGTTCCGTCAATTTGATTTTGGGAGTTAGATCGGAGCCGCTCCTTGACTCCGGCGCGGCGTAGGAGGGTGCCGCAACCCCCACCAGTTCTTTAGGAGGAATTGGGCGAAAAACAGCCTGTCCCGCAGGCTGGGGAAATCCGTTCTCCGGATTTCCCGCCCAAGAGGCAAGCGCGACACTTGTCGGATTTCGCCGTCTGACACGCGAAGCACAAGCCTCCCACCGGGGTCCGCATGACCATCTGCAGACAATTTATCGTGACGCGGTAAATAAAGTGCTAGATTCATGCCTGACCCCACCGGAATAATCTCGTCCTGCCACGGACACCCCGGATGCGCATCGCTCCTGTCGCGTCCGGGGTCTTTTTTTTGTCCTCCAATGATGATATTATAATTTTATGTCCAAGTTTATTTTACAATCAAAATTCCTATCCACCTTCGCCAAGGCTTCGGCGGACCTATTGCTTTATTAAAAGCTCTGCGATAATCAAATTTTTATATGGGTAAGTTTATTTTACAATCAAAATTCCGGCCGGCCGGAGACCAGCCCGCGGCAATAGAAGGCCTGCTTAAATCGCTCAAGGCCAAACGGCGCTACCAAACTTTGCTTGGAGTTACGGGCAGTGGAAAAACTTTTTCCATGGCGAATATTATAGAAAAAATTCAAAAACCCACGCTCATCATAAGCCACAACAAAACTTTGGCCGCGCAATTGGCCGCGGAGTTTCAGGAATTTTTTCCGCAAAATGCCGTGCATTATTTTGTTTCCTACTACGACTACTACCAGCCCGAGGCCTACATCCCCCGCAGTGACACTTACATAGAAAAGGACACGCAAATAAATGAGGAGATAGACCGTCTGCGAAACGCGGCCACGCAATCTCTGCTGTCGCGAAAAGATGTGCTGATTGTGGCCAGCGTTTCCTGTATTTACGGTTTGGGTAACCCGGCCAATTATTTGGAACTTTCTTTACACATCAAAAAGGGTCAAAGCTTAAAACGCGATAAATTATTGCGCCGATTGACCGATTTGCAATTTCATCGCAATGACATAGATTTGCAAAGAGCCACTTACCGCGTGCAGGGCGACGTGGTGGAAATAATTTTATCATCGGAAGATTCCATAATTCGTATGGATTTTTTTGGCGATATTTTGGAAAAAATAGAGCGTCTGGACGCGGTTTCTGGGCATCTTATTGAAAAACTTGACGAGTTTACAATTTTTCCGGCCAAACATTTTGTGACGCCCGAAGACAAACTAAAAGAAGCTCTGGAAAATATCCGCCTGGAACTTAACGACCGTCTGGCCGAACTAAAAAGCCAGGGAAAAATTCTGGAAGCCGCGCGCCTGGAGCAAAGAACGAACTTTGATTTGGAAATGCT